>Ga0302278_10003865_pt1 | contig 15900 bp, 18 predicted proteins | sample III_Bog_N3_2_FD_194543 | JGI IMG/M metagenome (GOLD analysis project Ga0302278, IMG submission 194543) | Peat permafrost microbial communities from Stordalen Mire near Abisko, Sweden - III_Bog_N3_2 | ecosystem: Environmental > Terrestrial > Soil > Wetlands > Peat | place: Sweden: Abisko...
TACCCGCACGCTAATATGGTTCTGCGGGGTGGAGCAGTCTGGTAGCTCGTTGGGCTCATAACCCAAAGGTCGAAGGTTCAAATCCTTCCCCCGCAACCAATCAGATCAATTGGTTACGCCAATTCCGGTCATCTCCAAACTCCCCTTAACTCCGAATAGCCGTTGAGGCCCTCCTCTCAAAGCTGCCGTGACTGTTTGGCATCGCAGGTCCGTAAGTTCATCGGCGAAGGTGGTTCCTTTGAATCTCCTCCCGATGGAACGATTCTGATCGGGGACCGTCATGCCCCTCGTGCAAATTCAGGCTGTCTCAGATCTGATAGTCGAACGCATCCCCTTCCTGCGCGTGCTTCGGAGTCACTCTCACTCTGGTCGCTTCCGGAACGACCAGAGAATTCGCCGGAACGCTCCTCGTGAGAAACACGCTTGCACCTATGGTGCTGCCCGCGCCGACGACCGTATCGCCGCCGATGATCGTTGCACCTGCATAAACGGTTACGCTGTCCTCAAGAGTTGGATGACGCTTGTGTCCGCGCAGCGCCTGTCCGGCGGCCAGCGACTTTGCCACCAAACCGACGCCCTGATACAGCTTGACCTGGTTTCCGATGACAGCCGTCTCACCCACCACGGTTCCGGTGCCGTGATCGATGAAGAAGTGAGTGCCAATGCGGGCGCCTGGATGGAGATCTATTCCCGTGCGCGAGTGCGCCCATTCGGTCATGATACGGGGAATAAGCGGAATGTTCTCCCGATAGAGTTCGTGCGCCAGCCGTTGCACCGCAATCGTCTCGATACACGGATAGGCGACGATCACTTCATCCCTGCTGTACGCGGCGGGATCGCCGTTGAAGGCCGCATCCGTATCGGTGCGGAGCAATTCCCGAATTCGGGGCAAATTGCCGAGGAACCTGCGTGTAAGCGCGTGAGCTGCTTCCGGTGGATCCGCATCACCGGGCTGCCGGGAGGCGGCGTATTTCAGGCTTTTGCGGATTTCAGTTTCGAGACGGGCCAGCACGCTGTGGAGCAGGGAACTGGCGACATCCGCAATCTCCGAGGAGTGAACTGGCCTGTCGTCAAAGAAACCCGGAAACAGCAGACGCAGAAGGTCGGTCGCGATACCGGCGACGGCGTGCTTCGAGGGCAGGTTTTTGCCGTCCACATGATTTGTACCACCCGCGCGTTCGTACGAGCCCAGCAGGCGCTCGGTCAATTGGGCCACTGTTAATGGCATGGTTGGATGCTCACCTCGGTTTTTCAGCGACTGGAACGCCGCAGCGTCAAATAATGATCGTCGCATCCTGCGGGGATACCTTCGCAAACGACCTGCGAGAGTGGACGCTCGGCGGGTATTCCTGCCGAGACAGTCACGGGGTATGCTTCGCCGCCGGGCACTCTTGTCTTCCTCGCCGACGGTCTGACGTCAGGTGTTCGGTTGCCGCCGGCGGTCGGGACGATGATGATCTTCGCGTTCGGGCCGTCCGCCAGGTTGACAAACGTTTCGTCGATCCCCGTACCTTCGGCGGGGCCGCCCCCCTGAATCACGAGCCTACCTTTTTCCGGCCCGTATTCGGGGGCTGCACGTATAGACTGGCGACGAAGAAAGCGGTCACAAAGGCAGGCTGTAGGTTCATAGATCTTTCAGGTGACTTTAGCAACCGGCTTCGCCTACAGATCCACAACTTCCGCCACAGGCCTATTCCAGCGTGGAATCCACAATCGCCAACTGCTGCGGATACCTCACGAACTCCACCTCGCCGATTCCCAGAACGCCGCGCAGTTTTTCCGCCGGCACCTTCATCGGACCCGGCGAAGGCACACTCCCCGGTGCGGGCTGCGGAAACGCAGTGGACATCGCCGTGTGAAACCGGATATTCCCCTCCACCTTCTGCATCGTCTGGTGAATGTGCCCGTTGAGCACCGTGACCGATCCGAACCGTTTCACATAGCCCAGTGCTTCCTCACTGTCGGAAGTACCCCAGCCCCATTCCGGATACACACTCCAAAGCGGGATATGCGCGAACAAAACGATAGGAGTGCTGGCGGTGCGCCCGCTCAGGTCGTCCCTGAGCCACGCCAACTGCTCGCGGCCAAGCGTCCCCATGCCATCGAGCATCACCGAATTCACAAGGCCTGCGAAATGCACACCACGATGGTCGAAGCTGTACCAGCCCGTTCCTTTGGTTCCTTTGCCGAAGCGGGACAGGTATTCCTTCCCGTCGTCACCGCCATTGTCGTGCTCGCCAGGAACGTAGAAGACCTGTTTCGGCTTCGCGCCCCGCAGCAACTGATCCAGCGTATCGAACTCCGCAGGCTTTGCCAGATGTGTCAGATCGCCGGTATGAATCAGGAAGTCCGGCGCCTGGGGCAACGCGTTAATCTTGTCGATGGCAAGCTGTAGCGTCGCGTTCACATCGGCATTGGCAGGTCTGTTGAAGCCGATATGGCTGTCGCTGACCTGCACGAACCGGAATCCCTCGCCGGTGCCGGTCTGGCCCAGAAGGTTTGACGTGGGAACGCCGCCCGCGATGGTCCATACGACGCCGGAACCCGCCCACGCCATGCATCGCAGGAATCCTCGCCGGTCGACGCCATCGGCATCGGTAATGTCTGTTTTTCGAAAGTCGCTCATGAAAAGCCTCCGTCTGCCATGACTCACTTTCGTGCGTATTTATTCCCGATGGGGGAATAAATTGCCTGTTTCGCAAGTCTCCTGTTTTAGAGGAAATGCCGCGCGGGCGGCCGTGGGCTTATGCCACAATGATTTGTCCCGCGCTCATCGCGGTACCGCGCAGAACGAGTCTGAGAACGATGAATCCGGCGAGGAAGCGGGCGCACTTCGAGCAGATGGTGATGCCACATCTGAACGCGGCGTACAACCTCGCCCACTGGCTGACGCGCAACAGCCACGATGCCGACGATCTCGTGCAGGAGGCGTATCTGAAAGCATTTCGTTCCTTCGAGACCTTTCAGGGCCACGACAGCGACGACGGACGGGCCTGGCTGCTGGCGGTGGTGCGCAATACCTGTTTCACGTGGCTTCGAAGGAAAGGGGAACATACCGCTGCGGAGTTCGACGAGCAACTGCACAGCATGGCCCAACCGACACCCAATGTGGAAGCCACTCTTCTCAACCGGGCGGCCCTTGCATCTCTCAGGAATTGCCTCGAAGCCCTGCCGCTCGAATTTCGCGAAGCCATCGTTTTGCGCGAGCTTGAGGAATTGTCTTATCGGGAGATATCCGGGATTGCGCGAGTGCCGGTTGGCACTGTGATGTCGCGCCTCGCGCGCGCCCGCAAACGTCTGCAGGAATGTCTGGCCGGAGCCATGGATCGATGAACCGTGAAACGCCTTGTGAAACCGCTCGAATCCTGAGGGAAAACAACGATCCGGCACTTGAGGAGCATTTGCGCTCCTGTCTCTCGTGCGTGATTAACCTGAATGCGCCGTACTACGAAGCGCCCGCGGGTCTTGAGACGAAGATCCGGGAGCGCCTGCGCAGCGAAACCGCCCCACTATCGCGCTGGCGCTGGATCGCGATTGCCGCGTCCGTGTTGCTGGCCGCGTCGATAGTCGGCAACGTATCCTTGCTCATAACGCGCACGGACCCGCGACAGCTTGTGGCGGACGAGGTACTTTCGGCTCACATCCGATCGCTCGCAGGCACGCATCTGCTGGATGTGCCCTCATCCGACCAGCACACCGTGAAACCCTGGTTCAACGGCAAACTGGACTTCTCGCCCCCCGTTAAATTCCTGGCGGACTTTCCCCTGCTCGGGGGGCGTCTGGAATATCTGGCCGGCCACCCCGTTGCGGCCCTGGTCTATGGCCGTAACAAGCACGTCATTAATCTGTTCCTCTGGCCGGCGACTATGTCCGGACCGAACGCAGCAGTCACCCGCAACGGCTACCACCTGCAAAGCTGGTCCGCCAACGGAATGTCGTTCTGGGCGGTTTCGGATCTCGATGAAACGGAACTGCGAAGGTTCGCAGCGATCTACAAACAAACGTAGGGGGCGCCTATTTGCCCTTCAGCTCCGCAACGACGCCGCCATTGGTATCCACACGCAGCACGATATCTTTCCGTCCGGCGAAGACGTTCTCCGGTACATCGAAGCGCACCGCCACCATGCGGTCGATGCTTGCATTGGGCGGGAGAATATCCTGTGCTTTGAGCGGTTCGTTGTACCGCTCGCCCAGATTAGGGTAGTTGCGGAAGATATTATCCAGATCCCTCGCCGCCACCATGTGGCCGTCCACCGGCGATCCGTCCGCCAGATCGAAGGTCGGCTCAAGCGAGCGGATCACGATCTGCTGGTTTGTATCGTTGGTCAGCGTGAAATCGAGGATCGCGAGCGCTTCGTTCAGATCCACCTGCAGCACGCGAACTTTGCCGATCTTCCCTTCGGCCATTCGGTGTTTCGAGAAATACTCGGACGTCCACCAGAACACTCCGCCCGCAATCACGGCGGCGATGCCCAATACGATCAGAAATGGTTTGTTCAGGAGAGTTCTCCCACATCGTGGAGGATGATCTTCATCGATTCATGCGCCTTTTCAATTAGCGTGCCGTCGAAGATATGCGTTTCGAGGCCGATCTGGCCGCGATAATTATCCTTCTGCATCGCTTCCATAATGGCTTTCCAGTTGAGCTTTTCGGGGCTGTCGTCGAGCAGCCCTTTGGCTTTGAACTGCGCATTGAGCATGCGGTCTTTGGGAACCTGCGCGTACCCATCGGGCCACGGGATCTCCTTCAGCGCCAGCGCATTCTGCGGGTCCCAGTTGATGCCCATCGTCTTCGACGGAAGCAACTCCATGATGGCCTTCGTCTCCGCGGACGTACCGATGTTCTGTGTAGATTCGTTCTCGATGAGCAGGTGCACCCTGGCGGCTTCTGCCAGCGGGATGAGCTCTTCCATCGTCCGAACGATCAGCGGATAAGCGGTTTCGGGGTTCGCCACGCGCTCTCCCGTGAAGACGCGAACCTTGTCCACGCCCAGGATGTTGGCGGCCCGGAGCGCGGCAGCCGTATCTTCCCTGCGCCGCTCCCACTTCTTTTGTTCGAGGGCCTCGCGGGTGGAACGCTGATCGTCAGTTTCCTTGCGAGGTTTCGCAGGCGTGAGGCCGGGCCAGGTGAATTTCAGCAGGCTGGTGTTCAGGAACGAAACTTTCAGCTTGGCAACAGCCAGCTGCGTGGCCCAGCGCTTCAGTTCAGGTTCGGTGAGGAACGCGAACTCCTTCTTCGTCTCCGGCACGTTGCGCAGTTCGACCCACTGCAGCCCGTAGTGCTGGGCGAAGTCGATTGCATCCGCCTGAGTATTGCCGATTTCATCCGTAATGGCGCTGATGTGAGCTCTGGTAATGTGCGATTTGAAGGCAAGCAGGGGTTTCGCGGCGAGCGCGCAGGCGGCACCCGCCAGAAGCTCTCGTCTGGTCACACTGCGATGATATCTCCAATGGATGCGCTGAACCACGGATTGTTAATTGACGCCGCCGCAGGCCCCGGTATCCTGCACGCGCTTACGGGAGTGATCGCCGAACATGGCGGCGACATTGGTACCTGCTCGATTATTGAGAACACTCCGGCGGGGGCGCGCATCTATTTCGAAGTCCGCACGCCCTCTTGGGACGCGATGATTGCCGACCTGCAGGGTTTGCCCATCGTACGGCGCGTCGACGTTCTCAAGAGCATGGAGGAGATCTACGGCAAGCGCATCATCATCATGGGAGGCGGCGCGCAGGTGGCGCAGGTGGCGATCGGCGCAATCGTGGAGGCGGACCGGCATAACATCCGCGGCGAGCATATCTCTGTTGACACGATTCCGCTGGTGGGAGAGCAACCGCTGGCGGACGCCGTTCGCGCCGTGCCCCGCCTGCCCCGGGCAAGGGCATTGGTGCTGGCAGGTTCACTGATGGGAGGGGACATCGAGACGGCGGTCCGCGAGGTTCGCGGCACGGGTTTGCTGGTGATCAGTCTGAACATGGCGGGCAGCGTTCCGGACGCGGCGGATCTGGTTGTCACGGATCCCGTGCAGGCCGGAGTGATGGCTGTAATGGCGGTAGCCGATACCGCCAAATTCGCGGTAGAAAGGTTGAAGCGCCGCGTGTTTTGAATTTCCGCGACGCTCCTTTTTGCCATTGACTATGAGTTGTGATTAACGGCGTCCGCCGCCGCCCCGCATTCCGCCACCGCTAAAGTGGGCGGCCCCCGCCATGGAGCGGAATCCGGCTGAAGGTACCGCGCCGGCGCGCGCGCCCAAAGTTCCACGTCCTGCCGGAACCGCTGCGTGTGCGCCGGAGGGATAGTAGGCGCGGATTGTCGGAGCGTATCGGACATAACCAGGCGAGAAGAACGGATAGCCGAACGGGCTCCAGAAGTAGCCGTCACCGGGCAGCCATGAGTAAGTTGCGAAGTACGGATTCCAGAACCAGCCCGGACCCCAACCCATTCCCCAACCGGGTCCCCAGCCCCATCCGCCATCCACGTACACAGTGCGGGCGCTGGCTTCATTGGCCTCCGCCAGGTAGCTGGCGCGCACATCGCTCCAGCGATAGAGATCGTCTTCCGACTTGCGGTCGAAGCTGACCGGTTTGAACGCAGCGCCGGTGAGCACAAGTTCCTTACCTTTGCCGATTTCTTTGCTTTGGCCGTTATCGTTGACGGCCACCTTACCGTCGATCACCTCGACGCGGCCTTCGTCGGCGTCGAATTTGTAAAGGCCTTCTTTCAGCAGCGAAGTGTCGGCTCCGCGCTCCATCACATCCAGTCGGGCCAGCTTCGGCTTGTAGTCGACTTCGACCATCGCTTCTCCGCGAACCACTTCGAAGCTGCCGTTTGCGAGCGTCGGCGAGACCATGCGGATCTCGCTGTTGTTTCCTACCCGGACAAAAGTACCGGGCGATAGCAGCACTTCCGCTTTTCCCGTGCCAACCGAAAGCGTCTGGTTGGCGCTGAGGGCAGCAGTGCCATCCTGCTGTGTTGGCATGGGATTGCCGTCGATTGAAACCTGTCCTTCTATGTAATTGACCGTGCCCGGGACGGCGGTGCGGGGGGCGGCCTCAGCAGCGGGTATTATTACCAGTGCCGGTACCAGTGCAAAAGATAACCACCAATTCGTTTTCATATGTACACCCGTTAACTTGGATGCAGGCGGAGGGCCGCCAGTTGCGGCACGCTGCTTTGAACAACGCTCTTAAAATGAGAAACTTAAGCTGTGGAATTCACGTCTAAAGCGATAATTGTAGTAGGCGCGGGAGTGGCAGGACCGGCCGCCGCGCGCACGAACTGGCAAGGTCCGGCCTGCATCCCGTAGTCCTTGAATCGCGGGACCGCATCGGTGGCCGGGTCCTGACCGTTCACAACTCCGGCGCGCCATTTCCCATCGAACTGAGAGCGGAATTTGTGCACGGGAAACACCCCGCGTTGTGGGAACTCCTGCGCGAATCGGGAGTAGCTGTCGATCCCGTTTCGGGCGAGGGCAGCCGGGATGAAATGGACCGCGTCTTCGATGCCCTGGCGAAGGCTCCCGAGCAGAGCTTTGCCGAATTCATCGCCAGGCTGGATGCTTCGGATTATGCGACGCAGGCCGCTACGGGGATTTGTCGAAGGCTTCCATGCGGCCTTCAAAGAACGCGTCAGCGTGGAGTGGCTGAACCGGGAGAACGCGATTCCCCGATGAGATTGAGGGATTCGTACGCCGTTTCGGTCAATATGGCGGCGCGTGGATTCCGATAGTAAAACATCTAACGCCTTGATTGTCAGATGCCGGTAAGACAAGAGTAATTGTGGAGCCAGGTGTAAACTGTTAGGTGATCGGGAATTTATCAGCGGATCATGGGCCTTTTGTCTTCATTGCCGGCCGTCTTAGTAGCCTCGTCTACCCTGAAGACTATTTCCCGCGGAATGTTTGACGATACGTTCGCCGGAATCCACCAATTGGCGTGGTTCGACTGGGCGCTCCTGATCCCGTATTTCGGAGTGCTTGCGATTTTATCCGTTTTCGGACTGCACCGCTTCGATACGATTCATACGTACTTCAAGCACCGTAAAAAGGCGACAACGGAACCCGCCAGGCGTTTTGATCAGCTCCCGCGCGTCACGATCCAGCTTCCGCTTTACAACGAGCGTTACGTGCTGGAGCGGTTGATCGACGAGACCGTGAAGATGGAGTATCCAAGGGAACTCCTGCAGATACAGGTGCTTGACGACTCGACCGACGACACGCACGAATTCGCCCAGTCGCTGTGTGAGCGTTACGCCACCATTGGCCACCCAATCGAATACATCCATCGCAAAAACCGTAACGGGTTTAAAGCGGGCGCGCTGCAGGAAGGACTCAAGACCGCCACCGGCGAGTTCGTCGCGATATTCGACGCCGATTTCATCCCCCCGCCGGATTTCCTGACCCGCACGATCCATCATTTTGCGGACCCGAAAGTCGGCGTCGTTCAGACACGCTGGAGCTATCTGAACCGGGATTTCAACTTCCTCACCGAAGTTGAAGCGATCCTGCTGGATGGCCACTTCATCCTCGAGCATGGCGCACGGTCGCGGGCGGGCTACTTCTTCAATTTCAACGGCACGGCCGGGGTATTGCGTGTGTCCATGATCGACGACGCGGGCGGGTGGCAGCATGACACGCTCACAGAGGATTCGGATCTCAGCTATCGCGCCCAGATCAAAGGCTGGAAGTTTGTTTACCTGCCGGGATTGGAATGCCCGTCGGAGTTGCCGGTCGAGATCCATGGCTTCCAGGTGCAGCAGTTCCGCTGGGCTAAGGGCCTGATGCAGTGCGCCAGGAAACTGTTGCCGAGCCTCTGGAAAGCCGAAATTCCCTTCCGCGTTAAAGCCGAGGCTTTCCTTCACCTGACGCCTAACATTTCGTACCCGCTGATGGTAGTGGTTTCGGCCCTGATGCTGCCGGTGATGATCGTGCGCTTTTACATGGGCGTGTGGGAGATGATGATGCTGGATTTCCCGCTCATCATCGCGTCGTTCTGGTCGATCTCGGCGTTCTATGTCATCGCGCAGCGCGAGCTTCATCCCCGGAACTGGAAACGGACGTTTCTCTTTTTGCCGCTGCTGATGGCCGTCGGTGTCGGCCTGACTCTCATCAACACGCGCGCCGTTCTGGAAGCGCTTTTCGGGGTCAAGAGCGGCTTCGTGCGCACCCCGAAATACGCTATCGAAGGCAACCAGCAGAAGCGCATGGCGGTGAAGAAATACAAGCGCCGCAGTGGCTGGCTGCCCTACTTTGAAATCGCCTGCGGGACTTACTTCCTCTACATGTGCTGGTTTGCCATCGACACCTACAACTATCTGACGCTGCCGTTCCTCGCGCTGTTTGTCGGCGGCTACTACTGGGTCGGGTTCGGCACGCTTTATCAGGAATACAAGGATCAGTTCCGCCACAACCGCCAGTCCCGGCTCGAATTCGAAACCGCTCAATAAGTGGAAAACCCAATTACTCCTCAGATGGTCCGCGAAGCAGCGGATCGCATTCGCCCGCTCGCGCGCCGCACGCCCGTAATGACGTCGCGCAGTATCGACGCCCGTTCCGGCTGCGCCGTCTTCTTCAAGTGCGAGAACCTCCAGCGCGGGGGCGCGTTCAAGATCCGCGGCGCGGCCAATCTGGTGCTTTCGATTCCGAAGGAAGACCTGCCGCGCGGCGTCGTCGCATTCTCGTCGGGCAACCACGCCCAGGCAACGGCCATCGCCGCTAAGCACGTCGGTGCGCCGGCCACGATTGTGATGCCGGCGGACGCTCCCCGATCGAAGATGGAGCCGACCCGCGACCTCGGCGCCCGCATCGTCACTTACGACCGCTTTCACGACGACCGCGAGGCGATTGCCAGCGCTGTTCTCAATGATACGAAGGGAACGCTCGTGCCTCCTTTCGATCACCCGCTGATCATCGCCGGGCAAGGCACCGCGGCGCTGGAGCTTCTGGACGAGCAACCCGGTCTGGACGCGCTGGTGGTGTGCGTGGGCGGCGGCGGGCTGATTTCAGGTTGCTCCACCATCGCGAAATCCATCAACCCGGCGATTCGCGTCTTTGGCGTGGAACCGGAACTCGCCAACGACACGTGGCTGTCGTTCGCGAAGGGCGAGCGGGTTACGATTCCGCCATCCGATACGATTGCCGACGGTCTGCGCTCTCCCTGTCCCGGAAAGCTGACCTTCCCGGTGATTCAGCGCAACGTGGAACAGATGATCCTGGTCAGCGAAGCCGAAATCCGAGCCACAATGCGGTTCATGCTGGAGCGGATGAAGATTCTGGTCGAACCAAGCGGAGCGGTCGCCGCAGCTGCGGTTCTGTTCCGAAAGCTGCCCGCCGGAATCGGACGCGTAGGCGTCATCGTTTCCGGCGGGAATGTGGACCTCGATTTCCTGCAAACCTGCTAGCGACTACTCTTCCTGCGGGGGACGCGGAGGTCCGCCCGGACCTCCGGGACCACGTTGTCCGCCGCCGGGACCGCCCGGGCCGCCACCGTTGCGCCCTCCACGCGGAGGACCACCGGCGGGCCGTTCCGCCTGTAGCTGCGTCCACTGCTCGGGCGTGAGAACGTGGCGGATACCGAGGAGGAATCGGGCATCGGCTTTCTCCAGTTCCGCGCGGGACTGGGCAATGCGATCCACCGAAGGCAGGATCTTTGTATCGTCGAGCTGCGGGCCTCGCATGAGGCCGTCGAGGATTACTTCCTCCTTCTGCAGAGTCGCCTGAAGGTCGATGAGCTTCAGCTTGCTGGCCTGGAAGACGTCGTCCATCTTCTTCTGCTGCTCGGCGGTGAGCACGAGCTTTTTCGCCATCTCCGGGTTGTCCCACCACTTGCCGCCGGGGCCGCCTCTCATTCCCTCACCCCGGCGCGGCGGCGGCGGACCGGGCGGCCCATCGCCCTGCCCCCTGCCACGCTCGAAGGGCTGCTGGGCCCACATCGCGGTGCCGGCGAAACAAAGCAGCAGGCCGCCGCGTATAGTCGTCGAATTCATCTGGATCTCCCTGTGTCACTTTCCTGGTTCATCAGGCGGGCGAGCGGCTCCATCGGACCCGGCACGGACTCCCCAACCTCGTACTCCACATGCTGCAAAAGTGCTTCGTCGGAAATGGCGGGGTCGGCAGGTAAGGGCTGCGGCCGATCCCGGTGCTTCGGCAGCGCGGCGAAAATCAGCAGCACTGCAGCTACGACAACCACTGGCCAGTAGGCCAGCCGCCAATAATTACGCGGCTCCCCGTTCTTCATCGAAACCCTCACGCCCGAACTCAGATCATTCACCGCCGCGCTGAAAAGCCGCAGTGGCCCGGCGACGCTTTCAATTCCTTTGGCGCACTCGCCGCAGGTCCGGACGTGCGCTTCCCACTCGGGGGTTCGCGCTCCCATCAGCCATTCCAAAACCTGATCGCGCGACAGATGTTCGTTCATCTCACCGCCTCAATCCGCTGCCGGACCGCCTGGAGCGCCCGGAACAAATGCACCTTCACGGTTCCTTCCTTCATCCCCGTCGCCGCGGCGATCTCGAGGATATCCATATCCTGCACAAAGCGGAGCAGCAGCACCGTCCGCTGCCTCTGCGACAACCCGCGCGCCGCGCGCCACACGGCGCCGACCTTCTCGCTCGCCGCAACGACCGCTTCCGGCGATTCCCGGCCATCGGCTATGCGCTCCGCCGCTGCTACCAGGTCGATATCGAACCGCTTCGTCTGCCGCCAGAACTTCAGCCGCTCGCTCGAGGCGTGATCGCGCACCAGATTCACGGCAATCCGCATCAGCCAGGTTTTCACGCTCGAATCGCCGCGAAAATCCCTGCGGGAACGATACGCCCTGAAGAAGCAATCCTGCGTCAGAGTCTCGGCGGCGTCGCGGTCGCGCAGAGACGCCAGCACGAACCCGAAAATAGTGCGTTCATAGCACCGCACGACCGACTCGAAATCGGTGAGTTCGCCTAAGGAACTCGCGCAAGTCATGGCCGCCGAATCGCCGCTGGACGGGTGGGTTCCGCCGTGCATTGGCACGGCGTCCGGCGGAACCTGCGCTTCGATGCGTTCTCCTACAGCGGGTGAAACCGAATCAGCCCGCAGAACTGTCTCCATCCGCCCGATATAGACCGGGTGCACCGCCGTGAGGTTTACATCGGGCCACGATTTATTTTGCGGGGTTTCGGAGGACAATGGAAACGATGGCCAGCAGAGAAAAAGAATTGCTCGACCGCATCCGGCAGCTGGAAGAACAGAACAGCGCGCTCCAGGACAAGCTCGACATGATCTGGGCGGTGCTCGCGCCCGACTACGAGGAGGTGGCGGATGAGGACGAGGAAGACGTGGGTCCGCGCCTCGTACAGATCGACGCGCCCGGCGGGAAGAAACCGAGCTAGTGGACATCCGCGAAAGAATGGCCGAGGTTCTGAAGGCCGAGGCGGCGGCGATCGCGGCCGTGGACGTGACGCCGGAGTTTGAGCGCGCGGTGCTCGCGCTGCGCGATTCGGCCGGAAAGGTACTGACGACCGGGATCGGAAAAGCAGGGCATGTGGCGCGCAAGTTCGCCTCCACGCTCTGCTCGACGGGAACCCCCGCCGCCTACGTGCATCCCGGCGAGGCCGCGCATGGCGACCTCGGGCTGGTCGGTCCGAAGGATTGCATCGTGGCTTTCTCGACTAGCGGCAAGACGCGGGAGGTGGTTGAGATGCTACGGCTGGGCCGCCATATCGGCTTGAAGACGGTGATCGGCGTGACATCGCATCCGGATTCGGAACTGCGGGAACTGAGCGACATCGTGGTGGACATGGGGATTGTGACGGAGCCGTGCCCGCACGGGCTGACACCGTCGTCGAGCATTGTGGTGATGCTGGCGATTTCGGACGCGATCGCGCTGGCGCTGATGGAGCTGAAGGGTTTCACCAGGCACGATTTCGGGCTGCGCCACCACGGCGGGTATCTGGGCCGCAAGGCGCGCGCGGATAACGGCGCGTCATAGACTAGGCTCGCGCGCGCGGCGTGTTGAAATATTCAGTTGTCAAACGGCATTCGGGCAGAGGACTTTGGGATATACCCGGGCGGTGCGTCTGGTAGTGGCGGCGGGTGATTCGCTTTTGGGTTGGATAGCCCAAAAACGAAGCCAATTCGGCGAACGCAAAGTTTTTTGGTTGCGGGGCCTGTCTCCGGGCACGTTTATAAACGCCCGGAGATGCGTGCCGATGCGACTCAGCGGCGGGTCGGATTTCGGTGAGGCGAATTGCGTTTCTGTTGGCATGTCTCGACTGGGGAGTTTACGACATGGGGTGACAAAACGCGGGGCTGCGCGCGGCAGGATGTTTCTGCTTAACAGTTTTATTTTAAGATACTTAGGTTGTGGAAAAGAAAAGTGAAAATAGTTGTGAACGGCTCTTTGCGGCGGGTGAGATTTCCGGGGGGCTATTAGCCGCCGATGGGTTGGGGTGTGCGAGCGCTTAGATTTCCCGGTATTCGCCGAAGACTTCGCGCAGCGTGTCCGAAATCTCACCCACCGTGGCGTGCGCTTCCGCCGCGTTGACGATGCAGGGCATCAGGTTCGCGGTGCCGCGCGCCGCCGTATCCAGTTCGTCGAGCCTGAGCCTCCACAGCGCGGCATCCCGCGTGGCGCGCACGGCCCGAACGTTCTCCACCTGCGCGCGCTCAATCGCCGGGTCGATTCGAAATAGCGGCGCCTGCTGTCGCTCCGGCATCACAAAGCGATTCACGCCGACCACCACCCGTTCCCCGGCTTCGACACCGCGCTGATAATCGTAAGCCGCCTTCTGAATCTCCGCCTGAATGAAGCCCGCTTCAATGGCGCGCAGAGTGCCCCCCATCTCGTCGATGCGCCGGATGTAATCAAGCGCCCCGCTCTCGATTCGGTCCGTGAGTTGCTCAATGTGGAAACTGCCGCCCACCGGATCGGCGGTATTCGCGACGCCGGATTCGAACCCAATGATCTGCTGAGTCCGGAGAGCAAGCCGAGCCGATTCCTCTGTCGGCAACCCGAGCGCCTCGTCGCGCGAGTTTGTGTGCAGCGACTGCGTTCCGCCGAGAACGGCCGCCATCGCCTCGATTGCGGTGCGGACCAGATTCACGTCCGGCTGCTGTGCTGTAAGCGAAGACCCGGCCGTCTGAGTGTGGAACCGCAGCATGCAGGAGCGGTCGTCCTTCGCGCCGAAGCGCTCCCGCATCAGCCGCGCGTAGAGTCGGCGAGCCGCCCGGAATTTGGCGATCTCCGTCAGAAAATCGGAGTGGGAATTGAAAAAGAAAGAAAGGCGTGGAGCGAAGCTGTCGACGTCCAGCCCGGCGGCGATAGCGGCCTCGATGTAGGCGATCGCGTTGGCGAACGTGAAGGCGACTTCCTGTACCGAAGTGGAACCCGCTTCTCTGATATGGTACCCGCTGATCGAAATCGTGTTCCATTCCGGCACATTGTGCTGCGCCCACGCAAAGAGATCCGTGACGATTCTCATGGCCGGGCCGGGCGGGTAAATATAAGTTCCGCGGGCGATGTATTCCTTCAGGATGTCGTTCTGAATGGTGCCGTTCAGTTTCGACCGGGGCACACCCTGCTCGCGCGCCACCAGGACATACAACGCCAGCAAAACCGCCGCCGTCGAATTGATTGTCATGGAGGTGGACACCCTGTCTAAAGCGATGCCCGCAAAGAGCTTACGCATGTCCACAAGCGACGCAACGGACACGCCAACCCGCCCCACTTCCCCCGCCGCGAGGGGATGATCCGGGTCCAGGCCGATCTGCGTAGGAAGGTCGAAAGCGACGGAAAGACCGGTGGTTCCCTGGCTCAGCAGGTACTGGTACCGCTTATTGCTTTCTTCGGCGGACCCGAAACCAGCGTATTGGCGCATGGTCCACAGTCTGCTCCGATACATTTCGGGATAGATTCCACGGGTCCAGGGGTACTGCCCCGGCCTCTCATCCAACGCCATCAGGATCGGGAAATACGTCTGGATTTTCGGATGGATGAAACGCCATACCCGGCCGTCACCACTATGAATACGATGACGAGGGCGAACTGCGCAGGCGGAAGGGTACCCGGGCTGCGCCACACTTTCCAGAGCGCAAGGCCCGCAAGTACAAGAAAAACAAAGCCCAGGATGTCATGCCACAGAGAGTGGAGGGGTTTGACCGCAGCCGGAAGGACGTGTTTGACAAACGCGCCCGATTGTTTGGCCGCAGGGGTCCACTGCTCGACCAGCTTGCCCGATTGCTTCCTGGCAACGGGCAGCCACCGCCCGGCGAGCCGTCCCGCAGCCCGCGCCATCTGGTCCGTACGCACGACTCTATGCTACCAAAAATCTGTCCTTGTTCCCTCGGCGTTACGCCTGTACAATCAAGGGAATATTGACTTTGAATCCGGCAGGGAACCGTTGGCCCTGTGGTTGCATCTGTTGAAGTGGATCGGAAGCTGAAATGGATCGAAGTGGGAAGCGCCCGTCGCGAAAGGGGCAAAACGTGGAAGAACGCCTGAAAGGCTTAATGCAGGATTTGGGGAACGCGATCAACGAATCGCTTTCCGATTCCGAGCGCATCGCTGAAGCGATCGGAGAGATTAAACGTGCGGGCTACGACGTTTTTCTGGTTTTGGAAGCGACCATCGGTTTCAATAAGCGCGACGAAGAGGATGAGGGTCCGGACGAAGCCGATCTTGAAGAGCCCCAGGAGATTGTGGCGAATGGCCGGGTTCGGTTTACAACTCAGGACCAACGATTTCTGAAGGCGCTGCGGATAGCGGTCGACGAAGAAGCTTAGCTATCGTCAGAAAACCGACTCCCTTGCGGTCGCGGCTCAGAATGGGGTTGGTTCGGTCGGGCGGTTCGGAATTGGGTTTGGCCGACAGGGAATAGGGCTGGCTTGGTTGGCACGGAGTTGGATTCGGTCGGTCCGGTTAGAATTG
>Ga0302278_10003873_pt1 | contig 15873 bp, 11 predicted proteins | sample III_Bog_N3_2_FD_194543 | JGI IMG/M metagenome (GOLD analysis project Ga0302278, IMG submission 194543) | Peat permafrost microbial communities from Stordalen Mire near Abisko, Sweden - III_Bog_N3_2 | ecosystem: Environmental > Terrestrial > Soil > Wetlands > Peat | place: Sweden: Abisko...
GACGCTGATTTGGGCCTTGGCGACGGTGGATGCGGCGATGGCCTGGGATGAATGGAAGAAGAATTCGCTGGCGCGCCATGCGGCCACTTATCCGGACGTGTGGTATGGGATATGGAGCGGCACGGACAGTTATAACTCGACTGTGCATAAGACGGCGGGCGAGACGGTAAATAACCCATATTTTCACGGCACCGATTTTCCGGTGCTGAATCTGCATGCGCATGCGTGCTCACTGTATTCGTTGTCGAAAGTGATTGGGTTGGAATTCAACGAGGGCGGGCTTGGGGTAAGGCCTGAATTGCCGGTGGAATCGTATCGGTTTGATTCGGAGCTTGTGGGAGTTCTTAAGTCGGCGGAGGGGAACTACGAGGGTTGGTATGCGCCGTTGATGGCGGGGACGTGGACTGTCAAGGTGGGATTGCCTCAGGCGGTGTTGTCGCGGGTGACGAAGGCAGAGGTGAATGGAAGGCCTGTTGAGTTGAAGAAGGACTCGGACGGCTCGGTTACGCTGATTGGAGCTAGCGGGGCTGGGAAGCCGATGCGGTGGCGGATTCGCTGAGGGCGCGAGGTTTCCGGAAACGGCAGTATCAGGACCTGCAATGCAGGGCAATCGCATGAATATGTTCGAGCGGGAAGAGAGAGATTCGCCGCGGCCCTACGGGACGCGAAAACGGCATTGGGACGCCATCCCCGGATTCCGCTTCGCTTCATCCGGGGCTATTCTCGTTCCCTCCCTCCGGGAGGAAGTGCGGGGACCGGTCGATTGAGACGAGAGAATGAACCGGTTCTGTCAATGAAATTCCTTCATGCGATTGCCCTGATCTGCATTGGCGATTACGCCGCGCAACGGTTTGAGTTTCGTAGACTGGAGTTATGAAGAAGAAACTGCCGCCGCTTTATGTAACGACGCTGATAGCGGGCGCGTTCTTCATGGAGAATTTGGACGGCACCATTATTGCTACCGCGCTGCCGCAGATGGCGCGGAGCTTCCACGTGGGGGCCGTTAGCCTGAACATTGGAATGACGGCGTATCTGCTGACGCTGGCTGTGTTTATTCCCATCAGCGGCTGGGTGGCGGACCGGTTTGGCTCGCGGTCGGTGTTTGCTTCGGCCATCGGCGTGTTTACTGTGGCTTCGCTGTTGTGCGGCGCGGCGAGCACGTTGACGGAGTTCACGCTGATGCGGATTCTGCAAGGCATGGGTGGCGCCATGATGGTGCCGGTGGGGCGGCTGATTGTGCTGCGCGCCTCGCCGAAAGACAAGCTGGCACAGGCCATTGCGTACATCACCTGGCCGGGCTTGACCGCGCTGGTGATCGGACCGCCTCTGGGCGGCTTTATTACCACTTACGCAAGCTGGCACTGGATCTTCTTTCTCAACCTTCCGCTGGGAATCCTGGCGCTGGTGCTGACGCTGGCGTGGATTGAGAATGTGCGCGTGGAACAGGCGCATCCGTTCGACTGGCTCACGTTTGTGCTGGGCGGCTTTGCCTCAGCGGGGGCCGTTTATGCGATGGAGAAACTGGGCGGCGAGGGGATGCGGGGGAGCGGGCCGGGCATGATTCTTGCACTGAGCGTGCTTAGCGGAGTTATCGCCGTGGTGGTGGCTCATGCCAACCCGGGAAGGTCGCTGATCGACTTTGAATCGCTGAAGCTGAAGTCCTACTCGCTTTCGGTTTACGGCGCCAGCGCGTTTCGCATCAGCGTATCGGTGCTGCCGTTTCTGCTGCCGCTGATGTTCCAGATTGCATTCGGAATGAATGCGTTTCAATCGGGGCTTTATCTGCTTGCGCTGTTTGCGGGCGATCTGAGCATGAAGGCCTTTGTCATTCAGATTCTGCGCCACTTTGGCTTCAAGCGCACGCTGATTGTGAATGGATTGATCACTGCCGCATCCATGGTGCTGTGCGCAACGCTTAGGCCCGGCACGCCGGGGGCGCTGATCGTTGCCATTTTGTTCTTTCACGGAGCATGCCGGTCGACGGAATTCACTTGCATGACTACGCTGGCTTACACGGAGATTGCTCCTGAGCGGATGAGCCGGGCCAATGGGTTCTTGAGCGCGGTGATGCAGCTCAGCATGGGGATGGGCATTGCTATCGGTGCTATCACGCTGCGGATTGTGGCGCACGCGCATGGGCACTCGGCTGCGATGCCGGAGTTACGCGACTTTCATTTGGCCATACTGCTGATGGCTAGTTTGTCGCTTGCTCCGGTGCTGGATAGTCTTGGGCTGCGGCCGGATGCGGGAGCGGCAACCAGCGGGCATGTTGAGTTGAAGTTAGAGGCGGAGTAGGGGGGCTGGGATGGTTGCTGCCGGGGTGGCCGCTGCGGTGGATGGATGGTGGATGGTACATTTCGTACTAAGTGTGGTTTGAATCCACATTGAAAATTGAAGAGGGAATCACGATGGCGAAGACTCGGAGAGAGTTTCTGACGTATAGCTCCATCGGCTTGTTGGGAGCGGCGATTGACAGCAAGGCGCAAAGCCCTGCACCGCAAAGTACTCCGACTACGCCGGGCGCTCCGCCGGCGTTTGGCACGGCACCGCCGGTTGGGCCAGAGGTGAGCGCGGCTACATTTGCCGAGGCGGAGAAATTGGTGCAGGTGGAGATGACCGCGACAGATTTGGCGCAGGCCGCAAGCAACTGGCGGATGCAAGTGGCGCCGTTGTATGAGCGACGGACAGGTCCGCGCAAGCTGGTGCTTGAGGATGCGGTGGCGCCGGCGACGGTGTGGAATCCGAGCTTGCATGGTGATGTGGTGGGCAAGCAGGGCGATGGATCAACGGGGAGTTTTTTGCGGAGCACGAGCGCGGCGGGACCGTTGCCTGCCAGCGATAGCGAGATAGCATTCGCCACGGTGACCGAGCTTTCGCGCTGGATTGAGAGCCGGCAACTGACGGCGGAGCGGCTGACGCGCATCTATCTTGACAGGCTGGAACGCTTCGACCCGAAGCTGCATTGCGTGATCACGTTGACGCGGGAACATGCGTTGAAGCAGGCGCGGCAGGCCGATGCGGAGATTGCCGCGGGGAAGTATCGCGGGCCACTGCATGGGATTCCGTGGGGCGCGAAGGATCTGCTGGATACGGCGAATATTCCGACAACATGGGGCGCGGAATTTTATAGGAATCGCATTCCCGCCAGGGATAGTGCAGTGGCCGCGCGGTTGAATGAAGCCGGTGCAATTCTGGTGGCCAAGTTGAGTTTGGGCGCGCTGGCGTTGAACGATGTGTGGTTCGGCGGGCAGACGATGAACCCATGGCTGCTGGAGGAAGGCTCTTCAGGATCGAGCGCGGGTCCAGGGTCGGCTACCGCAGCGGGGCTGGTTGCGTTTGCCATCGGGAGCGAAACGCAGGGCAGCATTGTTAGTCCATCCCTGCGCTGTGGTGTAACGGGCTTGCGGCCCACGTTTGGCCGCGTGGCGCGCACGGGAGCTATGACGCTTTGCTGGTCGCTGGACAAACTTGGGCCGATGGCACGAAGCGTTGAAGACACGATGCTGGTGTTGAATGCGATCTCCGGCCCCGATGCGGGCGATGCGGGGAGCGTTTCAAGCTCGCTTGCATTCAAGGCAGGCAGCAGTGTGGCCGGATTGCGCGTGGGCTATTTTCCCGGGTGGATGAAGGAGGATCCAGCGACGGATGTGGACCGCGCTGCGCTGGAGACGGTGAAGCGGGTGGGCATGACGCCGGTTGCAGTGTCGCTGCCGGACTGGCCTTACGATTCGCTTAATGTGGTTCTGTTTGCAGAGGGTGCTGCCGCCTTTGAAGAGCTGACACTGAGCCACCGCATAGACGAGTTGAAGATGCAAGTGCCTGATGCGTGGCCTAATGTATTTCGTCAGTCGAGGTTTTTGTCCGCGGTGGATTTTGTGCAGGCGGATCGGTTGCGGCGCAAGGTTGCGGAGGAGATGGCGCGAGTGTTTTCGGAGGTCGATGTGCTGCTTGTGCCTGCGATGCGGGATGAGATGATGGTGATATCGAATTTCACTGGGCATCCATCGCTGACGCTTCGTGCCGGATTTGTGCATGTGTCGGAGGCGCGGAGCGATTGGGCGCCAGATGCGAAGAATCCGCTGCCAAAGTTTTCACCGCCGCGGCGTGTGCCGCATGGTGTTACGCTGATTGGCCGCTTGTTCGACGAAGGAACGCTGGCTCAGGCTGGGATGGCGCTGGAACGCGCGTTCGATGTGGCCGGGGAACATCCGCCTGGATTCGAGTGAAGTGGACGAGGGAGCCCGGTGCGGCTATTTTGCGGTGAACGTGTTGTTGGTTCGATCGTCATCCGGCAATACATGATCCGGGTCCACCGTGGCATTTGCCACAGGCTTGTCGCCCATCCACGTAAATTCGCCCTTCGATTGCCAGGTTTCTACAGGCACCCGGATGCGCGTCTTCGTACCATCGACGTACTGAACTTCAACGGTGGCCGGCAATACTAACTGCCCCTTGTTCACCAATGTTATGCGGTTATCTTCGATGCCGGTAACTGCCATGTCGAAACGCCAGTTATTCATGTACCAGCCGCGCCAGAACCAGTTCAGGTCCTCGCCGCCTTCACTGGACATTTCGCGGAAGAAGTCCGATGGCGATGGATGCTTGTAAGCCCAATCGCGAATGTACTTGCGGAAGGCCCAATCGAAGCGCTGGTTCCCGAGTATCTGCTCGCGCAGAAGAACCATTCCATAGGCGGCCTTGAAGTAACTCACGGGGTGGCCGATCGACCATGGGATAGCATCGGCAGTCATAAGGATGGTAGGCGCATCCGGGTTATCCAGCACCTTGAGAATTGTATCTGGCGGCTCGCCGCCGGCGGAGTATTCCCCATCGCGCTTCGGTCCATAGACGCCGCCGTCGAACTCGGCCGATTCACCAATGTCGATGAAGGTGTTGAAGCCTTCATCCATGAATGCATTTCGCCGCTCATTGGAGCCGACGATCATGGGGAACCAATTATGGCCGATCTCATGCGCAGTGATCCAGAACAGTACCTTGCCCTTGTCGTCGATGCCGTCGAAGACCATTCCGGGATATTCCATGCCGGTGGAGAAGCCGGCCACGTTGATGGCCGCGGGCCACGGATACGGGTACCATTGGCGCGAGAAGCGCTCCACAGTATCCTTCACATATTCAGTGGAACGCGACCAGGCATCGTCGCCGACGCTCTCAGGCGGATACACGCTCTCGGCCAAACTTGTCTTTCCATCGGGAAGGTTGATGCGCGCGGCATCCCAGACGAACACGGGGCTTGCGCTCCACACGGCGTCGCGGGTGCGATCCATTTGAAAATGCCACGTGAGCGTGCCGCCAACCTTTGGACGGCTGGCTGGGTCACTGACTTCGGCGGCGGAACGGATAACTACCGTCTTATCGCTTTTGCGGGCTTGATCCAGGCGGTCTAACTGGGTATTGGTGAGTACTTCCTTTGGGTTGACTAACTCACCAGAGGCAGCAACGATCATCTCGCTGGGGACTGTGAGGTAATAGTCGAAGTGGCCGTATTCGAGATAGAACTCGCTGCCGAGATACGGCAGGGTATCCCAGCCTCGCAGATCGTCGTAGACGCACATGCGGGGATACCACTGCGCGATGTCGTAAATCTCGCCTTGCTTTGACATGCCCCACGAAGTTCGCCCACCCCATACGCCGGGGATCCGGTAGTGGTACTTGATGTGCAATTTGATCGCACTACCCTTGGGCGGCATGGGCTCGCTGAGGCGGACTTGCATGCGCGTATCGTCAATGAGGTAGTCGGCCTTGACGCGCGTGTTGCCGCGCTCGACCTCAACAGATTCAAGCTCAAAGCCCTCGCTGGTGCGGCCGTTTGAGTTCATTTCGTCGTCGGGCAGGGGCCTGCGGCTGAGAAACATGCCGTTGACGATTCGCGACCGCGCGTCTTTGCGGTAGATGTTCTGCTCCATCTGAATCCAGAGGCTGGTGAGGGCGTCCGGGCTGTTGTTGGTATAGGTGATGACCTCGTCGTTGTGCAGGACCTTGGCCTTGGTGTCGAGGTCCGCATGCATCTCGTAGTCGGCTTCGTTCTGCCAGTAGGCAGGGCCCGGGGCGCCATTGCTTGAACGGTACTGATTTACCGGATCGGGTAATGTAAGTGGCGCGAAGGTCTGGCGATAGTCATAAGTTGTGGTGGACTGGGCTGAGGCTTGGTGCCGCAGGCAGGCAGCAAAGATGGCCAGTGTGAGAAATATGGTTATTCGCAGACGTTTGATTTGCATTGATCCGTTCCTCCTGGATAACCGATCCCTCAGGGGTTAAAACCCAGTTGCTTTTGCTGCATTTTCGGCACGACTAAAGTCGTGCCCTTTCAAAGCAGATTTATTCCGAAATTCGCTGGTATGGCGAGTCTCAAGTTCATGGAAGAACAAACGCAGATCCTTCGACTCACCACCCCCAAACTGAAAAGCGTTTGGGGCCCCTTTCGCTCAGGATGACAAAGTGGCTAAATTCAATGGAATCAGTCCGGCTCTCCCCTGTCATTTTCCTCGTAACTTGCGCCGCAAGTCAGTTGCTCAGGATGACAGCCAGTTTTGTGTTGCGTAATCGAGACCTGGGGCATCCGCATGTTCTTGCACGTTGAGATTTGTTCCCTCCCCGGTCTCAAAATCGAGACCGGGGGCACCCGCATCGTACGTAACCCAGCATTCTGTTAGAGCTTGCTGAAGGGGTGCCTATGGCGCAACGGGCAGGCTGATGAAACTCGCCTGGCCTGGTGCATGGTATACGCGTTGCATTGCCTTGCGATAGTCGCCAGGCTTGGCTTCAAAGATGTTGGGAACATACGTCTGCGGGTTTCGGTCGTAGAGTGGGAACAGGGTGGATTGCACCTGCACCATGACGCGATGGCCCGGCAAGAAAACATGATTGACCGTGGGCAGGGCGAATGTGTAGAGCAGCGGCTTGTCTGGCGAGATAGCTTCAGGATGCTCAAAGCTGGAGCGATAACGGCCGCGAAAAATGTCGAGCGAGATGGCTAACTCGTAGCCGCCCATGGCGGGATTGGAAGGGACTGAGTCAGGGTAGACATCGATCAGCTTGACGACCCAATCGCTATCGCTGCCGGTGGTGGAGGCATACAAATTCACAACCGGAGCTCCACCAAGATGGAGCGGGGAGGCGAGCGGTTCCCCTACGTAAGTGAGGACGTCTGGACGGCCATCGACAAAGCGCTGATCCATGACCAGCCAAGTGCGCCACCCATCGCCATCGCCAGTAAAGACGGGGCGGGGGCGGTAGGGGACCGGCTTTGCGGGATCGGAAATGTATTCGTCGAATTGCGGTGCGGCGGCGTCCGGAGCCTGGAAGGATAAGCTTCCACCTGAGTTGAGATAGAGAGGCCGCGACTTACCGGGGCAGTTAGCATCGCAACTTAGCGGCCAGGACTGAAAGCGGTCCCAATGATTCTCGCCGGTGTTATAGATGAGCACGGGAGGCGTATTGGCTTTGGGCGCGCCTTCAACAAGATACTGGTTGAAGAACGGGAGCAATACATCGCGCCGAAACTGAAGCGTTGTGTCTCCCTCCCAATGCAATGCGCCGAGCATGGAGCCCTCATAATTCACCTGACTGTGACGCCAGGGGCCCATCACAAGATAGTTCTTATCGTTGGTCGTATCTTTGGGCTCTAGCGCTTCATAGCTATGAATTGCGCCCCACATATCTTCCTGGTCCCACAGGCCCTGGAGCCACATGGTGGGCACGGTTAGAGGCTTTGCGGCGCCCAGTTTGGCGAGTAGCTTATCTAGCGCCTGGCCTTGCCAGAAGGCATCGTAGGCAGGGTGCTGGTGGACCTTGCGCCAGAAGGCAAGCTGATCGAGTCCACCGTATCGCGCTATGTCGCCGGCCGAACCGATGGCGAGGAAGTTGGCGTAGTCGTCGTATCCCTGGCGCGGAATGGCTTTGCCTGCGCCGCGAGCCGCTGTCTGTTCTGTAAAGTAGTCGAGATTCACCTGGCGAAACGCACCGTAGTGGAACCAGTCGTCGCCCATCCAGCCATCGACCATGGGGCTTTCGGGCGCGGCCACCTTGAGCGCTGGGTGTGGGTTTAGCAATGCCATGACAACCGTGAAGCCCTCGTAGGATGAGCCGAGCATGCCGACGCGCCCATTGGACTGCGGGAGGTTCTTCACCAGCCAATCGATGGTGTCCCAGGCATCGGTTGTGTCATCGATTCCGCTTGCATTGAGGGGGCCAATGGGAGGCGGCGTCATGAGATAGGCGCCCTCGGAACCATATTTTCCGCGCACATCCTGAAAGACGCGGATGTAGCCGGCCTTGACGAAGACATCGTCGCCCTGGGGCAGCTCGTCGAGCATGTGCGGGGACTCGTTTCGCGCAGTGCGGCCGGCGGCATTGTAGGGGGTGCGAGTGAGCAGAATTGGGGCGTGCGCCGCGCCGTTGGGGGTGACGATGACGGTATAAAGCTTGACGCCATCGCGCATGGGAATCATTTCGACGCGCTTGACGTAGTCGTAGCCGGTGTTGGTTGGGGCGAAGCTGGCGGGAATGTCTCCGCTCGCAGGCTGCTGCTGCGCGTGGAGAAACAAGGGCACGGAAACAGCGGCTAGGGCGGTAATGAAAAAACGCTGGGGGAAGGTCATGGGCGGCTCTCGATTGGATTGATCGCGCTGAAAGAAAGCTGGAGGATTGCCGCAAGGAAATCAGGAGCGGGCATCCTAACAAGAATCAAAAATGCAGGTGCAACAAAACAAGGCTCTATGAAGTTATGCGGGCTCCCATTCATCGAACAAAAACGTCCGATGAATGGGGCACAGTTTCATCGTCTTTGGGTCGGCAACATCGGTGGGTAACTGGAAAGTCGAAATTCTTTCAGCCATTTTTGTTTTTGTTGCGCCAGGGCTATCGGCGAAGTTGTATGGTGGCGGAGGAGCGGATCGAACGCTCGACCTTGGGGTTATGAATCCCACGCTCTAACCATCTGAGCTACTCCGCCGGGAATGGGTGACGCCGGGTTTGCGGCGTCCTTTTAGATGATACGGGCGTGTGGATTGCAGGTCAAACATTCGCCAGGCGAATTCTTCGCCAAACGTATGCGATTAGAACCAGCGACACGGCGGAGGCCAGATAGCCGGCCGGCGCGCTTGAGGCGGGCGTGGTTCCCATGAAGTCGAGCGGGCGGAGGTGGTGGAGCGGTCCAACGTACCACCATGCTGTGTAGAGGGCTTCAAAGAACTTGCGGCTGCCGGTGACTACGCCGAGCGTGAGGGCCAGGGCTGGAATGAACAACGCGCCGGCGCACCAGGCCCCCAGGCCGGCAAAGTCTCTGCTCACGAGAAGCCGCAGCGCGAGGCCGCCGCCGGTGATTGCGGCAAGCAGCACGCCTGCCGCATAGGTGGCGATCAGTTGGCGCGGCACGGCATGCGGTGCGGAGAAGATGAGTGGCCCGGTGGAGAACTGGTTCTCGCGGGTGCCCATTTGCGACCAGAAGAGGGCGGGCCAGATCCACGCCGCCACGATAATGCCGGAGCGGGCTGCGTCGATGGGCGCCGCCAGGCAGGCGGTGAAGAGTCCCGCGGCGGTTATGTACCACCACCAGGCGTGGCCGCGGAGGAGCAAGCGGAGCTCGGCGCGGACAAGCGTTAAGAAGCGCATGCGCGAACCTGTTTGCGTGAGCGGTGCAAGCTGGGCCGCGGATAGATGCATTTGCGGCAGGTCGGGTGCAGTGTCATCCAAAGGACTATCGAGGATGTTCGCGTGGGCGACAATGAGCGCTTTGGCCTTTCGCGGCGCCTTCGGTTGTTTTGTGCGGAACCGGCCTGCTCGCGCGGGATCGAAGCGGTCGAAGAAGAATGCGGCGAGCAAGGCAAGCGCGGCTGCAAGCGCGAAGAGCATTCCACGGCTCAGTACAAGCGGTGGAGTCCATTTGACCCCGGTCCAGAGAAATGTCTTTGTAGCCTGTTCCTCGTTGCCGAAGTTGAACGATGCGCCGCCGTTGTAGTCCTTGTCGAGGGTTTGCACCTGGTTCTGCATCTGGCTCATCACAGAAATGATGCCGGTGTAATCGATGAACGGGTTGACCTGATGGTCTCCTGTTCCCTTGACGACGGCGTTGGCGCCCAGAACCAGGGAGAAAATCCAAAGAAAGACGTAGAGAATGTTGCCCACTCCGCCGCGCAGTATGGGAAGGCTCTCAAAGAGCACAGCCAGCGCCGCAGTAACGGCAACGGCGCTAAGGCCGAAGAGGAGTACCGGGGACAAGAGCGCGATCAGGTCGATGTGGGGATCGGCGCGATGGAATAACTGAATAACAATTGCGCCGAGGCCCAGAACCAGTACCATGGCAGCGAGAACCGCAAAGTTGCTGAGGGTCTTGCTGAGCGTGTAGAAGCTCTTGCTGATGGGTGTGGTGGCGAGGATCTGGCCGACGCGGGTTTCGCGGTCGCGCTGAATTGTATTTTTGACGATGTAGAAGCCGACCAGTGTAAGCCACATGGAGGCAACGAGGCCAACAACGGAGCCGAGCCACGCGGAGTTATCTACGCCGCGATACTTGTCGAGCTTCAGCACCATTTGTCCGGAGTAAACGGCATAGCCGAGATAGACCGAAAAGGCCAGCGTGAGCAGGAAGCTATAACGGCGGACGCGCTCAAGAAAGTCGGCGCGCACCATGTGATAAAGAGCGCGGGAGGGGATCATGCCGCGGCTCCGGATTGGGTTGTGGATTGGTTTGCGGCGCGATGTTCGGAGAGGCAGTAGAGGTAGGCGTCTTCAAGATTGGGCGGAACGGGTTGCGCGCCCTGGGGAGGGCGATCGCCGAGCACACGGACGTGAACGCCGTCACTGCGACGGGTGGTGCTGCTGATGAGGAATTGCTGTTTGGCGGCATTGAGTTCCGCGCTTCCAACGACCCACTCCCACACTTTGCCTTCGACGTGGAGGAGCAGCGCTTCGGGCGTGGCGTGCGCCACCAGCGATCCATTTGCAATGAGGGCGATGTCGGTTGCAGTGGCCTCAACGTCGGAGACGATGTGAGTGGAGAGAATGACGATGCGCTGGCCGGAAAGGTCTGAGAGCAGATTGCGAAAACGGACGCGCTCTTCGGGATCGAGGCCGGCGGTGGGCTCATCGACGATGAGCAGTTGGGGATCGTTGAGCAGGGCCTGCGCAATGCCGACACGCTGCTTCATGCCGCCGGAAAAGCCTCCCAGCGGGCGCTTGCGGGCTTCGGTGAGGTTGACCAGTTCGAGAAGCTCGCGGATGCGCCGCGCAGACGAGGCCGAGTCGAGGCCCTTTACCGCGGCCAGGTATTCGAGGAACTCCTGTGCGGTGAGATTCGGATACACGCCGAAGTCCTGGGGCAGGTAGCCTAGCACCGACCGGAGCGTGTCGGGATCGCGAGCAATGTCCACGCCATTCCACAGGACGCGGCCCTGGGTGGCCCTGGTTATGGTGGCCAGGATGCTCATCAAGGTTGACTTGCCGGCGCCGTTGGGGCCGAGCAGGCCAAGGACGCCGGGCTTCAATTCCAGGCTGAAACTGCTTAGCGCCAGAACCGATCCGCGATAACGCTTCGAGACATTTTCGATTTTGAGGTTCACTTGTTCTCCGTCCGCGTTGTGCGGTGTTGTAGATTACGTTTGGCGGGCGGAGAAGTTCCATTTTGTGGGGGGATGGTGTTGAGTTGAAGGGGAGCGAATGGACGACAGCGGCTTGAAATTCTACGGCTGCAGAGGTTGCGGAAAAAGGCGGGATTTTGGGAATCGATTTAGCAAGTTGGCGCCCGCTTCGCATGCTTGGCGAGTTAGCGAGTTGGCGGGTGGTGTGGCGGGAATCGGGTTCATGCCTCCGCGGGTCGGGGAAGCCGGTGGGGACTAAGCGGCCTTAGACCGCAGGTTTACGATCTTCATAGAAATTTCCTGAATGCGCACAAACCTGGCCTCATATAGGGCGGCCTCCCTTCGCGACAACAGCGCGTAAGGACACCTTTGCAATGCTTCGTATTGACGCCTTGGGAGAGATTCATACTCCTCTACGAGGCGCTCAATCTCTTCGGTCGAATTGGATTCCGCTACGCTCATTCGCATTGAAGGGATGCTTATCTGGACGAATTCGTTGCTTTCGCGGACCGCTTTCTCTCTCTTGAGCAGGGAATACAGGGGAAGATAGCGCGCAGATTTTTTTCAAAGGAGAGAGCGCGAACCAACTACTTCGGCACGAGACTTGCATGTTTATTCATTTGTGGAGCGCGGAGGGCTCGAATTCGCAGTGCAGTGAGTATTTTGGAGGATTCCTATGGACACTTTAGGTAAATTCTTCCATCGAACGATGCCGGATTCCACTCTTGAATCGTTTTGCATGAAATGCTTTCAGACGATCGCTCGAGGAAAGAATGAAGATGAAATTATGGAAATAGAAAAGGTGCATAGCTGTACTTCTCTCTGGGAAGTCCACCGACGTTGGGGAGTAGAGCTGGATTAACTGTCGCCCTCGCTTCTATCGTGAGATGGCCAGCATCCCTCCAACGGACTTGGTGTCCCTGGGACGATGCGGCTTCCCAACCACTGAGGGAAATGGCGGACGGAAAGCTCGCCCCTAATTGTCAATTTCAGGACCGGCCTGATTCTGGATGAGGGTAAACGGGACCAGGCTTGGCTGCGGTGGGAGAATTTCATAGCGCGGGGGCTGAAGCTCAGCTTGATTGTTCAGGTATTAGACGGGGGGCAAGAATCCTTTAAGAATCTTGGAATTCAGTCTTGACAGGAAATATGTATTGATATACATATACATTATTGTGCATATATCGGTTCCACAAACACTGGCCGATCCGACCCGGCTCCTCATCATCGAATTGCTCCGGGGTGGCGAGCGCTCGGTCAACGACATTGTTGAGAGTGTACCCATCGACCAGTCTGGTGTATCACGGCATCTCCGCATCCTGCAGGAGGCCGGGTTCGCTCGTGTACGGCCTGAGGGACAGAAGCGGATGTATTCGCTATGCCCTGAGCCGTTCAGGGACCTCGATGGCTGGTTGAGCAAGTATCGGCGACTTTGGGAAGGCCGCCTTGACAAGCTTGGCGAAGCTATCGAGCGCAAACGCAGGGCCAAAACGACCACTCCACAGAAGAGGAAACCATCGAAGCGAGGACATCATGACCGAAAAGGCGTATCAGGAATCTGATGGCAAGACCGTCATCGAGCGCACGTACGCGGCATCGATTGAGGAAGTCTGGGAACTTTGGACAACGAAGGCAGGAATTGAGTCGTGGTGGGGCCCCGATGGGTTCTCGGTAAAAGTTCACGACCTCGATCTGCGCCCTGGCGGGGAGATGCGGTATGCCATGACCGCTGATCACCCGGCCCAGGTTGAGTTTATGAAGCGGGCCCGCATGCCTTTGACAACCGAGGCGAAGCTGACCTACACCGCGATCGCTCCCGGGAAGAGCATCGCCTACACCCACAAGGCAGATTTCATTCCAAGCGTTGAACCGTACGATGTCGGCAACAAGGTGGAGTTTCATGCAGAAGGCGCTAATGTGCGGATGGTCCTTACCCTTGATCCGATGCATAGCGACGAGTGGACACAGCGAGCGGTGATGGGCATGGAGAGCCAGTTTGGGAAGCTTGCCCGGGTCCTCGCCCGTTAAGAAGTAACCCCCATTTGGGAGCTGCTTCCGATTCGCCGGTTAACTCCAGCCTGCCTTCTGGATGAGATTCTTTCCGGAGCGTACTAAACCCGAACCTACCGCCCGCGCGGGTTTTTCTGTAAACTCGGCTGCATGAACACATTGCGAATTGCCGCGGTGATACCGGCGCGGCTCAGCTCGACACGGCTCAGCCGGAAGGTGCTGCGCGAGGTTGCCGGGCGGCCCATGGTGGAGTGGGTGTGGCGGGCCGCGGCGGGGAGCGGGCTGATGGACCCGGTGGTGGTGGCCACGGATTCAGAGGAAGTGGCCTCGGTTTGCCGGGAGCGCGGGATTCCGGTGGCGATGACGCGGGTGGACTGCGCCAGCGGGAGTGATCGCGTGCGGGAGGTGGCGCGACGAATCGACGCCGATATTTATGTGAATATCCAGGGGGATGAGCCGACGCTGACGCCGGATTTTTTTCCGCCGCTGCTGGCGCTTTTTGAGCGGCCGGAGGTGGAAGTGGGCACGCTTGCGGTTCGGTGCCCGGCGCTGGAGATTGCGGACCCCAATGCAGTTAAGGTGGTGACGGCGCTGGACGGGCGGGCGCTGTATTTTTCACGGGCGGCGATCCCGTTCGACCGCGACAAGACGGGGTTTGGCGGGTATCGGAAGCACCTGGGGATTTATGCGTACAGGAAGTACGCGCTGGAGAAGTTTGCGGCGCTGGAGCCCTCGTGGCTGGAGCACGTGGAGCGCCTGGAGCAGTTGCGATTGCTGGACAACGGGATCGATATCTACGTGGCCGCTGCGCCGCGCGACACCATTGGAGTGGACACGGAGGCCGATCTGGAGCGGGCTGAGGCGGTGCTGTTGAAGATGCTGGCGGTGAGGGCGAAGAGCGGGTGAGACTCCCAGTCTCCCACCCATCGCAAGTGCGCGATGGATGGGGCACAGGGCATTTTGGCTGATTGGGCGCTCTGCAAGAGCGCTGGTGGACACCGGGCGGGTCAGGGAGCGAGAATTGCGCTTCACGCGAAGGGGCTGAAAAGATGCATTCCATTTCAAGGCGGGATTTTGCGCGGCTTGGTTTAGGCGCGGCTGCGGCGGTTAAGGCGGGGCTGGCTCAGGCGCAGTCGCTGCCTGTGCAAGTGTTGGCGGGCGGGGCGGCTCAGGACACGAGTGGGCGCAAGATTCGCTTTGTTTCCATAGGGACGGGGATCAGAGGGTGCGATTTGCTGCGGGCGGCGCGCGAGGTTCCGACGGGCGAGTGCGTGGGCACGGCGGATTTGTACGACATGCACCAGAGGGCCGGCGTTGAGGCGTGGGGAGCTGAGATTCCGACGACGAAGGACTACCGGACGCTGCTGGATAGGAAAGACGTGGACGCGGTGATTGTGGCGGTGGCCGATTTTCAGCATCGGCGGGTGGTGCTGGATGCGGTGGCGGCAGGCAAAGACGTTTATTGCGAGAAGCCGATGAGCCATAGCGTGGCTGATGGGCTGGCGATGGTGGCGGCGGTGGAGGCGGGCAAGCGCATCTTCCAGGCGGGAAGCCAGAGGGTTAGCAATGTGGTGTACAAGAAGGCCGGGGAGATTTACGCGGCCGGCCGGCTGGGCGAGGTGCACCTGATTGAGGCTCGCACAGATCGCAATGGGCCTTCGGGAGCGTGGGTTTATCCGGTTGCGCCGGACGCGAGCCCGGCGACGATTGACTGGAAGACGTGGTTGCGCGATGCACCGGAGCGGCCGTTCGACGCGGTGCGGTTTTTTGAGTGGCGCCGCTTCAAGGAATACGGCGAGGGCATGGCCGGCGATCTGTTCGTCCACTTGCTTTCGGGCATTCAATCGATCAGTGGGATCAACGCAGTTCCCAGCCGCGCTTATTCGACGGGGAGCCTGACGCATTTCAATGATGGGCGCGATTTTCCCGACCTGCTGGCTACGCTCTACGACTATCCCGGCGTGACGGTGAGCTTGCATTGCAACCAGAACAATGCGTATGGCGATGTGATTGTTTTCCATGGCTCGCAGGCCACGATGACGCTGAACGGCAATACGCTGACGTTTGAACCGCAGGACACCAGGCCGCGGCCGGAGGGCTACAGCCTGAACGGCTGGACGGCGGCGGCGAAGAAGCAGTATCTCGACGATTGGCACGCGGCCCATCCCGAGGCGCCGGCAAAGGTGGGGGATGTGGAGAGCTATGGGCCTCCGCCGGGATATAACGATACCGCCGACCACATTGCGAACTTTTTCCATGCCGTTGTAAC
>Ga0302278_10003877_pt1 | contig 15853 bp, 14 predicted proteins | sample III_Bog_N3_2_FD_194543 | JGI IMG/M metagenome (GOLD analysis project Ga0302278, IMG submission 194543) | Peat permafrost microbial communities from Stordalen Mire near Abisko, Sweden - III_Bog_N3_2 | ecosystem: Environmental > Terrestrial > Soil > Wetlands > Peat | place: Sweden: Abisko...
CTTAAGCCTCAGGCCTTGCTGTCGCGAAGATCTTTTCGGCCAGGGGGGTGAAGATGCCGGCGATGCCGTGGTCGATGAAGAGGAAGCTGCTGAAATAGAGGAACCAGTCCTTGCGGTAGGCGCAGGCGAAGCCGTCGAAATAGATCACCCGATAGATGGGCAGGCGGGCGTAGAGGTTGGCCCAGTCTTCGTTGCTGATGCCGTCTTGGGACAGGATGATGATACGGGGCTTGTTCTCGGTCTGCATGAAGGCGTCGAGCAGTTCGAGGTTTTTGTCTGGGGTGCTGAGGACCAGGGCTTCCGGCGGGTTGTTCGGGGACAGGGACTGGGTGTCTTCGATGCTGGCCAGCAGGAAACGGGCATTGCGATTGTTGGCGTAGCTGGCTTGGAGTTGATCGAGGGCTTGGGTGTTTGAATCGATCATCACGCAGTCCGGATCGAAATTGACCAGGATGGGCCGCAACTCGCGCGCCAGAGCGGGGTGGCAGGCTCCCAGATGCCAGATGCGGCAGGCGCCGTCGTCGTATTTTGTCCGCTCGTTGGCCAGATAGAAGAAGACCTTGAAGGGGTGGTAAAGCTCGCGGTTGACCGGGGCCAGGATCAGGTTGCCGAGGCGGGCGGAATGGAGCGCTGCCTCGGTGATATGGTAGCGGGCATCGCGGATCGAGACGATTTCGCGGATACGCTGGTCGTAGTCGTCTTGGCTGATGTTGGTCTTGGGCAGCTGGGCTTCGATGGCGCGCAGGTCGCCGTAGTCCATCAGGATGTCGAGCTTGTATTTATGGAAGTCCGGGGGAATCCAGGAATTGCCCCAGACATGGACGCCATAGGCGTGACTCAGATCCCGTTCATAGAGGACCGAGAAGGGTTCCTCGTAGAAATAGGGAGAGATGGCGTTTTCGGGCAGCTCATAGCCCTGGCCCTTGACCACCTTGCCCCAGAAGAAGGGGCCGGTTTTTTTGACCGTGTCGATCAGTTCGGGGTTTTGCGGGAAGTCTGTATCTCGGAGCAGGGCGACGGTCATTTCCAGGGCCGGATGCTGGGGGCTGGCGGCAAAGAACTCGTTGCCGCAGCCGATGCCGTGGCAGAGAACGCCGTCCTGGTCCTCATAGTCTTTTAGTTCGATTGGGTTGCGGATCAGGTCGGCCCCCAGGCCAGAGATATCCAGGGGATAGAGCGGCATGATGTCGCAGTCGAGATAGATGCCGCCGAACTGGCGGATGATCTCATAGCGGGCGATATCGGATTTTTCGGCGAAGTTGCGGCCCAGGGCGATCTTGTCGGCGACCAGGGGCAGCTTGGGGATGTCGGAATCGGTCCAGGTGACGAACTGGTGGTCAGGCCACTGGCGCTGCCAGGCCTGCCACCATTTCTCGTATTTTGCCGGAATGGGGTTCTGGCCGAACCACACCCGATGGACGATCTTGGGAATTGCGCTCATGGCCTCTTCATCCGCTGATGATCGGGCGAAAGCTTAACAGCCAGTGGTTTCGAATCAAGCCGCCCCTTGGTCTGCTTCCGGCGGCGGCACCGGGATGAGGCGCAGGCCTTTGCCGTTTTCTGCCAGAGCCAGAGCCACGTCGCCATGCTTCAGTCGCAGGGCGTCATCGCCGTAAAGGGCGCGGCGCCAGCCTTTGAGGGCCGGAACGTCGGCATTATCGTCGCAGGCGATATGTTCGATGTCCGAGCTGGAAGAAATCAGCCGCTGGGCGACGTCATGCTGGTCGGACTTCAGCTTCAGCAGCACCTTCAGCAGATCGACCACGGGGCCAAGGCCGCGTGGGGTGTCGTGGCGTTCCGGCGGGATCGGCCACAGGCCTTCCGGAGTAGCCAGGGCGCGGGTGATGGCGTCCAGGATCTGCTGGCCGTGGCGACCCTCGGCGGTGCCTTTGGACAGGCCGCGGGTGCGGGCCAGCTCGTCGGTGGTGGTGGGGGCGTGGGCGGCGATTTCCATCAGGGATTCATCGCGGATCACCCGCTGGCGCGGCAGGTCGCGCTCTTGGGCTTCACGCTCGCGCCAGGCGGCCAGTTCCTTCAGCACCATCAAGAAGCGTCCGCTGGAAGAGCGGGGCTTGAGGCGACGCCAGGCGTCTTCCGGCTCCACGCGATAGGTGCGGGGATCGGTGAGCATGGCCATTTCTTCGGCCAGCCATTCCGAGCGGCCGTCGCGGTCCAGACGGCGCTGCAGCTTCTCGTAGGCCAGACGCAGATGGGTGACATCGGCCAGAGCATATTGCAATTGCTTGTCGGTCAGGGGTCGGGCGGCCCAGTCGGTGAAGCGCAAAGACTTATCGATGCGGGCGCGGGCCAGCTGCGAGGCCAGGGTTTCGTAGGAAACCGCATCGCCGAAGCCGCAGACCATGGCGGCGACCTGGGTGTCGAACAAAGGCTTAGGGATATGGCCGGTCAGATGGTGGAAGATTTCCACATCCTGGCGGGCGGCGTGGAACACCTTGAGGATGCTCTCGTCGGCCATCAGCTCGAACAGCGGCGTCAGATCGATGCCGGGAGCCAGAGGGTCGATGTCCCAGGCTTCGTCGGGGCCGGCGACCTGGACCATGCAGAGCTGGGGCCAGTACGTCTTTTCCCGCATGAACTCGGTATCGACGGTGACATATGCGGCGCCCTTGAGGCGGGCGCAGAAGGCGGCGAGCGACGCCGAATCGGAAATTAAAGTCATGGCAATGACTCATACACCCTTCCCGCGCGGGTGCCAAGCGGCGGTAGGGCCTGTTTTTCTCAGCCGACCCTTGACAAAGCGGGGCAGGCATGTCCCTTTTTCCGCTTTCAGAATCCCCTAAAAGCTTGGGTTTGACTCCGATGCATCTCTATAGAACGCACTCTTGTGGCCAACTGCGTAAGGCTGACGCTGGCACGACCGCTCGCCTGTCCGGTTGGGTTCATCGCAAGCGCGACCATGGCAATCTGCTGTTCGTCGATCTGCGCGACCATTACGGCCTGACCCAGTGCGTGATCGACGTCTCCAGCCCGGTGTTCAAAGTGCTGGAGGGCGCTCGCCCGGAAAGCGTCATCACCGTGACCGGCACCGTGGTAGCCCGCAGCGACGATACCGTCAATTCCAACCTGCCCACCGGCGACATCGAGATCAAGGTGTCCGAGGCTTCGGTCCAGTCCACCGCCGACGTGCTGCCCATGCAGGTGGCCGGTGATCAGGAATTCCCCGAGGATATGCGCCTGCGCTATCGTTACCTCGACCTGCGCCGCGAGAAGTTGCATGCCAACATGCTGCTGCGCTCCAATGTCATCGCTTACTTGCGTCAGTCGATGATCAGCCAGGGCTTCGTCGAGTACCAGACCCCGATCCTGACCGCGTCGTCGCCTGAGGGCGCCCGCGATTATCTGGTGGTCAGCCGCATCCATCCCGGCAAGTTCTATGCTCTGCCCCAGGCTCCGCAGCAGTTCAAGCAGCTGCTGATGGTGGCCGGCTTCGACAAGTATTTCCAGATCGCCCCTTGCTTCCGCGACGAAGACGGCCGTGCCGACCGTTCGCCGGGCGAGTTCTATCAGCTTGATTTCGAGATGAGCTTCGTCACTCAAGACGACGTCTTCGCTGCTATCGAGCCGGTGCTGCAGGGTGTGTTCGAGAAGTTCGGCAATGGCCGCAAGGTCACGCCGGCGCCGTTCCCGCGCATCACCTATGAAGACTCCATGCTGAAGTACGGCTCGGACAAGCCCGACCTGCGCAATCCGCTGGTCATCGCCGATGTGACCGAGGCCTTCCGCGGCTCCAACTTCGGCATCTTCGCCAAGGCTATCGAGTCCAAGAACGCCGTGGTCCGCGCCATTCCGGCCACCGGTGCCGGTGACAAGCCGCGCAGTTTCTTTGATAAGCTCAACGACTGGGCCCGCGAGAACGGTGCTGGCGGTCTGGGCTATATCATCTTCGCCGCCGAGGGTGCCAAAGGCCCCATCGCCAAGAACCTGGAGCCCGAACGGATCGAGGCCATCCGCGCCGCCACCGGGGCCAAGGACGGCGACGCCGTGTTCTTCGCCTGCGACAAGGCCGGTGCCGCCGCTAAGTTTGCCGGTCTGGTCCGCACCCGTGTTTGCAACGAGCTGGATCTGCTGGAGAAGGACGTCTTCAAGTTCTGCTGGACCGTCGACTTCCCCATGTACGAACTGGACGAAGAGACCGGCAAGATCGAGTTCTCGCACAATCCCTTCTCCATGCCCCAGTACGATCACGACGCCTTCCTGGCCCTGGATCACAAGGCCGACGAAGACAAGATCCTAGGCATCAAGGCCTTCCAGTACGACATCGTCTGTAACGGTGTCGAGCTGTCGTCGGGCGCCATCCGCAACCATCGCCCCGATGTGATGCTGAAGGCCTTCGAGCTGGCCGGCTATCCCAACGAGGAAGTGGAAGCCCGCTTCGGCGGCATGCTGAACGCCTTCCGCTACGGCGCTCCGCCCCATGGCGGCTCAGCTCCGGGCGTGGATCGCATTGTCATGCTGCTGGCCGACGAGCCCAACATCCGCGAGGTCATTCTGTTCCCGATGAACCAGCAGGCTCAGGACTTGCTGATGCAGGCCCCGGCGGAAGTCGAGCCTTCGCGCCTGAAGGAACTGCACATCAAGCTGGATCTGCCCAAGCCGAAGAAACCGGCGGGCGAGACCCCGGCCGAACAGGCTTAAAAAGAAAAACCCCGGTGGAGACACCGGGGTTTTTCATTTGGGACTTCACCCAGCCTGATTCCAAGGCTGCGGCTTTCCCTGGCGCTTGAGTAGAGTGACGATGCGCTCGGTGCGGCGCACGCCGTCGGCATCCCATTCGTTGTAGCGTTTGACGAAGGCCAGCTTTTCCTCCCATTCCCGCAGCATGTCGCGGGGATGGTCGGGGCGGGCGCGTTCGCCGGTCAGGGCTCCGACGGTGGCGTCATAGTCGGGATGCAGCTCGGACGGCATGGCGGTCAGATATTCCTGCCAGTTCATGGCTCCGGCCATATACATCTCGTGGGCCCAGTCGGCCATCTGGCGCGGCGACATGTGATGGCTCCAGGCCATATGGGCGGGAGCATTCAGTTGTGGAGCCGCTCGCTTGGGCGGCGGCCTGGGGGCGTCGGGCGGGATCTCCAGGCGGGGTTCACGATGTTCGGGCCAGTCCTTGGCGCGACTGCGGCGCGGGAACAGAAAATCGAACGACATCCTTGCGGCCTCGCTTATACGTGAGAAATAGGCCTTCTTCCCTAGCAAGCGCCGCGCCAGCCAAGAATGGCGCAATTCCGCCATTGGACTGTGGCTTTACTAGGCAATCTTTGCCTAGGGCGGTAATTTCTGCCGATTTTCGTGATGCATTTTCGCGACAGGTGTTGCCCTGGTGCACTATCGCGGTCATTTAAAGCCTGTATAATGACGCCGCAAATGTCTCACTTTGATGAGACGGTGGGGAGGTTGACATGAGAGCGGGGCTCGCCGCGGGCGCTTTAGGAGTGCTGCTGAGCTTGGGAGCAGAGCAGGAGGCGCTGGCCGCGCCGCGCCAGCTGGCATCCCATGCCGCTCTTTATGAAATGTCCCTGGCCACCGCCAATCTGTCGGGGGGCGTCACCGGCGCTTCCGGCAAGATGGACTATCAGTTCACCGATTCCTGTGACGGCTGGGTGGTTAAGAACAAGACCGACCTGACCTTCTCTTATAACGAGGGGGCACCGGTCACCACGTCCTGGGACATGCTGGCTTGGGAATCCAAGGACGGTCTGCATTACCGCTTCCGGGTTCATAGCCTGCGCGATGGCGAGCTGAGCGAAGAGATCGAGGGTCGCGCCGATCTGGACGGCCCCGGCAAGGGCGGCGTGGTGCGCTTCACCTTGCCCGAGGAACGGATGATCCGCCTGCCCAAGGGCACGCTTTTCCCCACCAATCAGACCATCCGTCTGCTGGAAGCCGCCCATAAGGGCGAGCATTACGTCAATTGGCCGCTGTTCGATGGTTCGGGCACCGAAGGCCCCTATGATGTGGGTGTCAGCCTGGGACACGAGGTCCCGGCCAATTCCAACATCAGCCCGGCGGCCAGCAACAAGGATGTGGATGCCACCCTGCTGTCAGCTCTGTCCTGGCATATGCAGATGGCCTATTTCCTGAAAGACGCCAGTGACGCTCTGCCCGACTATGAGACCGCCATGCGCATCTATCAGAACGGCGTGGCCGAGGATGTGCTGCAGTCCTTTGGCAATTTCAGCATGCGCGGCTCGCTGGTCAAGCTGCGGGCGCTGCCTAAGCCGGACTGCTGATAGAAAGACCCGGATAAAGAAAAGGCCGCGCCGAGTGAAATCGGCGCGGCCTTTTTTGTTTGTAGTGCCGATCAGGCCCGGCGCATTTCCTCGAGGAAGCCGTGCACGGCCTGCTCCAGGGTGGTGCTTTCATCCAGCAGGCTGTTGGCCGAGGTGAAGACGCCATGGGCCATTTCCGTGGTCTCGCCGGCGGCATGGGCCACGCCCTGGATGTTGCGGGCGACTTCCTGGGTGCCGGCGGAAGCGTCGTCGACGTTGCGGGCAATGTCGGCGGCGGCAGCGCCCTGCTCTTCGACGGCACCGGCAATGATGGTGGCCATCTCGTTCAGATTGAGGATGGTCTCGCCGATGCGGCGGATGGCGTCGACGGCGTCCTGGGTCTGGGCCTGAACGCTGGCCACCTGCGAGGCGATGTCCTCGGTGGCGCGGCCGGTCTGGTTGGCCAGATGCTTGACTTCGTTGGCGACGACCGCAAAGCCCTTGCCGGCTTCACCGGCGCGGGCGGCCTCGATGGTGGCGTTCAGGGCCAAAAGATTGGTCTGAGCGGCGATGTCGTTGATGAGATTGACCACCTCGCCGATCTTCTGGGCGGATTCCTGCAGGCCGGCCACCTTGCGGGTGGATTCGTCGGCTTCATGCTGGGCCGAGCGGGCGATGGCGGCGGAGCGCTGCACCTGGGACGAGATTTCATTGATGGCGGCGGTCAGCTGGACGCCGGCGGCGGAGACCGAATGGACATTGGCGCTGGCGATCTCGGTGGCTTCCGAGACGGCATTGCTCTGTCGCTTGGTCTGCTCGGCGTTGGCCGACAGGTTGTTGGAGGCTTGATGCAGATGCTCGGCGGCCTGCTTGATGCGGTCCAAAAGGCTGACGATCATGGATTCAAAGCGGCCGGTAGCCTCTTGAATGCGGAGCTGACGGGCTTCGCGGGTGGCCATATCGGCTTCGTCCTGGCGCTTGCGGGCCTCGGCGGCGATCAGGCTTTGGCGCCATTCCTCGATGGCGGCGGCCAGGGGGCCCAATTCGTCATGACGGCTGGTGCCCGGCACGGCCTGATCGATCTGACCATGGCCCAGACGCTGGACGCTGGCGATGATCTGGCCCAGGGGGCCGATGATCGAGCGCGAGATGGAGATGGACATGAAGGCGCCCAGCGCCAAGCTGATGCCGCCGATGATCAGAGCGGTGTTGATCAGGCTGGCGATGGCGGCGGTGGTTTCGTCGGCGCGGGCCTTGTTGGTGGCGTCGAGGGATTCCTGCAGGGACTGGCCGGTCTGGTCGATGCCGATGGCGGCCTTGCCGGCTTCGGTGATCACAGCCTGGGCCTCGGGGCTTTCCAGGGCGGTGTTGGCGGTCTTGAACTCGTGCAGCTTAAAGGCGGTGGTCTCATAGCTCGTGATCAGATTGCCGATCTGAACCACCAGGGCCTTGCGCTCGGGTTCGACGACGCGGGCCAAGAGCTGGGTCTGAGTTTCCCGGGCGGCGGCCAGGGACTCGTGGGCGCGGGTCCAGCGGGCCTCTTCGCCGGTGGCAAGGCCAGCGTAAATATTCATGCGGGCGATATAGAGGTTCTTGACCAGTTTATCGTCCAGGATCTGGTTGCTTTGGGACCGCTGCATGCTTTCGAAGGTGTCCTCGATGGAATGTCCCGAGAACAAGGTGACGCCGCTCAAAGCAGCCATCATCAGCACCAGAAGCCCGAAACCGATCAATAGGCGGGCTGTGATCTTCATACTGTTTAACATTAGGATATCCTGGCCCCAGACACACACGACCGGCAGCTGTACCGGAAGTCGGAACTGATACCTGCTAAAGGATGAAAAATCTAATCAATTAGACTGTAGCAACCATGCAAAATTATTTTAAAGACCATGCAATTTTGCATAGCTGGCTATGTGCCGGTGTTTTGGGCAGAATCCTTAAAGACTCACTCTTTTCGTGGTAACTTGCTGGAGAGCAATTCAACTAGTTTCCACGGCATGGTGGCGTAAAAAGCCATGACCCAGGCCAGTAACCAGGGGAAGCTGATCAGGCCGTTATTGCCAGAGATGCCCTTGATGATGAGCTTGGCTGCATCGGGGGCTTCCATCAGCATCGGCATGGGAAAGCGGTTGCGCCCGGTGATGCGGCTTTTGACGAAGCCCGGGCAGACCACCGAGACGCCGATGCCGCTGGGGGCCAACTGGCCGCGCAGGCCCTCGCCCCAGATCCGCACGGCGGCCTTGGCGGCGCAATAGGCTGGGGCCGAGGCAAAGCCGCGCATGCCGGCCAGGGACGACATCAGGACGATTTGCCCGTGCCCGCGTTGGCGCATGGGCTCCAGGATCGGCAGGACGCTGTTGATGACGCCGTCCAGATCGACGGCGAAGATGGCGCGGATGCGTTGCTCGGACTCCTGGCCCTCCAACTGCGGGTCGCCCGCCGAAATGCCGGCATTGGCGATCAGCAGGTCCAGAGGAGCCTTGGCGTCCGAGGCGGCGATCCAGGCGGCCATGGCGGCGGCGTCGGTGACATTGACCAACTGTCCTTCGGCCCAAGCCCCCTTGTCGCGGCAGGCCTGGGTTACGGCGTCCAGCCGTCCGCCGTCGCGTCCCGACAGGAACAGGCTGACCCCCGGCCCGGCATAACCCAGGGCCAAGGCCTCGCCCAAACCGCTGGAGGCGCCGGTAATCAGGATGGATTTGGCGGCGGTCAATCCTGTTCGTCCCGCAACAGCGCCCGCAAAGGAGCCTCGAGGCCTGGGACGTCGTTTTGCACAGTGGCCCAGATCAATCCGGCATCCACCGAATGATATTCATGCACCAGAATATGGCGCATCTCGGTCATGTGGCTCCAGGGAACATGGGGGTGGCGCTGTTGCACCTCGATGGGCACCCGGTGGGCGGCCTCGCCGATGATTTCCAGATTGCGCACCACCGCATCGACGCTGCGGTCGTCGGCGATGAAAGCCTCGGCGTTCATGTCCGAGCAATAGCGCTCGATCCGATCCAGGGCTTCGAGCATATCCTCGATTCTAACCCGCCAGTCCTTATGGGACATATTTCCCGCAGCCTTTCCATCCGATGTGACGGAAAGTTTACGGCAGCTACCGGGTCTTGACCAGTCGCAGCAGGGGCTTGGGCTGGCATTCGATGGCGTCTTGGGCCGCTTCGGCGGCGGCTCCGGCCAGATGGGCGACCATGGTTAGGCCGCCGGCCTCCGCCTCGCGGTGCAATTGGTCGAGCTGGGCCTTCAGGCGCAGGGCCAGGGCGTGACGATGGGACGGGGGACGGGCGTTGCTCATGGCCATATGATTAGGCAACTTTAACGCGATTTCCAAGAAAATATTCTAAAATATAACCAGTGCTTCTCCCAGGATGCGTTCCTTCAGGCGGGGCTTCAGGGTGTCGGCGGTGGTCAGATCCACCGGGCGGCCCAGCAGCCCTTCCAGGGAATGCTTCAGATCGACGAACTCGAACAGGCCCGAGGGACGGTTGGGGGCGAAAGCCACCAGCAAATCGATGTCGGAATGGGGCTGGGCTGAATTGCGCCGGGTCGAGCCGAACAGGGCCAAAGACACCACGCCGAAGCGTTTTTCCAAGGCCTCGCGATGGGCGAGAATGGCGGCGATGATTTCTTCGCGGTCGGGGGGCGCGCGGCGTTGGCCGATTCGCCGGGCATAGTTGCGTACGGCCTCGGCCTTTTCGGCGGGGACCCAGACGGTGACCTCGGCGAGGCCCTTTCGGCTGTGGCGACGTTCCCTCATGACGACAGTATAGCACGCGCTTGAGGGGAGGGGGACAGAGGGCTATAACCCTGGTACCGCAAATGCGACAGCGCGAAGGATTTCCCCGCCGTGACCCTCAACAGCATGACTGGATACGCCCGTTCCCAGGGCCAGGACGCCGATGTCTCCTGGGTGTGGGAGCTGAAGACGGTCAATGGCCGAGGCTTGGAGCTGCGCCTGCGCCTGCCCCCCGGCTATGACGTCCTCGATCTTCCGGCCCGCGAGGCGGTGCAAAAGGCCCTGAAGCGCGGCAACGTCAATATCAATCTGAATGTCACCAAGCTGCAGAAGGCCTCAGGCATCGCGGTCAATGAGGTGGTGCTGGAGCAATATGTCCAGTTGGCTCGGACCTGGGAGGTCAAAGCCGGTCTGGCTCCCGCCTCCATGGACGGACTGCTGGCTTTGCGCGGCGTGCTGGAAAGTGCCGGAGAGGTCGAGGACAATCCGGCCTCTATCGAGGCCCGCAGTACGGTTTTGAAGAAAAGCCTGGATGAAGCCCTGAAGGCCCTGGCCCAGATGCGCGCCGCCGAAGGTCGCCGCCTGTTGGAGGTTCTCTCCGGTCAGTTGGACGAGATCGCCTCTCTGGTGCAGCAAGCCGAGGGCAGCGCCGCCCTGGACCCCGCCGCCATCAAGGAACGTCTGCGCCAGCAAGTTCTAGCCCTGTTGGATGCCGTGCCGACCCTGAACGAAGACCGTCTGGCCCAGGAAGCCGCCCTGATCGCCGCCAAGGCCGATGTGCGTGAAGAGCTGGATCGCCTGCACGCCCATATGGCGGCGGCCCGCGAGATGCTGGCCTCGGGCGAGGCGGTGGGCCGCAAGCTGGACTTCCTGTGCCAGGAGTTCAACCGCGAGGCCAACACCCTTTGCTCCAAGGCCGGAGAGGTCGAGCTGACCCGCATCGGTCTGGCCCTGAAGGTCGTTATCGAACAATTCCGTGAGCAGGTGCAGAACATCGAATGAGCAATCATCTTCTACCAGACGCCGTACAGGCGGTGCGTGCCCCCGGTGTCCGTCCTCGCGGTCTGTTGCTGGTTTTGTCGTCTCCGTCTGGGGCAGGCAAAAGCTCCATCTCCCGCGCTTTGATGGCCCGCAATCCCGATATCGCAATGTCGATCTCGGCCACCACCCGCGCCCCGCGTCCGGGAGAAGTGGATGGCCGCGACTATCACTTCATCGACAAGCCTCGCTTCGAGGAGATGGTGGCGGCCGGGCAGTTCCTGGAACATGCCCGCGTCTTCGACAATTACTACGGCACGCCCAAGCCGCCGGTGGAAGCTGCCCTGGCCGATGGGAAAGACGTGCTGTTCGACGTGGATTGGCAGGGCACCCAGCAACTGGCCCAGAATGCCCGCGACGATCTGGTCAGCATCTTCATCCTGCCGCCGTCGCTGCCTGAATTGGAACGCCGCCTGCTGGGCCGGGCTCAGGACAGCGTCGAGGTGGTGGCCAAGCGCATGGCCAAGGCCGGCGACGAAATGAGCCATTTCCCGGAATATCAGTATGTGGTGGTCAACACCGACCTGGAGGCCAGCGTCGAGGCCGTCGACACCATCCTGGCCGCCGAACGTCTGAAGCGTCACCGCCAGATCGGCTTGGCGGACTTTGTGAATGGGCTGAGGGGCGAGGGCTGAACGTCGGGAGGGCCTTCGAGACGGGCCTTTGGCCCTCAGGCTGAGGCGATAAAATAGGCCCCTCAGCCTGAGCCCATCGGGTCGTCTCGAAGGCCCTCTCGGGGCTAAAGTATCTCCAGCACCTGCTCAGGCGGGCGGCCCAGCTTGGCTTTGTCGCCGTTGATCACGATGGGGCGTTCGATCACTTGCGGGTTGGCGACCATGGCGGCGATCAGGGCGTCTTCGGGCAGGCTGGGATCGACCCCGGCCTCGGCGGCTTCCTTCTTGCGCAGCAGATCTTTGGCGGCAATGCCCAGCTTGCTCAGAATGACCGTCAGCTCGGCGGCGCTGGGGGGAGTCTTCAGATATTCCACCACCTGCGGCGCGATGCCCTTAGCCTCGATCAAAGCCAGGGTTTCCCGGGATTTGCTGCATTTGGGATTGTGATAAATGGTGACGGCCATTGCCATGCTCCTTGCAAGCGCTTAATTGGAGGCCTGTTGCCTTGTTCGTTCCAGATGGGTTTGCCATGTCTCGTTCCCCAGCTCAAGCCGTCCGTATGTTCGCCTTCGCCCTTGTGGCGGTGCTGGCGCTGTCGCAGGCCCCTTCGGCCTATGCCGCCGAGGAGGCCGGCAAGGCCGTCTCCAAGCCCGAGGTCGAGCAGCTGATCCAGACCATCGAACAGCCCGAGGCCCGGGAAAAGCTGGTGGAACAGCTCAAGCTGCTGGTCAAGGCCGACCACGCGGAAGAACCGGTCGAGGATGATTCCCTGATCTCGCTTCTGACCGAAGAGATCAGCAAGGCCGGCGACGAGCTGACCAATGTGGTCAGCGGTCTGGGCGATGCCGGTCATGCCGTCGATTGGGTTTCCCTGCAAATCACCGATCCGCAGCATCGCGCCCTGTGGGCCGAGGTGCTGGGCAAGTTCGCTTTGCTGTTCGGCGCCGGTCTGGTGGCCGAGCGCGGGCTGATGCTGGTCTTCCGCCCCTTGCGCCGCCTGTTGGAAGCCCGCGAGATGGCCAGCCGCTGGATGAGGCTTCCCCTGGTCGGCGGCCTGTGGGTGCTCGACGTGATCCCCATCGCCCTGTTCATCTTCGTCGCCCACGGCCTGCGGGCTTTGCCCAGCCTGTCCCTGGTGGGCGACCCCAAGCAGGCCACGGTGCTGATCAATATGGGCTATATCCTGACCCGCTTCACCCTGGTCTCGGTTCAGGCCCTGCTGGTGCCCAGCAACAGCGCCCTCCGGCCCTTGCCCCTGGACGATGAGACCGCCAGCTATCTGACCATCTGGGCCCGGCGGCTGACCCTTACGGCGGTCTGGGGCTATTTCGCCATCCAGGCTTTGAAGCTGCTGGGTCTGCCCAAAAGCGGCTATGGCTTCTCGCTCAAGGCCTTGGGGCTGGTGGTGGCGGCCCTGGTGGTGATCCTGGTGCTGCAGAACCGCCAGTCGGTGGCCGGTTGGATTCGCAGCCGGGGTAAGGCGGATGGCCGGATGCAGGCCATGCGGGATCGCTTGGCCGATATCTGGCATGTGCTGGCCTGCCTTTATGTGGCCGGAGCCTTCGGCATCTGGGCCTTGCAGCTGAAGGGGGGCTTTGAGTTCCTGGTGCGGGCCTCGCTGCTGACCGTGCTGGTGCTGGCGGCAGCCAATGCCCTGTCGGCGCTTTGCGTCGATCTGATCGGCCGGGCCTTCGCCATCAGCGAGGAGATGCGCGCTCGCCTGCCCCATCTGGAGGCCCGAGCCAACCGTTATGTCGCCGGTCTGCAAGGGTTGTTTCGCGGGCTGGTGGGGCTGGTGGTCGTGGTGGCTTTGCTGCAGGTCTGGGGGATCAACGCCCTGGGTTGGTTCGGCAGCGATCTGGGGCGGCGGCTGTTAAGCAGCCTGCTGTCCATGGGCACTGTGCTGTTGCTGGCCATGGTGGCCTGGGAGTTGGTGAGTGCGGCCATCGAACGCTATCTGTCGCGCACCGATACCGACGGCAATCTGATCGAACGCAGTGCACGCGCCCGCACCCTGCTGCCTTTGCTGCGGACCGTGGTGATGGTGCTGCTGCTGATCATGGTGACCCTGATGGTGCTGTCCGAGCTGGGGGTGAATATCGCCCCGCTGCTGGCCGGTGCCGGCGTGGTCGGCGTGGCCATCGGCTTTGGCTCGCAAAAGCTGGTGCAAGATGTCATCACCGGCGCCTTCATCCTGTTCGAGGACACCATCGCCGTCGGCGACGTGGTCAAGATCGGCGACAACTCCGGCACCGTCGAGGCCTTGACCATCCGCACCATTCGCATCCGCGCCGCCAATGGCCAGCTGCATACCCTGCCATTTTCCAGCGTCTCGACGGTCATCAATATGAGCCGCGATTTCGCCTATCATACCTTCGACATCAGCGTCGCCTACAACGAGGATGTGGACCGGGTGATGGAGGCCATTCGCGCCGTGGGCGACGGCATGCAGGCCGACGAAGCCTGGAACGCGTCTCTGCCTGACCCCATCGAGGTCTTCGGCGTCGATAAGTTCGACGGCGAGCAGGTGGTGATCCGTGGGCGGTTGAAGACCATCCCCGGCAAGCAATGGGCGGCGGGGCGCGAGTTCAATCATCGCCTGAAGAAGAAGTTCGACGAGCTTGGCGTGACCATGCCCACCAGCTCCACCACCCTGATCCTGCCGGAGAAGAGTGCGCTGAAGCTGGAGAAGGAGGTTTAAACCAACTCGGTCATCCAGGGCAGGGGATTGGAGATCAGTTTGGCGAAGTCGTCAGCGGGCAGCGGACGGCTGTAATAGAAGCCCTGAACCTCGTCGCAGCCGTTTTCGCGCATGAAGCGCAGCTGTTCCTCGGTCTCGACGCCCTCGACGTTGACGCGAGCACCGATGCCCCGGCCTAGGTTGATGATAGCGCGGACGATGGCGGCATTGTCGGGATGCAGGCCGATGTCGGTGACGAAGCTGCGGTCGATCTTCAGCTTGTCCACTGGGAAACGCTTCAGATAGTTCAAGCTGGAATAGCCGGTGCCGAAATCATCGATGGCGATGGTCAGGCCCAGGGCCCGCAGGTTCTGCAGGATATCGACCGAATAATCGAAATTGGTCATGGCGATGGTTTCGGTGATCTCCAGCTGCAACTGATGGGGATCGACGCCGGTTTGCTCGATGACATTGGTGACGGTGGCCAGCAAATCCTGATGGCGGAACTGGACCGGCGACAGATTGACGGCAATCTTGAACGGCGGCAGTCCGGCCTTCTTCCATTGCTGGATCTGCATGGCGGCCCGCTGTAGCACCCAGCGACCCAGGGGCACGATCAGCTCGGAGCGTTCGGCGATGGGGATGAACATGCTGGGCGGGATCGAGCCCTGCTGGGGATGATGCCAGCGAATCAAGGCCTCGGCCCCCAGAATCCGCCCCGTGACCATATCCACCTGCGGTTGGTAGAACAGGCTCAGCTGGTCCGAGCCCAAAGCATGGCGTAGGTCGCGTTCGGTGGTCTTGCGGCGGCGGACTTCCTCGTCCATTTCCGAGACATAGAAGTGATAGTGGGCCATATCTTCGCTCTTGGAGCGAAACAGGGCCAGATCGGCGTTCTTCAGCAGGGTCTCGGCGTCTTCACCGTCGCCGGGGAACAGGGTGATGCCCATGCAGGCCGAGGTCACCACCTCGTGGTCGTCCAGGCCGAAGGGCTCGGTCAGGATGCGCAGGATGCTTTCGGCCACGGTGCCGGCGCCATCGGCGCTGCTGACATGGCCCAGCAAAATGGCGAATTCATCGCCGCCCAGTCGGGCGACCGTGTCGGTTTCACGGACGCAATGTTGGATGCGCTTGGCAGTGGCCCGCAACAGCTTGTCGCCGATGGCATGGCCCAGGGTGTCGTTGACGTCCTTGAACTTGTTCAGGTCCAGCAACAGCAGAGCGGCCTCCGAGCCGTTGCGCCGGGCCATGGCCAGGGCGGTGCGCAGGCGGTCCAGGAACAAGGTGCGGTTGGGCAGGCCGGTCAGGCTGTCGTGATGGGCCAGATGTTCGATGCGCTGGGCCGACTGGCGGCGCTCGGTGATGTCGCGGCCCAGGACCACCAGCCCCTTGCGGCTGCCGTCGCTGTTGAACAGCGGCATCTTGCGCATGTCGAAGATCTTCTCGCTGCCGTCCGGCAGGGGAATGACCTGCTCGTAGCAGACGGGGCGGCCTTCCTGCCAGGCCTGGACGTCGGTATCCAGGGTGGCCAGCATGAAACGTTCATAGA
>Ga0302278_10003878_pt1 | contig 15851 bp, 14 predicted proteins | sample III_Bog_N3_2_FD_194543 | JGI IMG/M metagenome (GOLD analysis project Ga0302278, IMG submission 194543) | Peat permafrost microbial communities from Stordalen Mire near Abisko, Sweden - III_Bog_N3_2 | ecosystem: Environmental > Terrestrial > Soil > Wetlands > Peat | place: Sweden: Abisko...
GCATTTCCGATTGAAGTTACCGTGCTGAGAGGGTTCACAGGCTTAAATGCTTCACCGGAAACTCCAGGCCTGCCTGAGCGAGCTTATTCGCCGGAACACTCCCTTTGCGGAACGCGACTCGGCTGGTAGCAATCCAGACGAATCGTCTCGGATGCCCGTCCATCGGTCGTCCGCGCGATTTGAGCCAACCTCTCAGCCAGTACAATTTGCGCAGAACTTGGTCGATGTGATGAGAATCCGCCGAATGCACTTCGATCCAGACGACCGTATCGTCATCTGACGTCTCGACGCCGACGACGTAATCCCATCTTGCGGCATTCGGGTGAGCTTCCCTCAATGCACGATCCATATCGACGCTCCCCAGAACCGATGCCCGCGCGACGCCAATCCGCTTCCGGCCCGGCGCACCGATCGCCTGTAAGCCAGCTTTTAGGTGCTCCCGAATCTCGGGCGTCGCCTCAACTGCATCGACGAAATCCATCAGGTCCGGTCGCCATTGGCGATCGTTTCGGCCACCACATCCGCCAGACGCCCGCTCAGTTCCGTAAGTCCGCCCCACCCGGCTTCGGCGACCTCAGGAGACGCAGGATCGAGGTGGGAGATGTCTCGTGTTCTGCCGGAATCCGGGTCGAAATAGAAAACTTTGGCGCTCTTCGTCAATGCCGTCCGGGCGATCCGCATCGTCCCCGGTGTTTGCCCAACGTCGAAAATCGAAAGCACCTTTGCCGGGTCGCCATGATGTTCACGAAGTAGTCGGAACGCCCAGACCAAATCCAGAACGCTTGGGGAATGCGTCGAGATGCAGACCTTGTAACCCCGTTCCAATAACATCAGCACCACGAAGAACACGGCTGCAATACCCTTCGGATGCAGGCCCATTTCCAGTTCTTCGATCAGGACCCATTGGAATTCATCTACAGGGGGCAACAGGAGGTGGAATCCCAGAAACAGCGGAACGAACTCACGCTGCCCTGCGGACCAAACCATGTAGGGAAGATGTGTGCCGTGCCCACCCAGTATCAGGCGCTTTTGCGGTCCCGTTTGTTCGAGTTCCAGCTGAAATCCGCGAAAAATACTCTTCGACAGAAGGGCTCTTACCTCGGAAGTCAGCTGCGGATCCTCCGGATAGTATCCGCCCGATTGCGCGTCATCCGCTTCCATGAGGCGGCGCATCTTCTCGCTGAAGTCGCGCACACAGTACGGATCGCCCGGCTTGTAATCGTTGAACGGCCTGAACCAACCGTCTCGGCTGAACGACATCACTCGCTGGGCGGGTATGAGGAAGCTCTTCTCCGGGGCGCCGTTTCGCCCTCTGACGACTCGGTTTTCGGGATCGAATGGACGGCCACGCCAGAGAATCTCGCTATCGCCCGGTCGCCACATCTGAGCGGTTCCCTCCCCGAGGTACAGCGTCAGGAACTCGTCAAACTTTGAGTGCCAGTTCAATCCGTGCTCATCAAGGTATTTGACGATCACCCCGCTGTCGAGAACGAGCTTGAAAAGCTGAAGAAAGACACTCTTTCCAGTGGCCTGCGGACCGACAAGTATCGTCAGATCCCCGAAGCGCACGTTCGCTTCACGAATCGGTCCGATGTTTTTCAGAATCAGAGAGTCGGGCACGGGTGACTATCCGGAGTGTCTCACGGCGCACGTAAAACTGGACAGGCGCAACCGCCTGTCCTACCTTAGAGTTTGTGCGCCAGATTCTGCGTCACCTGCCCTATCTGCTGCGGCGGACGCTGGTCGCGTCTATCGACGACGGCCTTTTTGGCATTGCCAAAGGCGCGGCCTACTCGGCGCTGCTCTCCTTCTTCCCCGTCTTGTTTTCCGCCGCGACGATCCTGGTCCAGACCGGCGCGAACTACGTGCAGATCAATCTCGAGACATTCCTCGCGCAGATTCTCCCGCCCGACACCGATACCGTGGTCATGCAACAGGTGCGCTACAACGGCCAGCGACCCATTGCGCTGCTGGTGATCGCCTTCGCGCTCTCGCTTTGGGCGGCGTCGAGCGTCATCAAGAGCCTGATCGACGGCTTCAACGCGGCGTACCGGGTACCGAGAAACAGGTCCGTACTGGGGCACATCGGGATCGGCATCATGCTCGTGTTTTTTTCCGGCATCCCGCTGCTCGGCGCTTCGGTACTGATCCTGTTCGGCGGCGCGGTGGAATCGGCGGTGCTCAACCTGCTGAAAGTCGACCCCATCCTGAACCCGTTCGCGAGCGACTGGGAGGTGATCTCGCGCATCATGCGCTATGTTGTCGCACTGGGCGCGACCGTGGCGCTGACGGGCATCCTGTATTACTACGGGCCGTATCGCAAACAGCGGTGGCGCAACGTGTGGCCCGGCGCCATCCTGGCGACGCTCCTCTGGTTGCTCGCAACCCTCGGCTTCGGCTGGTACGTCAGTCACGTGACGAACTATAACGTGCTCTACGGCAGCGTCGGCACCAGCATCGCGCTGCTTTCGTGGATGTACCTGCTCGCCGCCATCGCGCTGATCGGCTGCGAATTCAACGCCGAAATCGAGCGCACCAACTACCGCAAAATTTTATAGAGATTGCTGTAGTCGTCGGTCCACATGCGCAGGCCGGGAATCGGGTCGATCTTCTTCGCCACCTTCAACTCCGGCTGATCGAAGAAACCGGGGCGCGAACTGACCAGCACCCAGTCCGAATCCGTCTCTTCTGTTTCGTTGCGTTCATCCGTCTCGAAGTCGATGATCTTCGCGGTCTTATGATCTTCCGCCGCTCCCAACGCGACGACAGGACCGAGCGAGAGATAGCGGTTCGATACGTGAACCGCCAGCACGCCATCGGGATTCAGATGCCGCCAGTACAGGCTGAAGGCTTCGCGGGTCAGAAGGTGGACCGGAATCGCATCGCCTGAGAATGCGTCCACGGCCAGAACATCGAACTTCTGCACCGGCTCGCTTTCGAGCGAGAGGCGCGCATCGCCCATCACAACGTCGTGCGGCCCGAGGCAATCGAGCAGGAAGGTGAACTGTGTCTGCGCGATCTTCAGGACCAGCGGATTAATGTCGTAAACGCGGTAGTGGTCGATGGGCCGCGCATAAGTGGTGAGCGTACCGGCGCCAAGTCCAATCACGCCGACGTTCATCGGTCCCTGCAACTGCAGCGTCTGAATGGCGATTCCGACGCCCGATTTGCGTGCGTAGTAGGTGGTCGGATAGCGGCGGTTCTGCGGCCACAGGAACTGCTCGCCATGATCGATGGTGCCGTGGCGCAGTACGCGGACCGGGCCCATGTTGCCATCCGTCTCGGTGTCGTAAACGACCAGTGCGCCATAGAAATTGCGCGCGAGAACGCGCGAGTGGGCAATCGACTTCCAGGTATCGCGCGCAAGGAAACCCGTGATGCCGAACGCCATGCCGGCGGCAATCGCGAAGACCACCAGGCTGTCGTCCATCGAGCCGCGTGTGCGCCAGAGCAGGTAGAGCGCGAGCGCCGCCGTAATCGAGAGCAGCACCGTCGTGTCGTAGGAAGCGTTCAGGAATGCGGTCCCGTGGAGGTACTTGCCGACCACGAAACGATAGGCGACGTAACCCAGCAGACCCGCAACCAGCGTGAGCACGACCGGCTTGTCAAACGGCGCGTCCAGGAACTTCGAAGAATCCGACGTGGTTCCCATACCGCGTTCGCGCCACAGCAGATAGAGCAAAACGAACGAGGTGGCCGCCACCACCACAGGCAGATCGTAGAGCGCATTGAAGAAGTAGGGTGCCGCAAAGCCGATGAACAAGCCGCCGATCGCCCCGCCGACCGAAACCATCAGATAAAACGACGTCAGGTACGCGGGCGCGGGACGCCTGCGCGCCAGTTCGCCGTGGCAGACCATGAACAGAATGAACAGCGTAACCGAGAAGTAGGCAACAGCGGGGCCCAGCTTGTCGATGGTGTTCTCCTGCGAAATCGCATAGGCCATCGCGGGCAGCGCGACCGCGCCCAGTCGCACGAACAACCAGCGTTTGTACCAGCGGTCGCTGTCGAAGCAAAGGATGAAACTCAGCAGATAGAGGCTGAGCGGCAGCACCCAGAGAAACGGAATCGCCGCTACGTTCTGCGTCAGGTGATTGGTTACGGCCAGCAGCAACGCGGAGGCGCACGCCGCGAGACCCATCCAAAGCATCCGTTCAGACCACGCGGGCGATGGACCGGATTCGACCTTGACGTGCGCAGCTTCCACCCCCGAGCCACGCGAACGGAAGGCAACGGTTGCACAGACGACCGCGAACGCGCCATAGGCGATCGACCACATCCATGCCTGCTGCCGTCCGGTAAGCGTCGGTTCTACCAGCACCGGATAGGCAAGCAGCCCGACCATCGAGCCGAAATTCGAAAGCGCGAAGAAACGGTACGGCATCGCGCCGCCGTTTGCCCGCGAATACCAGGTTTGCAGCAGCGGACTGGTCGAAGAGAGCAGAAAGTAAGGCAGTCCCACGGTCGCGGTCAGCAGGCCGAGGATGCGCAGCAGCGGGTCCTGCGGGCCGGTGGGCTTCCACCACGGCGAAGGCAGAATGGGAAGCACAGCCAGGCTGACTACCAGCAGCCCGATATGAAACATGGTCTGGCGCCTGGCGGGCTGGCCGTTCAGCCAGTGCGCATAGGCATAGCCGCCGAGCAGCGCCATCTGGAAGAAGAGCATGCAACTGGTCCAGACCGCGGCCGACCCGCCGAACCACGGCAAGATCAGCTTGGCAATCAGCGGCTGCACCTGGAAGAGGAGGAAGGCGCTGAGCAGAATTGTGAGCGCGAAGAACAGCGCGGGAACGCGAGTAGCGCCGCTATTTGTAAGCGGCAATTCCGGTGACTCGCTCACCGATGACGAGGGCATGGATATGGTCGGTGCCTTCATAGGTTTTGACCGTTTCGAGATTGCACAGATGTCGCATTATAGGATACTCGTCGGTGATTCCGTTGGCGCCGAGCAAATCCCTGCTCTGGCGGGCGCAGTCCAGAGCGATGGCGACGTTGTTCCGCTTGAGCATCGAAATGTGCGCGGGCTCGAGTTTTCCGGCGTCTTTGAGACGCCCGCAGTGCAGCGCGAGCAACTGGGCTTTGGTGATTTCCGTGATCATGTCGGCGAGTTTTTCCTGCACGAGCTGGTGGCCGGCGAGTGGCTTGTCGTCGAATTGTTTGCGGAGAGCTGTGTAGGATCGGGCGGTTTCGTAGCAGTCCATCGCAGCGCCGAGCACGCCCCAGCCGATTCCGAAACGGGCTTGCGAGAGGCAGGCGAGCGGCCCTTTGAGTCCCTTCGCTCCCGGCAGCATGTCGGAGCCGGGTACGCGGCAGTCGGCGAAGGAGAGGCTGGACGTGACCGAAGCGCGCATGGACCACTTGCCGTGAATGTCGGATGTGGTGAAGCCCGGCATTCCGCGTTCGACCAGGAAGCCCCGGATGCCGTCAGGCGTGCGCGCCCAGACGATGGCGATGTCCGCCGCGGACCCGTTGGTGATCCAGGTCTTTTCTCCATTGAGAACCCAGTCGGCGCCATCTTTCTCAGCGCGGGTTCGCATGCCGGCTGGGTTCGAGCCGAAGTCGGGTTCGGTGAGTCCGAAGCAGCCGACGGCGTTCCCGGATTGCAGCAGCGGCAGCCAGTGGTTCTTCTGCTCGTCGGAGCCGTATTCGAGAATCGGATACATGACGAGCGCACCCTGGACGGAGATGAAACTGCGCAGCCCGGAATCGGCGCGCTCGACTTCCTGCATGACCAGTCCGTATTCGACGTTGCTCATGCCCGCGCAGCCGTAACCGTGCAGGTTCGCTCCGAGGAAGCCGAGTTCGCCGATTTCGGGAATCAGTTCGCGTGGAAAGCGGGCGTCGCGAAAGCAATCGCGGATCAGCGGCAGAACGCGTTCCTCGGTGAACCGCCGGGCGGTCTGTCGAACGAGAAGTTCCTGGGGGGAGAACTGAGAATCGATGAGCAGGTAGTCCACACCGCGAAAGGCCATGATTGGATTCAGTCTAATGGATGTACTGGCTGACGAACTTAAGATATCCCTGACGGCCACCCTGTTTTGACCAGCGGGGAACCGATTTCTGGATTTCCTTCAGTGAAACCAAGAGCTCGGATACTGAGATTCTCTCGGGATCGTGCGGTTCCGCCCGTCCGTTGAGTGGTGTTCTCCCGAGACGCCATTCACATATCCGCTGGACGGACTCGAATACTCGTTGCCCCTTTTCGTGCAGGTCCGCCGCGGGGACCGTGCGCCGATCTTCCAAGGCGCGATATTGCCGGATAAGAGCGTCGAGCGCGTCCTTTACATCCAGATCGATAAGCGCAAGGTCCGCGCGGTAGACCTCGACAATGCCGAACTCTATGTTCTGTAAGACGTCGAGGTTTTCTTTGCCGAAAGTTTTCATCGCACGAACAGCCTCCGTGATTACAGAATAGACGGGCCGCCGCGCCCATCCTCATGGCCGGAATGCGGAGCGGGCGTCCGGCGATAGAATGAAGGACATGAGACATGTCCCGCGAGCCGATTCCGATCCGGTCGTCGAGGCATACAAGAACGACATCGACCGCACTCTCATCCGCGAGAATCTGAAGCTCACGGTCGGGGAGCGGTTCCGCAAAGCGATAGCGATGGCGCTCGCACGCTTCGCCGACGAGATGCAGCGGGCGGGCCGACAGGCGCGCACTGAGCAGGGATGACGGACTTCGAAGCGTCATGAGCAACACACCCTCCGCGTCAGGCGGAAGCCTGGCGGCAAGGATTTCACCTCACCACCATGTCTGAGAGCCGCTTTTCCCGTCAGATTCGCTTCACCCCCTTTGGGCCGGAAGGGCAGGAGCGTCTCGGCGCCTCAACCGCCGTCATTGTCGGCTGCGGAGCCTTGGGCACCGTGCATGCATCGCTGCTGGCGCGCGCGGGCGTGGGGACGCTGCGGCTGATCGATCGCGATTACATCGAAGAGAGCAACCTGCAGCGGCAGGTGCTCTATACCGAAGAAGACGCGCGCGCCGGATTGCCCAAAGCCGAGGCCGCGCGGCGCCATCTGCTGGAAGCGAATTCCGGGGTGAGAATCGAAGCGTTGGTTTCGGACCTGAATCCTGAAAACGCCGAAGAGTTGCTCGGCGGTACGGATGCGATTCTCGACGGCACCGATAACTTCGAAACGCGCCTGCTGATCAACGATTATTCCGTACGGGAGAGCGTGCCGTGGATCTACGGCGCCGCAGTCGGCAGCTACGGGATCGCCATGCCGATCCTGCCAGACGATTCAGCGTGTATCCGGTGTGTCTATCCCGAGCCTCCGTCGGGTGTGCAGCCGACGTGCGAAACCGCGGGGGTGCTCGGTCCCGTGACCAGTCTGATCGGGTCGATCCAGGCGATGGAAGCGTTAAAGATTCTGGCGGGCAGGGCGTCCGCCGTTCGACGGAAGATCTTCACGGCGGATTTGTGGAACGGGCCGGTGCGCGAGAGTTCGATGCCTGCGCGCGATCCCCAATGCCCGGCCTGCGGACGGCGTGAATTTGCGTTCCTGAATGGCAGGCGGCGCGCCCCGGTGAGCTTGTGCGGGCGCAACGCCGTGCAGATCCACGAGCTACGCCGGCCCATCGTGCTTACCGACCTCGCGGCACGCCTTCAGGGACTCGGTTCTGTCCGGGCCAACGAATTCGCGCTGCGATTTCACGACGGCGAGTATGACGTGACGGTGTTCGCCGACGGCAGGGCGATCGTTAAAGGCACCACAGAACCGGGAATTGCCCGGGGAATCTACTCGAAATACATCGGCAACTAAAGATAAAGGTCTCGTATAATCCATAACATCCGGTATGAATGCGCCTTCTCCGTGGCTGCCTCTCGACCTTTTAACGGTCAAGATCATGACGCTCGTGAATCTGCTTATCGTAAGCGGGGCTACTTTGCACGCATGGCGGGTAAACCGGCCTGTGAAGGGCATGCGGCTCTTTGCTTTGGGAACCGTGGCGCTTTGGACCGGCTCGGCACTCGGACTCGCGCGTGGCATTGTTCCGGGCAGCACGATCATCATCGCGTGCAACGTACTAATGCTGGGCGGCATGGTTGCGCTGGTGCAGGGTATACGCACATTCCGGGAATTGCGCCCGATTTCCACGCCGGCGATCGCCATCCTGCTAGGGATAACTTCGGTCTTTTATTTCTATTGGATGTTTGTGCACGACAGCTTCGCCATGAGGGTGGCCGCGGTGGCGCCGGCGTACGCTATCCTTTCGACGGTCGCGGCGGTCGCGATGATCCGGGGAGTTGCTCCGCGCGATCGGGCGATATACTGGCCGGCCGGCTTTTCTTTCGCACTCAGCGCCATCGGGCTTGTGGCGCGTTTGATCGGCGCGTTGCACGGTTCGTACGGAACGAGTATGCTCTCACCCGTGCCCGTCGAGATACTGGCGGGAGTGGTCTCCAACGTGTCTTACGTGGGGTGTGCGTTCGGAATGCTGCTGGCGTCAAACACCACGCTGCGTCGGGAATCGGAGAAGATGGCGCTTTACGATCCGCTCACCAACCTGCCGAACCGGCGACTGTTTTTCGACCGGTTACTGGAGGCGGAGATGAATGTCGCGGCAAGGCGTGAAAAACTGGCATTGATTTATCTGGATCTGGACGGCTTCAAGGGTGTGAACGATACTCAGGGTCATCAGGCGGGCGACGATTTGCTGCGCAGCGTAAGTGCTGCGATGTCCGGTGTTCTGACGTCGGGAGAGTGTCTGGCGAGGATGGGAGGGGACGAGTTTGTGGTTTTGATCGAGCGTCCGGAAAGCCGGGAAAAAGTAGCGGAACTGGCGAGCCGGCTGAAAAGGACCGTGGAAGACACGACGCCAATCCGCATCAGCAGCGGCATCGCGGTGTTCCCGGAGGCAGGCAGCACCGCCCACGACGTATTGCGTGAAGCGGATGCTGCCATGTACCAGGCGAAACGAAGTAGCCGCGCGAGCGAAGATGTTTCGGCCAGCGCCTACTTACCCGTGTAAGTCACGCGCCAGATCGATTTCGAACCGTCGTCAGTCACCATCAGCGATCCGTCCGTCGCTGTCGCAACACCAACCGGACGCCCCCAGACATCTCCGTTGGGGAGAACGAAGCCCGCCAGAAAGTCCTCATAGATGCCGGAAGCGTGGCCGTTGTTGAGGGGCACGCGGACCACTTCGTAGCCGGTGCGCACGGCTTTGTTCCACGAGCCGTGTTCGGCGGCAAAGATATCGCCGCTGTATTCGGCGGGGAACTGCTTGCCGTCATAGAACATCATTTCGAGGGATGCGTTGTGCGGTTGCAGCAGCACATCGGGGACGAGCACGTGGCCTTTGAGTTCGGGGTGCGTGCCTTCGAGGCGAGGATCCTGATTGCTGCCCATGTAGTACCAGGGCCAGCCGTAAAAACCGTCTTCCTGCACGTGGGTGATGTAGTCGGGGACGAGGTTATCGCCCAGGGCATCGCGCTCGTTCACGGAGCACCACATTTCATTGGTGATCGGGTTGATGGCGAGGCCGACGGGATTGCGGATGCCAGCGCCATACACTTTCACAAACTTGCCGTCCGGCGTGTATTGGAGGATGTTGGCGCGGTGCACTTCGCCGGGGTGCGTATCGGGATCGTCGACATTCGAGCCCGAGCCAACCGCGACGAACATCTTCTTGCCATCAAGAGAGAAGACCACGTCGCGCGTGGAGTGGCCACCGGTGGGAAGCGTCGGAATGATGACTTCGGCGGGGCCGCTGGCTTTGAGGTCGCCGTTCTTGTAAGGGAAGCGAACAACGGAGGCGGTGTTGCCAACATAGAGGTACTGGGGATTGTCGCCCGGAGGATAGAAGGCGAGTCCAAACGGTGCGTTCAGGCCAGTGGCGAATGTGGACGTTTCCTTCGGCTTGCCGTCGGCGGTCATGCCGCGGAAGATGGTGACTTCGCCGCGTCCGGCGGTTTCAGCGACGAAGAGATCGCCATTCGGGGCGCGGCGGATTTCGCGGGGATTCAGCAGGCCGGTGGCGTAGAGTTCGACTTTGAAGCCGGGGAGCGCCTGCGGCCAGACATCGGCAGGGCGTGGAACCACTTTTGCGCCATTGGAAGTGGACTGGGTGGCGAAGGGTTTGGGGATGTCGTTCGCCGTGATGTGACGCCAGACGCCAGGCTTCACGTTGGTGTAACTGGCGAAGGCGGATTCGCCGGTGAGCACGTTTTTGGGGTTGGCGTTGCCGAACGCAAGTTTGACTGCGAAGGAGCCAGTGAGGATGACAGCGGCTGTGGCCGCCGCGCGAGTGAGTCGGTTCATAGAGATTCTCGCCAACAGTTTATCGTGGAGGCCGGGGAGAGAATCACATGTGCTGCACATGTTAAGATGTGGATTCGATGCCAGTGATGATCCAGTTGCGCAATGTCCCGGACGATTTGCACAGGAAACTTAAGGCGCGCGCTGCCGCGGAAGGGATGTCTCTGAGCGACTATATATTGAAGGATGTGAAGGTCCAGGCGGATCTGCCCACAATGAAAGAGTGGCTGGAAAAGTTGAAGGAACTGCCGCGAATCGTTACGAAAGAGACGTCGGCTGAAGCGATCAGGGCAATCCGCGGCGAGTAATGATCGTGATCGACGCCTCGGTCATGCTTGAGATTCTCAAGCGCACCGATCAGGGCATAGACCTTGCCCTTCTGCTGGAAGACGAAATTATCCACGCTCCGCACCTAATCGATCTGGAAGTGGCATCCACGCTCCGGCGTTGGGTTGCAAAAGGCGAGATGACCGCGACGGATGCTCTGCGGGCGTTCGAACAACTACTTGAAACGCCGATTCGCAGGCATCCGCACATGCACCTCTTACCCGGGATATGGAATCTCCGGCATAACCTCACGGCGTATGACGCGTGCTACCTTACGCTTGCAAGGCTGCTGGGCGCGAGGTTGCTGACAACAGACGAGGGGCTGCGCAAGGCCGCGGGAGTGCAGATCCATTAGCTCCCGAGGACTTCGATCATATCGGGTCCGCAGATTCTTGCGATTTCGCCTTTGAATTCCTTATCGGGGCGGACTTTGACCGGAACATCGAGAATTACCGAGAAATCCCTCGCCGATTCGAGGCGCAGGCGGACCTGAGTCGAGCCGGGCTTTCTCGCGAACAGGGTCTGCAACTCCGACGCGCGGTCGATGCCGTTGCGTCCGACGAAGACCTTGATGCTGATCAGCGTCGGCAGCGGAACGCGGGCCACATCGAGCGGAATCACTTCCTTAATCGACACCTTGGTCGGATTGCCGTCTTCGGGTAGTGCGGAGCCACGGATGAGCACGGCCTGATCTTCCACGAGCGTCTGGGCGAGTCCTTCGTACGATGTGGTGAAGATCATGCCATCGATGGTGCCGAGGCGGTCTTCGATCACCATCGATGCCCAGGGTTTGCCTTCGCGGTTGCGGCGTCGCTGGACTCCCGTCAGGATTCCGCAGAGCGCGACGTCGGTGCCTTTTTCCAAATCTTCGAGCCGGGACGAATCATGCGTGGCGAGTTCCGAAATCTTCTCTTCGTAGCTGTCGAGCGGATGGCCGGAAACATAGAAGCCGAGCATTTCCTTTTCGCCGAGGAGCTTTTCACGCGCAGTCCAGTCGTTGGCTTTCGGAAGCGACGGTTCGGGATGATCTTCCGGAAGGAAGCCGCCGAAGAGGCCGACTTGTCCGCTGTCGCGATCGCGCGCGGCGCGCGTGCCGGATTCGATGGCTCCGTCGAGCGCAAGCAGAAGCTGCGCGCGCGTGCCTTCCAGAGTATCGAGCGCACCGGCCTTGATGAGGCTCTCGATGACGCGCCGGTTGATCGACGACATATCAGCCTGTTCGCAAAACTGATAAATGGTTTTGAAGCGGCCGTGCTCCGTGCGCGCTTTGATGATCGCTTCCACGGCGCCGGTTCCGACGTTCTTGACCGCGCCTAAGCCGAAGCGGATGGCATCGCCCTTTTCGTCGCGCACCGGGGTGAAGGTGAGGTCGCTGAAGTTGATATCCGGCGGCAACACACGAATGCTCATGTCGCGGCATTCGTTGATGTACTTGACCACCTTGGCGACGTTACCGGTTTCCGAGGTGAGAAGCGCGGCCATGAAATCGACCGGGTAGTGGGCTTTGAGATAAGCGGTGACGAAGGCGAGGAACGCGTAGGCGGCGGAGTGAGATTTGTTGAAGCCGTAGCCCGCGAACTGCTCCATGAGATCGAAGATCTTCTCGATCTTCTTCTGCGGATGACCTTTTTCCAGAGCGCCTTTGACGAAGCGCTCGCGCTGCTTCGCCATCTCTTCAGGCTTCTTCTTGCCCATGGCGCGGCGGAGCATATCGGCGTCGCCCAGCGAGTAACCCGCGAGGCGGTTGGAGATCTGCATCACCTGCTCCTGATAGAGGATGATGCCGAAGGTCTCGCCGAGGAGTTCCTTCAGTTCGGGCAGATCGTAGATGACGGCTTTGCGGCCGTGCTTGCGCTCTATGAAGTCGTCGAGCATGCCGCCCTGAATGGGGCCAGGTCGATAAAGAGCGTTGAGCGCGGTGAGGTCTTCGATGCGGCTGGGCTGATAGCGGCGCAGAATGTCCCGCATGCCTGGCGATTCGAACTGGAAAACGCCGGAGGTGAAACCTTTGCAGAAGACTTCGTAAGCGCCCTGATCCTCGACCGGCAGATCGTCGATCACGACTTTGACGCCGTGGCGGCGCTCAATCATCTTGAGGGCATCGTCGATGAGCGTCAGCGTGGTGAGACCTAGGAAGTCCATCTTGAGGACGCCCATCTTCTCTATGCCGTCCATGTCGTACTGGGTGACGACTTCCTCTTTATTCGTGCGGGAGAGCGGTACGAGGGTTTTCAGCGCCACGGGCGCGATGACGACGGCCGACGCGTGCACGGATGAGTTTCGGGCAAAGCCTTCGAGGCGCTGCGCGACGTCAAGAACTTCTTTGACGCGCGGGTCTTTGGCCGCGAGCTCGGCGAAGCCCGGCTCCTGCGCGATGGCGTCCTTCAGCTTGATGCCGAGAGTGTTGGGAACGAGCTTGGTGATGCGGTCGACGTCGGCAAAGCTGAGTTCGAGAACGCGGCCCACGTCTTTGATGGCGGCACGCGTGGCGAGCGTGTTGAAGGTGATGATCTGCGCGACCTGCTCGCGGCCGTATTTCTCGGTGACGTACTGGATGACTTCGCCGCGGCGGTTCATGCAGAAATCGACGTCGATGTCGGGCATGCTGATGCGCTCGGGGTTGAGGAAGCGCTCGAAGAGCAGGCCGTACTGCATGGGGTCGACGTCAGTGATCGACATGGCGTAGCCGACGAGGCTGCCGGCGGCGGAACCGCGGCCCGGACCGACGGGGATGTTCTTGGAGCGGGCGTAGCGGATGAAGTCCCAGACAATGAGGAAGTAGCCTGGGAACCGCATTTTCTGGATCATGGCGATCTCGCGCTCGAGGCGCTCGACGTACTCGGCAAGATCGTGCTTGAGCCAGCCCGAAGCGCGGAGGGCTTCGAGACGGGGGCGGCGGCGCTCGAAACCCTGGCGCGCGACGTAGGCGAAATAGGTATCGGTGTTGTAGGACTCGGGGATGTCGAAGCGCGGGAATGGGTCTTTGACCTTATCGAGCTTGACTTCGCAGCGCTGGGCGATTTCCCACGGGCGATTGACGGCGTCTTCCAGTTCGCCGAACATCTTCATGATTTCCGCCCGCGACTTGAGGTAGAACTCGGGCGTCGTGAGCTTCATGCGATTGGTTTCGCTGACGAGCTTGCCGGTGGAGATGCACATCAGGATGTCCTGAGCGCGGGCGTCCTCTTTGCGGAGGTAGTGGGAATCGTTGGTGACGACGAGGGGAATGCCGGTTTCGAGGGAGAGGCGGTTGACCTGGGGCGTGAGGCGCTTATCCTGTTCGAGGCCGTGGTCCTGAATTTCGAGAAAGAAGTTGTCCTTACCGAACATCTCGCGGTAGGAGTGGGCCATGCGGCGGGCGTCGTCGTACTTATCGTTGAGGATGGTTTCGTTGAGGTCGCCGCGGAGGCACGCGGAGAGGCAGATGAGGCCTTTGGATCGGGCGGCGAGCATGTCCTTATCGATTCGGGGCTTGTAGTAGAAGCCTTCGAGGTAGGCGGTGGAGACGAGGTCGATGAGGTTGCGGTAGCCTTCCTGGTTTTCGCAGAGGAGGACGAGGTGGTTGTAGCGGTCAGTGTCTGTGCGGGACTTGTGGTTTCCGGCGACGTAGACTTCGCAGCCGATGACGGGGCGGATGCCTTTGTTTTTGGCGGCGTTGTAGAAGGAGACGGCTCCGAAGAGGTTGCCGTGATCGGTCATGCCGACGGCGGGCATGTTCTGATCGGCGCAGACCTCCATGAGCTGGTCGATTTCGCAGGCTCCGTCGAGGAGGGAATAGTCGGTGTGGTTGTGAAGGTGAACGAAGGGTGTTTCAGCCATGTTTCGATACGGCGGGGGAGGTGGTTCTATTTTAGCGGATGGGACGGAGTGGGATTAAAGCCATGCCGACAGGGCCTTGCAGCGAGCCTCAGGGGAGATCGCCGCAGGGCTCACACAGGTCCAGTGCCGTTTCGCAGCGGGCCCGGGCACGCCCTGAGGAACAGGTTCACTGCACAGTGACGACTGGGCCGGTCGGCGTCTGGACCCCGTTGACGGAGGCTTGCACGGGTTCGTCGCCGCTTGGCACATCAGGCACCGTAACGTTGATTTGGTACAGGCCAGCGCCTACAAGTCCGGCGAACGCCACGGTTGCGTTGACGCCTGCTATCGTCACAGTGACCGGGCTATTAGTTGGGGCGGCTCCGTAGAACGCTCGTCCCGAAGGCACGAAAGTCGTTGTCGGCCCAAAGCCCACGCCATAAAGGGTCAAAATCTCGCCCGCCTTAACCGGCCGAGTGTTATACGAGAACGTGTTGGAGGGGCCAACGAGATCGTACGTTCCGTAGGCTCCATTGCCATTGGGAGTCGCAATCTCGGCGGCCACGTGCTTCCCGTCGCCAAGAAGACTCAAAGACGGGCTGTACTGCGAGAGCGTCGCGGGTGGAAGCAGCGACTCCCGACGGAGTTGTGACAACCACGCTAACCATACCGGCGGCCGCGTTATCGGGCACCTGTAAATTAATCTGTGTGGGACTGACAAACCATAGGTATGCGGGCTTGTTATCGATCATTACGCTGGTGCCCGCCAGCGACGTCGGGAAATCACCGTTCCAGCTAAAGGTCCCGCTCGCCAGATTGCTGCCATAAACAGAAACCCACGAACCGGGCTGAATAGCCGGGGCCGAACTATAGACGGGAACGACACCGCCTGGAGTGACAGCGGGTGGCGTGCCTGGCGTTAAGACGCGGACGCGATTGCCATTCAGCTCTGCGAAGTAAATATCGCCCGCGTTGTCTAAAGCTATTGAAATCGGATATGCCAGTTGAGCGCCAGTCGCCGGGCCGCCATCACCCGTGTCGCCACCTGTTCCCGTGCCGGCTATTGTTGTAATCACGCCATTGGTGACCTTTCGAATCCGGTTGTCGTTACGTCGGCGATGTATAAGCTACCGGCTCCGTCCACTGCAACGCCCCACGGATAACTCAATTGCGCGCTGATCGCGGGTCCGTTGTCCCCCGTGCTCCCCGCCGTACCGTTTCCCGCGACCGTGGAAATAGTGCCGTTTGACACCTTGCGAATTCGGTAATTACCGACATCGGCGATATACAGATTACCACTGCTGTCCGGCTATAAGTCGAACAGAATCAGCTGGTTAGTGTCTTCGGGTAAGTCTGTTTGGGAGAAACCCTCCTGAAACACCTGTAAAATGGGCGTTTTCTCTGTTCGCGGCAAATATAGCTGGCCGTTGCTGCCCGCCGCAGTGGTAATCACTGTCCCA
>Ga0302278_10003887_pt1 | contig 15833 bp, 9 predicted proteins | sample III_Bog_N3_2_FD_194543 | JGI IMG/M metagenome (GOLD analysis project Ga0302278, IMG submission 194543) | Peat permafrost microbial communities from Stordalen Mire near Abisko, Sweden - III_Bog_N3_2 | ecosystem: Environmental > Terrestrial > Soil > Wetlands > Peat | place: Sweden: Abisko...
TGTGCTCGGCACCTATCCTCGGGATGAAATACGCGGCACGGTGCTGAGACGGACCATAACCCTGGGACCGGCTCCGACTTTGACCTTCAAAGCGGGTGTTGACGTGGGACGCGCGTGGCAATTGCAAGTCTATGTCAATGACAGGAAGGTGCTCGACAAACTCATCGACGGACTGTATGAGTCGCGCCAATCCGATGGGCGCCATTGGGAAGACGTGAGTGTCGATCTGTCTGACTACAAGGATCAGGAAGTGGTTTTGCGACTCTACCAGCGCGTTCTCGTTCCCCATCACGAAGCAGGCGACGCCTACTGGCGGGATTTGACTGTGCACTGATTCTGCAGCCGGGCAGTTCCACCTCCGGGGAAAAGAGATACTTGCGGAGACAAAGCTCTTGCTGATCGATTTCCGGCGGGAGTCCCCAGAAGCGGCTCAAGTGTGATATACCGTTATAAATTTTGTACGACTACTGGGGTGAAATCGAATCCAAATCAATCGGTTGCGCAGCGGCTGTTTTCGCAAGCGGGAACGATGTGCTGCTTTGGCAACGTGTCCTCGTGCTGTGAGCCAAAACACAGGTTTCGCAACCACGCATGGACAAAATTGGGGGAGGCAATATGACCCAGTCCCGGAAACGCTATTTCCTGATCGGGGGAGTTCTTGGCTTGATCGCGCTGGCGCTGATTGTTGGTGCGGTTCGGCCCTACAAGCGAGCGATGGGTGCGCCGCCAAGCACTCCGGATGTCGAGGTGGCGCAGGTTCAGAAAGAAGATATCCCGATCTACGCGGAATGGATTGGTACCCTCGACGGACTCGTCAACGCTGACGTCAGGGCGCAGGTCACTGGCTACTTGCTGAAGCAAGGTTATCAGGAGGGGGCTTCTGTTAAACAGGGCCAACTCCTCTTCCAGATCGACCCGCGGCCTTTTCAGGCGGCGCTTGATCAGGCTCAAGGCCAGCTTGCCCAGGCGAAGGCTGCGCTCGCCAACGCGGAAGCGGTTCAGCGCCGGACTGAACTTGACGTCCAGCGCTACACGCCGCTTGCCAAAGAGCAAGCCGCCAGCCAGCAGGATCTCGACAATGCGGTCCAGAACAATCTCGCCGCCCTCGCCACCGTGGAAACCGCCAAGGCTCAGATCAAGACCTACGAGGCCGCGGTTGAAACCGCAAAGATCAATCTCGACTTTACGCGCCTGGTTGCGCCGATTGACGGCATCGCAGGCCAGGCCCAACTGCAGGTCGGGGCGCTGGTCAGTCCCAGTAGCGGCGTGGTCACTTCCGTTTCTACCGTGGATCCGATCAAGGTCTACTTTACGGTGAGCGAGCCTCAATATCTTTCGTGGCGGAGACGTTTCCCCAGCGAGCAGAGCCGCCTGCAGGCCGACAACGAACTGCGGCTGCAACTGATCTTGGCGGACGGCTCAACTTATCCGAAGGAAGGAAGGTTTTATTTTGCCGACCGCCAGGTGAATGAGACCACCGGAGCGATTCGAATTGCCGGGCTCTTTCCCAATCCCAACAATATTTTGCGACCTGGCGGCTATGCCAAAGTCCGCGCGGTGATCCGGACGCAGCCGGGAGCGTTGCTGGTTCCGCAACGGGCAGTCTCGGAACTGCAGGGCGGCTACCAAATTGCAGTCGTTGGCGCCGACAACAAAGTTGACGTTCGAACCGTCACTGTGGGCGACCGGGTCGATAATCGGTGGATCATCGCGAACGGGCTCGACCCCGGAGACCGGATCGTGGTTGAGGGAGTTCAGAGAATGCGTAGCGGTGTGCACGTGAATCCCAAGCCATTCATGGCCCAAGACCAATCGGCGAATCGATAAGGACAGATTCCCATGTCGAAATTCTTCATCAACCGTCCCATTGTCGCCATGGTGATTTCCATCGTCATGGTGCTGGTTGGTGTGCTCACTGTGCTGAGCTTGCCCGTGGCCCAGTTTCCCAACATCACGCCACCCGAAATTCAAGTGATCGCAACTTACGTGGGTGCCGATGCGCAGACGCTGGAGCAAGCGGTGGCTACTCCTATCGAGCAGCAGATGAATGGAGTAGACAACGAGAATTACATGTACTCACTGAATGCCACGGGCAACTCGAGCACCAGCCTGATTGTCGACTTCGATGTAAAGACCGACCCGAATACCGATTTCATTCTCACGCAGTCGCGGGAGACCCAGGCGGCTTCTCAGCTTCCAGTGGACGTCACCAACTACGGCGTCACCGTGCGAAAATCGGTGACTGCTCCGTTGATGTGGGTTGCTCTTTACTCTCCGCATGGAACGTATGATGCCAGGTTCCTGGCTAACTACGCCTACATCAATATTGTCGATCCGATTCTTCGCTCGTACGGCATCGGCAATGTGCAGGTGTTCGGCGCTGGTCAATACGCGATGCGCCTCTGGGTGAAGCCGGACACGTTGGCGAAACTCGGCATCACGGTTCCGGAGATCGTCAGCGCCATTCAGGCACAGAACACCGTGAACCCAGCAGGCAAAGCGGGAGGCGAGCCTGCTCCAAAGGGCCAGGAATACACCTACTCGGTCCTGGCTCAGGGGCGCCTCGTTTCCCCTGAAGAATTCGGCAACATCGTGGTTCGCGAGACCCCGGACGGCGCGACGGTGCGCGTGCGCGACGTCGCCCGCATCGAACTGGGCGCGCAAGACTACAGCGTTGCCGGTCGTTTCAACGGCAAGCCCGGCGCCATTATTGCAGCCTACCAATTGCCCGGCTCCAACGCAGTCGATGCTGCGGCCGGCGTCAAGAAAATAATGGCACAGGTGAAACAGCGCTTCCCCGATGACATGGATTTCGCAGTTTCCCTGGACACAACTCTCTCCGTGACCCAGGGAATCAAGGAAATCGTTGAAACTCTGGGGATCGCGCTGGTCCTGGTCATCATCGTTGTTTTTCTTTTCCTTCAGGGCTGGCGCTCAACCCTGATCCCGCTGCTGGCCGTGCCGGTTTCGCTGGTGGGAACGTTCGTGTTCTTCCCCTTGTTCGGCTTTTCCATCAATACGCTCTCTCTCTTCGGGCTGGTGCTCGCAATCGGTCTGGTGGTCGATGACGCGATCGTCGTCGTCGAGGGCGTGGAACGGCATATCGAAGAGGGCATGACTCCGAAGAATGCAGCCTTAAAAGCGATGGAGGAACTGTCGGGTCCCGTGGTAGGAATTGCACTGGTTCTCTCCGCTGTATTCGTGCCCACCGCCTTCATTCCCGGGATCACGGGCAGGCTGTATCAGCAATTTGCAGTCACCATCGCCATCTCGGTGATTCTCTCAGCGTTCAACGCCCTTACGCTGAGCCCTGCCCTGGCAGCCTTGCTTCTTCGACCGCGCGAAGAGAGCCATGGCCTGCTGCGCAGATTCTTTGACTGGTTTAACCGAGTCTTTGAGCGAGCCACCGAGGACTATGTCAGTTGGAGTGGCGTGCTGCTCAAGAAAACAGCAGTCGTAGTCGTGCTTCTGCTGGTCTTTTGCCTCGCCGCGGGTTTCTTCGCCAGCCGGGTGCCGTCGAGTTTTCTTCCCGATGAAGATCAGGGCTATGCCTACGTGAATTTGCAATTGCCCAATGACGCATCGTTGGAGCGAACATCGCAGGCCACGGCCCAGATCGAGAGCATCCTGGCAAACACACCCGGTGTGCGGTACACCACCAGCGTCATCGGTTTCAGCTTGCTCAGTTTTGTCCGCACCAGCTACAACGCTTTCCTCGTCGTCACCCTGAAGCCGTGGGACGAGCGCACGTCCAGAGCCGAGCAGTTTCAAGCCATCAAGGCGCATCTGAATCAGCAGCTTTCCAAATTGCCCGCAGGAATCGCATTCAGTTTTTCGCCGCCCGCCATTCCGGGGGTTGGCACCGCGGGCGGATTCACCTTCATCCTCGAAGACCGCTCCGGCGGCAGCATCCCATTCCTCTCGCAAAATTTGAGCAAGTTTCTGGAGGCAGCACGCAAGCGGCCGGAGATCGCCAGCCTGAGTACGACTTTTCTGCCCAGCGTGCCGCAGAAGTTCGTCGACGTCAATCGTGACAAGGTGTTGAAGCAGGGCATCAATCTCTCCGATGTCTACCGCACCATCCAGGCATTCATGGGCGGATATTTCATCAATTACTTCAACCGCTTTGGCCGCCAGTGGCAGGTCTACATCGAAGCCGAGAGCGAAGACCGCGCCAGCCCCGAAAACGTTGGACGCTTCTATGTCCGCAACAACAAGGGGGAGAACGTTCCGCTGTCTACGCTGGCCACGGTCAAGTCGCAGCTCGGCCCCGAATTCACGCAGCGTTTTAACGAGTACCGCTGCGCCCAAATTAATGGCAGCGCCGCGCCGGGTTACAGTGCCGACCAGGCCAGCGCTGCACTCGAAGACGTTTTCAAACAAACCATGCCGCGCGAGATGGGCTTCGACTACTCCGGGATCTCGTTTCTGGAACAGAAAGCGCGCCAGGGAGTGCCCGCCGCAGCCATCTTTGGCCTGTCGCTGTTGTTCGTGTTCCTGATTCTGGCCGCACTGTACGAAAGCTGGTCGCTGCCTTTCAGCGTACTGCTCAGCACGCCGGTGGCGGTGTTTGGAGCGTTTTTTGTGCTTTGGCTGCGCCGCACTCTGCTCGGAGTTTTCCTGCCGCCCTACATGGTGCAGATTGAGAGCGACATCTATTCGCAGATCGGATTGATCATGCTGATTGGCCTTGCCGCGAAGAACGCGATTTTGATTGTGGAGTTTGCCAAGGATCGATATGAACACGGAAAGCCGCTGGCCGAGGCCGCGCTGGAGGGCGCGAGGCTGCGGCTGCGACCCATCCTGATGACATCGTTCGCCTTCATCCTGGGCTGCGTTCCACTGTGGACGGCAAGCGGGGCAGGTTCGGTGGCTCGACAGATCATGGGGACCGCCGTGATCGGCGGGATGCTCGCTGCCAGCGCCGTCGGAATCTTTTTTATTCCCGGCATCTTTTACATGGTTGAGAAATGGAGCACTGGAAAGGAACCCGCGTCGGGCCTGTTGCCAGTTGCACCTTCGCCCGCGCCCGGAGACTGAGGGGATATTGTGGTGCGTTCAGCGCCTTGGCAGTAAGTTGGAATCTGCGCAATGGGGTTTGCGGAATGATGAGAATCGCGAAATTGCTCACTGCGGCGTCTCTTCCGGGCATATTTTGGGCTTGTGCCGTAGGCCCTAACTATCATCGTCCGGCGGTGCAGGCGCCGAATTCTTTTCGAGATCTGGCGGATAATCCTCAGCTCCAAGTCCAGACTGCGTCGTATGCCGATCTCCCCTGGTGGCAGGTATTTCAGGACCCGAAGCTGCAAGAACTCATCCGCACGGCGCTGAAACAAAATTACGATTTGCAACTCGCCACCGAACGCATCAATTCCGCCCGCGCTCAACTTGCGGTGACCCGTTCTAGCTTGTTTCCTCAGGTCTCCGGCAACGGCAATTTCAGCGGGGGCAAAGAAAATCAGCAACAATCCACCTACAACTTCCTCACCTTGACCGCCGATGCGGCGTTCCAGTTGGATTTTTTCGGCCGCTTGCGCCGCGCCAACGAGGCCGCCCGCGCCCAGTTGCTGGCTACCGAAGATGCGCGCCAGGTCGTCGCACTGACCCTGGTCAGCGATGTGGCGACCGATTATTTCACCCTGCTGCAACTTGATCTGCAACTCGCGATTACGCGTGAAACCGTCCGGACACAAACCGATTCGGTCAAGCTTACCCATCTACGGCTTGAGCACGGGGTCGCCACGAAGTTGGATGTGCTCCAGGCGCAGCAGGTCCTCGACACTGCAAATGCGCAGATCCCCGACTTGGAGCGGCAAATTGGTCAAGTGGAAGACGCCATCAGCATCCTGCTCGGCAAGTATCCACAAGACATCGCGCGCGGGATTACGCTGGTCGAGCAAACGCTTCCGCCCGAAGTTCCAGCCGGCCTTCCCTCTTCGATCATCGGGCGCCGGCCCGATATTCGAGAGGCGGAACAACTCTTGATTGCTGCGAATGCCGACATCGGAGTCGCCAAAGCTCAGTTCTTTCCGCAAATCTCTCTGACCGGGGCAGGCGGCGGTTCATTCGGTCGGGATTCTGTTTTCCCAAACCTCTACGCCACGCAGCTCGGCATTTGGTCGTATGGCGCGCAGGTGAGCCAACCCATTTTTAACGGGGGCGCACTGAAGGGAAATTTGCATCTGGCTGAATCTCAACAGCAGCAAGCCCTGATCGGCTACAGACAAGCGATCCAGCGCGCTTTTGGAGAAGTGTCGGACGCGCTCATCGGTTACGAGAAGCTTCATCAGGTGCGAACACGCCAGCAGGATTCGGTCGCCGATCTGCAGGAAACCGTCCGCATTTCCACGCTTCGCTACAAAGGCGGGACCACGACATACCTCGAAGTACTCGACGGACAGCGCTCGCTTTACGGCGCCGAACTGACGCTGGCGGCGGCCCGGGCAGATGAATTCCGCAGCCTGGTCCAACTCTACAAAGTGCTGGGCGGAGGCTGGCAGCAGTAAATCGTCTACCGATCCTACGGCATAGGAGGGCCTTTGACTTAATCGCATTGCGATGTTTTCTTAATGCAACAAACATGCACTCCGCCGGCTCGCTGACATTTTCTGCTTCTTCCTACCTCCACTCGCGGTAAGTGCTAATCCTCCTTAGAGGTTTCACATAAAGCACCACCATTCGATGCCGCGCAAAGGTTGATTTACGCTCCTTCTCGAAAGGGTTCTTCTCCCGCCATCTTTCATTCTTCAATCAATCCTCTGGGCGGCTAATCCATTCTGGAGAGAATGCCGATCTTCACAATTAGGCGGATGGAACGAAAGGAGCGGTGGCAATGAGTGAAATCTTAGAACAGACGCAGGTGAATGGTCATGGGACGGCTTCACCCACTGGGGGAATGAAACGGATGGCGCCGCAACGATCGGGCAACCCAGGGGTGGTGGTGGAGGCCCCAGAGTCTGGCATGAGTCGGCTGCAGAGCAAGAAAATTGCCGAGGACAAGACCCGCGCCCGAACCTTGGCCCGCGCCCAAGCTGTGGCGGAAAAGCTTTCCGCCGCTACCGAGCAGGTGGCCAGCGCCATCAACGAAGCCAACAGCACCGTAGAGGAGCTGGGCAAGACGATGCAGACCATCGCTTCCGGAGCCGAGGAGTCTGCGGCGGCCGCGGAAGAATCGCGCGCTGCGATCAACCAGATCGAGAAAGCTTCAAACGAGGCAAATACGCAGGCGGCGGGATCGCTGACCCTGGTGGACAACCTCTATGCGCTGAGCCGCAGCACCTCCGACGATATCAAGATCCTGATTAAGGGCGTAAGTGACGCCGCCCAGTCCAACTTCGACTCCGCCAAGATGATCGGCGAACTGGAGCGGCAGTCGGAGGAGATCGGCAAGATCGTGCACGCCGTGGCGCGCATCGCCGACCAGACCAATCTGCTGGCTCTGAATGCAGCCATCGAGGCGGCCCGCGCCGGTGAGCATGGCAAGGGATTTGCCGTAGTGGCGGACGAAGTGCGCAACCTGGCGGAGATGAGCGAAAAGAGCGCGCGCGGAATCCAGGAAGTGGTCAACGAGATCCAGGGCCAGGTAAAAATCGTAGCCGCCGATGCCCAGACCGCGGGGAAGAAGGGTCAGGAGGAAGTCGAGAAAGCGAAGGAGATCACCCAGGCGCTGTCCCAGGTGGAAGCCGACCTGAGCGAAATGCGCGAAGGCTGCAAAGCCATTGTGGCCAACGCCGTGGAGGCTCTGTCCGGTGCCAAGGAGTACTTGGAGGGCGCCCTACAGATTGCCAAAGCTGCGGAAGAATCCAGCACGGCGGTGTTGGAGTCGCAGCGAGCGGTGCAAGAGCAGGCCAAGGCCTATACGGAAATGAGCGACGCGTCCGGCAGCCTGGCGGAACTGGCGGAAAAGCTCAAGACTTCCACCAGCGCGCAGAAATCGGCCGAGGAATTGGCCGCGGCCGCAGAACAGCTATCCGCCAACGCCGAAGAAGTCAAACGCGCTTCCGGACAGATCTCCAGTGCCATTGAAGAGATCAGCCGGTCGGCACAGCAATCGGCCAAAGCCTGCGAGACGGCGATGGCTTTGGGCACCCGGCTGGAGGCTGGCGCCAAGGACATGGGCGTTAAGGCCTCGCAGAACGTGGAAAAATGCACTCGAGTGACCGACGTCCTGGCCACCAACAAGGAGGCCCTGGACTCCATGATCGCCAATATCGGCCAGGCGGCGCTGGATTCGGCAGCCTCGGCCAAGAATGTGCTCGAGCTGGAAGAGCGCACCCGGCGCATCGACAAGATCGTGGATTCGATCGTGATGGTGACGGTGCAGACGCGAATGCTCGCCGTCAATGGCAACGTGGAAGCGGCGCGGGCAGGTGAGTTTGGCCGCGGATTCTCCGTCGTGGCCGCCGACATCCGCTCGCTCGCCAACGAGAGCAGCGAGAACGCCGACCGCATCAAGGATCTGGTCAAAAGCATTCAAGGCCAGATCACGAAAGTTGTCGGCGACATTGAGGGCGCCGGCACCAAAGCCAAAGAAGAAGCCGATCGGGCCAAGGTCTCCACCGCAAACCTGGAGCGCATGGCGAAAAACATCACGGAAGTACAGGCTGGCGCCAATGTGATTGCCAAGGGAACGGAAGCGGCGGTCACGTCCCTACAGGAGGCTTCCAAAGCCAGCGAGCAAATTGCCACCGCCGCCGAGGAGATGAATCGGGCCAGCAGCGAGTCCGCGACGGCTGCCGAAGAGGGATTGAAGGCGGCTCAGGAGATATTGCAAGCCGTAGAAGAAATTGCTTCCCAAGCCGACGATCTTCAGCACGGATGATCTGCCGCATGGATGATCTGCATGAATGATCTGCATGAATGATCTGTTGCACGGCTAATGGCCAGGAAAAAAGCACGTTCGCCCACAGAACCGAGTCCGGCAACGCCGGACGCGAGGAGGAATGCAATGGCCACGGAAACCCTGAAGCCCACCGCCGCGGCTGGGTCGGATGGAACCCAGTTGGTGACCTTTCTATTGAAGGATGAGGAGTTCGGCTTCGACATCATGTCGGTGCAGGAAATCATCCGGCTGCCCAAGATGGTCGAGCTTCCCGACACTCCCGATTATGTGGAGGGCATTTCGAGCTTGCGGGGAACGGTGCTGCCCATTTTCGACATCCGGGCGCGTTTTGGCATGAAGCGTGAGGAGCACACGGACCGAAGCCGGGTTCTGGTCATTGATGTCGACGGGAAACAAACGGGCTTGCTGGTAGATAGCGTGCGCCAGGTCACCCGGGTCGGCCGCAACGAGTTTGAGCCACCTCCCGCCGCCATCCGGAGCGCGACCACTGACTACATTGACGGCGTCGTAAAACTGGACGATGGGAAACGAATCATCATTGCGCTCGATGCCCGGCGCGTGTGCAGCGTGAATGGGGACAACGCCGCGACGGGCGATTCCGGGGCGCAAAAATCCCCCGCCGGTGCGACCGAGCGCTCCAGGTCTGCGACGGGCTCGGGAGCAGGCCACGGCACGGGCGATAAGGCCAAGCACGGCAACCATGAGCAAAGCACGGAGGCAGCGGGCAAAGGCCCGCCGGGCAAGGGGGGCGAAGTGCATCAACTGGTGAGTTTCCAAGTCGGCGGCGAAGAATTTGCCTTTCCCATGGAGCAAGTGCGCGAGATTCTGCGGGTGGATTCACCGAAAGAAGTGCCGGGCGCGCCCGAGTATCTCCTGGGTGTGTCGACGGTGCGCGGACAAGTCCTTCCCATCGTGGACCTGCGACGTCTCCTTCGGCAAAGCTCTTTTGCCGCGGACCTGATCGCCGCCTGCCGTCTCGCGGGCCGAGAATATCAAGCTTGGCTGGGGCAATACGGCTCCAGCACCGTGACCGACCATATGCCGGGAGCCACGGCGGCGGCCGAACATCTGCGCCAATGGCTCTCCGCCTTCAACAGCTCCAGTCAGGCGCTGACCGAAACCCTGGCCCAGGCCAGGGGATTGAATGAACACGTCACCAAGCAGGCCAGCGTCGCGGCTAGTACGGACTTGGACGCCAGGGGGTTGGAAGCGCAGCACAAAGACATTGTCTCCTCGGCCCACGCGATCATCGCCGCACTGCAAACCTTCGAGGGCCAGGTCGAGGGCAACATTCGGGAGGACCAGCGCATTATCGTGGTCGACTCCAACGGCTCTCAACTCGGGCTGGTGGTCGATCACGTCAACGAAGTCCTCAACGTACAAGATGACGCCATCGAGCCCCCGCCCAACTTGGCGCATCAGCAAGGCGTAAGCCTCTCGGGCATCGCCAAGCTCAACGATGGCAACCGTCTAATTCTCCTCCTGGCTACGGGGAACCTCCTGGACCGCGACGTGTTAGAGAAAGTGGTCGCCGGAGCGGGGAGCGTGGCCGCCAAGAAAGAAGAAGACGTGAAGGCGGCCGACCAGAAAGAAAAAACCAATGGTGAAGCGGGAGAGGAACTGCAACTGGTGACCTTCCTGCTGGGAGAAGAAGAGTACGGCGTACCTATCGCCAAGATCCAGGAAATCGACCGCCTGTCGAAAATCACCCAGACGCCGAAAGCGCCGAAGTTCGTCGAAGGCGTCACCAACCTGCGTGGCGAAATCATTCCCGTGCTCAGCACGCGGACCCTGTTTGCCATGGACGCGAAGACTGCCGACGATCACACGCGAGTGATCATCGTCGACCTGGGAGGAGCCAAGACGGGCTTGATCGTGGATTCGGTGAAGCAGGTTCTGAGCATTTCCACGCGCAACATCGCCCCGCCTCCGCCCAGCATTGCGAGTGGGCCCGATGGGCAGTTCATCTCTGGGATCGGCAAAGTCGACGACGGGAAGCGAATGATCATTCTGCTGGATGTGGGTAAAGTGCTTACGCGCGTCGAGCAGAGTGAACTGGCAGGTGTGGGGGCGCAGGCCTAGAGGTAGCTGTTAGCCCTTAGCTATTAGCCTTTAGCCCCAAGGCCTCAACGAAGATCAGTTTCAGGCTAATGGCTAAGAGCTAAAAGCTAGGAGCTTTCAAAACCATGAAACCAGGCTCGATCATTCGCGTGTTGGTGGCGGACGACTCCGCGTTGATGCGGAATTTGATCGGCCGCCTGCTGGCCAAAGCGCCGGATATCACAGTAATCGCCACCGCCCGCGACGGCGAAGACGCCATTCAAAAAGCGGTCGAGTTGAAACCTGACGTTGTGACCATGGACATCAACATGCCGAAGCTGGACGGCATCAGCGCCATGCAGATGATCCTCGGCGAACGAATATGCCCGGTCATTATGTTCAGTTCTCTGACTCAGAAGGGGGCGGTGGAAACCTTCGAGTGCCTGGAGCTGGGAGCCTTCGATTTCGTCGCCAAGCCGGAGGGAACGGTCTCCTCCAATCTGGACGCGGTGGCTACGGAACTGATCGCCAAGATCCGTTCGGCCGCGGCCTCCGGCCCGGTCAAGCGGCGCCAGCCCGTGGCCTCGGCGCCAGCGCGGCCGGCGGTCCGGCCGGCGACCATCCCTTACGCCGAGATGCGCGCCGTTGCCATCGGAATCTCTACCGGCGGTCCGTCGACCATCAGCACCTTTCTTCCCGGCCTTCCAGCCGACCTGCCGGCGGCAATCTTTCTAGTCCAACACATGCCGCCGGCCTTCATCCCACCCTATGTCGCCCGGCTGCAAAAAGAATGCGCCATCCAGGTGGTTGAGGCCGAGACCGGGGCGCGGGTGCAAACCGGCCATTGCTATGTGGCGTCGGGCGGTCTACATCTATGCACTTATCGCAAGCAGAACGGCGATGTCGTGTTGCGCCGACCCAGCCAACCCAAGACGCTGTTCGTGCCCGGGGTCAACGTGATGATGGAATCCGTGCTGAGCGTCTTTGGCAATCGCACCATCGGGGTGCTCATGACCGGGATCGGCGACGACGGGGCGGATGAGATGGTGTGCATTCGCGAGGCCGGTGGCGTAACCATCGCGGAGTCCGAGCAAAGCTGCGTGGTCTTCGGCATGCCCTATCAGGCCATCAAACGCGGCGGGGCAGAGATTGTGCTGCCCAGCTGGGACATCGCGGCCCGGGTGGTTCGCATCCTGTCCGGCGGGGCGGTGGCAAAAGCGGCGCGGAGGGGGGCGCGGGCGTGATCAAGAGCAAACTCATTGAAGGGCTAAGCCTGCCGGATCAATCCGACAGGCGGAACGCGGCGGAGGAGATCGGCGAATCCGGCGATCCGCAGGCCGCAGCCATCCTGGTGGAACGATTGAAAACCGAGGATTCGCGGGCGGTCAAGGAGGCCATTCTCCGCGGACTCTCCCGGATATGGGCGATGAGCCCAGTGGATTTGATCGTCGAGCTTTTGAGAGACGCCGATCCCTTTGTCCGGGCCGAGGCTGCGGACATGCTGCAACACCGCGCCAGCGACGTGATCGAAGGGCTCAACCACCTGATGCGGAGCGAGGACAAGGACCTGCGTAAATTCGCCGTCGACATTCTGCGCGAGGCCAGCATCGGCGCTCCCGATGCCCTCTACGTGGCCGCCTTGAAGGATGACGATATCAATGTCGTAATCAGCACCATCGAGAACATTGGTTCGCGACGGCGACACGGGTTGGTCTCCCCGGTGCTGGACATCGCCCTCGAGAACTCTCATCCCATGGCAGTGTGCGCCGCGCTGGAGGCACTGGCTTCGATCGGAACGGCAGAAACCCTGCAGGCGCTTCGCGCAAAATATCCCGATGCCGCGCAGGTTCCGGGCATTTACTTAGCTCCGTTCCTGAAGATGCTCGGCCACACCGCCGGCCCCGCGTCGATCGAAGAGATCTGCCAAGTCATCGAAAACAAGGGCGAGTTCATTTACGAGGTCGCCATCGACGCCCTCATCAACATCACCCGGCGTAACCTTATTTCGCAAATGAATCCCGCTTGTGAAGAGCGGCTTTGCCGCCTGCTCCGGCCGGAACTCGATGCCAGTGTGTGCTTTCATCTCATTCGTCTGCTCGGCCACTTCACGGCCTCCAGCCGCATCGCCCTGCTGGTGCTTCCCTACATTCACTCCCTCGACCGGGCGGTAAGCCTGGCGGCGGTCGCATCCCTGGCCAACTCCTCCGAACCCGCGGTCGAAAGCGCGCTCCGCTCCCTGCAATCGGCCGAAATCGATCCCGAAGCCGCCGAAGAACTGGAAGAACTTCTCAGGAGGCGCCCGCGATGGAACTCACCGCCGAGCAGTTCACCAAACTAAGCAAGCTCATCTATAAGAAGCTGGGACTGCAATTCGACGAAAAGAAAATCTACTTCCTCAACAAACGGGTGGAGCGCAGAATCGTCCACCTCAATCTGAAGACCGCCGACGAATATATTTTTCAGCTGGGCTATTGCGACAGCCAGGGCAAAGAGATGCAGGCCCTGGCCAACCTCATCACCACCAATGAAACCTACATGTTCCGCGAGTTCGAGCAATTGGCCGGCTTTGCCGACGTTTGCCTGCCCGAGTTGATCGCTGCCCGCCAGAAAACCAGCGAAAAACGCATTCGAATCTGGTGCGCCGGCTGCTCCTCGGGCGAGGAGGCCTACACCTTGGCCATTATTATTCGCGAGGTTTTTCCCGATTCCAGGAATTGGGACATCAAGATCACGGCTACCGACATCGACGAAAACGTGCTCAACCTGGCTCGGAACGCCACTTATGGGGAGCGCTCCGTTAAGTTCGTCCCCGATATGTATCGCAAGCATCTGCTGCCCACCGCCACCGGCTATCGAGTCGATCCCGACACTGCGAGCCTGGTCTCCGTAAAAAAGCTTAATCTCAACGACCCCCAACAGATGAAGGCCATGCGCGGTTACGATTTCGTCTTTTGCCGCAACGTGCTGATTTATTTTGACGCCGCTTCGCAACGCAGTGTGGTGAACCACTTCTACGATGCGCTGAATTCCGGGGGGTATATCTTCCTGGGCCATTCCGAATCCGTCAGCCGCATCACGTCGGCATTCCGCCTCAAAAAGGCCGAAGGGCACTTGCTTTACCAGAAGGATTGACTATGAAACGGAACGTGCTGATCGTTGACGACTCCGAATTCACCCGCAACTACCATTCCTATATTTTGCGCGAAGCCAACTTCGACGTGGTCACCGCCATCGACGGCGCGGACGCTCTGGAGAAGCTCTACAGTCGGAACTTCGATCTCGTCCTCACCGACATCAATATGGCGAATATGGATGGCTACGAGTTCATCCGCCGGGTACGCAGCAGCGGCGATCACAAAGACCTGCCGATTATCATCATCTCCACCGAGTCCGAGGCGGAAGACAAAAGCCGCGGCTTCCTCGCCGGGGCAAATTTCTACATCGTCAAGCCCACCGAGCCTCAGACGTTGCTGGAAAGCATCTGCATGCTCCTGGGGATCGACGCTGCACAGGCCGCGCAGACCGGCAAGGGATAAGCCAGAGCATGACAGAGCAAGATTCGCTTTCGGTGACGTGGGCGGCGTTCGAGGAATTGAGCTCGCGCCTGAAGCGCTACCTGCTAACCAGCGAGAAAGAATTCGGCAGCCTAATCGAGGCGCTCGGAGCGTGCTGGAAGATGGCGGAAAATATGCAAAAGGCAACCGCCCGATTGACCGCCGGCGCGGAGACTAGCTCCAGCCAGACCGAGGCCATCCGCCAGTCGATGCTGGAGGGCTGCCGTGTCTTCCGAACCTTTATGACGCAAATCCAGGGAGTCAGCGGAGAATTGGCCTCCGCCGCCCTGGAGACAAAGGATCTGGTTGGCACCTCGAACCGTCTGCAGGAGATCGTCGCGCCACTGAAGCACATCGCCTTTCACTTTCGCCTCGAGGGCGCACGGCTTTCTCCCGAGGACAGCGTTTCCATCCTGGATGTGTACGAGGAAATGCAGGAGGTAGTGCGCCGCATGAGACAGGCGGGCGATTCCCAGGAACGCGTTCTGCTGACGATTCTAGGCAAGCTCTCGGCGGCCACAACCTCGGTCGAGCGGGCCTCCGCTTTGTTTGCCACCCGGGCCAGCGAATCGGAGGATCGAGTGCAGCGCAACCTCGATTTGCTGTCGCAGGCTCCCGGCGATATGGTGGCAGCGCAGAACCATGCTAGCCTTCTCGGAACCGCGGCGGACAAGCACCTTTCTGAAGCCATGATGGCCTTGCAGGGGCACGACGCGATTCGTCAGCGTCTCGAACATGTCCTCGGAGCTTTATCCAACCTGCACGCGGACTCGGGGGACGACGCCGGGCACGTCCTGCTATTGCAACGTTACCAGGCCAAAAGCGTGCGGGAACAGATTGTTAAAACCGGAAGCCGCATCCAGCAGGAACTGCATGCCGTGATTGCCTCCGCCCAAGGCATTGCCGATGACAGCCAGGGGCGAGCGTCCGGCGATAAACAGGTGGAAGAGTTCGAGAGAGCGGTGGATCGTCTCGCCTCCACCAGTTCTGAAGTTGCCGGACTACTGGACGGGGAGGTAAGGATAGGGACGTTCGTGCTGGAACAGATCGATCCCATCCGCGAACTGCTGAACGCGAATCGCCAAGAATTAGAGGCCCTGGCAGGATCGATGCGGGCGATGAAGCTGCTCGCCCTGAATGTACTCATCAGCGCGGAGAAAATGCCGTCGGCACGAGGCATCGGCGTGCTGGGCAGCTTGACCTCTGAAGGCGCCGGACAGGTGCTCCAGTTGGAAAAAGAACTCAACACTCAGTTCGCCACCCTTGGCGCAACGCTTCAGTCCCAGGGCGCCGCGATTGCCGCTGACGTACGTGGGGTCGAGTCGTGCCGGGACGGACTCATGGCCCATCCCGCTAACCACTCATTTCGCAATTCAAGAAGAATTGAATACGACGAA
>Ga0302278_10003888_pt1 | contig 15832 bp, 8 predicted proteins | sample III_Bog_N3_2_FD_194543 | JGI IMG/M metagenome (GOLD analysis project Ga0302278, IMG submission 194543) | Peat permafrost microbial communities from Stordalen Mire near Abisko, Sweden - III_Bog_N3_2 | ecosystem: Environmental > Terrestrial > Soil > Wetlands > Peat | place: Sweden: Abisko...
TACCGCAGGACTTGATCTTGTCGAACGTCACCCGGGTGCCCCAGGTGCCTCGCATTTGCGCATCTGGGAAAGCACAAACCTCCGCCAGTCCATTCCTGATTCAGCCCCAGTTCCCACCCTCTCTATTTCGCAGTTACATCGCGGATTCGACAGGAGACCCCAGCCCTCGCTCCTGAATTGCACAGAATTACCCCACCTCGGCGCACAATGATTCAAGTTAAAGGGAGGGGTGGGCCAGAAGTCGCTGGGCGGCTCGGAGTGGGTCGAGAATCTCAAAATACCCCACCCCTCCCCCCTTTCTTGCTGCAAACCTATGAATCAAAATAAGTCATACGCAAAAAACCCCGTTTTTTGCATCGAAAAGGATGCTCTGTGAGCTTCAAATTCCGCGTTTTTGCCAACAAGCCGGCTATTTTCCGCCGGAACCGCCCTTTTCGCTCCAATCCTCAACCGGCCCAAGTTTCAGATCCTTGAGCCCGCTCTCGATCTTCGACTTGTCGCCCACTTCAATCACCAGCAACTTGTCGGGGTGAATGTACTTCTCCGCCGCTGCCTGAGCCTCCGCTGACGTCACGCCTTCAATCTGCGCCGGCAGTTTCGTGTAGTAGTCCAGCGGCAGACCGTAGAGCCAAAGTTCATCCAGTTGCCCGTTCACGCTCGCCGCGCTTTCAAAGCTGCCCGGCAAGCTGCGAATTATCGAATTCTTCGCCATGCGCAACTCCGCATCCGTCAGCGGCTTGGTGTGGATGCCGTCGAGTTCCTTGAACATCTGTTCCGTCGCCGGCGCAGTCACATCCGTACGCACCAATGCGTAGGTAATAAACGGCCCCGTGCCGCGGTAGTACCAGAAGAACGACTGCGCCCCATACGTATACCCATGCTCTTCGCGCAAATTCATGTTGATGCGCGACGAGAACAGCCCGCCCAGCATCGTGTTCATCACCGTCGTCGCCGGATAATCCGCCGAATTGCGCGGCATTCCAACGCCGAAAGTCAGCAGCGCTGTCTGCGGCGACCCTGGCTTGTCAACCACCAGGATCTTCCGCTCGGGCGCTGCCGGCGCTGTGGGCGCCTCAACCGTGCCGCCGCTCGCGGTCCACTTGCCAAAATATTCTTCAGCCAGCTTACGCGCCTCCGTCGGCGTCACGTCGCCCGTGAGTTCCAGCAGCGTGCCCTTCGGCCCATAATGGCTCGCGTGGAAGGCCGCAATCTCATCCCGCGTAATGGCATGCAGCGAGGCTGCCGTGCCCAGCGCATCGTACCCGTAAGGGTTCGTCGGGCCGAACAAATTCAGCGCGCCCGCCCGCAGCGCAAGCTGCACCGGGTTGTCCTGCTGCTGCACCAGCGCCGTCAAGCGGCTGGCGCGAATCCGCTCCAGGTCTGTCGACGGAAACGACGGATGCTCCAGCGAATCCGCCATCAACTCCAGGCCGCGCCCCACATGCTTCGACAAAAGTGACATCCGCAGCGAAGCCCCGTCAGTATTGCTGCTCGATGAAAGATCGGTACCCAGCAATGAAGCTTCGTTCGCAATCTGCTCCGCCGATCGTTTGTCGGTCCCTTCCGTCAGCAACGATGCGGTAATGCCCGCAAGACCCGGTCGGTCCGATGGATTCGCCGCGCCACCCGCCAGCGCTTGCACCGCCACCGCAACGATGGGCAATTCGTGCCGCTCCACCACATAAACCGTAAGCCCATTCTCAAGTGTGATGACACTCGGCTTGGGCAACACCAGCGGCCGCTCCGGGCCCGGCGCCGGCGGAGTCGCGCGCCAGGCCTGCGCCGCCTCAAACTCCGGCGTGTGCTGCGGCGTGATCTTCACGTTAGCGTCCGTATCTTCCGGGCTCCGCGGCACGTCGTCCAACACCTTTTTGCCCGGCACCCCGTACACCACCACGCGCTGATTCTTGCCCAGCGTCGCCCTGGCCCATGCCTGGATGCTGGCCGGCGTTACCGCATCGTAGCGGGCCAGATCCTTCGGCAGGTAGCCCGGATCCCCCGTGTACTGGTTGTAATAATTCAGCGTGTCGGCCACGCCGCCGAACCCGCCCGAACGCTGCAAACCTGAAATCGCGCGTGTCTCGTGTTTGTTCCGCGACCATTCCACTTCTTCGGCCTTGGGGCCGGACTGTGCCAGTTCGTCAATAACCTTCTCCGCCTCAGCCTCCAGCTTTTCTGGAGTGACGCCGGGCTTGGCAATCAGTTCGCATTGAAACATCGACGCCAGCGACTCCGAGTCGTTGTTACACTGCGCCGACTGCGCTATCTGCTGCTTGTATACCAACTCGCGGTAGAGCCGGCTCGACTTGCCCGCGCCCAGAATAGCTGAAGCCAGATCGGCCTCCGCGTCGCCCGGCTTGAACGCCGGCGCCGAAAGCCACGCCAGAATCACTTTGGGCAATTGCACCGTATCGGTCACCACCGTCCGGCGCTCCGCCGTAATCTCAGGCGTCTTCACTTCCGTCACAGACACCGCTGGCCCCTGCGGAATCGGCCCGAAATACTTTTCCAGCAACTGCTTGATCGTCGCCCGATCGAAATCCCCCGCAACCGCGAGTGTGGCGTTATTGGGCGCGTAGTACTGTGTGAAGAATTCGCGCACATCGTTCAGCCGTACCGCCTCCACGTCCGCGTGCGAACCGATCACGTCTGCGTAATAAGGATGGTCTTTCGGGAAGAGCTGGTGAATGACCTCCTCATCCACAATGCCATAAGGCGTCCCTTCGCCCTGCCGCTTTTCGTTACGCACCACGTCGCGCTGGTTGGTCAGCTTGGCGCGGTCCAGCGTGTCCAGCAAAAACCCCATGCGGTCGCTTTCCAACCAAAGCGCAGTCTCCAGTTCGTTGGAAGGCACGGTCTCAAAGTAATTCGTCCGGTCGAAGTCGGTCGTCCCATTGATATCCGTCGCGCCGGCAGCCTCCAAATACTTGAAGTGAGCCTTCTCGCCCACATGCTTTGAGCCCTCAAACATCATGTGTTCGAACAAATGCGCAAAGCCGGTGCGCCCTGCTCGCTCCTTCACCGGCCCTACGTGATACCAGATGTCCACGGAAACAATCGGTAGCTTGTGATCCTCATGGAGAAGAACTTCCAGCCCATTCGCCAGCTTGTACTTCTCATACGAAATCGTAGGAGCGTCCGTTGACCCTTGCGGTGCCACAGCAGCTCGGGCGGCGGGTGCCGCATGACTCGTATAACTCGAAAAACTCAGAGTACAGAGAAGCAAAGCACCAGGAACAAGTCGCATGGCCGAAAGTCTCCTTCAGATAAGCTGCTTTTCGCGCGGTTTAAGGGTTTGTGACGTCTGAATTCCAATGGGTAACTGAGGATCGTCGCTCCCAAGAATAACCCACCGAACCCTTCTCATGACAACCAGTCAACGGCTCGATGCAACTGCATCACCGCGCTCCAAAATCCCGCCTGCCCCCGCAGACGGCAGCCAAAGCTCCTGTAAATCGCCCGCAGATTACTAAAGAAACCCTGCGAAATTGATTCATCACACCTTCGAGCAATCGCCTGCAACAACTTCTGCGTCTACCCTGGGTTGAAGCAGTAAAAGGCGTTTACGCCTTCGCCCACTGGCTACGCCTGGCCACCAGGTTCCGAAGAAAGGAGATCCCGAGAATCATGGAGCCATTTCGCGCCACGCTCTCGCTGCTCCTTTGCTACAGTCTCCTAAGCCCGTCAAGCGTCGCTGAAGCGCAAACTGCCGCTCGGGCAAGTTCCGCCCAACCTTCGGTCCGGCAGCCCTACCAACCCGGCCAGCTGCGCGGTGACGAACGGATCCTGCATGCCTTGAACCGGTTCACCTTCGGTCCGCGCCCCGGCGACCTCGATACTGTGCGAGCCATGGGCATCGATAAATGGTTTGCGCGCCAACTGCATCCCGAGACAATCGACAATACCGGACTCGAAGCGCGCCTTGCTCAGTTCCCTGCGATGCAATGGAGCACTCGCGACCTGCTCTATCGCCTTCCCAGCAACGCCGTCCTCCGCCAGGCAGCTCAGGGGAAGGCGCCCATTCCTGAAGCCGGTGCGCTGCACGCAATCTATGTGAACGAAATCGCGCGCTACGAAGATCGCCAGAAGCAAAAAGAACAGAAAAAGCAGCAGGAATCAAAACTCGCATCCGGTCAGACCATGGCATCTTCCGACCGCGAAGATGGATTGAACTCACAATCCGCACCCCGGCCAGTCCGTAACGCACAGACAGATTCGAACGAATCGAACATCGCTCCCTCGCCCAGCACGACTCCCGATCCTCAGCCTTTTAACGAAGCCGATACCGCGCGCATCGTCGCGCTCGCTCCGCCGCAGCGCGTTGCGACGCTGGCCACAATGCCGCAGGCCGATTTCGACAGTTTCCAGAAATCGCTCAAAGGTCCCCAACGTGCGGCTTTGTTGGTGGGATTAAACCCGGCACAGAAAGAAGTCGTTGCCGCGCTCAAAGGTCCCCAGCGCGTGGTGAGCGAAGAACTCGCCGCCGAGCGTCTCACCCGCGACATCGATTCCAATGCGCAGTTGCAGGAAGTGATGACCGACTTCTGGCTCAATCACTTCAATGTGTATCTACACAAGAACGACGAGACGCCCTATTACCTGGTCAGCTACGAGCGCGATGTAATCCGGCCTCGTGCGCTGGGCAAGTTCGAAGATCTGCTCGAAGCGACGGCGCACAGCCCGGCCATGATGCTTTATCTCGACAACTCCAGCAGCATCGGTCCCGATTCGCCGGCCGCAGAGAAGGCCAAGATCGCCGCAGCGCGACGGCCCGATGCGAAGAAGACAGCGCCCCAGGGCTTGAATGAAAACTACGCGCGCGAATTGATGGAGTTGCACACGCTGGGCGTGAATGGCGGCTACACGCAGGCCGATGTCACCCAGGTAGCGCGAGTGCTCACCGGTTGGACCGTCGATCAGCCGCAGCGCGGCGGCGACTTCAAGTTCGACGAGAGCCGCCACGAGCCCGGCGCCAAGAAGGTCCTCGGCAAAAAAATCAAAGAGCATGGTGAACAGGAAGGCCGCGAACTGCTCCACATGCTGGCCACTCGCCCCGTTACCGCTCGCTTCATCTCGAAAAAGCTCGCCATTCGTTTCGTCGCCGACGATCCGCCGCAGGCGCTCATCGATCGCATGGCAAAGTCGTATCTCGCCCATGACGGGGACATCGCCGAGGTCCTCCAAACGCTCTTTCACTCGCCCGAATTCTGGTCGCACGATACATACCGTGCCAAAGTCAAAACGCCAATCGAATTTATTGCCTCGGCGATTCGTGCCAGTGGAGCGAACATCGACAACATGCAGCCACTTGTAAACGCGCTGCGCGACATGGGCATGCCCGTCTACGGTGCTGTTCCACCCACCGGCTACAAGTGGGACGCCTCCAACTGGGTCAGCACCGGCGCCCTTGTCAACCGCATGAACTTCGCTCTCAACTTCGCCGCCAACCGTTTGCCCGGCGTTTCCAGCGCGTTCACTGCACCATCCCAGTCCACCTTCACCGTCGAAGATGGCTCCGGTCCGCGCTCTGCCGCGCCCGCAACCGCAACCACCGGCAACCTCCCAACGCCTGAAGCCGAAGAACTGCGTCTCGAATCAGAACTCGTTGCGGGCGGCATCAGCGTCCCAACCCGTTCCGCCGTTCTCGATCAATTTCACCAGCAAAGCCTCACCGTGCAGATCCAGCTGCCACCACGCACAATGCAGGCGTCGGTAAACCCGGTACAGGCTGCAAAAAACCTCGAAAAGCAGGATCAATTACTCGCCGGCCTTCTGCTCGGCTCACCGGAGTTCCAACGCCGTTGAGCAAATCTCGACAAGAGACCGTCAATTGTGAAGGAGCCAGCCATGCAGACGAACCGAAGATTCCTCTTACGTAACGGCGCGCTCGCGGTGGCCGGCACAACTGCAATTCCCAGTTTCCTCATCCGCTCTGTGCTTGCCGAAGCCTCGCCGGCACCGGGTCAGCGCCTGGTTGTCATCTTTCAACGCGGCGCAGCCGACGGTCTCAACCTCGTTGTTCCCTATCGCGAAAAAAACTACTACGCCATGCGTCCCGGCATCGCCATCCCCGAGAACAAAGTCATTGATCTCGACGGCTCCTTCGGCCTCCATCCTTCTCTCTCGCCCTTCAAGCTACTCTTCGATCAGCGACACCTCGCCATCATTCATGCGGCCGGATCGCCCGATATGTCGCGCTCCCACTTCGATGCGCAGGACTTCATGGAATCCGGAACTCCCGGCTTGAAGAGTACCGAAGACGGCTGGCTCAATCGCGCTCTACAGAGCGAGGACCTGCATCATCGTCAGGAACACACCACCTTTCGTGCGCTTGCCATGGGTTCACAGGTGCCGCGCACGCTCGCCGGCAAAATTCCTGCAATCGCATTGTCCAGCGTGAACAGCTTCGCGGTCGGTGGCCGCGGGCCCGCTCCTTCCCCCGCCGCAAACGCCTTCCAGGCAATGTACGGCGAAAGTGGCGATCATCTCTTTCATGCGACAGGCGAGGAAACTTTCGAGGCCGTCAAGATGCTGCGCGATGCCAACCCTGCCCAATACAAACCTGCGCCCGGCATCGAATATCCCAACAATGAATTCGGCAACAACATGAAGCAGATTGCGCAACTGCTCAAGTCGAACCTCGGCGTGGAAGCCGCGTTTACCGATGTCGGCGGCTGGGACACGCATCAGAATCAGGGCGGCGTCGATGGGCAACTCTCCGATCGCCTGCGCGAGTTTTCCTCCGCAATCTTCGCCTTCTGGCAAGACATGGGAGACAGCAGCGAAAACATCACTCTGGTCACGATGTCGGAATTCGGTCGCACCGCACGCCAAAATGGCACCGGCGGCACCGACCACGGCCATGCCAACGTGATGTTCGTCCTCGGTGGCCATGTCAACGGGGGCAAAGTCTACGGCCGCTGGCCCGGCCTCGCCAATGAACAACTCAACGAAGGCCGCGACCTCGCCGTGACTACCGACTTTCGCCAGGTTCTCGGCGAAGCCGTTTCAAAAACCATCGGCGCACGCAATCTCGACGCAGTTTTCCCCAACGCGCAATTGCGACCCGATCGCTTCCTCCGCATCCTTTAAAAGCACTTCCTGATCGTCGGTTGTCGGGTTGAGGAAATGGGTGCTCCATCCATCGCGCTTTTTGCGATGGGTTGGAAAGCACGAAAAAACAATAACACGAAAGCCGGGTTTCACTCTGCGCGCAATGCCTCCGTAGGATTCACCGACGCCGCGCGCCGCGCCGGAATAAAGCTGGCGATCATCGCCGACCCGCCCAGCACAATCGCCACGAGCATCAGCGTTCCCACGTCCCACCTCTGCACGCCGAACAGCAGCTTCCCCATCGCCGTCGAAGCCCAAATCGACGCGGCGAGTCCCACAATCACGCCGATAAGAATGAGCCGTCCGGCCTCGCCAAGAATGAGTCGATAGACTGAACCCTTTTGCGCGCCAAGCGCCATGCGCACGCCAATTTCGCGTGTCCTCTGGCTCACGGAATACGCAATCACTCCGTACAGGCCCACCACTCCCAGCACCAGCGCCAGCACTGCGAATCCACCCACAAGGTAGGCGGCCGAGCGATGAAGATACGCTGTATACGAGTCGCTGATGTTCTGCGTCATGGTTGTTGCTTCTTCCACTGCGGCTTGTGAACTCACTTGATGAATCGCCCCGGCTAGAGCCGGCAATACCGTCTTCTCATCGCCGCGCGTGCGCACCAGCATCGAGAAGTAGGTGTCTGTGTTCTGGTTGAAGTGATAGTACTCGGCAGGCCACTGATCCTGATCGAGTCCGGCATCCTTGAAATCCGCAACCACTCCCACAATCTCGCGAATCGACTTGGGGGTGAGCGCGGTGTCGCCGACCCGCTTGCCGATTGGATCTTCTCCCGGGAAATATTTCTCTACGAACGACTCATTCACCATGATCACCATCGGTTTCGATCCATCTTCAGCATCATTGAAGTACCGGCCGCGTAAAAGTTTGGCGTGAATGGTTTGGAAGAATTCTGAGGTGACATCGCGCTCATTTACCTCGTTGTGAATCCCGTCGTAAGGCTTGCCGACGAAGCGCACCCAGTCGGTATTGCAGTTGCACGTCACCGGAAGTTGAGACGTGATCGCGGCAGATTCGACTCCAGGCAAGCCTTCGATGCGCCGCACGGCATCGCGCCCAAAAGCAACCACCTGGGCATCTTTCGAAAAAGCCGCATCCGGAAGACCGACATTGATCGTCACCAGATGATCGGCTTTAAAGCCAACGTCCACATGCAGAAGTTTGTACAAGCTCTTGCCCAGCAACCCCGCACCGGTCAGCAGCACCACCGCCGTCGCTAGTTCAACAACAACCAGGTTCGAACCCATCCGCCGCCACAACATACCTGCCGATCCGCGTGCGCCCTCCGTCAATCCATCGCGCATCTTTGAAAACCTGAAATGCAGAATCGGCGTGACCGAAAACAAGACCGCCGCAAGCGTCGACAGGCCGGCCGCGAAAACGAGTACATGCATACTCATTCCCAGCCCACGTAAAAAGGGCATTCCAATCATCATGTCTCGCGAGATCATCCCGACGAGCAGTTTCATTCCGCCGTCCGCAAGCAGAAGGCCTATCGCCGTGCCCACGACAATCAAGAGCAGGCCTTCGGTCACGAATTGACGATTCAGTCGACTGCGCGAAGCACCCAGTGCCCCGCGCACGGCAATCTCGCGTCGCCGGCTCTCCGACCGCACCAGCAACAGGCTTGAAACGTTCACGCACGCAATCAGCATTAACAGTCCCGCGCCACCCAGCAGCACCAGCAGAATGGGACGAATCCCTCCCACAATTGACTCCGATAGCGGCATAATGCTCGCGCTGGCGCCGCGATTATCACCTGGATACTCCTTCTCCAGCTCCGCCGCGATCGACTTCATCTGCATCAAGGCGCTCGCCACACTCACGCCATCCTTCAGGCGCGCAAGGGATGAGAGGTTGTGGCAACTGCGCCGCCTCTCGCACTCCCGCGTGGGCCGCAAGGCAACCCAGAACTCGGCGTTGTCTCGCGGAGCAAACTGAAAGTCTTTTGGAAGCACGCCAACAATGGTGTGCGCCTCGCCACTCAGATTCACCGACTCGCCAATGACGTCTGCCCGACCCCCGAACCGTTTTTGCCAGGTTCCATAGCTCAGCAAAACCGTCGGCGATGCGCCCGCTGCGTCTTCGCCGGCGCGAAAATCCCGGCCCAATACAGGCCGCACTCCAAGTGTGGAGAAAAATCCCGCGCTCACGCGTTCCCCGGGCACCGGCTCCGTTCCGGTTGGCGTGTTGAACGCATACCCTGTTCCCGTGAACACTTCCATCGAACTGAACACAGTGTTCAATCGCTTCCAGTCAACATAGTTGGCGTATGATATGGGGTTTTGGCTGAATGCGGCGGTGCTCTCATTTACGGCAACCAGCCTGGTCGGATCCGCATAGGGCAGCGGCTTAACCAATGCCGCATCCACAAATGCAAAGATGGCCACGCTGGCGCCGATTCCCAGTGCGAGAATCAAAATCGCGGTCAATGCAAATCCCGGGTTCTTGCGCAATTGGCGCAGAGCGAAGCGCAAATCCTGCACGACTGTCTCCATCTTGAATCGCACCACTTCGTGGCTCCTCTCCCTCACCCGCGTTGCATTGCCGAATTGCCGCATCGCAGCGTAGCGCGCAGCTTTTGCCGGCATGCCGTCGGCAATCAAATCCTTTTCAACTTGCTCGCGATGAAACGCCATCTCTTCGTCCAGTTCGCTGTTGAAGCGCCTGCGCCGAAATAGCAATGCCAATTTCGAAAAAAATCGCTCCATCTCGCTATAACTCCCTCGTCGACAATCCGCTATTCCGCCCGCAGCGCATCTACCGGATTCACAAATGCGGCACGGAGCGCCGGCCGCAGCGTGGCAACCAGCACCGGAATCAGCAGCAGCCCAATGGATACGGCATAAACCACCGGGTTGTTCGGCTTCACTTCGTAGAGCTGGCTCCCCAGCAAGCGAGTCAGCAGCAGAGCCACAACACTTCCCATCCCAATTCCGGCGAATGCCGCTGCAAGCGCCCGCCGCATAAAGACGGCACAAATCTGTGCACGCTTCGCTCCCAGTGCCATGCGTATGCCAATCTCCTGCCTTCGCTGCGCAACCGAGTACGCAACCACGCCATAGACTCCAACGCATGCAAGCACAAGTGCGATCGCCGCGAACGAACCCAGAAGAATCATGTTCAGCCGCGGCTGCGCAACCGATGTGCTAATCAGATCATCCATGGTGCTCACGTTGCGAATTGCCTGTTGCGCATCTATTTCATGCACCTGTTCCTGGATCGCGCGCGTCAGTTGCTCCGGCGGCAACTGCGACCGCAAGACGAACGACCGCTGCACCACGCCCTGGTCTCCATCGGCCGGAAAGTACACCTCCGCGCCGGGAGTCTGTGCGATCGAGCCGGCTGTGCCGCGAGCATTCGTTATCACACCCACAATCTCGAAAGATTCCTTGCCTATCATCAGATGCCTGCCGATGATGCTTCCCGTCGGATGATATTGCTGCGCCAGTTGCTGATTGACGAGAATGGGTGTTACCTTCGCCGTCGCGTCCTCTTCCGTGAGGCCGCGGCCCGCCAGCAGCGACACACCCATCGCTTGCAGGTAGTTTCCGGCGATGTGCCTGTCTTCGGCATTGATCGCAGGCTGATTCACAACACGCGGCAGCCAGTCCGCATCGAAGTTGCTGCGCAAATGCCAGTCGGCCGTCGGCAACGCATCGATTTGTCCCACTGCTGAAACACCGGGAAGAGTTTCCATCCGGCGTTGCACTTCCCTGAAGAAGTCGTCGACGCCCGGGCCGCCATTCCACGGCAGCTTGATCTCAAACGTGAGTACATGATCCGGCTCGAATCCCAGCGGCGACTTCATAAGCCTCCACAGCGATTCGGTCAACAACGATGCTCCAACCAGCAAAACCAGAGACAGGCTCACCTGGACTGCGATGAACGCGTTGCGCATCGCACCGCCATGCGCGCCGGCAATGCGCGATTCTCCGCGCTTCAGCGTCAGGCTTACTTCAACCTTGCGGCTCTTCCATGCGGGCGTGAGTCCAAATGCAATCCCCGTCGCAATCGATATCGCAAACGCAAACCATACGACCGGCCAATCCACCGATACGGTCCCAGGCAGTCCAAGCCTGCCCGGCAGCATTGTGCTCACCCCGCGCACCAGTGCGAAAGCTGTAGCCAATCCAAGACAGCCTCCGCCAAGTGCAAGCAGCATGCTCTCCATCAGGAACTGCAAAACAATTCGAGCCTGCGATGCGCCCAGCGCGCGCCGCACAGCCACTTCGCGCTCCCGCGTCGTCGCCCGCGACATCAACAGGTTGGCGACGTTGAAGCACCCAATCAGCAGCAGCAAACTCGACGCGCTCAGCAGAATAATCAGCGCCGGTTTGTACGCCCCATACATATGATCGCGAAGCGGCTCGCTCCCGAACTGCCAATCTGCATCTGAGTCTGCGTGCTCGCCCTGCAACTGTTCTCCGATTCGGTGCAGATCGCTCGTGGCCGCCGCAGCCGAAACACCCGTCTTCAGCCGTCCAAACACATTCACGAATCGCGAGCCGTCGCCGCGCCATCCGCGAAATGTGTTCGGCGTTAGATCGGATGGCAGCCAAAGTTCAATGTCACCCGGCATGTCGAAATTTGCGGGCATAACTCCGACAATCGTCGCCGCTTTCTTGTCTAGGGTGACCACCTTGCCCACTACCTTGGCGTCGCCGCTGAAGATCTGCCGCCAGGCCCCGTAGCTCAAGACCGCCACCTCTGGCTTGTTGGGCTCCGTGTCCTTCTCATCGAACGTTCGCCCCATCAGCGGCTGAACCCCAAACACATCCCAGAACTGTCCGCTCACGCCCACGGCCTTCAATGGCGTCGGCAATTGCGCTCCTACAATGAGGGTTGGGTTATCGAAGTAGAAATACGCAACCCTCTCGAAGGAATTGTTGCGAGCAGCCATGTCAAAAAAACGCGGCACGCCCACCAGTCCGCCGGTCGAGTGCCCGTGCAGCCGCACATCGCTGATGTTCACAATGCGATCCGCCTGTGGATAAGGCAAGCGGCGAAGCATCGTCGCCTGCACCAGCGTAAAAATTGCCGTTGTTGCGCCAATCCCCAACGCCAGGGTCACAATCACTGCCAGCGCGAAACCTGGAGACCGCGCAAGTTGCCGCAGCGCGTAACGGAAATCCCGCACCAGCCCTTCCCCTCGGAAACCTACGGCCTCGTGGCTCCTCTCTTTGAGCCGGGTCGCATTCCCGAACTGCCGCCGAACAACAATTTGAGCCTCCTCCGGAGCCATCCCGCGAGCGATCAGGTCCCTCACCATCTCTTCACGGTGGTAGGCCATCTCCTCATCGAGGTCCTCGCCAAACTTTTTGCGCTCCAGCAGGAATTGCACTTTCTTGAAAAAACGGGCGACCGGTTTCATCTAGGCCTCCTGGGGATCCCTCAGCACGCGTCCAATCGCCGCCACAACCTGTGCGAACTGGGTCAGTTCCAGCCCAAGCTGGCGCTGCCCCGCCGTGGTCAGCGTGTAAAAACGCGCTCGCCGATTGGTTTCCGTCATCTTCCACTCTGCCTGTACCCATCCCTGGAGCAGAAGCCGCTGCAGCGCCGGATAGAGTGAGCCCTCTTCCACGGTCAATACATCCTCTGAAAGCCTGCGGATCGAGAGAGCTATTCCATACCCATGCAGCGGTCCCCGCGCCAGCGTCTTCAAAATCAACATGTCGAGGGTGCCGGGTAAAAGCTCGCTTTTCTTTGACATGAGCCAATATATAGACTAACTATGGGTAGAAAGTCAATGGAATTTATTTCCAAACCATACCGCTCCCACACAGAAGAATGGCCGCCCGAAGGCAGCCATTCCCAACTGGTCACGATTGTTGCTCGGCTGGCCCTGCCAGACACGCGGCAGCCGCATTTCTCTCAATGCTTGGCGTACATTTCCATCACCTCTTTACGCAGATCGGCACGGCTCGAATCGCGGGTGTAGAACATGTGGCCGCCCGGGAACTCATGAACGGCAACTCGCGTCGGGTCGCCCATTACCGGCATCTGGTCCGCGGTCAGAATCGAACCCATGAATGGACACGACAGGTCGTTCCAGCCGTGGACGATCAGAACGCGCAGTTTGGGGTCGGCGGCAACCGCTTCCCTCAGATCCGGAACGGCTCCGATGCGCGTGTCGCGCCCGCTGCGGTCCCAGAGACGCCCCACATCGTAGGAGAGCGCGTTATACCGCGCCTCGACCTTCCATCCCACCACCCGCGTCACAAAATCGACCATTGCGGTAGTCATGGGAGCAATGATGCTGGCCAGGATCGGATCATTCGCCCTCTGTTCCGGCGCAAACGGGAAGGGATCGAAGGAGGTCACGTTCGAGTCGTAAACCGACCCCAGCTTCCCTTCTTCGCGCCAAACCTCGCGCAGGTAAGCCTCCGTCTCGATTCTTCCACCCGAAAACTTCACAAACGTCGGATCCAGGCCCGTAAGTTCGGTAACGTGGGCAATCATCTTTTTCTCTGCATCTACATCCGCGTGACCATGAAGCAATGTCGTCGCATACTCGCCTTCGGTGTAGGCGATCACGTCTTTCATCGCTTCCGGCGTCAGCTTCTTTTCACGCTCCAGGTGAGCTGCCGAGATCGAGGGCAATGTCATCATCCATGGCACCGGCGAAAGATCGGCATTGTCGTCGATGCTCGGATTTAAATACGGAGAAACCAGCACAACGCCGTTCAGCGCAACGCCGAGTTGGGCCTGCAGGTAGTGTGTGATCCGCGGCCCACGATAGCCGCCGTAGCTCTCACCCACCAGGTATTTCTTCGAGCCGAGCCGGTTGTTCTTTACCAGCCAGTCGTAGATCACCCGCGACAGGTACTCAATATCTGGCGTGGCCGAATAGAAGAGCTTTTTCGCTTCCGCTTCCGGGACGCTGGCTCGGCTGAATCCCGTTCCGATCGGATCGACGAAGACCAGGTCGGTGAAGTCAAGCCATGTGCCCTGGTTGTCCTTCAGCGTGGTGGGGTCTGACGGACTATCTCCGTCGTTCCCGGCTTGCAAATGTTTGGGCCCGATCGCCCCAAAGTTCAAATACACGCTCGATGCGCCGGGACCTCCGTTGAATGCAAATGTGACAGGACGGTTCTCGCCTTCCACCGTATAAGCGGTTACTACGACCTGGCCCGCCGTCTTGCCTTCCGCATCGCGCACCGGCAACGCGCCAACCGTTACCGTGTAATGCAGTGTTTTGCCGCTGAGTTCGATGGATTGTTGCGTGTGTGCATCGACTGGCAATGGTGGCTGCGCATTCTTGTCTACGCTTTTATCGCCCCCTTTATCGCCAGCCCGCTTGTCGGCGCCGGCCTGGGCCGCCGGTGCCGGCGGCTTGTCTCCGTCCTCATGCTCCCGATTCTGCGCGTTGAGGTTCGCGGCTGTGGCAAAAAGGCAACCGAACACGCATAGTGCCATTGCCATGCGCCGGGGAACCGTTGGATTGCTCAAAGTTTTCATGTCGTTACAATACATGCTCCGTCCCACGCTCTGGCGGCCAATATGCTGCATGATTTACCCTCAATCAGGACATGAGACTCTCGCGCGCCCTACTGTTTTCCGCATTCCTTGCCGCCGTTCCCGGGGTCGCTGCCGCTCAGCAATCCACCACGACTCCGCCCCCTGCCGCCGCTGAATTGCCCGATGCGCCACAAGCCACCGCAGCAGCCACAATTCGACCCAACGGCCCGTTCGTCGTAATGGATACCTCTATGGGCCGCATCACCTGCCAGTTCTTTCAGCAGCAGGCTCCCAAGGCAGTTGCCAACTTCATCGGCCTTGCCGAGGGCTCCATTGACTGGACCGATCCAGATACGAAAAAGAAGCAGCACCACAAGCCTTACTACGACAACACAACCTTCCATCGCGTCATTCCGGAGTTCATGATCCAGGGTGGCGATCCAACCGGGACCGGCATGGGCGATCCCGGCTACAGCTTCGACGACGAGGTCAACCCTGACCTCAACTTCGATAAGCCAGGCAGGCTGGCCATGGCAAACTCCGGCCCGAATACAAACGGAAGCCAGTTCTTCATCACCGAACAGGCGTACGACTCGCTTAACCAGCACTACACACTCTTCGGCCAGTGCGATGATTCCAGCGTCGAAGTGGTGAAAACTATTGCCCGCGTGCAGCGCGATTCCAACGACAAACCGGTCGCGCCAGTCACACTCAAAAAAGTCACCATCGTTCCGGAAGGGAAGCCTCTGCCTCCCTCACCGGCGGATACAACTCCGGCAGCCCCCAAACCATAACCGAATCTGGGTGCCCCATCCTCGCCGCGTTTTTGTTTTTGCGGCTAGGGTGAGGAACCGCAGACCTCAAGTCGAAATCAGGAGTTCGCATGGCCCTCACCCCCGGTACCTACGCTGTCTTCTCAACAACCGAAGGCAAGATCACCGTTCGCCTCTTCGAAGCGGACGCGCCCATCACCGTCAAGAACTTCATCGACCTGGCTGAAGGAAGCAAGGAGTGGACGCACCCAACCACCCACGCCAAGTCCACCAGCAAGCTCTTCGACGGCACCGTCTTTCATCGCGTCATTCCCGACTTCATGATCCAGGGCGGCGATCCCACCGGAACCGGCATGGGAGGCCCGGGCTATCGCTTCCAGGACGAGACCAAGGGCTCCGCGCACAAGTTCGACAAACCGGGCAAACTGGCCATGGCCAATTCCGGGCCAGGCACCAACGGCTGCCAATTT
>Ga0302278_10003890_pt1 | contig 15816 bp, 9 predicted proteins | sample III_Bog_N3_2_FD_194543 | JGI IMG/M metagenome (GOLD analysis project Ga0302278, IMG submission 194543) | Peat permafrost microbial communities from Stordalen Mire near Abisko, Sweden - III_Bog_N3_2 | ecosystem: Environmental > Terrestrial > Soil > Wetlands > Peat | place: Sweden: Abisko...
GCGATTCCGTTGATTGCCTCAACCGTCCGCGCCTGAATATCCACCCGTAGATCAGTACGATCTGTGTCCTTCCGTTTTGCCGGGCCAGGTATCTGTGCGGAAAGGGCCTGCGGGCAGGCCCGTGCCGTTGAAGAGAGTAGCTGCCGGATTTGACTGCCATGCGTAGCGGACCTGCGTAGGGTTGGGCACGAACGAAGACGAGACCACAACGGTGTCTCCTTCGATGCGGGCGTCGGCCCAGACCCACTTGCGATCGTCTCCTGCGATCGAGAATTCCTCGAGCTTGTCTCCTTTTATAACGAGACCGCCGTCACTGTGCGCGAAGTGAAGTCGAATGGAACGGGGGAGGCGTTCCACGGATTCGACCACGGGGCCGGAGTAGACGACGTTCTTGCCATAGTATTTCGCTAGCGCGCAGAGGGCGAGGCGATCGCCGACCGGTTGCTTATCTTTGGCGTGGATGTTGTCAGGGTCCCCGGTGTCGATGGTGACGGCCAGGCAGGTGTTGGCAACGGTGGCGGCGGTGATGGCCTGCGATTCCCGCGTCTCCGTCCAGTCGTCGCCGTCGACGGGAACCGGACTGCGTTTCGTGAATGCGGGCAGGCTGACGATGTAGAAGGGGAAGTCGCCCTGTGCGAAGAGCGCGCGCCAGTCGGCGATCATCGCAGGCAGGATTCTGCGGTATTGGTAACCGCGCGGTGAATTCTGTTCTCCCTGATACCAGATGGCGCCGGTGATCGAGAGCGGAGCGACGGGAGCAAGTATGCCCTCGTAAAGAACGGTCGGCATGACGGGCCAGTTCTCGTAAGCGATAGGCAACGGCTGCGGCGGACGAGCATCGACACTGATCTTTGCTTTCCACTCGCCGGCGAGGGGAATACTGCTCTGATCACCGAGCGAGAGATGCAGATCTTCAGGCTTGGAGAGAAAACCGCCATCGGGCTTGGTTTTGAGAACGCGAATGGCGATTACATTCTTGCCGGCCTTGAGAGCGCCGCTCACCGGATACACGCGTGGGTTCTCGACCCATGCACTGCCGCCTACGGATTTGCCGTTGATGAATACCGTGTCCATGCGCTCAATCTCGCCGAGGTTGAGCATGGCGCGTCCAGCAGGCAGCGGGTCGGGCAGAGTGATCTCCCTGCGAAACCAGACAAGTGCCGGTGTATCGGGCACGCCCAGTTCCGCGAATCCGCCGGGGATTGGCACCGATTTCCACGCTGAGTCATCGTAATCCGGAGCGGCCCAATTGTTCTTCTGGCCCGTGTCGTATTGGTCGTACCAGTGCGCGATGTAGTTACCGTATTCGGGCGCGTTTTCGGCTTTCAGCCGGTCGAGCTCGGCGAGTGGGACATCGAAATCATGAAGTGGACGAAGCGCGTCGGCGCTCGCCCACGCCTCGGCCGGAGTACCGCCCACCGAGTCCACGACAAGGCCGATGGGAACGTGCATCTCCTGCTGGACTCTTCTTGCGAAATAGTAGCCGACCGCCGACATCCAGCTTGCGGTTTCGGGCGAGACGACGCGCCAGTCGCCATCGATCACATCGACATGGTGGTAGGCGGGATGGCCGCCGACGGTGAAGAAGCGAATGTCGGGGTAGTTGGCCGCCTTGATCTCCTCATCAGCATTCTTTGTGAACCGCAGAGGCAGCCCCATGTTGGATTGGCCGCCACAGAGCCACACGTCGCCGACCAGCACATTGTGCAATTCAGCGTTTTGATGGCCAATGATCTTCACGGTATAGGGTCCACCAGGCGCAGGCGGTTGAATCTTCACCTGCCACCGGCGATCGGTGCCGGCGGTGCCGGTTGCGATGCTTTCGCCAATCTGCACTCGGACGGTATCGCCTGGGTCGGACCAGCCCCAAATGGTGTCGGGCTTGCCGCGCTGCAGGACCATGTTGTCGCCAAAGAGGGGGCTGACGAACGGAAGTGGCTTGGCAATCGCAGCAGATGTCGCTTGACCAGGCGTGGGCTGCGCGCATGTTCCGGCACTGGCCGCAAGCAACATCGCGGCCGCGAAAACTGCGCCATAAATGTGTCTGGGAATGGATTTGGGACTCATGACTGCAAACCTCTTGCTATGGATGGGCGGGGTCCTGGCATTGGAAGTTGCGGGCGTCCTGGGTGTCACCGCTTCCGCTGTACTGCGCGTGCTTTGGATAAGCGCAGAGCGGGCGGCTGCGGCCTGGGAATGCTTGACCGGTGGCGATAATGGAATCGGGCGCCGTGCCTTTCTCGACCCAGTTGACCACAGGAGTGAGCATGTCGAAGTGATCGAGCGAGGGCCCGCCGCCACAATGGGCCATGCCCGGGACAAGGAACATACGGCTCCACTCGGCAACCTTGTCTGCACCGCCGTTGGTTGCCGCAAGGGATTTGTAATAGTTAAGCGTGTCAAGCGGCGAGAACCACGGATCGCTGTCGCCGTGGAAGAAGATGAGCTTGCCACCGCTGAGAGAGAACGTTGTGAGATTGGTGGAGGCGGGCTCGACGAGCGGATCGGAGGCATGGAGTTCTGCCTTGTCCACGTCAAGTTCGGTGGCGCTGGTGTAGGGGCCGAAGATGCCGCTTGGTCCCATGGCCAGCAATCCTGAGACAAAACCTTTCATCGCAATGCCCCCGTCATAGAGGAAGCCGGGATAGACCTGCGTGCCGTACGCGTTCTTCGGTCCGGCGAAGGCTTTCTTGATGGCGCCGATTTTTTCAGACGAGATGCAGGCATCGCTTTGGCCGGGTTTGCAGGCCAGGACTGCGGGATCGAAGTCGCAACTAAGGGGGTTGGAGATCATGCCGTCGACTACGCCATCTTTTGCGTCGCATCGATTCATAAGCGCGTCCATGAAGAGCGAGCGATCGCTGTCGGTGAGAAATTTTTCGATCTGGGGCTTGCCGGAGGCGTCTTTGGGCGCGGCCTGGTTGTAGGCCACGGGGATCCACTGACCGATGGCCAGATTGGAAAGGCCTGTGCGCATGGCAGGGTCGCCGGAAACGATACCGTTAAAGGCAGTGGGATAACGCTGGGAAAGAATCATGCCTTCGCGCCCGCCAGTGGAGCAGCCGACGAAATAGGAGTACGCCGCGGGTTTGCTGTAATAAGTTGCGATGATCTGCTTCGCCAGTCCGGCGACTTCAGCGTTGGCGAGAAAAGCGAAGTCGAGATAGGCCTGTTGGTCGCGCATGAAAGAAAAGTCGAAGGCGCCTGTTTTTGCTTTGTGTCCTGTATCGGTGCTGGCCACGGCGAAACCGCGAGCGAGTGCAGGCTTGTCGCCGGCGTAGTTGGCGCCCGCTGGATAGGCAATGATGCCATTGCCGCCTCCGCCGCCTTGCATCATGAGGTCGCCATTCCAGGCGGCAGTTTCGGGCAGTGCGAGAGCGAAGCCGATGCCAAATTCCTGTCCGTCTACACCCTTGCGGCGATTGATAATTCCATCGACTCGGCAGTGCGCGGGCAACGGGCCGATACCCTGAGCGCCGGGGTACGGCGGTGGGATCGTAGTTCCGGCGGGAAGGAGCGCGGTCTTGGTGAGTTCGACGCCTTCGATCTTGAGGCCCGCGAGCGCAGTGCAAGGATTGGCCGATTGCGACTGGGCAGCTAGAGGCGCAATCAGCACAGCCACCAGCAGAAACGAGAGTTTGCAATGCGTCATGATCAGCCTTCTTTCCCGCGAACCAAATGTGAGCGCGGCGCGGCGCGAAGTCCGGCGCACGCGCAGATTACTTGATGGTTGCCTTGACTTCCTTGCCCTCGTAGCTTATTTCAGCGTTCGCCGAGCCGGTCACGTCAGCGCCGACGCCGCGCCCGTCCGCAACGAGGACAACGAGGAATCTGCGATGCTCGACGAGCCCCTGAAAAGATCCTTGGCGAGCGCCGATTGTCAACATGCCGGTGACATCGTCCCAGCGAATGGGAATCACAGCGTGCGCGCCTTTCTCGTACTCGTAGCCGTCGCCCGCATCTTCATAAAGATCGAATTTGCCATCTGCGCCGCGATAGATGCGAAGCTCGATGGGCCCTGCGGGATCCTGCGCGGCGTACTCGATTTGCGGACCCACGGGAACGATAGAACCCGCGCGCACGAAGAGCGGCATGCGTTCGAGAGGCGCATCCGCTTCGATGTCTTGGCCGCCCTTGAGGGATTTGCCGGTCCAGAAGTCGTACCACGCAGTGGCTGCCGGCAGATAGACACTGCGTTTGGTTGTCTTGGCCTTCAACACGGGGTTGACGAGGATGGCCGGCCCGAACATGAACTCGTCGCCGAGATTCCAGGTGTTGGGGTCAGTCCGCCAGTCCATCACGAGCGGCCGTTGGATGGTGTAGTCCTCGCTCGTTACTTTCCAGGCCAACGAGTAGATATAGGGCATCAAGCGGTAGCGGAGCTTATCGTAGCTCACCAGGATGGGCTCGACCTTGTCGAAGCTCCACAACTCGTTATGCGGGCGGTGGCCGTGGGTTCGGAAGATCGGGCAGAAGGTGCCGTACTCGAACCAACGCGCGTAGAGCTCCTGGAACGCGGGATCGGCCAGAGGGTCTTCGTGCGGCGGCCAGTATCCGCCAATGTCGGTGGTCCAATATGGAGCCCCGGACAGCGCGAAATTGAGACCGGCAGGGACCTGGTGGCTCAAGCCCCAGTAGGTGCCGTAGACGTCTCCTGACCAGACGGTGGCACCTACACGCTGCTGGCCCAGGAACGCCGACCGCGTAAGCAGAAAGACGCGCTTACCGAGGTTTTGCGCTTTCCAGTGATCCTGCACGCCAAGCGTATGCGCAAAGGGGAAGACGTTGGTGAATTCAGCGCCATTGCCGATTGCGAGTTGACGGCTGCTGAGGATGGCATCCCCCATGTGCGGCCAGTATTCTTCGGGCTCCGCGCTATCAAGCCAGAACGCGTCCCATCCCTGCGCCAGCAGCTTGCCGGGCAGATGGTCCCAGTAAATGTCGCGCGCCTCGGGATTGGTGGCGTCGTAGACGTGTGCGCCAGCCACAAGCTCCTGCTTTCGATCCAGAATCTTGTAGGTTTCGGAGTCGGGATCAAGCAGGCCCCAGACAGAGATCATGGCATGTATATTTTCTTTGTGTAGTGCGTCGAGATCTTGCGCTACGTCGTGATAGTTGGAATTGAAGATTGGGTCGCCTTCGGTCTTCCACCAGAACCAGTCCTGCACTATTGCATCAAGGGGGATATGCTCCTGCCGATAGCGTTGCGCGATCCCGCGAATCTCGTCGAGGGAAACGTAGCGATCCTTCGATTGAAAGAAGCCGTAAGCCCACTTCGGCAGCATGGGCGCGTGGCCCGTCATGGTGCGGTACTCATGCAGAATGGTGTCGATCTCCGGGCCGTAGAGAAAGTAGTAATCGATCGACTTGCCGGCCATGGAAGTCAGCTTCAAATCGAGCGGGAAGCGATTGTCAAAGTAGGTGAGCGCCGCCGTGTTCCACAACAACCCATAGCCCTTGCTTGAAATCAAAAGCGGGATGGCGACATCGGTGTTGTTCTGACCTAACTCCACCGTGGCGCCTCGATAGTTGAACATCCCGTTCTGATGCTGGCCCAGTCCGTAGAGAGCCTCTGTAATCGTTGGAGAAAAGCGGTCCGTGACGCGGTAGGTGTGATCGCCATTGAGCTCGACCGGCTCATAGGTGCGCGGGATGCTGTTGCCTTCGTTTAGCAGCGATTCTCCGCCTGCGATCCGGAAGGTGAGATTGCCTCGCTCGATATTGACGATGACCTCGACCTGAGCAGTCTTCAGGCTGGCCACTTTCGCGTCTTGCGCAAACGTGAACGGCGCTCCGGGGCAGGATTCCTGTGCGTCGAGCATCCACGGGCGCGGCGATGCGGGAGCGGAAGGCTCGGGTGTGGCAACGACGTGAATCACCGCGTCAGTACATACGGTAACCTCGAGGACTTCGTTGCCCGCAGTCGCGCGGATGCCATGGCTAGTTTGCTCGACTTGCGCAGGCGGAGGACCAGGTGCCTTCTGGCCGGGCATTTGTGCCGCAACGCCGACAGTTCCTGACAGGATGAGCAATACCGGAATGACTCGAACAAAATCTGGCGACACGCACCGCACCCCAGTCGCAGCACTCGATCGGAACTTCATTGGACTGCACCTTTCAATTCGCGCCTGCTCGCATTCCGCTCCAGCGGCCAATGCGAACCATGTATTTACAAGCTAGGTCCGCTGTTTTGGATTCCCGGCTTGCCAATAGATCGAGTAACGTTGATCTTGAATCTCGTACATCGGCATGAGATCGTATTTTTGGTCTTCCCCACGGCAAGTGAACTTGAGTTCCGTCGCGGATGCAACCTGAATCCAATGCTTCGTGTCCGTATATTGTGTACCGGCAACTTTTGGCAAGGCGGATGCCGCGGGCAAATCCTTGGGCACGGTGTCCCGGCCGTGAATGACACGCATGGGGTCATGGGTCGGCCCCGGACCGAGATCGGCTGCAAGCACCAGCGGGCCGTATAGTGCCGCAGCCACCGAGTCGTCGCCGGGCAATGGCTCCTGACGGAGTTTCATTGGGAGGTCGATGCTGATCGTATCGCCATCCAGCCAATTTCTTCGAATGGAGAGATACGAGCCCGGGTCCGCGAGCGCTTCAATCAGCCGGCCGTTGATCTTCACCTGAGCATCCTCGGTGGTCCAGCTTGGAATTCGCACATGGATGGCGCGCGCTGCTGGCCTTGAAGACCTGACCTTGAGCGTCGTGCCCTGCTCCCGCGGAAATTGCGTGACCTGCTCCAAAACAAGGTCTTCGTCTTTCCAGGTAAGCGTGGAGGCGATGAACTGGTTGACAAAGATGTCTCGGTCACGGCGGAAGTAAATGGTGTCCGCAAATTTGGCGAACTCCTCGGCGCCCGTGCCGGTACAGCACCAAAACGATTCCTCGGGTGAGTTGTACGCGCGCCAGTAGCCTGCTGCGAGTGGAAAGAAATACTGCTTGAGGCCTTGCGCGTTTTGCGTTCCCAGCCTGCAGTTGAAGAGAGCTCGTTCGTATGCATCCATCCAACGCGTGTCGGCTGTCCAGCTAAAGACGTGGCGCTGAAGCTTCATCAGGTTGTAGGCCACGCAGCACTCCGCATTGGTCCATTCCAGCGTTCCCTCAAGGTGTCCGGCGGGCGATTTCCAGTGCTCATCCTGGCTCGTGTTGCCAATGACGTAACTGCGGACATCGAGCACTTCGGCTAGAAAATACTCGGCGATTTCGCGGTAGCGTCGATCTCCGGTAACTTCGTACATGCGGGCTGCGCCGATGATCTTGGGAACATGCGTGTTGGCATGCAGACCTTGCAACTCATCGCGGCGCGCGGCCAGCGGATCAAGGAAGCCGGGCTGCTCAAAAATGTGCGCGGCTTCAATATAGCGATCCTTTTGGGTTACCGCGGCCAGGTTGACCAGCACTTCGTTCATGCCGCCGTACTCGTCGCGCAAAATGCGCAGGCGCTGGTCGGTGCTGATGCCCGTAAAATAGTCCTGCGCCCACACAGCCATGCCTTCGACGATTTGAAGCGCCTCGGTGTTGCCAGTGAGCTGATGCATGTCAAGCAGACCGGCCATGATCTTGTGGTAGGTGTAAAAGGGAGCCCACGCCGGCTTGCCCTGCGCCAGGTGTTCGAAAATATCGGTTGGATATGCGCTCAGGTAGTTGGTTCCGATCTTCTTCTGGCACGCTGCAAGACCGGAAACAAGTTCATCGCCGCGACCCCTGAGCACGGAGTTTCCCGAGCCGGCCGAGGCCAGCGCGACGGCAGAAAGAAAGTGCCCTCCTGCAAAGTGGCCTCGAAGTTCGCAGGTCGGATCTTCCCATCCCTTGTACGGCGTTACGCTGGAAGAAATGCCTGCTGTGACGCGGAAGGAATGTAGCAGGCGATCGACCGTGAGCGAATCGAGGTAGCGCGCATTGATTTCCTCCTGCTGCTTGAAGATGCCGGGGTCAAGACGAACCGAAGCAAGCGGGAAGGGCTCAAGCCTGCCCGCCGGATGCTCTGGCCCATCGGCCACCAACGCATGAGCGACTGCCGAGGTGCCAGCCAGGCAAAGTCCGGCGGCACCAACGGATGTCTTGAGAAAGTTGCGGCGCGATCGATCCGTCATTGGGGCCTCCTGCACTTTCTGTTTAACGGCAATCTGCCGTGAAGCAGAGATTCTTGCTGAAAAACGGCATCACATGGTTCTGGAATCGATCCGCGACCGCGCTGGTGTGCGTGCCGGAGTAGATTTCGAAACTGTTTGCGATGCCGTAGTTATCGAAAATCGTGTGCAGCTTGGTAGCATCGAATCGCAGCCCATCCTGATCGCCGACGTCCATTGCGATGGCGCGGTATTGCTTCAGATTGCCGATATATTGATCGACAAACGACAGCGGTGAGTTGGCCGTGAATTTCGCCACGATCTCAGGCACCGGAACTCCGTCCTTAGTTGGCAAGTCGAAATATAGTGGAGGATTCTTCGGGTCGGGAGCCCACGCCGCCGCCGTTGCGTACTGCGCGGCAGCGAAGCCCGGCGACTGTGCGGCCAGGTCGGCCGGGGACTTGGCATCCGCAACCTTCTTTTCGCTGGCAATCGCTCGCTCCTTCATCTGATCGGGAGGGCCAAAGCCGCCGGCCATCGGAGACATGCAGCAGGGGCTCATGATGTAGAGAGCACCGAAGACCTCAGGGTGCTTCATGCCGATGCGTGACGCACCGTAGCCTCCCATGGAATGGCCGACGAGACCGCGGCTCTGGCGACTCGGAATGGTGCGGTAGTGCGCGTCCATGTATGCCACGACATCACGAGCGATGTAGTTCTCAAAGTCGCCAGTCGTCACAGAACTTGAATACATGGAGCCGTTGTAGACGGTCTTGGAATCCGGAAGAACGACAATCACCTCCTGCGACCCCTTCGCGAATGCCCCTTCAACGGTCTGCGGGACGTGAATCTCGTGCGACCATTGTTCGGCGCCAATCGAATAGCCATGCAGCGCATAGACAACCGGATAATGGTGCTTCTTATCCTTCTCATAGCTCGGTGGCAGGAAGACGATTGCGTCGCGATCGACAGCGTCGCCTTCGAGATTGCCTTCGAGAGCCGCGCCGTGAATCTTGATGTGCTCCACCGTAACGGGCTTTGCGCCGGAAACCACTTCGGGAACGATCGTCTGCACCTGGGCAGAGACCCATGGTCCGGACGCGATGGCGAATGTAATTGCGCAAGCAATGGACAACTTCGTTGGTTTCATCTGGACCCTCTCTTGAAATCGCGGCTACAGCACCGGGTAGGAATAAATGTTCACACTGAAGGGGCGGACGGTGATGGTGTTGGGAAGAGCGCCAAGTGTCTGATCCTCGACCTGAACCTCGGGTTTCTTATCCACCTGAACGGTTGCATCAATTGAATCGGGAGCCATGCGATAAAGGTGCCCCGAGGTGGCGAGCGTAGCGCCGTTCATCGCAACTTTGATGCTCTGCTCAGTGTCGGAGGGATTGAGCACCGCGATGCTCAGGGTTTTGCGATCCTCGCTGAAAGCTGCGCTCACGTCGAGTGGGTAGGTGTCGCTGCCGGGATTGACCGCAGGCTGATCGCCGCCGGCCGGGAAAGTCGGCTTCGGCTGTGGTGAGTCGCCCGTTACCTCAACAGGGATGGTGCCGAAGTGATCGCGGTACATCTTGAAGAGCATTCCAGTGGGGTTGAGGATCGCTTCGGTGCGGTTGGAACTCATGGTTGCCGTTGCGAAGGTGAGCGCGCCCATCTGGAAGACATCGGAATGGCGGAACATCTCGTGGAAGGCCCAGGCGTAAGCAGGGACGGTCTTGTATGAATTTGGTCCGCCGCCGAAGTATGCCCATTCGTCGATGGCGATGGGGACCGGCTTGGCCCGTAGGGCCGGTATAAGCTTCAGGTATTCCTGGTAGTGCTCATACTTCGCGCGGACCTGGACGGCGGGAGCGCGCTGCCATTCAATCAACGACAGAGGAGGATCGATGGTCATTTTCTTCTGCAGCTTCATATCAGTGTGCTGCGTGCCGGATGCGTAGTAGTGCTCGCTGATCATGTCGATGTTGTCGAGGCAGTTGAGGATCATCTGGCCTGTCCAGTCTGCCGAGGAAAGATAGTCGGGAACATATTGGCCGTTGATGCGTCTCGCCTGGTCAGCGCCCTCCATCACGTCGGGCATGGCACCTCCGGCGATGAGCTTGATGGACGGGTCAACCTTGCGCATTTCTTTGGCGAAGAGGTTGTGTTTCAACTCGAATTTCGGAAGCGACATGGAGCCCATTTGATAGTCGCCCCAGGGTTCATTCCCGACGCCCCAGAACTCTACGTGATACGGCGCTGGATGGCCATTCTCGGCGCGCCATTTTCCCATGGGCGTTGTCGCGGCACCGTTGGTGTATTCAACCAGATCGCGCGCGGACCACGCGTCTCCGAAGCCGGCATTGACCGTGATATACGGATCGACGCCGAGCAGGCGGCAGAGGATGAGGAACTCGTCGGTGCCCACATCGTTCGGCTGCACGGCGTGCCAGACGGGATCGAAGATCGGCGGACGCTTGTCGATGTCGCCGACTCCGTAACGCCACTCGTAGGAGGACACGAAATTGCCGCCTGGAAAGCGGAGGACGCCGAAGCGCAGTTGCTTGAGCGCGGCGATGACCTCGGGGCGGAAGCCTTCGATGTTGTCCGCGGGCATAAGTGATACCGTGCCGACATGGAAGGAGCCGGTGCCTGTGCCGGTGATTTCCAGAGTTGCGTCATCTGTGTCGGCCGTAGCGGCGTAGCGCAACGGGAATTTGCGGATCGCGGCGCCGAGCGCACGGATGGTGAGTGTCTGGCGATCGGCGGCTTGCTTGCCCCAGATGAGCGTAACCTTGACTACTGTGCCTGGAGAACCAGCCAGTTGGATGCGTCCGGTGTAGGCGCGGCCTTTGCGAACCGCAATTCCGGACTGGCCGAAGCCATGCGGCTCTTTGGCATCGAGCTTGACCAGTGGCGTGTGGTCTCCGGTGTAGGGCGTCTTGGTGTCCATCGTGACGACGACGTCGCCGCCGATGGGAGCCCACCAGCGCGTGGGAGTGCGGTTGAAACGCGGGTTCCCCGCCGCATTGCCCATCACCGGCGGCGGTTTGGGCGCGCTGGTTGAGACTGGGTAGAAGAACTTGCGATCGACGAGCATCTCAGACCAGACGCCGGTGTTGACAATGTCGCCGCCGTGTTCGAGAAACTGGCCGTAGATGTTCTTTGAGATGGGCGTACCGGTCTTCGATGCATCGATGGTTGCATTCACAATGCGAGCCTGAGAAAAAACAGCGTAAGGCAGTGCAAGCAGAAGAAGGAGGCATACTGCCGGGTTCTGAGAAAGCGTTTTCGCGAGTGCAAACCTGAGGAGCGAGTTCATGATCCTTTTTCTCCCAATACTGGATGGAGCAAAATGCCAATCTGCGTGCGATCGGCGACCGCCGTTGAAACGCTATTGACTGCGAGGATCGTCCACGGTTCTCAATGGAGCGCGGCTCGCGATTACGGCTCAATCGAGACGACGGTCACGGATCGAGGCTCTAATGTGAGTGAGAGCTTGCCATCCTGAATCTTTACTGCTGCCGACTTCGGCACAACTGTGTTCGGCGATGCAAACGTATTGATACTGTCGACTGCGGCTCCCGTCAAAGTCTCAGCCTTGGCCGACTTCGCGGTTATGCCAAGCATGTCTGCATCGATGGTGACTGGATTTTCCGCGTCAAGGTTCGTGATTTCAAGCAATAACCTTCCATCTGCGCCTTTTGCGGCGATGGCATCAACGCGTGGCAGGGAGACGCCGCCGTGGGTGTATGTATCCGCGTCGAACATGACGGGAAGAAACATGGCGTCCTGAAATGGAACGTACATTTTGAAGATGTAATAGGTGGGAGTGAGGACCATCTTGTCCTTGTCTGTCAGGATCATTGCCTGAAGCACGTTTATCATTTGCGCGATGTTGGCCCCACGGACGCGATCGGCGTGACGGACGAAGATGTTGAGGTTGAGCGAGGCGAGAACCGCGTCGCGCAAACTGTTCTGCTGCAGCAGAAAGTCAGGATTGGTGCCCGGCAAGGGAGCGTGCCATGCACCCCATTCGTCAATAACGAGCGCCACCTTCTTTTGCGGATCGTATTTGTTCATTACCGTTTCCTGTTTGCGCAGAAAGTCTTCCATGAACAATGTGCTTTTCAATGTCTTTGCATAATCTCCCTCACCAAAGTTGAGGGAAGAGGTCTTGTTCGCGAAGCCGTTGGGTGTCGTATACCAGTGCAGCGAGACGCCGTCGAAGTCCCAGCTCCAGTCGTGATGCTGCCAGGCCTTCATCACCGCCTCGGTCCATTCCGTCTCGGGGAATCCCGGGCCCACCGCGATCTTCAGCATCTTGTCTGGGCCATGCTGAGCCGGGTTGTCATTATTGACGAACCGGCTATAGATCTTGAGCTGACTCACATAGTAATCCGGTGTCATGTCCCCGCCGCAACTCCAGCTCTCATTCCCAATGCCGAGCAGAGCAACCGGGTAGGGATCGGGATGACCGTTCGCGGCACGTTCCTTGGCAAGCGCCGTCGGCTGCGCGGCGGTCATGTACTCCAACCATTCTGAAGCTTCTTGCGGCGTTCCTGAGCCGACATTGGCGGAGACATACGCGTGGCTGCCAATCTGCTCAAGGAAATCCATAAACTCATCTGTGCCGAAGGCATTTGTGTCGACTACACCGCCCCATGCGGAATTGAGCGTTGCCGGGCGCTTGTCGCGCGGGCCGATCCCCTTGCGCCAGTGATACTGGTCGGCGAAGCAGCCGCCCGGCCAGCGGACGTTGGGGACTTTGAGTTCCCGAAGTGCGGAGACCACGTCATTCCGGATCCCGCGCGTATTTGGGATGGGCGAATCCGGCCCAACCCAGATGCCCTCGTATAGCCCGTGTCCAAGATTCTCGGCAAACTGTCCGAAGAGGTTGCGATCGATCCTGGCGCCAGGTCTGGAAGCATCGATGGATAAATGGACGTTCTCCGCCGCTATGACCGGCAAAGACAGAATCGCAGCCATGAAACCAAAAAAGAGCGGAAGCTTGCACTTCATACGATTCTCCTAAGGCCAGAGTAGTGAGTCGGAGTGAAAAGGCGAGGGAGAAAGGGCGCACTCCAGCGTCGCGTTTCGACCGTTGGGTTTTGAAAGTCCACTTCTGGAACTTCTTGACGGTACAGACTGGATGCAAGATCCGACAAGTCAAATAAATCGCTTTTTTAAAATCGATTTTGTCGATGAGTTGTTCCCATCGGCAACGCGGTTCCGAGTTACCTCTATTTTGCGCACTCAGATCACCTCGGGTTCGCGGCTCAATCCCAGCAACTCCGCAAGCGCATAGGCCTCGGAGTTGCTTACGCTCAAGTCTCGGCAAACAAGATTCAGCCGGACCTCGCGCGTCTTGCCGACGGGCAGAGGGAGTGCCACAAGATCGCCGCTGTCGAGCTCTGACTGAATACGGTACTTCGGAAGCCAGCCGTAACAAAGACCGCTCTTAACCGCTGAAATGGCCGATTCGATTGTGCTGACTGGGAGAACACGCTGAGCTGGGAGCCGTGGCTGTTGTTTTAAACTTCCGGATGCCGCGCTTTCGATGCTTGCCAGAATATGCGGCATCAGGTCGGATCGCGAGAGCTTGCGCCTCGCCGAGAGAAGAGGGTGGTCGCATCGAACGACTGCCATAACTACGATCGTGAGAATCGGTTGGACGAGAAGTTCACGCGATATTAGACCAGTCACGCAGATTTGCGCGTTGTGGAAGGAAAACTCCGAGTCGGCAGAGAGAAATGTTCCTTGCCGCAGCTTCAGCCTGACATGCGGGAAACTGCGCGAAAACGCCGCCAGCACCCCAAATAGACGGTCGTCGGGAAAGATGCTATCGACAGAAATCCGGATCTCGGAAGCACCTCCGGACGCCATCACCCGAGCTCGCTGCTCAAGTTCGTGAAATCCGGCCAAATGAGGTTCCACATCCGCGAGCAGCACTCTGCCTGCCTCGGTGAGTTGAGCTTTCCTCCCATGGATTTCGAACAGCCGAACGCCCAGCTGCTCTTGCAAACGACCGATGGCATAGCTGATGGTTGACTGAGACCGATTCAGCTTCTTCGCTGCTGGTCCAAAGCCCCCCAATTGTACGACCGCTTGAAGAATCTCCCAGGCATCCAGCGTTGTTTCCATTGTTCAAGAATACATCGAATAAATCGATGTACTTGATTGAGAAATGCGACTATCCATCTAGAATATTCGTTCGGTAAGATGCCGCTGAACTCAAATTCGCGGCCCCGGCGTTGCGAGAAGCCCGGGAATCGTCGGTCGGGATTCGAAAAGGAGAATATTGGATGAAGGGATATGCAATCGCACTACTCTTGCTTTCGAGCCACTGCTACGCGCAAACCGCCGATGGATTTCATCCCGCATCGTCAAATGCGCTAGACGCGCAGTACCCGAAGGTCGACAGCAACTCCAGGGTTGAGATCCGGTTCAAGGCTCCCGACGCGTCAAAGGTGAAGCTTAATTTCTGGAGCGGCCCGAAAGTCGACATGGAGAAGCAGGCCGACGGGTTCTGGACTGTGACGACCCCTCCCATGGCGCCAGGGCTTCACTACTACGTAATCAATGTGGATGGCGCCGAGGTGAGCGATCCGGGCAGCACAGCCTATTTCGGCGGCAGCAAATGGGCCAGCGCCGTTGAAGTGCCTGAAGCCGGAGTCGATTATTACCAGCCGAAAGATGTTCCGCACGGACAGGTGCGTGAGATCTGGTACCACTCCAGCGTGACAGATTCCTGGAGGCACGCGCTGGTATACCTGCCGCCGGACTATGATTCTGCAAAGACCCGCTACCCGGTGCTTTATCTGCAGCACGGGGGAGGCGAGGACGAGTCGGGTTGGATCAGACAGGGCAAAGCGAATTTCATTCTCGACAACCTGATCGCTGGCGGCAGCACGAAGCCAATGATTATCGTTATGGCGAACGGGTATGCCACACGTGCAGGTTACGTTGTTCCTGACATGTCGGGAACGGCTTTCGGTTCGCCGGAGTTCATGAAAGTGATGCAGGAGCGCATGGGCGCGTTCGAAGACGACGTGACCCAGGCGCTGATTCCCTTCATCGACAAAACGTTTCGAACCGTTCCCGATCGCGAGCACCGGGCGATGGCGGGGCTTTCCATGGGAGGTATGCAGACCTTCCAGGTCACCTTCGATCACCTCGATCTCTTCTCCTATATTGGCGGTTTCAGCGGAGCGGGCGGGATGATGATGATGCGCAGCGGCGAAAAGCCCGATTTGAAGACAGCCTTCAACGGTGCTCTGGCTGACCCGGCCACCTTTCAAAAGAGAGTGCATCTGCTGTGGATCGGCGTGGGAACCAATGAGCCAGAACGGATGAAGGCCGGACTTGAGAACCTGCACGCCTCGCTCGACGACGGGAAGATCCAACATGTGTTCTACGAGTCACCCGGTACCGATCACGAATGGCAAACCTGGCGCCGCGACTTGAAAGACTTTGCCCCGCGGCTATTCCAGTCCAGCAACAACACGGCGGCGGCGCGATAAATCGGTCCACGAGAACGAAAGTTCAAGTTAGGTTCGCGTGTATTTTCTGATCGCTCCACGGGGTGTTCTTGTGGAGCAACAACGCGGCCGGAAGATAGTCATTCCAGATCCAGCCTGAGGTTTGAACATGAAACATTGCTTGACCCGGATGTTGCAAGGATTTGTCATGGGAGCTGGATCGTTTTCCCTCGTCCTGGCCGCACAGCCCGCAGTCGCTCAAAGTGCGGCCA
>Ga0302278_10003892_pt1 | contig 15794 bp, 16 predicted proteins | sample III_Bog_N3_2_FD_194543 | JGI IMG/M metagenome (GOLD analysis project Ga0302278, IMG submission 194543) | Peat permafrost microbial communities from Stordalen Mire near Abisko, Sweden - III_Bog_N3_2 | ecosystem: Environmental > Terrestrial > Soil > Wetlands > Peat | place: Sweden: Abisko...
ACGTGGACTGCCTACTTCGCACTTCCGGAGCCCAAGCGGCGCATCATTGTCCTACCCACCACCTCGCCCTTCCTGCGCTGGAACCAGATATCGCAGGCACTTGGCGACAGCCCCGGATTCGTTGCGGTGGGCGGTGTTCCACCCGAACTCTTCGCCCCGGCCGAGCTTGAAGTCATGCGTCGCGCTTCGGTCAAGATGGTGACTCCGTTCCCATCCCAGTCGGAAACTCGCGCAACCTTCTCCAGAGCCGTTTAGCACTTCCCCCCACAGCAGCATACGTCGCCCTCCGCTCGCCGGTTTCGAGGGACGGGTATTCATTGCTTGCTCGTCCGGTCCTGCAGAAGGCGGGAATCCACTCCAAAGCCGAGTCATTTACCACGGCACGCAAGCAGGCCTTCCCGTTGGGGAAGGCCTGCTTGCATTTGATTCTCTTGAGAAGGACGCCCGAGACTACTCGCGTTCGGAGCGCTTCCAGTTGATCAGATCGCCCAGCGTTGTGCTGCTGCTCGATGATGAGGAAGAACCCTTGTGGTCCTTGTGGTCCTTATCGCCGCTGCGTTCCTTGTAGCTTTCCACCTCAGCGCGACTCGCCTCTTCACCAACCGCACGGATGCTCAAGCCAACCTTCTTCTCTTCGTGGTTCATCTTGACGATCTTGAACTCATGCTCCGAGTCAACGTCCAGCTTGACCGGCTGATGGTTCTGGTCGACCGCCTCGGAGACATGGCAGAGCCCTTCGACGCCTTCGGCAATCTCGACAAACGCGCCGAACTGAGCGGTCCGCAGAATCTTGCCCTTGATGACATCGCCAACGCGGTGCTGGGCGAAGAAAGTATCCCAAACGTCCGGCTGGAGCTGCTTGACGCCCAGCGACAGCCGCCGGTTCTCGGGTTCAACTCCAAGCACGATCGCGCGGACCTTTTCGCCCTTCTTCAGTACTTCAGACGGGTGCTTGATGCGCTTGGTCCAGCTCAGGTTCGAGACGTGTACCAGTCCGTCAATGCCGTCCTCGATCTCGATAAAAGCTCCGAAGTCGGTGAGGTTGCGGACCCGGCCCTCGATGATGGCGCCGATCGGGTATTTGTCCTCAAGCTGCTCCCAGGGATTGTCCTGGAGCTGCTTCATGCCGAGCGAAATGCGGCGATCGTTCGGGTTGACGCTGAGAATAATCGTGTCAACTTCATCACCGGGCTTAACCAGTTTCGACGGATGCTTCATCCGCTTCGACCAGGTCATCTCCGAAACATGGACCAGGCCTTCGATGCCCTGCTCCAGCTCGACGAATGCTCCGTAGTCGGTGACGGACAACACCCGTCCGCGAACCTGGGCACCAATCGGGTAACGCTCAGTTGCATCGAGCCACGGATCAGGCGTCAACTGCTTGAAGCCGAGCGAGACGCGCTGCTTCTCCTTGTCGAACTTCAGCACCTTCACTTGAATTTCGTCGCCCACGTTGACCAGGTCGCGGGGATGTGTCAGCCGGCCCCAGCTCATGTCGGTAATGTGCAGCAGGCCGTCCAGTCCGCCCAGGTCGACGAACGCGCCATAATCGGTCAGGTTCTTCACCGTGCCGGTCAGGATGCTGCCCTCTTCCAGGGTAGCGAGCGTGACTGACTTCTTCGCGTTCTGCTCCTCTTCGAGGATCTCTTTGCGGCTGATCACGACATTGCCGCGCTTTTTGTTCAGCTTTATCACGCGGACTTCGATCTCGGAGCCGATGTAGCCGTCGAGGTTGCGCACCGGGCGCACCTCAATCTGCGAGCCGGGCAGGAACGCCTTGATGCCGATGTCGACGGTCAGGCCCCCTTTGACGCGGCTGACCACCAGTCCCTTCACGGGAATCTTGTCATTCGCGGCCTTTTCAAGCTTGTCCCAGATCTTGTGCCGGAGAGCCTTCTCGTGGCTGACGAGGTAGCCGCCTTCCGCTTCCTCCCGCTCAACCACAACGTCGACCGTATCGCCGGCCTTGAACTTGGAATTGCCCTCGAGATCCACCACCTGCTCGATGGGAATCAGCCCCTCGGATTTAAGTCCGATGTCGACCACAACGTGCTTGTCGGTGACCTTGACCACAGTTCCCGTGACGACGACTTCTTCGGCAGTCAGGTTCTGTGCGGCGGCCGTTTCGGCAGCCTGCTCGCGGTCAAAGTTCGCCAGAGCAGCGGCAAAATCCGCGGCGTCGTAATCCGGTTCGGGCAACGTCGAATTGCCCGGGGTTGTTCCCGGACTGGACTCGTCGCTGCTGGACGCGGAAAGGTTGTCAAGCGTGCTCCCGGAATCGTCGGAAGTGGGACGCGTTGAGTGGGTTTCAGGAGACAGGTCGGTTGGCTCCGCTATGGTTTCGGGCGCTAGGGTTTCCAGTTCGGTGTTCAGGGGTTTACTCTCGGTTTGGTCAGGATTGTGGACTTCAACGGTCATTGGTGCGTTACTCCGGGACCCAAAGATCACTCCATTTCGTGCGGCGCTGGTAGTGTGTCAAACAACGGTCTCGGGAAAAGACGCGCTGGTTGTTACCCGAATCAGCTTCGGCAGGGCAGGAATGAACAATCTTACATAGGAGCTGCTGCAGTTGGATCCCACACGCAGTGGCTTATAGAAAGCATATACGTTCGCGCAAGGAGAGTCAATCAAAGAACGCTTTGAATTCGGAGCTTTGCCAACCCAGTGCGGATGCGCCTTTTCCGCCGTCAACTTACCACCTGCAAGCGTCTTTTGTGTGCAAGAAGACCGTCAATTCTTGCCCACAAAACAGGTTCTCTGTATCGCTTCTCCAGCCGAGTCTCCAGCTGAGCGGCGGCCTCGGGCCTCGTGACGGTTTCTCCCTTAAAAAAGGGGCGCCCGGAGATGTGCCCATACGCGGTCATAGTCAACTTGATCTATACTCCGGCGGATGGAACGTCTCTGGACACCTTGGCGCTACGAATACGTCAGCCGCAATAAAGACTCCTCACGACCGGGTGTGCCGGATGCACTTAGCGCGTGGCCGGGATCGGACGGCGGCGAGTGCCAATGTGTTTTCTGCAACATGATCGCCGCGGTGGACTATGCTGTCGCGCATGGGATGGCCTGCGAAGAGGCGGAAAAGGCCGCGCACCTATTGGTCCGCGGAAGGCTTTGCTTTCTATGTCTTAACGCTTTCCCTTACGCCGCGGGTCACATCCTGATCGTTCCATACCGCCACGTCGATTCGCTCGCCGCGCTCCCGCCGGACGACGCGCAGGAGATGATGGACCTAGCGCAACGCGTCGAGCGAGTCCTGCGGACTGTCTACCAGCCGGCTGGAATGAACTTCGGCCTCAACCTTGGTGAGGCCGGCGGCGCGGGCATCGCCAGCCACATCCATATGCATGCATTGCCGCGCTGGGTCGGAGATACCAACTTTATGACCGTAATCGGCGACACTCGAGTGCTGCCTGAGGCTCTGGACACCACCTGGGCCCGGCTGCGCACCGCCTGGCAAGAGCAAGATAAAGCCCGGAAATAAAAGGACGCGAGGCTACTCCCTCAAACCCGTTGAACGACTGCAACCAAAGTGGTGCAGATTTCCCCGAGATTCATGTTACTTTCGGAATCGGTGTGCAACCGCTGTGATACGGGTCACATCAAACTCTTGGTTATGCACCTGAACGTGATTACGCAATCCCGGAGGGGCTATGGCCACAACATCGAGCAACCTCACCCGTTCCCTGTTCCCTTCGCAAGACTCACGGAACCAACCGGATGCTCTGGTAACCACAGTAACCCAGCGTCGCGCCCCGCACCGCCAATTTGCGCCCCGCGTTCTGTTTGCTTTGCCCAACGAACCGGAAGACGCGCGCCTGACTGGAGGCACACGCTCGCTGGATCGACGGCTTCTGGCGCTCAATCTATCAGTGCCCCACTCCGGATCGAACGCTGCCTGATGTCTGGCTCAACAAGAACGTTTGGCTCGATCGGGATTGGTTACACTGGCGGCTTCTGATCTCCAGGCGGGCGGCGGCGTTCGCGCGGTTGCGGATCAGGTCCGACGCGGGTCGCTTCAAAGTTGGTGATTTTCCAAACTCCTGACGGAAGCCGCGAATATACCCGGGTATACCGGTAGGTCGCATGCATCGGCTCTCCGTCATTGGTACCGTCGACTTCCGCGAGAGATTGGACGATTGCCGTCATTCCAATCATCTTGATCTTCACGTCCTGGAGCTCAATCTTGGTCAGAACCAGGCTACGGTTCCGCATGCGGTCTAATTGCTGAGACTTCGTAACTACTTGGCCGGTCATGGTGATGCCGACGTAGTCGTCCGAAAGCAGTTTGTCCATCGCATCGACGTCCCCGTTCAATTGAGCGGTACGCCATACTTCTTCCAGCTTCTCGACTTGGTGCTTGAACGCGTCCTTCCGCTTGGGATGGGGAGCATCCGCCCGCGCAGGCAGCGCGAACGCTGCCGCAAGGAGAACCAGCGTCGCCAACCCGATGCCGGGCCGAAACCAACGATGTTGGAGAACATGTTGCGCCATAGCCGTACCGGATAGTAGTCCGGTTTGACGTGTGGAGTCAAAACAAAGTCGCGTGAAGTGATTTTCCCCGGGAAGCTGGCTCGATTCCAGAGCTGGTTGGTCAAGCCGGGCAAGCGAGGGCGACGCGTCGCAGCCGGCTCTGCCCCTCAAGCGATGGCTTGGAGTTGCTCTACCAGCCGGGTGTGTCTGAGCTTATATAACCCTTCGGCAGCGTATTGCTGGAAGTGTGCGGTGTTGCGGTGGTGTTCGAGCGCCGCTTCGTCCGCATATTGCTCGTAGATGAGCACGGTTGCCCGCTCGTCTTCGACGAAGTGCGCGATGTAGTTGACGCAGCCGGGCTCCTGGCGCGAGGCCTGCGTCAAGTGCCGGACGCTCTCGGCGATGGTCTCGCGGGTGCCTTCCTCGAACGTCAGACGAACTGTGAAACTGATCATTTGGCATGCCCTTTCAGAAAGGTGTCCGCTGGTCCTGGATGCCGTCGGCAAACCGGCCTCGCTGTGATTCAAGCCCGAAGCGCTTCTTCGAACTCCGGCAGCGTCATCGTTTGGTCGCGGTCGGGCCCGGTGGACACCATTCCGATTTTGGCACCCGATTCGCGCTCCAGGAAGTGCAGATAGTCCTGCGCCAGCTTGGGCAGCTTGTCGAACTCGGTAATGCCTTCGGTCGACGCGTTCCAGCCCTTCAGCGTCGTGTACACGGGATGGATGGACTCGAAGCCGCGCATGTCGGCGGGAATCGTGTCGGTCAGCTTGCCGTCGATCCGGTAGCCTGTGCAGACGGGAATCTCCGCGCACTCGTCCATCACGTCCATCTTGGTGACCACCAGCCACTCGGTCCCGTTAATCATGTTGGAGTAGCGCAGCAGCGGCAGGTCGAGCCATCCGCAGCGCCTTGGACGCCCAGTTACAGCCCCATATTCCTGCCCACGCGCACGCAACAGCGTCGCCGAGTCGTCGTGAATCTCGGTGGGGAACGGCCCTTCGCCAACGCGAGTTACATAGGCCTTGGTCACGGCGATGACGGTGCCGATCGAGGTCGGCCCGACGCCGGTACCGGTTACCGCCCCGCCCGCTGTAGACGAAGAGGAAGTCACAAATGGGTAGGTCCCGTGGTCGATGTCCAGCAGAGCTCCCTGCGCGCCTTCGAACATTACCTTCTCGCCGGTGCGGATCGCCTCATTCAGCAGCACCGCCGTGTCGGTGACGAACGGCGCAACCTGTTCTGCCGCCCGCGCATACTCCTCGTACATGGACTTAGGATCCAGCGGAGCCGTACCAAACAGCGCGGCAGCAATGGTGTTCTTTTCGTGGCACGCATTCTCAATGTGCGTGCGGAGCAGCGCCGGATTGAGGAGATCAACCACGCGCAGCCCACTGCGGTGCATCTTGTCCTCGTAGGCCGGCCCGATGCCGCGACTGGTGGTCCCGATCTTCGTCCGTCCCGGCGCGTTCTCGGCCGCAAGTTCGATCATTCGGTGGTACGGGAGGATTACCTGCGCGCGGTTGGAGACGAAAAGCTGGCCATCAATTTTCAGCCCAGCGTCCTTAAGCTTTTTAACCTCGCTCAGAAAGGCCATGGGGTCGAGCACGACGCCGTTGCCGATGACGCCCTTGCACTCCGGCCGCAGCACGCCGCAGGGAATCAGTTGCAGCACAAACTTCTTGCCGGCAATGATCACGGTATGCCCGGCGTTGTGGCCGCCCGCATAGCGTGCAACCAGGGAGAACTTCTCGCTCAGCACATCGACGATCTTGCCCTTGCCCTCGTCGCCCCACTGCGCGCCAAGGATCACTGCTGATTTTCGCTGATTCAAGAGGATTTGCTCCAGAAGGGTAGGTCCGCGCGGCGTTCTATCGCTCACGCGCCCATATCCAATTCTATACTGCCGAGGCGCCTACTTCACCCAAGCCAGCCCGTCCGCCTTGGTCCCAGCATCGATCAGCCTGACCACCTTCCACGTCGAGAGGTCAATTTCCGCGACTTTGCCGTCGATGGGGCACGATACGTAGGCCACCTTGCCATCCGGGCGCATCAGAATCTCGCCCGAGCCTGCCGGCACGTCAATCGTACGGGAAACCTTCATAGTGCCCAGGTCGATCACGGCAACCTGCTTCACCGGCCCCATCTGGACCAGCAGCCATTTGCCGTCCAGGGTTGGCGTCGATCCGTACCCGACGGCCGGCAACGGAATCCACGTCTTCACCTTGTTCGTCGCCGTAACGATGACCGCCACCTGCGGCTTCGTCTGGTCAGCCGTGAATACCATGCTGCCATCGCGCGACATCGAAATGCGCTGGGTCGTGCCCGAGATCGGAATCACGGCGATAGTCTTGCGTGCCACCATATCGAGCACCGAGACTGTCCCGGGCCCCACGTTGGCCGTGTAGCCGCGCTTGCCGTCGTTCGAGACGACCAGCATGTGCGACTGCTCCTGCCCGGTCGGAATCTTGCCTACGATCTTCAGCGTCTTCGGATCGATGATGGTCACCGCCTTGTCCAGTTCGGTGGTCACGTAAAGCAGGCCACTTACCGGCTCGACCAACGGCATGTGCGGGCGCACGCCATGTCCGAAGTCGACGGTCGCCACCACTTTGCGTGCTGCCAGGTCGATCACCGCCATGGTGCTGCCGTCGGTCCCGGCACGGCCCACGCCGGAGTCGCCATAGATCGGGACGTAGGCCAGGGTGCCGTCCTGCGACACCGCAACCTCGTGGCCTGTCACTCCACCCACCGGCACTGCGGCAATCTGCTTGCCCGTGGCCGGATCGATCAAGCTCAGCGTGTGATCGCCCTGATTGGCCACCAGCAGCAATGGCTTCTGTCCGCCTTGCGCAAACCCCGCCCCAACGACCATCGCTACTCCCGCCAGCACAATTGTCAACCGCGCAAGTATCTTCATAGACAGCAAACAATACATAGGACTCCCATCTACCTGCAACCCGCTCCACAGGAATCCCTAGCCCATGCCTGAACTTCCGGAAGTCGAAACCATCGCCAACGGCGTCCACGCGCGCGTTCAGGGTCAGCGCATCGCCAGCGTCTGGACCAGCGGCAAGCCGCAGACCTTCAAGTCCGCCGAGGCCGAAATCGTCGACGCGCTCACCGGCGCAACCATCGACAAAGTCCGCCGCGTGGGCAAGACGATCGTGATGACCGTCAAACGCGGCGCGAAGGTACAGCCCACCGAGTTCCTGATCCACCTCGGCATGACTGGGAGCCTGCTAGTCGCCCAGCCCGAAGTTCCGCTGCCGCCCCACACCCATGCCGTTCTGACCCTCGCCGACCGCCGCGAAATCCGTTTCGTCGACCCCCGCCGCTTCGGCCGCCTCAGCATCCACCAACCTGCAACTGACAACCTGCAACCTGCAACTTACACCGGCCCAGGACGCGAGCCGCTGACCATCTCGCTGGAAGACTTCATCGCGCTCTTCCGTGGCCGCAAAACGCCGATCAAGGCCGCGTTGCTCAATCAATCGCTGCTGCATGGCGTAGGCAACATCTACGCGGACGAATCCCTATTTCGCGCCGGCATTCGGCCGCTGCGCCATGCTGGTCGCCTTACCCGGGACGAACTCACCCGGCTCCGCAAGGCACTCATCAACGTTCTCCGCCGTGCCATCAAGCTTGGAGGCTCGTCAGTGTCCGACTATGTGGATGCGGAAGGGATGCGCGGCTATTTCCAAATTGAACACAAGGTGTACGGCCGCGGCGGCGAACCCTGTACAACCTGCGGCACGCCCATCAAGAAGATCGTCGTGGGCGGTCGTGGAACCCATTTCTGCCCGACGTGCCAGAAATAGCCGACGGGCCAGTTAGCAGGCCGTCTGCTCCGCGCTCACCGCGGCGCCGATTACACGGGTTTCCTGGTCGTCCTTGATGATCTCGATGGAATAGCTTTGCAGCGGGCTCATCTTCACCATCTGCTGCAGATAGTCCTTCAGCATCGACATATCGACGAAGCGCACGTTGAAGCCTGCGAGGAAGAACCTTCCCGGCCCGCGCAGATGGATCGACGTTGCGGTGGCCCCGGCCAGGGCCTTGTGCCAGAGGCGCTTGAATTCGATGCAGCGGATGTCGCCTACCTTTGCCGCGTCGAAGACCTCTTCCGGCTCCATGTCGAGAAAGCGCAGACGCATCGCACGGTGGCCCATGATGCCCTCCAGATGGCCTCGTCCGCCGCATCCGCAATAATTCTCCTTGTCATCCAGCGTGACGACGGTGTGGCCGCCCTCCCACACGCCCTCGGTCAGCGGATAGCGTCCGTAGCCGATGCCCACGCCCAGCGTCCACACCCGGATCACGGTGTCCAGCTTGCCAATCGACGCGGCGATTCCCGCGGCAAAACCATCCGCGTCGTTGACCAGCGTTACCGGTGCATCGATCCCCTGCTCGTGAAGTTGCGCCGCAAGCATTTCTGCCACGCGCGCGCCCTTCAACTGCGGCAGATTCGGCGCCTCTTCCACCACGCCGTGACGCACCAGTCCCGGCACACCCACGCCGACCCCCGCAATATCGCGCTCTTTGCCGGCAGCGGCCAACACCTGCTGGCACATCGTCTCGACGATTCCCTCGGCCGGCATCTCCACCAGCGCGTACTCGTCATCGTGCGCCTCGGGAAAGGAGCGCAATTCTCCGGGCAGTTTATGGTCCACCACCAGCCCTGCCACTACGCGCTCCGATAACGTCACACCGACAACTTTCGCCATTGCTGATTCCTTGAGGGCCGTCATTCTGAGTTCAACTCAGAATCTCCGTATTTTTCGGAAAAGCCTCTATTCGAATTTGCTGACGCGGTTCAATCCATTGAACGCCGCCACTTTATAACATTCCGCCAGGGTTGGATAGTTGAAGACTGTATCCACAAAATATTCGAGCTTTCCGCCCAGCACCATCACCGCCTGGCCGATGTGCAGCAGTTCGCTTGCTCCCTCGCCAATGATGTGTACCCCGAGAATCGCGTGCGTCATGCGATGGAAGATCAGCTTCAGCCGGCCCGTCGTGTCGCCGCGAATCTGCCCGCGAGCGATCTCGCGATAGTAGGCCACACCCACCTCGTACGGCACGTCCTCTTCGGTGAGTTGCTCCTCCGTCTTGCCGATGAAGCTGATCTCCGGAATCGTATAGATCCCATACGGGTAGTAGCTGGGGTTCGACAGAATCGTCTCATCGCCAAACGCTCGCGCCGAGGCAATGCGCCCCTGCTCCATCGACACCGACGCAAGCGATGGGAAGCCGATGACATCTCCAGCAGCGAAAACATTCGGAACTTTAGTCCGGAAATCTTTGTCCACTGGAATCCTGCCGCGCTTGTCCGCGTCGAGCCCGATCGCCGCCAGGTTCAGCTCATCCACGTTGCCCTGCCGCCCTACGGCGTATAGCAGCGCGTCACCTTGCACCTTCTTCTTGCTCTCCAAATTGGCGACTACGGTGCCGTCGGCCATCTCTTCCACGGACTCGACTTCTTCGTTCAGCCGCATGGTCACGCGCGAATCGCGCAGGTGGTAGCTCAGCGCCTCGACGATCTCTGTGTCGGCAAACTCCAGCAGCCGAGGCCGCCGCTCAATCAGCGTAACCCGCACGCCCAGCGCGGAGAACATGCACGTGTACTCCACTCCAATGACGCCGCCGCCGACCACGATCATCGTCTTCGGCAGGGCCGGCAATTCAAGCACCTGGTCGGAGTTGATGATGCTGCGCCCGTTAATTGGCACCTTTTCCGACGCGGCGGGCTTCGTCCCAGTGGCAATCAGCACATTCTTCGTCTCGTACACATTCGAGCCGCGCGAGTTCGTCACCTTGATATGGTTTGCGTCCTCGAAGCTCGCAATCCCCACCAGCATCTCGATGTTGTTGCGCGAGAGCTGCGCCTCGGTCACGTCCACCTCGGTCTTGATCACATGCTGGACCCGGAACGCCAGGTCCGACATGGTGATCTTCTCCTTCACCCTGTAGTTCATCCCGTAGATGGACTTGTAGTTGTACCCGGAGAGGTGCAGGACCGCCTCGCGCATGGTCTTCGACGGGATGGTCCCGGTGTTGATGCAAGCGCCTCCCACTACCTCGCGCGACTCCACCACGGCGATCTTCTTGCCCAGCTTCGACCCGTAGATCGCTGCCCGCTGTCCCGCCGGGCCAGATCCAAGGACGATCAGATCGTATGCACTATCCATGCCGTATCAATCTTCTTTCCAAAGCTCGAAGTTCTGCTGCGTATGGGGGTCGCTACTGCCTTGAAAGTAACATAGCCGACCCAACCCCACGTCACGTCCTAAACTGAACCCATGCTTCGCTACGCCATCACCGACCGCTCCCGCTTCCTCGGAGACGAAGCTGCACGCGAAGCTGCTCTCCTCCAGCAAGCCGCTCGCCTCGCCGTATTGCCCATTGACTTTCTCCAGTTGCGAGAAAAGGACCTGGAGCCTAAAGCCCTTGTCAGGCTCGCTTGGAAGCTCCTCGCCACGCTTCGCGCGCAGTCGCCTGTCCCGAAGCTCCTCATCAACTCCCGCGCCGATATCGCGGTCGCCGCCGCCGCCGACGGCGTTCACCTGACCTCCGCAGAAGGCTCACTCACGCCTACAGACATCCGCCAGCTTTATGCCGCCGCTGGCCTGCCCGAGCCCGTGGTCAGCGTCTCCTGCCACACCCTCGGTGAGGTTGCCCATGCCCGCACTTTCGCTCCAACGCTCGTCCTATTCGGCCCCGTTTTTGAAAAAGTAATCACTTATCCCCAAGCCGGCACCCCCGCCGAAGCGCGAGTCTCCGAGGGCAGCGGGCTCAATCTCCTCCGCCTGGCCTGCGCGGCAGCAGCTCCCATCCCGGTGCTCGCGCTGGGCGGCATCACACCCGAGAACACTGACGCCTGCCTGGCAACCGGAGTCGCCGGGATCGCCGCCATCCGCCTCTTTCTGGAGTGACCCGATCGCGCGACCTCTACTTCTCCTGCGCCCCGTCCGTTTTGCGGAAACTGCTCGCCCACACGAGGTAGAGTCCCAGCAGCAGCGAGATCAATGGCGAAACCAGGAAGAACCGCTCGTACCGCTGCCCGCCGAACAGTCCTCCCAGCACTTGCTGCGGCAGGAACAGGCATGCCAGGCCTTTGATCAAACTCCACCAGCTAACCAGCGTAACTACGACAGGCAGTGCGCCACCCGACCAGACGTTGTGGGCAAGGACCAGCGCCAGACCCGCCGCGACCGCAACCAGGCCAACCGCGAACACCGCCGCCGCGTTGTTCATCATTGCCGTCACGATTTCAACCGTCTCCTGCTTGTAGGTGATCATCGCGAGCGCAACCACGATCGCGAAAAGCCCCAACAATCTAGCCAGATACGTAGTACGCGACGCCATAACTGCCTCCAGTTCCGCTGATTTCCACGACGCTGAGCCCACCGGGCCATCCTGCTCTCGCTTATACACCCCATGCCGTGAGCTGGGTCACCAAAGACACTCTCTCTCGGTGACGAGTAAACTGCCACTCATACTGAGAAGCACGTCGGAGAGTTGCATGTCCAGGATTTGCGCCCTCGTTCTCTTGATAGCGGCATCACTACCGGCCTCTGCCGCAAAGGACATTCCCTTTCAAGTTGTCGACTGGCCCGACTCCAGTTCGCCCGTCCTTCGATTCACATTCTCGAAGTTCAAGACCCTGATGGGTGGGGTGGGCAAGGAGCACACTTACGTCACAGACGCAACAGCCGAGAACCTCACCGACAAGAGCCTCGGCAGCGTCGATCTATCGCTCTATGTCTTCGACAAGGCCAACGCGCGCATCGGCGATGGGAATATTCATCTCACGAATGTGGGGCCGCTCGAGACCGTCAAGTTTCAGTTGACCCTCTACGTCTCCGGCGTTCCTGCTTCGCTAACCATCGCGGCGAATGCCCCGCGAACGCTCTCCATCACCGTCAATTCGGTGCCTCAGGGCGCCGCTGTCAAACTAGACGGCAAAGACATGGGGACCACTCCAAAAGTCCTCGAAGTGACGCTCGGCAAGCACATGCTCGAGTTCAGCAAGGAAGGCTACAACACCGGGACGTTTCCACTTGAGATGGGCCCGCGCGACGGCAATGGCGGCAGCGTCAGCTATGAGCTAGGCACGTCCGCTCACGACACGCTTGAATTGCGCGACGGCTCAGTTCTTTCCGGAGATCTACTCTCTATCGACGCCAGCCAGGTGCAGATTCGTATCGGCGGGAGCACGCAGACCTATCAGCGCAATCAGATCAAACGCATATCGCTCACCCCGCGGGATCCGGTCACCCAATAGACAGAAGCCGAAGTCCGTTCCTTGAGTCCGGCCCGAAGTGGCCCATTGACCTGCGGGCCGCATCGCCCTAACGTTAACAACGTGCTTATTACTCCGCTACAACTCGAAAAAGAGCCTCTCCTCTTCGACGAAGCCATTCCTGCCGGCGTGCTGGATTACGCCCCCGACATCACTCAGGTAGGCCCATTGCCGGTCACGGGCGGCGCCGACCTCATCTTGGAACACCGCGGCCACCGAGAGGAAGTCGCCGACATCCGCGTCCGCGCAGCCTTCAAGGGTAACTTCGAAATGCTCTGCGCCCGTTGCGTCGAGCCTGTGCCCATGCCGCTCAGCGGTAACTTCGACCTGATCTTTCGCCCCCAGGCTGCGGACGCCGACCCGGGGGAGCGATCCATTACCCCGGACGAGACCGAAATCGGCTATTATGAAGAGAGCGGTCTATCGCTTGAGGATGTCGTGCGTGAACAGGTGCTTCTCTCCCTGCCCAGCCGTACGCTCTGCAAAGAAGATTGCAAGGGACTTTGCCCGCGCTGTGGCCAGAACCTGAACCTAGCAACCTGCAACTGCAATCCCACGTCGGACCCCCGATGGAATGCGCTCGCAGGTCTGGCCAGCACGATCGAATCCAGGTAGTACAAGATTTTGTAGCATCGGGCCTTCACTCGCAGCGCACACCGCTGCCGGCCCCATGAAAGGGAACCGCAATGCCGAATCCAAAACGCCGCCACTCCAAGCAGCGCACCGCCAAACGGCGCAGCCACGACTTCCTGACACCGACTAGCACCTCAGAGTGCCCCAACTGCCACGAGCGCAAGCTGCCCCATCGCGTCTGTAAGAAGTGCGGACAATACAAGGGCCGCGAAGTGCTCGCAGTCAAGGAAGCAAGCTAGTCAAGTACCGCGGACTATCTTCCTGATGCCGATTGACATAGTTGTTGATGGGATGGGTTCCGAACGAGCCCCCGAACCTGAGGTTCGCGGGGCCATTCTCGCGTGCCGCGACTACGATGTGCGCGTTCATCTGGTCGGTCCGGAGGAGATTCTCAGGCCAGCATTGACTCGGGCCCTGCGCGCACCGCGCTGGCCGGGAACGTCTGAGCCGGCAATCAACATCGTCAACGCGTCAGAGTGGATCAGCATGGACGACAAAGCCGCCCAGGCCGTCCGCGCCAAGCGCGACTCCTCCATGCGCGTCGGACTGCGCATGGTTCGCGAAGGTTCGGCGCGGGGTTTCTTCACCGCTGGAAACACTGGCGCGGCCATGGCTACGGCCAAAATGGTGCTGGGCATGTTGGCCGGCGTCCATCGTCCCGGCCTTGCCACCATCCTTCCAACCGTCACGGGAAGCCCTTCGTTGCTGCTGGACGTTGGCGCCAACGTGGACTGCGATCCTGACAACCTCGTCCAGTTTGCGGTGATGGGCAACATGTATGCCCGCAACGTGCTGCGGATCGCGCGGCCGCGAGTGGGGCTACTCTCCATCGGCGAGGAAGATTCCAAGGGCAATCAGCTCATCCGCGACACGTTGCCCTTGCTCCGGGCTCTTTCCAGCATCGACTTCATCGGCAACATCGAAGGCCGCGACCTCTTCAACGGCCGCACTGATGTTGCGGTCTGCGACGGTTTTGTTGGAAATGTCGCCCTCAAAACTTCTGAGGGCGTCGCCAAACTAGTCAGTACGCTGCTGCGCGAGGCGCTGAAGTCGACCGTCACATCGCAGGTGGGTGCGCTGCTCTCTCGCCGCGCGTTCAACGACTTCAAGAAACGGCTCGACTACTCCGAATACGGTGGAGCGCCGCTACTGGGAGTGCGCGGCGTCTGCATTGTCGGACACGGTTCGTCGAACGAGCGGGCCGTTATGAACGGCATCCGGGTGGCTGCCGAGTTCGCCCAGGCCGAAGTCAACTCCAGCATCGAAGCCGCACTGCGCCTAGTCTGAGCCATGACTATGAGGCGGGTTGGTGGTTTGTGCTGCCGTCTTGGTGACGTTGGCGCAGGTGAATATCTTCGAGATGATCGATTTGTAGCCGTATGCGCAGGTATGGTTTGAGATTCTAACTACCAATACATATGCAGTTGCGTAATCTGCGGATTGTGCGGCTGATTGGAAGTGACTCCGGCGGGGTGAGGGCTTGACAGGTTTGGGTCGAGTAGAGCCCAAGTCCACACCCCGCGTGAAAAAAGACCGCCGGAGGTCTGGGGGAAGAGCCTCAAGGGCGGCAGACTCTCTATCGGCCGGACGAGGGCGCAGATTCACTGCGTTTGGTCGATCTTTAGTGTGAGTTGCTGGAGTGGGTTCATGTTGATGGTTTGGCGTGCCGATTGCATAATTACCAGCAGTCATTTGGGCTGATTGGGGCCTGCCGGATGAATCGGCAAGAGTGTGAAGTGTGCCCGGAGGGAGAATCGGCGTGCATATACACGGAAACCAACTCGACGCGAGTCTTCAGGTACAGGCTTTGGCTTCGGCGGCGAAGGCCGAAGAGAAAGAGGAAGCCGAGCGTACGCGAGAGAGGCTGCGTAAAGCAGCGGCGGCGCTTGCCGAGCAAGATGCAGCCGAGGACTGCGTGGTGCGGCTGAGTGGCGACAACGCAAGCCAGGAACAACTAAGCCAGCGTGAACAGAACCCAGATGAGGAGACTGAAAGTGGCGGAGAGGTCTTTTCGGACTGGGCATAGCGCTCATGGGAACCGTTACAGGGCGACAAGAATCTGGTGAATTTCCGGTGCGACGGTAGCGTGTGTAACGGGTCGCGTGGCAGAGTTTTGTTGGGCGACCGGGAACATACGCTCGGCGCCCGAGAACACGAAGGTACGAGCCTCCCGTAAGACGGGGCCGCGAAGTTTCGCGGCCCCTTTTTTGTTCGGGGTGCGAGCTGATCCGGCAGTTTCGGAGGGTGTAGCCCCCCTCCCCCCCCGGATTTCGCTATGATCTTCATTCTATTTGGTTTAGATCCTATAATCTTCATTCTATTGCGGTTACGGCTAAGATATTCAATCTGTTGCGGTTACGGGCGACGCCTTCCCGTCGAAATG
>Ga0302278_10003905_pt1 | contig 15765 bp, 7 predicted proteins | sample III_Bog_N3_2_FD_194543 | JGI IMG/M metagenome (GOLD analysis project Ga0302278, IMG submission 194543) | Peat permafrost microbial communities from Stordalen Mire near Abisko, Sweden - III_Bog_N3_2 | ecosystem: Environmental > Terrestrial > Soil > Wetlands > Peat | place: Sweden: Abisko...
GATCATTCCCAGCGTGGCGGTGCCGCTCTCGCTGGTGGGCACGCTTGGGGTCATGTATCTGCTCGGGTACAGCCTCAATAATCTCACCCTGATGGCCCTGACCATTTCCACGGGGTTCGTGGTGGACGATGCCATCGTGATGATTGAAAACATTTTTCGGTACATTGAGCACGGGGACACGCCGTTGCAGGCCGCCTTGAAGGGTGCCGAGCAAATTGGGTTCACGATTATTTCACTGACCATTTCCCTGATCGCGGGGCTCATTCCGCTGTTGTTCATGGGGGACATTGTGGGCCGGTTGTTCCGGGAATTCGCGGTGACGCTGAGCGTGACCATTCTGGTGTCCGCGTTTGTGTCCCTCACTCTCACGCCGATGATGTGCTCGCGCCTGCTCAAAGCGAAAGCCGACGAGAAAAAACACGGTCGCTTTTATGAAGCGTCCGAACGCGTCTACGAACGCATCATAAAATTTTACGGACGCACGCTGCAATGGGTTCTCGCCCGCCAGACGGCGACTTTGTTTGTCGCCGTCGCGACGCTTGTGGTCACGATTTTGCTTTATGTCATCGTGCCAAAAGGATTTTTCCCTGTGCAGGACACCGGCGTGATCCAAGGCATTTCCGACGCCGCGCAAAATATTTCTTTCAGCGCAATGGCCGGGCGGCAGCAGGCGCTCGCACAAGTGATTTTGCGCGACCCAGCCGTTGAAAGTTTGTCGTCGTTCATCGGCGTTGACGGAATTAATTCAACACTCAACAGCGGACGCGTTCTCATTAATCTCAAGCCGCTCGAACAAAGAAAAATAAGTGCGAGCGATGTCATCCGCCGCTTGCAACCCGAACTCGCGAAGGTCGAGGGCATCACGCTTTACATGCAGCCGGTGCAGGATTTGACCGTCGAAGATCGCGTGAGCCGCACGGAATATCAATACACGCTCGAAGACGCGAACGCGGATGAACTGGATGAGTGGACGACGAAGCTCGTGGACAAATTGCAAACGCTGCCGCAACTCCGCGATGTCGCGACTGACCAGCAGACGCATGGCGCGCAGACGACGCTGGTGATTGACCGCGTGACGGCGTCGCGGCTCGGCATCACGCCGCAGGCGATTGACAACGCGCTCTACGACGCGTTCGGCCAACGGCAAATTTCCACGCTGTTCACGCAGTTGAATCAATATCATGTCATTTTGGAAACGCTGCCGGAATTTCAACACAATCCATCGAAGTTGAATGATATTTATGTGCTTTCAACTTCCGGCAGCGCCGTGCCATTGAGCGCGTTCTCGCATTTTGAATCCGGCGTCGCGCCGCTCGCGATCAATCATCAGGGACAATTTCCGGCTGTGACCATCTCGTTCAACCTTGCGCCCGGCGCGGCGCTGGGCGAAGCGACGAAAGCTATCGAACGCGTGCAAAAAGATTTAAACATGCCGTTGAGCGTGCAGGCTTCGTTTCAAGGCACGGCGCAGGCGTTCATCGCGTCGCTCACTAACGAGCCGCTGCTCATTCTCGCGGCGATTGTCACCATTTATATCATTCTCGGCGTGCTTTATGAAAGTTACATTCATCCCATCACAATTCTTTCGACGCTGCCTTCGGCCGGAGCCGGAGCGATTTTGGCGTTGATGGTTTGCGGAACGGAACTCGGCGTGGTCGCGCTCATCGGAATTATTCTACTCATCGGCATCGTGCAAAAAAACGCGATTATGATGATTGATTTCGCACTGGATTTGGAACGCAAAGAAAAAAAACCGCCGCAGGAAGCCATTTATCAGGCGTGCCTGCTGCGCTTCCGGCCGATTTTGATGACAACGTTTGCCGCGATGTTCGGCGGATTGCCGCTCGCGCTGGGAAATGGTGTCGGCGCGGAATTGCGCAAGCCGCTCGGCATTGCCATCGTCGGCGGATTGATCGTGAGCCAAATTCTCACGCTTTACACGACACCGGTGGTTTATCTTTTCTTTGACCGCGTGGCCGAAAAATTTTCAAAGTCGAACAAAACTAAACCGGTCAGCAATGATGGAATTATTCCGGTTGAAATCTGATGAATATTTCCGCGCCATTCATTAAACGTTCCGTCGGCACGGCGTTGTTGACCGCAGCGATCGCGCTGGCGGGCGCGGTCGCGTATTTGCAACTGCCCGTCGCACCATTGCCGCAAGTAGATTTTCCGACCATCAGCATTGGCGCGTCCTTGCCGGGCGCGAGTCCGGAAATCATGGCGTCGTCCGTGGCCGCGCCGCTCGAACGCCAACTCGGCCACATCGCGGGCGTGAATGAAATGACTTCGTCGAGCACGCTCGGTTCAAGTTCGATCACGCTGCAATTCGATTTGAACCGCGACATCAACGGCGCGGCGCGCGACGTTCAGGCGGCCATCAATGCGGCGCGCGCAAATTTGCCGGCGAATCTCCCAAGCAATCCGTCTTATCGCAAAGTAAATCCTGCCGACGCGCCGATCATGATCATTGCGCTCACGTCAGACATTTACAATCGCGGACAGCTTTACGACGACGCATCCACAATCATTCAGCAGAAGCTTTTGCAAATTCAAGGTGTCGGCCAGGTCAACATCGGCGGCGGCGCGCTGCCCGCCGTGCGCGTCGAAGTAAATCCAACTTTGTTGAACAGCTTTGGCTTGAGCCTGCAAGACGTGAGCACAATGTTGAGCCAGCAAAACGCAAATCTCGCGAAAGGCCAATTGGCCGACGGCAACACGACGGCGGACATTCTTGCGAACGACCAATTGCTCAAGGCCGCCGATTACAAAAATCTTATTGTCGCATATCGCAACGGCGCGGCCATCCGGCTTTCGGACATCGCGAATGTTCAGGACGGCGTGGAAAATATCCGCACGGCCGGTTTTCTGAACGGCAAGCCGAGCATTCCGCTCATCATTTTGCGCGAGCCGGGCGCGAACATCATTGAAACCGTTGACCGTATCAAAGCCGCGCTGCCATCGCTCAAAGCTTCAATGCCGGCGGCGATCAACATGGGCGTGGTGCTCGACCGCACGACGACGATCCGCGCGTCGGTTCGCGAAATTGAACGCACACTGCTTATTTCCATCGCACTGGTGATTTTGGTTGTGTTTATTTTTCTACGCAGTCCGCGCGCGACGATGATTCCCGCCGTCGTCGTTCCCGTTTCATTGATCGCCACGTTTGGCGTGATGTATCTGTTCGGCTACAGCGTGGACAATCTTTCGCTGATGGCTCTGACGATTTCGACGGGCTTCGTCGTGGACGACGCGATTGTCGTCATCGAAAACATTTCGCGCCACTTGGAAAAAGGCATGAGCGCGATGGAAGCAGCCCTGATCGGCGCGCGCGAAGTCGGTTTCACGGTGCTGTCCATCAGCGTTTCGCTCGTGGTGGTTTTCATTCCGATTTTGCTCATGGGCGGAATCGTCGGCAGATTGTTCCGCGAATTTGCTGTCGTTCTTTCCACCGCCATTCTCGTCTCGCTCGTCGTTTCACTGACGACGACGCCGATGATGTGTTCGCGTTTGCTCCGGCATCGAAAACCGGAGGAGCACGGAAAAATTTATCGCGCAAGTGAAAAAGTTTTTGCGAAATTGCTCGGCGCGTATGAACGCAGCTTGACGGTCGTGCTGCGGCATCCGGCGATCACGCTGGTGATTCTTTTGCTGACGATTGCCCTGAACTTTTATCTTTTCGTCATCGTGCCGAAAGGATTTTTTCCGCAACAGGACAACGGCACGATCCAGGGCGGCATTCAAGGCGCGCAGGATATTTCGTTTTCCGCGATGCAATCGGCAACATTGCGGTTCGATAATTTGATCAAAAGCGATCCGGCGGTGCAAAACGTCATCGCGTTCACCGGCGGCGGCGGCGCGGCCAATGGCGGATTTATTTTTCTGGCGCTTAAGCCGCTGGAAGAACGGAAGATTCGCGCGGACCAAATCATCGCGCGCCTGCGACCGAAACTCGCATCCGTTCCGGGCGCTTCCGTGTTTTTGCAGGCCGGGCAGGATTTGCGCATCGGCGGACGGCAAAGCAGCGCGCAATATCAATACACGATCCAAAGCGAAAACCTTGATGACCTCATCAAATGGGGGCCGATTTTACTTCAGCAAATGAAAACATTGCGCGGCTTCACCGAAGTCAATACCGACCAGCAAAATCAAGGGTTGCAAGCCTCGCTCGTTTATGATCGCGCGACGGCGGCGCGCCTCGGCATTTCGCCGCAGACGATTGACCAGACGCTTTACGACGCGTTCGGGCAGGCGCAGGTTTCGACGATGTTCACCTCGTTGAACCAATATCACGTCGTCATGGAAGCGGCGCCGCAATTTTGGCAAGGCCCGCTCGGACTCAATGCCATTTATCTGCGCGCGACCAACAGCAGCGTGGTCGTTCCGCTCAATGCCATCGCGCATTACGAACCGACGACCGCGCCGATCGCCGTGAATCATCAGGGGCAATTTCCGGCGGTCACGCTCTCGTTCAATCTCGCGCCCGGAATCGCTTTGAGCGACGCTGTAAAAGCGATTCAACAAATGGAACAAAAAATCAAATTGCCCGATACGGTTCACGGAAATTTTTCAGGAACGCTTCAGGCATTTCAACAATCTTTGGCGACTGAACCATTTCTGATTCTCGCCGCGCTCGTGGCGGTTTATATCGTGCTCGGAATTCTTTACGAAAGTTACATTCATCCGATCACGATTCTTTCGACGCTGCCGTCGGCGGGCGTGGGCGCGGTTCTGGCGCTGCTGATTTTCAAAACGGATTTGAGCATCATCGCCATCATCGGAATTTTGCTGCTCATCGGCATCGTGAAAAAAAATGCGATCATGATGGTGGACTTCGCGCTCGCGGCGGAACGCGAGGAAGGGAAAAATTCGCGCGACGCTATTTTTCAGGCGTGCCTGCTTCGTTTTCGTCCGATTTTGATGACGACCATGTCGGCTATTTTCGGCGCGCTACCGCTGATTTTGAGCACCGGAACCGGCTCGGAACTTCGCCGTCCGCTCGGTATCACGATTGTCGGCGGATTGATCATGAGCCAGGCGCTGACGCTTTTCACGACGCCGGTAGTTTATCTTTATCTGGATCGTATGCGGTTGTGGTGGGAACGAAAACACAAAAAGAAAATCGAATCCGGTATGGCATTGCAGCCGGCGGCGATTATCGCAATGTCGAGTTTCATTTTGTTCGCCAGCGGTTGCAGTTTCGCGCCGCACTATGCGAAGCCTTCAATCCAGACGCCGGCTGCTTTCAAGGAATTGACACCGGCGCAAACCAAAACAACTGACGGCTGGAAAACCGCCGAGCCGAAGGACGACGCGCTTCGCGGCAAATGGTGGGAAATGTTTAGCGATACAAATTTGGACGCGCTCGAAGATCAAGTAGACGTTTCCAATCAAACGGTCGCGGTGGCGCTGGAAAATTTCCTGTCGGCGCGCGCGATCGTCAAGCAATCACGTTCGGAATTTTTCCCGACCGTCAGCGCCGATCCTTCGGTCACGCGCTCGCGACAATCAACACTGACGCGAGGCCAGACAATTTCTTCGACGAATAATGCCGCCGTCACTTTGACGGAATACTCGTTGCCGCTGGACGCGTCGTGGGAACCGGATTTTTGGGGCAGCATCCGCAACACTTACCAGGCGAATAAATTTGAAGCGCAGGCAACGCTGGCCGATTTGGAAAACACGCGGCTGACGATTCAATCCGAACTGGCGGCGGATTATTTCACGCTGCGTTCGCTGGACGCGCAGAAGCAACTTTTTGATTTCACCGTCCAGTCTTATCAGAACTCGCTCCAATTGACACGCACCTTGTATAAAACCGGCATTGATTCCGACCAGGATGTCGCGCAGGCCGAAACGCAGCTCGAAACGACCGAAGCGCAAGCCACCGACCTCGGCATTCAGCGCGCGCAAATGGAACACGCCATCGCCCTGCTCATCGGCCAGCCGGCGTCGGCATTTTCCATCGAGACAAATTCGCTCGTCGGAAAACCGGTCGCGATTCCGTTTGGCGTTCCGTCGCAATTGCTCGAACGCCGTCCCGACATTGCCGCCGCCGAGCGTCGCGTCGCGGAAGCGAACGCGCAGATCGGCGTGGCGCGTGCGGCTTATTTTCCGACGGTGACTTTGAGCGGCTCGGTCGGCTACGAAAGTTCATCCACGGCAAATCTTTTCAGCGGGCCAGCTTTTATGTGGTCAATTGGTGGATCACTGGCGGAAACCATTTTTGACGCCGGCAAACGCCGCGCGGTCACCGAGCAGGCCTGGGCAAGCTATCGCGGCACCGTTGCAAATTACCGCGAGACCGTGCTCGCCGCATTTCAAGAAGTTGAAGACAATTTGTCTTCCTTGCGAATTTTGTCGCAGGAACTTCAACAACAAAACGCCGCCGCCGCCTCGTCGCAACGCTATCTCAATCTCGCCAACTCGCGTTACAGGCTCGGCGTGGACAGTTACCTCAATGTGATTGTCGCGCAAACCGCCCTGTTGAACAATCAACGCACGGCGTTGAATCTGCAAATGGAACAAATGACCGCGAGTGTGCAATTGATCAACACGCTTGGTGGCGGCTGGGATATTCGCACCAAGACGACAGCGACCGTTCCTTGAACACCGCACTATGAATTATGAAAATGCTGAAACTTTTTTCGGTATTTACCGCCGCAGTGCTGCTCTGCGGCTGTTCAAGCACCAAGTTCACGGAATATCATGGGTCAGAGGTTCTCCAAGGCGCGGGAGGCGAAGAGCGAACCGTTGACGGCATTGACATCTGGGAGAAAGGAGACCCCGACAGGAAATATAAAATTCTGGGCGTCATTGAAGAAAGTCGCAAACACCGGCTTCCTTTGGGACGTTTTTCACGAATTTTTTCAAATTCAGGCGACACCGACGATCGAGATTCTGTTATCGCCAAAGCCGCGCACGAGCACGGAGGAGACGCCGTAATTTTCGTGGACAGAAGCCGAAGTCAATCTGATATAGGGCAGTTTGGAGAACAAAATCATCCGCAATACACGTTGGTCGTAATCAAGTATGTCGAATGAACCAACAAGATAACCAAGTTTTGAAACTGTGCGTGTTGAAAGCGGTGGCGGCTGCCGCGCCTCGGTGAAATCGTTGAAACAAATCGTTAAGCTCAATTCGCAGGTTGCGACTGGCTGATCAATTGGATCATTGATAAAAGCGATTAATGAAGCTGGCTCAATTGGAATGATCACGTCCCGGTATGTTGCAGCGCCTTATGCAGGCTCAATGTATTGCCATCATCTTTTTTCAAATCGAGAAAAATATAAGATGAGACAATCGTCCAGCCGCCAAGAATCAAAAACGTCAGATGAATGCCGTGGATCATCTGCGGCGCGCTCGTGTGAAACCGGTCCGGCACGAACAATGCCGTGAGCAGCGACCCGATGGCGATGCCAAAGCTGATGGACATTTGCTGCACCGTGCTCGTGATGGCGCTCGCGCCGCTGGTCTGTTCGTCCGTCACGTCCGCATAGACCAGCGTGTTCATGCTGGAATATTGGAGCGAGGTGAACATTCCAAAAATAAACACCTGCGTCACGATCAGCCAGACTGGCGTGCCCGCGCCGATGGTCGCGAAGGAAAGGGTCATAACGCCGAGCATCAACGTGTTGAAAATCAAAACGCGGCGATAGCCAAAGCGTTGCAAAATTTTCCGCAGCACGAATTTCAAACTCAACGCGGCGGCCGCCTGCGGCATGATGAGCAGACCGGATTGAATCGGCGTGAAGCCAAGACCAACCTGATACAGCAGCGGAAATAAAAATGGAATTCCGCCGATGCCCAGCCGCGTGAAAAAGCTGCCGCTGACCGACGCGCGAAAAGTGCGGATGCGAAACAGCGTCAGCCGCAGCAAAGGAAATTTGATGCGCCCCGCCCGCATTCCGTAAGCGACGAGACAAATCGCGGACACGGCCAGCAATGCCAGCAACGTGCCGTCGCCCAAGGTGTGTTCGCCAAAAACTTCCAGCACATACGCCAGCAGCCCGATGCCCGTGCCGAACAAAATCAATCCCACGAAATCGAGCGGCGGCGAATTCTCCTGACGGTAATCGGGCAGATGACGAAAGACAAAATAAAGTCCCAGCAGGCCGACGGGCAGGTTGATGAAAAAAATCAGCCGCCAATGAAAATAGCCGACGATGAAACCGCCGGCGACCGGGCCGAGCATCGGGCCGATCAAACCGGGAATCGCCACGAAGCTCATCGCGCGGATGAGTTCGGATTTTGGAAACGTCCGCACCAACGTCAACCGCCCGACCGGCACCATCATCGCGCCGCCAAAACCTTGCAGGACGCGGCAGGCCACGAGCAGATGAATGTTGTTTGAAATTCCGCAGAGCAATGAACCCAAAGTGAACGTCCCAATCGCCCACGCGAAAACGTGGCGTGTGCCGAAACGATCCGCCATCCAGCCGCTGATGGGTATGAACACCGCCAAGCTCAGCGTGTAACTGGAAAGCACCGCCTTCATGCTCAACGGCGCGATGTTGAGCGCCTTCGCGATGGCAGGAACGGCGGTGTTCAGAATCGTCGTGTCCAGCGCCTGCATGAAGAAGGCCACCGCCACGAGCCACGGCAAAAAGCGTTTTACCGCTTCGATGGAAATCGCCGAAGGCACCGCCGCGACAGCGGCATCAGCCGACGGGCTGACTTTTGCCGCCGCCAATTTTTTTGCCATGCGCTGAAGCTAACGCAACCGCCGCGCCAGTTCAATGCGCGTGGTCTTTTTGAATGAATCCAGGGTGGCCAGAGGCGCGGTCATCGTTCCCGCTACCCCGCGATAAAACCTTTCACCGTCAACACCGCGGCCTGCGCTGGAAAAATCTTTTCGACCAGCACACGATGGACTTCTTCGTCACGGTCGAAGCAAGCGTCCTTGAGCGCGACACAGCGGTAGCCACTTGCTGCATTCTGAAAGTCAAAGTGTTTACGGCTGCGCGACGGTGAGACAATCCGCGTTGGGAGCAAGCTGATTCGTCGTTCACTTTGTTTATTAAATCTTAATCAGGTGGCCACCGACCAGAGGGCGGTGCAATTTAGTGACAGGGCCGTGGCGCAAAACACACTTTGACAACACTACATGAGACTTAACCTAGTATTAGTAGCTTCTGTTTGGCCGTCCCGCCGCATTATCATTCGCAGCAGCACGGCCAGACCGAAGCGTGTTCATTACGTCACTGAAAGCCGAACGCGTCGGGATTTATTTGTGTTTTCTGTGGTCACGCACGAAAACGGACAATTGATGGCAAAACTTCCGCCGATGTAAAAACCACTTGCAGACGGTATACCGCCTGCTAGATTGCAAACACTTTGCAAGACAGAAAGTGCTATTTCAGCCGCCGGATGCGCCAGCGTCTTTATCTGGCGGCAGGCGTTTTATCGCTGGCCATCTGGCTGCTCATGGCGGCGGCAGAAGTTTGCACGCCACTGCACGCGTGGCTCCACGGCGGAACGATTCCCGACAATGATGATTGCGCGATAGTGGCCATTGCCCACGGAAAAGTGGAAACGGTCGTCTGTGCGGCTCCTGCAATCGTTCCGGTGATCGGGATTGAAATCATTCCCCAAATTGAAAATTCAGTTTTTTATCCATCTCCAGCCTTTCTTCCTGATGGCCGCGGCCCGCCGGTTTCTCTTCTCCCTTCCTGAAAAGTTCACCGGCCTTCGCAGGCCGGCATCCGTCAGTTAATTCAACCTGAATTATTTCGACGTTCTGCTTTTAGGCATACGTCATTTGGAAAATTGTGAGATCGTGCAGTTGAAAAATTTTAGAATCGTGCAGGTGGAAATCCATGCCCAAGCCGCATGAGCAAATTAAGCAAACAACGGTTGGATAAGGTGATTGCCGATTGGCAACCATCATATTGTGTGCCTTTCCTCGCAGCGTTGGCCGGTTTGCTACTGGCCGGCTGCGCGGTGGGACCGGACTTTAAGCGACCGGCAACTCCGGCAGTCGGCGGTTATACCGCCAATCCGCTAGCGACCACCGTCACCAGCACAAATGTCGCCGGCGGGGAAGCCCAGCGCTTTGCCCAGGGCGGCGACATTGCTGGCGACTGGTGGATATTGTTTCATTCCCAGCCGCTCAATGAGCTGATTGAACTCGCGCTCACAAACAATCCCGACCTCAAGGCCGCGCAGGCGGCGTTGTCCGTCGCCCGCGAAAATGTGCTGGCGCAACGCGGCGTTTATTTTCCCAGTGCTGCGGGCAGCTTTTCCGCAACGCGCCAGAAGCAACCCGGAACGCTCGCACCGGTGCCAAATTCAAACGCCTTTGAATACAATTTGTTCACGCCGCAGGTCAGCGTTTCCTACTCACCCGATGTCTTCGGTCTAAACCGCCGCACATTGGAATCGGTGCATGCGCAGGAACAGGCAGTCCGTTTCCAAATGATCGCGGCCTATACCACGCTGACCGCGAACGTGGTGGTCACGGCGATTCAGGCGGGCGCGGTGCAGGCGCAGATTGACGCGACGCGCCAGCTTGTTGACCTCAGCTCGAACATGGTGGAAATCCTGAAATACCAGTTGACCAAAGGCTACGCCAGCCGGCTCGATGTGGTCGCGCAGGAATCGCAGCTTGCGCAAGTCGTCGCGACGCTGCCGCCGTTGATGAAACAAGCTGCTCAACTGCGCGACCTGCTTGCGGTCTTGGCTGGCCGGTTTCCAAATCAGGCACCGGTGGATAAATTCGAACTTTCGAGCCTGCAATTGCCGGTGGAAATCCCGGTAAGCCTGCCATCGCAACTCGTGGCGCAACGGCCCGACGTGTTGCAAGCCGAGGCCAACCTCCATGCTGCGAGCGCGCAGATCGGTATCGCCATCGCGAACCGGCTGCCGAACATCACGCTGACCGCAGATGCGGGCAGCACGGCGCTTTCCTTCGATAAATTATTTTCATCCGGCACGGGCTTTTGGGGTTTGGGTGCGGCGGCAACCGCGCCACTTTTTCAGGGCGGAACACTGTTGCATCAGGAGCGCGCGGCTAAAGCGGCTTACATGCAGGCGGCGGAACAATATCGCAGCACGGTGCTGACCGCGTTTCAAAATGTCGCGGATACTTTGACGGCGCTGGAACAGGACGCCGAGGGTTTGAAGGCCGCCGCCGCCGCTGCGGATGATGCCCAGGAAACTTTGGATTTATCGCAGCACCAATGGAAAGACGGCTACATCAGTTATCTCGCGTTGTTGAGCGCCGAGCAGGCGTATCAGCAGGCGCGCATTAACCTCGTGCAGGCGCAGGCAAATCGTTTTGCTGACACAGCGGCGCTGTTTCAAGCGCTGGGCGGCGGCTGGTGGCATCGTGCGGATTTAACCAAGGATAAAAATGAAAAATAAATTTGTGCGTAGCGGCTTTCGGCAGAAAGCCGGATTCTTCAATTTTAAAAGTTGTGCGGCGCTCTGCCGAGACGCCGCTACACTTGCCGTAACCGTCGCGGCGCTGGTGTCGTTCACCGGCTGTTCGCCCAAAAGTGACAGCAACGAACCAGCCTCATCCGTGACCGTCAGCAATGTGACGCTGACGGCGGAGCAAAAACAGAAAATCCAGTTTTACACCGTTGCGCCATCGAAATTTCACAAGACGACGGAGACCACCGGCACGGTGGATTTTGACAACGATCAGGCCACCAGCGTGCTCGCGCCGTTCGGTGGGCCGGTGTCGAAGCTGCTCGTTAATCCCGGCGACAAGGTCAAGGCCGGCGATGCGTTGGCGGAAGTGGACTCGCCTGACTTTGCGGCCGCCATCAGCGCGTATCGCAAGGCGCTCGCCACCGCGCAGACGCTGCGGCGCGTGGCCGACATGGACAAGGATTTGATCCAACACAACGGCGTGGCGCAGCGCGAAGAAGAGCAGGCGCAAACCGACGCCGCCAACGCCGAGGCCGACCGCGACGCCGCGTTGCAAACGCTCGTCTCGCTGAATCTTGATCCGCAAGTCATCAAAGACCTTCAGGCGGGCCAGCCCGTTTCGCGTCCTGGTGGCAAAATTAATTCGCCCATTGCGGGCACCGTGGTGGAAAAACTCATCACGCCCGGAGAACTTTTGACGGCGGGCACCACGCCGTGTTTCACCGTGGCCGACCTTTCGCGCGTCTGGGTGATGACGCAGATTTTCGGTTCCGATCTGGCTTCGGTCAGCGTCGGCGATTCAGCGGAAATTTTTACGGGCATCGCGACAAATAGTTTTTCCGGCAAGGTGGACAACATTTCCGCGCTGGTGGATCCCACCACGCGTTCGGTGATGGTGCGCGTGGTCGTCGAAAATCCCGGTGACTTGCTGAAAAAGCAAATGTATGTCCGCGTGAAAATTCAGGCGCATCAGGAAAGTTCCGGCCTGCTGGTGCCGGTCTCGGCGATTTTGCGCGACGATGTGAAGCTGCCTTTTGTTTACGTCGTCCAGCCCGACGGCAGCTTTGCGCGACGGCATGTCACGCTGGGTTATCGCACCGGCGACCAATATGACATTCCCGAGGGCCTGCAAGTCGGCGACCAGCTTGTCGTGGATGGCGCGATCTTTGTTCAATTCCTGCAAAACCAATGAGCGAGCCATTGCCACCCATTGAATCCGCGCCGCGAACGGCTTCGATGATGAACCGCGTCGTCGCGTCGTCGTTGCGGCAACGCTTTCTCGTCGTGCTGCTGACGCTCGTGCTGATCGGCGCAGGCACGCGCTCGCTCGAACGCCTGCCGGTGGATGCGTATCCCGATTTGTCGCCGCCGATCGTCGAGATCATCACGCAATGGCCCGGCCACGCCGCCGAGGAAGTGGAACGCCTCATCACCGTGCCCGTCGAAGTCGGGATGAACGGCATTCCGAAGATGACCACGCAACGTTCGATCACGCTCTACGGATTGTCCGATGTCATCCTCACTTATGACGATGGCACGGACAACAACTTCGCCCGCCAGGAAGTTTTTAACCGGCTGTCCAGCCTTAGCCTGCCGACCGGCGTGACGCCTTCGGTGTCGCCGTTGTCATCGCCTTCGGGTTTGATCTATCGTTACGTGCTACAAAGTTCCGACCGCTCGCCGATGGAACTGAAAACGTTCGAAGATTGGATCATCGAGCCAGCCTACAAATCCCTCGCCGGCGTGGCGGATGATTCGGGCTTCGGCGGCGGCACGATGCAATATCAGGTGCTGCTCGATCCGACGAAGATTGCCGGCGTCGGCCTGTCAGTGTTGCAGGTGGAAGCGGCGCTCGCGGCCAACAACGGCAATGCCGGCGGCGGTTTCTATTCGCAAGGCGGACAGTTTTATTACGTGCGCGGTCTCGGTCGTTTGGAAACTTTGGAGGACATTGGCAACGTGGTGCTGGCGGTGAACAATGGCACGCCGGTATTGCTGAAAAATGTCGGTCGCGTGGTCATCGGCATCGCGCCGCGGCTCGGCGAGTTCGGCTTCGAGAAGCAGGACGACTGCGTGGAAGGCGTCATCCTGTTGCGAACGGGCGACAAAACACAGGACGTCCTGAAGCGCGTCGAGGCGAAGACCAGGCAGCTCAACGAGCAAGTTCTGCCCAAGGATGTGAAAATCGTCCCGTTCTACGACCGCACCGATTTGATCAAGCTCACGACGCAGGTCGTGGAGCAAAATCTTTTGCGCGGCATGGTGCTGGTCGTCGTGATCCTGATTTTTTTCCTCTACGATTTTCGCGCGGGTTTGATCGTCGCGGTCACGATTCCGCTCGCGCTGTTGTTCGCATTTATCTGTCTCGATTTGCAAAAGGCTTCGGCGAATTTGCTTTCCATCGGTGCGGTGGATTTCGGCATCCTCGTGGATGGCGCGGTCGTGATGGTGGAAAATATTTTCCGCCAGATCGCCTTGCGCAAAGGCACCCGCCATAACGTCCTCGAAATAATTAAGGACGCCGCCGCCGAGGTGGACCGCCCGTTGTTCTACGCGGTCGCGGTGATCGTCGCCAGCTTCCTGCCGATCTACGTTTTGGCCGGGCCGTCCGGCACGCTGTTCAAACCGATGGCCGATACGATGGTATTTGCGCTGATTGGTTCGTTGATCGTCACACTGACCTTGCTGCCGGTGCTGTGTTCGTGGTTCATGCGCGACGGCGTGCGCGAGCGCCGCAGCGCCGTATTTGAAGCCATCAAATCGGTTTACACCAAGGGCCTGGATTTTTGCCTCGCGCGTCCGTGGGGCACGACGCTGGCCTCGACCATTCTGCTCGCCGGTTCGCTGCTGCTCATCCCGCGCATCGGTGCGGAGTTCATGCCGCAACTGGATGAGGGCGCGCTGTGGGTTCGCGCCACGATGCCTTACACCATTTCCTACGACGAATCGGCGAAAATCACGCCGCAGATCCGCGCGGTGTTGAAATCGTTTCCTGAAGTCACCACCGTCGCCTCCGAACTCGCGCGGCCTGACGACGGCACGGATTCCACCGGATTTTTCAACGTCGAGTTTTACGTCGGCTTGAAACCTTATTCGGAATGGACCGGTGCGTATCGCAGCAAAGCGAAGCTAATTGAAGCTATCAACGAGAAGCTCGTTTCGTTTCCAGGAATCATCTTCAACTACACGCAGCCCGCCGAGGACGCGGTGGACGAGGCCGAATCCGGTTTGAAGAGCGCGCTGGCCGTCAAAGTCTTCGGGTCCGATCTCGACGTGCTGGAGCAAAAGGGCAAAGCCATCAAAAAGATTTTGGAGCAGGTGCGTGGCATCAAGGATGTGACGCTGGTGAAGGAACTCGGCCAACCCAGCCTCGACATCAAAATCAATCGCACCATGATCGCCCGCTACGGCGTGAACGTTGCCGACATCAACGCGCTCATCACCACCGCCATCGGCGGCGACGTGGCCACGCAGGTGCAGCAGGGCGAAAAACAATTTGATCTCGTCGTCCGCCTCGAACGCCAATACCGCGACAACCCCGAAGAGATCGCCAACATCCTCGTGCCGACACCGGGCGGACAGCAGATTCCGCTCAAGGAATTCGCGGACATTCGCGTGATGAACGGCGCGTCGTTCATTTACCGCCAGGACAATTCGCGCTACATTGGCGTGCAATTTTCCGTGGCCGGACGCGACCTGGCTGGCGCGGTGGAAGATGCCATGCAGCAGATCAACGGCAAGGTCACCATGCCGGAGGGCTACCACATGGATTGGGGCGGCGAATACACGGAATACACCAAGTCCCGCGCGCAACTGAATGTGATTTTGCCGCTGACCTTGTGCCTGATTTTCCTGCTGCTGTTCGCGCTCTACAGCAATTTGAAATTCCCGTTTATCACCGTGCTCGGCGTGGTATTATCCGCGCCGGTTGGCGGACTCATCGCGCTTTGGCTCACCGGCACGCCGTTTTCGGTTTCGTCCGGCATCGGCTTCCTCGCCTTGTTTGGCGTCTCGGTGCAGACGGCCGTCGTTTATATTTCTTACGTCAACGAACTCCGCCTCGGCGGCACCAAACTCGCCGAAGCAATTCGCGAAGGAGCGATCCTACGGCTGCGTCCAATCATGATGACCGCGCTCGTGGCGGCGTTGGGCTTGTTGCCAGCGGCGCTGGCCACCGGCGTGGGCACGGATACCCAACGGCCATTTGCCCTGGTAATCGTCAGCGGCTTGTTCACGCGGCTGTTGATCAGCATTTTCCTGATGCCCGCGCTCTATACTCTTGTGGCTCGTTCAGGAGATCGGCTGGAAGTGTGATGCCGCGATGGGGTATAAAGGGAAGGGTTTAGAGCCGTTGTGCGATGGGCTGGAACGAATCGCAATAGAAAGGAT
>Ga0302278_10003908_pt1 | contig 15756 bp, 10 predicted proteins | sample III_Bog_N3_2_FD_194543 | JGI IMG/M metagenome (GOLD analysis project Ga0302278, IMG submission 194543) | Peat permafrost microbial communities from Stordalen Mire near Abisko, Sweden - III_Bog_N3_2 | ecosystem: Environmental > Terrestrial > Soil > Wetlands > Peat | place: Sweden: Abisko...
TTCCACGCCGGCCCCGTCTTCAGCGCCCTCCTCAAGCAGCTTTACATCGACCAGCAATACGTCCCCCGCACCATCCTCGTCCCCGCAGAATTCGACGACCGCGAGGCCCTGACCAACCTCCTTACTACCCGCACCGGCCATCGCATCGAAATCGCCGTTCCCCAGCGCGGCGAAAAGCGCTCCCTCATCGACCTCGCCGGACAAAACGCTAAGCAGTCCTACACGCAGCGCTTCCGCGTCCTCGAGCCATCGCGCAAGGCCATTCAGGAAGCTCTAGCGGACGCGCTCATGCTCCCTGAACTACCCCGCCGCATCGAGTGCTTCGACATCTCGCACATCCAGGGCGCGGAAACCGTCGCCTCTCTCGTCGTGTGGGAAGACGGCAAGATGAACAAGCAGCTTTATCGCAAATTCAAAGTCATGACCGTCCTCGGTGTCGACGACTTCGCCTCCATGCGCGAAGTAGTCCACCGCCGCTACAAGCGCCTGCTCGACGAAAGCGGAAACAAGATTGAAACCATTCTCGCAGCCGAGCGAACTGTGCCACCATCCCGGGAAACGCCGGGTGCCCCCGGTCCCTCGCACTTGGGGACCGGGGCGGACAAGCCCTCCAAGGAGCCCAAAACTCTCCCGTCGCTCATCCTCATCGACGGCGGCCTCGGGCAACTCCACGCCGCCGCCGATGCCCTTGAATCCCTCGGCCTCACCAGCCAGCCGCTCGCCTCCATCGCCAAACGAGAAGAAGTGATCTACCTCTACGGCAACGAAGACGAACCCATCGTCCTCGACCGCCGCTCCCCCGTCCTCCATCTCATCCAGCTCATCCGCGACGAGAGCCACCGCTTCGCCGTCGGCTATCACCGTCAGCGCCGTGCCATGCGCGACCGCGACTCCGAGTTGCTCAACATCCCCGGCGTCGGCGCGCAAACCCGCCAAAGATTGCTATCCCACTTCGGCAGCCTCCGCGATGTGCAACAAGCGACTGCAGAATCTCTCGCATCCGTAGTTCCGCGCAAAACCGCAGAGTCTATTTACAATCACTTCCACATGGCTCCCCGCGAAGTGTAACTCGGACGCTAGGACCTGTAACGCCGCTTTCTTTTCACAATGTTTGAAGGCACTGATCGTTGACAGCAATATCCCCTCCGGCTACGATGAACGCATTCCCATCCTTTCATCCGATCTCCCGCGAGGCTCTCATGGAACCCATGCAAGAGGCGCAAACTCCGCCAGCCGTTTCAAACGGCCCAACCCTGCTCAATGGGACGCTCGTAAATGGGTCGCAGGTCAATGGGATGCGGGGCCCGACGTTCCCCGGCCCCAAGAAGCTGAAGGACAAGCATTGGTATATTCTCCGGATCTCTGCATTCCTCCTCTTGTTGCCTTTCGCGCATTTCTACGGTTGTTTTGCAACGGACGCCGATCGGACACAGGCCCAGCAAGTGGTGTCGGTGATTCACTCACAATTGGGACACGGAGATTTTGACGGGATTTACGACAACGCAGACAAAAGTCTGCGGGATGAGGTAACCCGCGATCGCCACGTTGCGCTCTTTTCATACATCGTCAAACGCTATGGAACTCCCTCGGATTGCGCAGTGAGCGATACAGCGGTGCGATTCGGCTTTGGGACAAAAATGATTCAATCCGAGTGCACTTCCAAATGGTCGGGCGGCCTTACCCTGGTTGAGACTTTTCGATTCAAGAAGAGTGACGACGAGTACCGGCTTTACTATTTCCGTTACAGAATCAAACCTTGATTCTCATCGTGCGCCGTTCAACTGCATTCTTGGCGATCGATAAGGCAAAGAAGCTCGCTAAGGAGACTCAAAATGGCCCTTAAGACAACCCCCTGGGACCCATCCGAATATCTCGACGGCCCAAAGTCCATTGCCGCCTATCTCGAAGCCGCCTTCGAGGACGGAGATCCCGCTCTCATTGCAACCGCACTCGGCGACATTGCCCGCGCCATCGGCATGACCCAGCTCGCAGCCCAGACCGGCGTCACCCGCGAGGCTCTCTACAAAGCCTTATCCCCCAATGGTGACCCGCGTTTATCTACACTGTTGCGCGTCGTCAAAGCCCTCGGCCTGAAACTCACTCCCCGCGCTGCCTGAAGTTACCGCACACCCCAGTTATCCCCACAAACAATCTCCCTGAACAACCGCGTCTCCCTAAGCCGCATCCGACTTACCGGTACGTATAAGGCGCACGTCACCACGCGCAGGACATGGAGATCATCAAAATGAATCACTTGGCTTTGCATCGTCACCTCCTCCCCGGAGCGGCAATGCTTCTTGGCGCTCTTGCCATCGCAGGATGCCACAATGAGCCCGCTCACCCCGATGAAAAATCGGCAGTCACCAACTCTCTCAGCACCAACAACCTCGGCAGCGTCAGCGTTTCGCAGGACCGCGACAAAGGAGTTATCACTTTGACCGGCAACGTAACCTCCGACGATCAGAAAGCCCAGGCCGAATCCCTTGCCAAGCAGGCAGCGCCCGACTACACCGTCGCTGACGAGCTCGGCGTTCGCCCGGTCGGCGACCAATCTCAGGCCGGCGCGGTGGCCTCAAATCTCGATAATGGCATCGAAGACAACTTCAAGGCCTCAATCAAGGCCAACAAGAACCTCGATGATCAGAGCATCCACTTCAAGGCGAAGAACGGAACACTCGTTCTCAAAGGCACTGTAAGAACGCTTGCCCAGAAGAAGGAAGCGGGAAGCTTGGCCAAACAGGTTCCCAACGTGCAGCAGGTTGTGAACGAACTGGAAGTTAAACCAGGGAAGCACTCTTCCGCTAACTCCTGAGTTGCTTCTCGTTCAAGCGAGTCATTAACTCGAATTGAGTGTGCTGGCGAGTTTTAGAGCGCGCTGATCCAGCCAGCGGAAGGCGCGTTCAATCAGGGGCAGGGGCGTGGGGTTTTCGCGATTTCCCTCACCTTGCCGGCAACGAAGGAGAATCGCACTGACAGTTGCCGGACCTTGCCCACGTTTTTTTTGAGCGTTGTTCAACAGTCAAGAGCTTTTTTGAGGAGATCAGGAATATGTCCAACCCATCCAGCACCGCACGCTCGACAGAAGAAACGCTCTACACCGTGATCGATATCCTCATTGACGGGCAGGAAGGATTCCAAAAGATCGGCGACGAAATCAAGGATCCCGTTCTGAAGGCTTACTTCCTTGACGAGTCCTTGCGCCGCGCCGAGTTCCGCGGAGAACTTGAAACTTTGCTGAGGGATCAAGGCGTTCATGACATCAAGGAGAAAGGCACGGTCGGCGGCACGCTCCGTCGCACCTGGGGTGAGTTGAAAGTGAAGATGGGCGGCGGAGATCACACCCTTCTGGAAACCGCCGAACAAGGCGAAGACGCAGCCGTACACGCGTATGAAGAGGCGCTGGCCAACACTGACTTGCCGCTACCCGTGCGCGAAGCCCTCGCCACGCAAAACGCACATATTCAAGCCGCACACGACTATGTGAAAGCCGCCCGCGACAACAACGGTTAATCCCCCGTTGGTTCCCCAGCACGGCTCGTTCCCTGTGCCCATTCATCGCAGTCTTCGGGGACCCCACGAACAAATCTTCGTTTGTGGGGTCGTTGGGGCGATGAATGGGATCGGGAAGGGCCGAAAGCGACAAATCCCATGCCGGTGCGTGTTTAATTCGCCTTCGGCGCTCCGCCTGTTTTTGTTGTCTTCGGCATAAAGCCCGATCTTGCCGCCATCTGCGTAATGAACCGATTGACGAACCCGTTCCCATTGAACGCGTCTTCAGGGATCGCGCCGATGTAGCGAATCAAGCCAGACTTGTCTACAACAATCCCCAGCGGATAATCGATTGCGCCGAAGGTACGGCTCGTTTCCGCGGGGACCAGCAGGGTCGCAGTCCCCTGCAGTTCCTTCATCTCCGCATCCCGCAAGGATTGACCGTTCGAATCCGCATCCTCCTGGAAGATGAGACCGTATGCATGAATCGGCGTAGTGCCATTCACAACCGCAAAAGCAGTCAGTGTCTTCATCATCTTTCTGCACTGCACGCACCAGTCCGGAAACAGTACAAACACCGTCGCGTAGCCAAAGCTGGAGTTGATCTGTGCCTTGGCATTCGGTCCGCGTAACGAGCGAATCACCTTGATCTCCGGCAGCCGCGTGCCAAGCAATTGATATTGCGCATGCACGCTCTCGATTCTTAGCCGGTCCTCCTGACCCAGCGACGGCGGCGTCCCGAGCGCCGCTTCCACCTCCGCAGCCGTGGTAGTGGCCGCTTTGTCGTCGCCGTTGTAGCGTTCAAGAAATGCCATTTCCATCGCTGACTCATAGAGCGCGCCCAGGCCGATTGCGCCTTCCCCTTGGGCAGCCTTCAGCGGAGCGCCTTGTTCCAGCGCGCTAATAATTGAGGGATGCTCTTCGGTCGCAAGTTTCAAGGCAGCAGGGCTACCACCCAGCGCCAGGTAGCTCTTCAGGCTCAGTAAGCCGTATGCCACTTCCGCATCGTATGGCAGCCTAAACAGCATCTCGCGCGCGGTCTCCACAGCAAGGTCCACCGCATTGATGTGTACCAGCGCGCTCTCGCTCAGCACATAGGCCTGCGCCCGGTGCGGCTCCGCTCCGCTGGCTATATAGGCCAGGGCCGCCGCATTGGCGGCATTCCAGTCCTGGCCGAAGGAGCAGAGCCGGCCCAGGTCGTACAGATCGTCTCCCGCGTAGTTCTCGGGTTTTGCCCGGTCACAGGCTTCTCTGGCCTGGTGCATGCCCACGCTCAGCGCGCCCAGTTCAGCATCCGACCAGTTTTCAAGTGAACCGCGCACCACATCAAGCGGGTGCATTGCCTGCTTATAGATGGCTCCGGGAGCGGGATCTTCGCTCCCGCCGGTAGCCGCAGGGCCAGTGGAAGTTGAAGGCGGCTGCGAGATCGCAGGCGCCGGCGGAGCTGTCTGGCTGAGCAAGGGAGAACTGGGCGCGAAGGCAACAAAGATGAGCCCTGTAAACCTCACAAGCCTGGACCATCCCCTTTTCGACTTGACCACTTCGCACCTCGTCTTTTTTTCTTGCCGGGAGCGCGCAATCCGATCACTTGCAGTCCAGGCACGCAGGGTTGTCCCCGCGAGTGGGTCACAACAGGCAAGCCGGAATGCCACGCATGTCCGTTTAGACACCACCGGACTCAGATTGGTTCCCTGTCAGCCGCCCAGAACTCCACCAATCCGCGCGCAATTACACTGAAATAAAAATCGAAATAAACTGTTCATTATGAATAGGTTATGCCAATATCTTGTGCGGAACCAGCGCGTTTGCGAAAAAAATGGCTAATTCTCGACAACCCTTCTATTCGTTTAGTTCAATTCTCAGCAATCAAAACATCTGAAAAGGCTGCCCCGTAGGTTACTGTCTCAAGGAATCGCAACCCTCCGAGCGGCCATTTGCCCCTGTTTGCAACCTTTTGAGCCACCTAAATAGCTATGTAGCGCACCCCTCCGAGCGAACCTTTCGCGCCCCTCCACCTCGCCCGAGTACAATTCTCCGTGCAGTTCAAGTGTCCGCAATTTTGTCGACGAACCAAGGAGAATCCGTGCGCGCCTTTGCAAAACTTCCCTTTTTTCTTCCTGCCCTGATGAGCCTCGCCGTCCTCGGCCAAAGCAGCGGTGCCAGCGCACAAGCAGGCACAAGTCCTTTGGTTGCACCGCCGCCGCACGCCAAGCAGATCCATCTGAAGCATGTCCTGGTAATCAGCCAGACCAAAGGCTTTGAACATGACTCAATTCCCACCGCGATGGCTGCCGTCTACAACATGGGCAAGGAAAGCGGCCTTTGGGACACCACCCTGCGCAGCGACACGGAACTGATCACCAAGAAAGACCTGAAGAACAACGCGAAAAACCTGAACTACTTTGATGTCCTCGTCTTCGCCAGCACCACAGGCGAACTCGATCTCGATGACAGTCAGAAGCAGGACATGCTCTCGTTCATCAAGGAAGACGGCAAGGGATTCGTGGGCATTCATGCGGCTCTCGATACCAACTACAACTGGCCGGAGTACGGCGAGATGATCGGCGGCTGGTTCGATCAGCACCCGTGGATGACCTTCAACGCACCCATCGTGAATGAAGACCCGAGCTTTCCCGCAACGCGCCATCTCCCCAGCGCCTTTGTGAAGTACGACGAGATCTATCAGCCCAAGGCATGGTCGCGCGACAAGGTGAATGTGCTGCTGAGTCTTGACCCATCCAAGCTCAATTACGACAACAACCCGCGCATTCATCGCACGGACCACGACTTCCCCGTAGCCTGGAGCAAGATGTATGGCAAGGGCCGCGTCTTCTACTCCACGCTCGGCCATACGGAAGAGTCGTGGGACGATCCAGACATCCGCACCATGTACTTCGAAGCGATCAAGTGGGCCCTGGGATTGACCGAAGGAAGCACGGCATCCCATCCACGTCCGGCAGCCTCTGCGGCGATCCACTAAGGATCAGGGCTGGCTTTACTCCGGCCGTTGTTCCCACTCCGGCCGGAGCGCCGCAAGCCACTGCCGCGCTGCAGACGCCGCCTCGTGCTAACCTCTCTTAACCGCATGAGCCAGCCACTCTCCGCGCCAACACAGCAATCCACGCCCGACCTGCCGCGCGTAGTCGGCGCAAGCCAGGCTACGGCCATCGTGGTCGGCACCATTATTGGCAGCGGCATCTTCCTGGTGCCCACGGAAATGATGCGGGATGTGGGCTCGTCCGCCCTCGTTTACCTTGCCTGGATCGTCGGCGGCCTGCTTTCGCTGTTCGGCGCCATGACGTATGCCGAACTCGGCGCCATGCTGCCTTACGCGGGCGGCGAATATGTCTACCTGCGGGGCGCGTACGGAGACACCACGGCCTTTCTTTACATGTGGACGTGGTTCGCTGTGGCCAAGCCTGCTTCCATCGCCGCAGTGACCATTGGACTCACGCGCACGCTCGGGTTTTTCCCGGCATTTCACTGGCTTCAGATACAGGCCCTGGGCGGCCCGGTGCCTCTGCTGTGGTCGCAATTGTTTGCCATGGCCGTTACCTGGTTTATTACCGGGCTGAACATTCTCGGCATCAAGAAGGCGGCCGAGTTTCAGCTCGTCTTTACCAGTCTCAAAGTGGTGCTAATTCTAATCGTTGCAGGACTTTGCTTCGCGTCGGCTTCCGGCGCTTTCTCCAACTTCACCACCTCCCTGCCCCATGCGGTTGGCGGACTTGGCGGCTTTATGGCCGCTCTGATTGCCACTCTCTGGGCCTATGACGGCTGGAACGATCTGACCATGGTTGCGGGCGAAGTGCGCAAGCCGGAGCGCAGCCTTCCCATCGCCCTCATCGGTGGCCTGTTCATTGTCGGCATCCTGTTTATGGCCACAAACGCGGCCATCCAGTACATCCTTCCGGCCGCGCAGATTGCCGGCAGCGAGCGACCGGCCGTCACCGCGCTGACCGTGGTTGCGGGGCCAGCGGGAGCGGGCTTTGTTGCTGCAGCCATGGCACTTAGCATCTTCGTCACGCTCAATGGAACAGTCATGTCGGGGGCGCGGATACCGTTTGCGGCGGCGCGCGACCGGCTCTTTTTTCGCCAGTTCGCGCACATCAACCAACGCTGGCAATCCCCTTCCACATCGCTGCTTGTGCAAGGACTGCTTTCGACGGTGCTGCTGCTTTTCCTCAATCGATTCCAGCAGTTCTTCGAGCTTGCTGTCTTTGCGGAGTGGCTCTTTTATATGCTCACTGCGACCACTGTGTTCGTTTACCGGCACAAGCGGCCTGACGCTGTAAGACCTTACAAAGTATGGGGTTATCCGTTGCTGCCGGGCATTTTTGTGGTCTGCGCGACGGCTGTGCTGATCTCGAGCTATGCCAGCAACCTGAGGGGTTCGCTGATGGGCACGGGCCTCATCCTGCTTGGACTTCCGGTGTTGTGGTTTGTGCGCAGGTTGTACCCAGGGCCGTCGGCGGAGTTGGAAGGCAGCCCGTCGGAGTGAGGTCGTGGGTCAGGGGTCAGGGGTCAGGGGTCAGGGGCCTCATGAGAGTGTCAAAATTGGCTGCAAAAAAAGTCCGTGCTACATAGTGTAAACGGCTTTTCAAATGGTTACAAGACGTGCGAATTGTACTAACGTATTTAGAATGAGCTATTTAGTTCGATTCTGTTTTTGTGGGCAGGCGGCAAAAATTGGGGAAAAATGCTGGATTGGTTCCGTACACGTTTTGCCGGGAATGTCCGCCTGGAGAGAGACAAACGGCAAAAACTCGCCCGGTGATGGGAGAACGGCGGGTGGTGGGGGGACGATTGGATGCGAAATGCCCGGTTTGAAAGGGTCCATTTGATCGCAAATCGGCCTATTTTCGATGTGTTTTCAACGTTTTTTGCGCTGTTTTTGCGCGGATTCTCTACTCCGAAGTGTGGCTGGATTTGATGCTCGGGGGTTTTGCGCGGAGCCAGCAGCATTACCGGCGGAAACGGCGTTTGTCAGGACCGATCCTCCAGACTGAGCACAACAGCGACCTAATTGAGCGTCTAGGAGTGTTGGCTACAGTCGAGATCCGGAGTTGGCAGGAAACCGCCGGGCGTAGCCAACTTTAAGTTCTGGTCTCCTGTGCCGAGGGCAATAAAGATTCAGGACACCAGGGGCGCACAAGAGACTATTCGGCATTCACGGATGCTTTAGCTCGGCTGGATCGGAGGTGTTCTTTTTTAGCGGGGAATCAACTTGCAGCGGGATCTCCTGCGTCCCGGCCATGCCACTATCCAGGTCGAAGACGGCGGTAACAAGATGGATGACTCCGGCGGTTGGAACATCCATGTCCAGGTGAGCAGGTATCCCGTTCTTTCGAATTGATTCGAACTGTTCCGGCTTGATGTCCACGGTCTCTTCAGTGCCTTCCCAGTTCAGCGCGTTACCGTCGCGATCATAAGCTTTCAAGCCGAGCAGAAATTTGCCGTTTCTGTCACCCTGGGGGTCCTGATTGAGGACGAGGTCCTGGCCACGAATAAAGAAGTCCACTGCATAGCGGGTTACTGGACCCTTAAGATTCGGATTCTGGCCGGCTCGAGGTTCACCGGATGTTGGTTGGACCGCGGCCGCCTCAGCATGAACTCCGTACAAGATGCCGGTGGCGCCAGGGAGTCCGAGTTGAAGCAGCGGCGCCAGTGGATCAACATTGGATTTTGCGGCCGGCGCCGGGCCGTCGTCCGCATCGTAACCCTGCCGGTATGCCAGTTTGTACTTACCGTGAACCAACTTGATCTCGATCTGCCGATAGGTCCCATCCATCTTCCAGTCAGCCGGGGAATATCCGATTGTGTAAAAGTTGGCTCCGTCGTCAATGGCACGCTTCAACGCCGCATCGAGATCGTTGCTGTTGTAATACGCTTTGCCGCCGGTCGAAGCGGCGAGCTCCTCCATGGCGAAAATAGTGCTCGCACGCTCGTTCGCGCCAGCATTGTAGGGCGACATGACGATGTCGGCCTGGCTGCCAATGTGGCCAACCCCTCCGCCGGCGACTGCGCCTGCGGTATCGGCCTCGCCTATATGTTCGACCATCAATCCTTCGGCGCTGATCGGATAGACCGAGACTTGTGAAGTGGTGAATAGATGAGCCGTAAGCTTCACGCGATCCACGTATCCGGGAAGGCCGCGATTCTGCTTCAGATGGGTGAGTTGGTCCGCCGTAGGGAAGATGACGACCGGGAAAGAGCCTGCGAACCAAATGAGATTCTTACGCCCCGGTACGCCGGACAGGTAATGCCCGAGATACATCAGCGCCTCGAACGTCATTGAGGTTCGCGCTCCGGAGTCGCGCGCGCCAGCGTCTGCCAATGCCTCTCGAAGTGCCTCGACGGCGGATGGCGAAGCCTGCATCGTTAGGAGCATTGCGAGAGCGTTTTCGTCGCCGGCGCGATCACCGCGCGTTTGAAGGAACGAGCTCTTCTGGCCTTTCAACTCAGTACTTTGATCCTTAAGCGCCGCCAGAAGGGCAGAAGTATCGGACGTGAAACCCTGCAGGCAAGTCAGTTTCGAGCCAAGCACAAAAATCGCCATGCGCGGTCCCGGCTGAATTTTGGTAAGAAAGTCCACTACCTGGCGGCGCACATATGCCTGGTCCTGAATTTCGGTGTTCAGGGTGTCGATCAGCAGGACATTGACAGCGTCGCCCGGCGGGGCCGGTGGAACATTCGTGCGTGAGCCTTCCGGCATCACCGGCATTTCCGGCGGCGCACTCGATACCACGCTGCCCTTTGTGTGCGCTTCGAAGAAATCAATCGCCTGCGGCTTGCCATTTTCTCTGATCTCGAAATCCTGCTTGCCGAGTCCGAGTACCGGATCTCCATCACTCTTGGTCGCAACCACGTCTACGACAACATCGTGGGTTGTCGTCTTGAAAAGAGGGGCTTGATCGATGAGAGGCACCTTGGTTTCCCCATTGGGCGGTGCCTCGATTGCGAGCGTGGGTGCCGGCGCAGCCTCTTGCTCAGCAGGACGATTTTGGGCGGACGGGGCAGGAGAATCTGAGCCAGGTGTTGAACTCTGACCTTCGGTATTCTTTATTGGTTTTGAATCAGGGAGAGCCTTTACCTGCTCAGATGGAATTGTTCTTGCCGAAGGTGCAACCGACGGCTCGTCCGGTTCCGTTGGTTCATCGCCGGACAGAATACGTGCATCTGACCGAAACATGTGATAGCGCTCGAAGGCAACATCGTTTAGGAGTTTCTGGGGCGCGCTCGGGGCTACGCTCCCGATGTATTCGTGGTCTCCAACGATGAAGTTACTAACCGAAAGTGCTGACGAGAGAGCGACACTCCTGGTTGCGCAGATGTAGGAGTGACCGCCGATTTCCATCGGAGCATATTCGACCATAATGTCCGCGCTGGAGATGGGTTCGGACGGTCTCAGGTCGGCTTGGACCGTCAATCGAAGAATTGATCCGTCGTGTGGATCAACCGCGATCTCCCCGAGATAGCCGACGATACGGTCAAAGGGTACCCACTGTGTTGGGTCACCCGGATTGTTCCCAGGAACACAGCAATAATTCACTCGGTAATGCGACTTTTCAAGTGGCACTTTGTAGCGGAATACCGCCTGCGTCCCCGTCGGGGTCTGTTCCCAGTGGCTCCAACTCAGGTTGCTCCTTGCGGCGTCAAGGAACACAGTGCCGAGAATTGGGCCAAATACACCCCAGTCCCTGAGTCCCTTTCCTTGCTGCTGTAAGTTTTTTGTCTTATCCCTTCCCGCATCCACCACTTCCTGACCGTCCCGGTACAGCACGGTCACGTCGAAAGTATTGGTTTCGTGTAAGGGCTGATACGGAATTGATCTCACTCCCTTTTGAACCTGCGGTGTTTCTTCGAAGTGGGTCGTTACTCTCGTTGCGTAAAAGTTAGGTAGCTGGTGGATGGTTTTGCTGACATAGTTCACAACCTGCCCCATCATCTTCCGTTGCGCCGCCAGATCCGGTGCCGTAGTCTGGGGAATCTCCGCCGCTGGCGGCAACAGGAACGCCGATTGATCGGCCAGAATCTTCAGTTCCTGGGAGGTCTTCAGTCCTGGGGAATTCGATTCCAGTCGTGCCAGGGTGGCAGTGCTCAACCGTTCCGTCAATTCGAGATCTGATAGTTGCTGGGCAACTTCCACATCCGGCCTGCCGCGGTTGGTAGCCAACTTCTGCTCTAACTCGGCAACCGAGATGCTGCTGGAGGCCAGTGCTGGGAGTGCGAAGCCGAAAAATGTCAGCACGAATGCCAATTTGCGCACGCAGATAACCCCCGCTATTGAAGACGCCGGCAAATGGCGCCAGGCTCCGCTCGTCTGTGGCTCGAACCGGTCGCGGTGGCCGCCTGCCTTTGTTGCTGAGCCAACTCTCCAATTGGACAACACACAAGTGTGCATGGTTAGGCAATCTGTGAGCAACTTAGGAAAATGTCTCTCGATGGTTTGATGGAACACTGCCGCGTCCGCTGCTGAATCCGGAGCATCTCCGCTGGGCTCCCCAATGTAAAGGCCGGGACGCCAGCTAGCATCGGGGCAGCAACATTCAGCCGCGGATTGGGTCTTCGGACCGGACAAATACCCGTGCGGGCATTTCGGGCCAATGGCCCGGTGAGCGGCCCTCAACGTGCGAATTATCGCTGGGGCGCTCATCCGCGCCAGATTAGTCCAGACTAGTCGGCAAGGCTTTAACGTTTTCTCCGGGGAGCGTCGTCAACTTTTGCCAACAACCCAAAATCTCTTGTGCGGGGCCGGGGCCGATTCAGCGGGCTTGTTGGGGTTTGGGTGACGCCCGGGCCTAAAGGCCGCAAGGAATCTGTCAGCTTTCAGGGGGTTGAAAACCCCCTACTCCCTCCAGATGGAAGGACAGGCGCAGGGGCTAAACAGCTGCTGAAAAACTCCATCTTTGATCGGGTTTTGCGAGAGACATCCCTCAGCGGCTAAAGCCGACGCTCATTTCAGGGTGTTCATGGCACGATTAAAATCGTGCCCTTTCAAAACGGTGCCGTGAATGGCGCTTTTATCGAGTTTTTCCGCAGCCTGTAAAGCCCGACTTGTTTTATGGGCTTTATCGGCACGACTGAAGTCGTGCCCCTTCGCACATCTACGTCCAGATGCAGCTTAATGCCGGGGATGAATCCCCGGCCTACCGCCGGACGAGTTCTTCCGCAGCGTGCTACTGCGGCCGATAGCTTCCGTCGCCCCAGGGCACATCCACTGACACCGAGCATGCCTTGATGGTCATGGAAATCTTGACGACTCCCGCATTATTCCCGGCGACCATGGGAGCCACCACCGCGACTGCATGCCCTTTTCCATCGGCGATCACATTGGGGGATTGCGTGACCGAGCCGGAGACAGTTTGCAGCGGAACCGCGGAGTTGGGCGCCAGGCCGTCGAGATACACCAGCACGCCGTCCGCGTCGGGGAAGCCGAGCCCGCGTACCTGCCAGGAAGAAGCCCGTCGTCAACAATGCGACCGCGAGGGCCGATCGAGATTTTGATGATGGCTGCAAGGGGCGAGCCTCCGCAAAAGACGGCGTTTGCCGATCCTTATCTTTCCGAAACGCGAATAACGTTCAATTAGCCGGTCATCGTGGGACAAGGATTCGCAGTTCGCGATACACATCTACTTGCGCTCGTAAACCGTCCCTGGCGGCTGATAGGGAGGGTCTGACACCGTGCGTGTGTAAGCAATCAGAGCTTTTACATCCGAGGCACTCAGCGTATTCCCGTAGGGCGGCATGAGCGCCGAGCGATTCAGAGCCGGGCCTCCGTGCAGAATGATCGATGTGAGATCAGCATCACTCATCTTGTTCAGCGTGCTGCCATCGGTGAACGGATGCGGCTTGACCTCAAGGTTGTCGTAATTGGAAACTCGTTCTGGCGACGACTCTGAATCGTGGCACCGGCTGCAATACTTGTCCGCGAGAATGGCCCCGACGCGCTCCTGGTAGCCGAGCGCAACTTCAACAATCGCCAGGGAAACCGGCGCGGCCTTGCCGGGCGTGACGGCGTTTAACTCGTATCGTCCTGCAATGGCGCCAAGAGTGACTGCGGTGGTCGCCTGTCCGCTCGCGTCTGTGAGGACCGCAGCGGGATCGAAACTGACTCCCGCCGAGCCTTGGAACTCGACGAGCGCACCCGGAACCGCGATCCCATGATCGTCGTTCACCTGCACCACCAGAGGGTCTTTGAGCGCCGTGCCGGTGACGCCGACCTGGTGACCGCCGCTTGACTCAACGAGCGCGGTTCCTTGAGCTGTAGCCTTCAGCGCTGCATTCGCCGGCGCGGGGCGCTTGCAGCCAGCGAATGCGGCGAATGAGAGAAGCGCCAATATAGCCGAGGTCCCGAATGTCATGCTCCCAGTGAATCGCCTCATCATTGCTTCGCTCCCCGCCCGCCCGGACCTTTCTGCGATGTCAGAAAAGCCGTCAGCGCGCGGGCGTCCTCGTCGCTGAGGTTCTGATTCGGTTCTGCCGTCCCTGGCCGCAGCGCCTGTGGATTCTTCAGCCACGCGTAGACCCACGCCGGAGTCAGCCGCGAGCCAACCTGCGTCAGTGTCGGCCCGATATATCCCTTGTCGGCTTTGGTGTCAACAATGTGGCACGACTGGCAGGCGTACTTGGAATAGAAAAGTTGCTTTCCGTGCTCCACGACATCCGGAGAATTTGTGGCCAACGGCGCGAGATCGACATCGATGGCCGGCGACTGGTAAACCGTGAGAATATAGTCGGTCAATTCCTTGTTGTCGCTGTCGCTCAGATTGAAACGCGGCATGCGCCGAATAAGCGACGGACGCAACGTGTTGGGATTATGCAGGAAATCCCCCAGCCATTGCCGCTGCACCGAACTTCCTTCCCAGGTAAGGTCGGGCGCCATGTCTCCACCTCTTCCGTTGAAGCGATGGCAACTGAAGCAGGCCAGTTCAGCGATCAGCTTGCCTGCATGCCCGGCCGGCTGGTATTTGCTATCAGGAACTGCCGCGACACGCAGCTTGTCGGGTATAGCCCGGCTGCGGGCGGTGAGTGCGAGCAAGGCCGTGGTCAACGCGTCCGTCTGCGACGCGGTCAGTGTGAACTGTGGCATTTTGACGCTGGGACCGAAGGCGCGCGGCTGGCGAATCTTGGCCACGATGTAACTGGACAGCGAGTGCTCCATCCCAGGCAGAAAGACAATCTGCGCCAGCGGCTTGCTGCCAATGGTGCTGAGGTCGGGCGCGAAGTTTTCCGGCTTTTGGACGCCATTGATTTCATGGCACGCCGCGCATCCCAGTTCAACGATCAGCTTGCGGCCATGGGTGATCTGTTGCGGACTTGCTGCATCGAGATGGACGCCGGATCCATAGTCGGAATCCGATTTTGCCTGCAGAAAAGCAACCAGTGTTGCAATCTGCTGCGGCGTGAAGCGGTATCGCGGCATGGGCGTTGTGGCGTCGTAGACGCGCGGATTTTCAAGCCACGCCGCCAACCACTGGGGGTTTGCCTTATTGCCAATGCGCGTCAGTTCCGGGCCCAGGTCACCGCCCACCAGGTTGCCCGCCGCGTTTTGGACTGCGTGGCAGGAGACGCAGAACGATTCGCCATAAAGGCTTGGTCCGGCAGCGGGGTCGGCGGCCGCTGCAGGCTTGGCGCTGGGTGCGGCACTGTCGCCTGCCTGCGGCTTGCTGCTGCTCACCAGGTACGCCGAAATGTCGATCGCATCTGCATCATTCAGTTTGTAGTTGGGCATCGTCGTCGATGCCGCGTAGGCCTGGGGATCTTTCAGCCAGCTGAAAATCCACTCGCGCGTCGATTTGTCAGCGATATGCGCAAGCGAGGGAGGATGATCCGTTGCGTCCACCTTCGAGCCGTCTGGCCGCGTGATGGCGTGGCAATGGACACAGCCGTAGCGCGCCAACACGGATCTTCCAAGGTTGAGCTGCGGCGTTCCGGGCAGGGAATTCTGGTGGCACTGGCCGCAGCCGGATTCAATGTAGCGCGTTGGCAGAATCGGTTCTTCACCGGCACGCTCACTATGGTGTGCTTCCGCAACTGTGGTGGCCTGTCCCTGGCCCCCGTGGCAAATTACGCAACCGAATCCATTTAGCGAGTGCGGAACTACGGGATGCTTCCGAAAAGGCTGCTGACTCACATCCGCAAGACTCGCTTCATTCAACCCCAGATGGCAGGTGGTGCAGCGGTCAACGACGCCAAGTTCCGGCAGCCAGATCTGATGGATGCCCGGCTCGAAGCGCCGGCGCAGACTGATGGCATCTCCGCGAT
>Ga0302278_10003911_pt1 | contig 15744 bp, 20 predicted proteins | sample III_Bog_N3_2_FD_194543 | JGI IMG/M metagenome (GOLD analysis project Ga0302278, IMG submission 194543) | Peat permafrost microbial communities from Stordalen Mire near Abisko, Sweden - III_Bog_N3_2 | ecosystem: Environmental > Terrestrial > Soil > Wetlands > Peat | place: Sweden: Abisko...
ACGTGTCCATCAGGGACGAAATGCCCATCTCGGAGTTCTCCTCAGTGCGGGTTCCGGCGGTCAGGTTGGTAAGAAACGCGGTGATCTGCCTGGTCTTGAAATAGTCGATCAGCCGTTTCAGCAACGATCTGGCCTCGGCCATCGTGCCCCCCGCCGCGAGATTCGTAACCGGGTCGATCACTACCACGCTCGGCTCGAAATCTTCGGTAAGCTTGCGCATCGTCACCAGGTGCATCTCCAATCCGCAAAGCGTCGGACGAGCGGCGTGAAGGAGCAGCCGTTCTTTCTTCACCCATGGTTCCAGATCGATGCCGATCGAACGCATGTTACGGATGAGTTGACTTGGAGATTCCTCGAAAAGAAACATCAGACTGCGCTCGCCGCGCCGGCAGGCCGCATCCGCCAGATGAGCCGCCAGGCTGGTCTTGCCGCTGCCGGCGGTGCCCGAAACGAGAATGCTGCTGCCGCGGTAGTAACCCTTTCCCCCAAGCATCGCGTCCAGTCGGGGAATACCGCTGAGGATTCGCTTGGTGGACGCAACGTGAGTGAGCCCCAGCGAGGTCATCGGCATTACGGAAAAGCCGCGGTTTCCTATCAAGAACGGATATTCATCCGCGCCGTGGATGGAGCCCCGGTATTTGACGATGCGCAGACGGCGGGTTGCAAATTGGTTATTCACCCGGTGATCCAGCAGGATCACGCAGTCGGAGATGTATTCCTCAATGCCGTGACGCGTCAGCGTGCCGTCGCCGCGCTCCGCCGTGATGATCGCGGTGACGCCTTTCGACTTCAGCCAGCAAAAAAGCCGGCGCAGCTCTGCCCGCAGGATTGCGGTGTTCGTCAAACCCGCAAACAGCGTCTCCAGCGAATCGAGCACCACCCGTTTCGCGCCGATCGAGTCGATGGCGTAGCCCAGACGGACAAACAGGCCTTCCAGGTTGAACTCACCTGTTTCTCCGGCTTCATTGTGCTCGATCTCTATATAGTCGATGAGCACCAGCTTCCGGGCGATCAGATCCGACAAATCGAATCCAAGCGAGACCACATTCTGGACGAGTTCCTTTCCGTTCTCTTCGAAGGCCATGAATACGCCCGGCTCGTTGAACTCGAGAGCACCGCGTGCCAGAAATTCGATGGCCAACAGCGTCTTTCCAGACCCGGCTTGCCCGGAAACCAGGGTAGGCCGCCCTTGCGGCAATCCGCCGGCTGTAATGTCGTCAAGCCCCTGAATGCCGGTCGGCGTCTTAGTTAAGACGACCGGGTGCGGTTGGCAATGGACTTTAGTTTTGCTCAAGGTGCGCATCCTCTTACTGAATCGACTATAAGGATTTGCGGCCGCCAGTTCGTGCCGGACATGAGCTTCGTAGCAGAGCCCGAAGCAGATTGGGAAGCTATCCCGAAATGGTCTTGCGCGCCACAATAAAAGATGACTTTGTGTCTGGAAGTCTTCAATCTGCATATCGAGCGTCCTCCCGAACCCGCGGAATCCCGAAACCCAACTCCTGCCCGCCCAAAGGGAAATCGCCCCACCGCGGCCATCCTCCTGTACACTGGAGAGTCAACGGCCATGCAAAACAAACTTCCAATCGGCATCCTGGGCGCGACCGGAATGGTCGGCCAACGCTTTATTCAGCTTCTTGAACGGCATCCGTGGTTCTACGTCACGTGGCTGGCAGCCAGCGACCGGTCCAGCGGGAAGCCTTACGGCGAGGCTGCCAGTTGGCGGCTCGATACCCCCATGCCGGAGCGCATTGCCCGCATGATTGTGTCGCCGGCCGAGCCACCGGCCGCGACTCCCGGCGGCGAACCTGCGCCGAAGATCGTCTTTGCCGCGCTCGACGCCGCCATTGCCCGCGAACTGGAGCCCAAGTTTGCCGCGGCCGGTTGCGCTGTGATCTCGAATTCCAGCGCTTACCGCATGGCTGCCAATGTGCCGCTGGTCATTCCGGAGATTAATGCAAGCCATCTGAGCCTTATCGAGGAACAGCCGACTTACAGCCAATCAGGCGGTTACATGGTTACCAATCCCAACTGCTCCACCATCGGGCTGGTAATGGCTCTCAAGCCCATCGAAGAGTGTTTCGGCATTGAGCAGATATTTGTTACCACCATGCAGGCGGTTTCGGGCGCCGGATATCCGGGCGTTCCGTCTATGGACATTCTGGGCAATGTGGTGCCCTATATCGGCAGCGAAGAAGAGAAAATGGAGGCAGAGACGCTGAAACTTCTGGGCCGGCTTGAGGGCCATTCAGTAACGCCCCTGGGAGCGCGCATCAGCGCACAATGTAACCGGGTTGCGGTGGAGGATGGCCACACCGAGAGCGTCTCGATAAAACTCGGCAGCAAGCTGGGCCGGCCAGTCACGCGCGAAGATATTCTTGCCGCATGGTCGGAGTTTCGTCCATTGGCGGGACAGGGATTGCCGACAGCGCCTTATCAGCCTGTCGAGTGGGCTCCGCAAAGCGATCGTCCGCAGCCCCGGCTCGATCGCAATCGCGGCAATGGGATGGCGGTGACGGTGGGCAGGCTGCGGCCCTGCAACGTGCTTGACTGGAAATTCACCGTGCTCTCGCATAACACCATTCGCGGGGCTGCCGGAGCGGCCATTCTGAACGCCGAATTGCTGGCCAGCCAAGGCAAGCTGGAACCGATTGTCGAGGTCGCCGCGCGCGCCTGATGCGCCTTTGAATCATGGGAAGATTGGCATGAGCCTGGTAGTAATGAAGTTCGGCGGCACGTCGGTTGAAGACCCCGCGGCCATCGCTAGAACCGCCGCAATCGTCGCCGGACGCCTGGCACTGGGCAAGCAGCCAGTGGTTGTGGTGTCTGCGATGGCAAGGGTAACCGACCAATTGCTGCGCGCCGCGGCTTCAGCAGCGGCTGGCGATCGTACAGGGGCTCTGGCAATCAGCTCCCGTCTTCGCGCCCGCCATCGCGACACCGCAGCCGCACTGGTAAAGGATTTTGCCAACGCCGCAGCGCTGCAGAACCTGATCGATCAGAAGTTCGATTCCCTGGATGAGGTTCTCCGCGGCCTGGCGGCTATTCTCGAACTCACACCGCGCATTTCCGACCTGATTGTGAGTCATGGCGAACGCATCTCCAGCCGCATTGTGGCCGCGGCTTTCATCGAGCGCGGCATCGACGCAGTTCATGTGGATGCACGCGACATTGTGATTACCGACTCGCAGTTCCAGAAGGCCGCCCCGCTGGACGCTATCGTGGACAAGCGCGCCCAAGAGCAACTGCTTCCCCTGACCAGCCTGGGCAAGGTTCCGGTAATGGGCGGCTTCATCGCGTCCAACGAGGCCGGCATCACCACCACCCTGGGCCGCGGCGGCTCCGACTTCACCGGAGCCCTGATCGGCGGAGCGCTTTCGGCAGAGACCATCGAAATCTGGACGGACGTGGACGGCATCATGACTACCGATCCGCGCGTTGTTCCGGAGGCTTTGCGGGTCAAGGTCATCAGCTTTGAAGAGGCGGCCGAGTTGGCCTACTTTGGCGCCAAGGTGCTGCACCCGGCCACCATATTGCCCGCAGTGAAAAAGAACATTCCCGTACAGGTGCTGAACAGCCGCAACCCCACTTGCGAAGGAACGCGAATCACCTCGCTGGCGCCGCACTGCAAGAGCCCGTTCAAGTCCATCGCCGTGAAGAAAAAGCTGAGCATCATCGACGTGGTGGCGAGCCGGATGTTAATGACTCATGGCTATCTCAGCGAGATATTCTCGATCTTCGACAAGCACCAGTGCGCGGTGGATATGGTTTCGACCAGCGAAGTGAGCGTCTCACTGACCGTGGACTCGAACGAAAAGCTGCCCTCGATTGCCGCCGACCTGAGCAAGCATGCCGACGTGAAATACGAAGGCAGGAAGGCGCTGGTGTGCATGGTTGGGGAGGATATCCGCGGAAAAAGCGGCATGGCCGCGCAGGTCTTTACGGCCATCCGCCACATTAACGTGAGAATGATCTCGCAGGGGGCCAGCGAGATTAATATGAGCTTTATGATTGACGAGGACGACGCGGACGAGGCCGTGCGTTCGCTGCATGCCGCGTTCTTCAAAGATCCCGACCCGAACATTTTCGACGTGGATGCCCGCAAGCCAGGAAGGGTGTAAATTGGGCCAGCGGCTGATCTGAGCGGCTGCCATTCCACCTCTCATCGGTCCTCTGATGCTTGATCGAGGTGCTGCATGAAATCATTCATCTTGGCTGCCCTCTTGTCCGGATGGGCGCTCCATCCGCTTCCAGGCCACTCGCAAACCAGCCCGCCAGCTTTTCCGCTTGTCGGCGATTGGCAGGGTGATCTGCAAATCAAGGGTGAGGTTCACCAACTACTTCTGCATCTAAACACAAATGCGGAGGGAAAGATGACCGCGCTGGAAGACTTCCCGGATGAGAATTCCTACGGTTGGCCGGCAATCGGTGGTTCCTTCGACGGAAGCCATTTAACGCTCCGCTTCGCGCAGTGGAAGCTCAACAGTGAGGGCACTGCGGCCTATCCCTCTGTGTACTCCTACGATGCCACCGTCAGCCCTTCAGGTGCGGAGTTGACCGGCGTCATCAAAGACCAGGAGGAGTCCTGGCCGCTCAACTGCAAGCGCCTCACATGGCAGGTAAAGACTCCAAAGCCTGCGCCGCCAACCCCAGTCGATGGCGATTGGGCTGGCATCGAGGATTGGGGAAGTAGCAAAGTGCAAAAAATCTTCCACATTTCCAATACCGAAGACGGTCTGAGAGCCTATCTCGATGTCCCGAAGGAACAAATCAAAGGTGCTCTTGCCCACAAAGTCTCTTATGACCAAGCTTCAAGGAACATTTCGATTTCCTTTGGCCAGGCCGTCTACTCAGGAAAGATGACAGCCGACGGAATGGCTCTGGATATGACCTTGGTTGAGCCTTTGTTCCACTACTTGATCCATTTTGAGCGCCTGAAGGAAAAACAGCCGGTTTCAAAATGAGCTCGACGGACCGCTCAATCCTCGTTTGCAAGGGAAGTGAGGGGAAATCGTTTCATACGGGCCACGCCGTCTAGACTGATTACACGAATTGATATTTGGGCTAGGAGCAGCAACATGCTGATACTCGTACTGGGCAAGGGCAAGACCGGATCGCTGGTTGCAGAGGTAGCCAGCGAACGCGGCCATGGCGTACGCGCGCTTGACATAACCGAGAACGAGGGCGCATCCGCGCTGACCGCGCCCAGCCTGGCCGGAGTGGACGTGGTGATTGATTTCACTGCGCCCGAGGCGGCTGTGCAGAACATGCGCGCCGTGCTGGCTGTGGGCGCGCGCATCGTTGTGGGCACCACCGGCTGGTACGCGCATTTGAACGAGATGAAGGCTCTGGCCATCCGGCGCGGCGGTGCTCTGCTGTATGGAACCAACTTCTCCATCGGCGTGCAGAAGCTCTTCCGCCTGACGGCTGAGTTAGCCAAACTCGACGGCTACACCTTCTCCATAACCGAGACGCATCACCTCACCAAGCTCGACGCGCCCTCCGGCACGGCCATTACATTGCAGCAAATCGTGGAAGCTGCGCAGCCCGGCGCCAAGGTCGAAGTGACTTCGCACCGCGTGGGCGACGCGAAGGGCGAGCACGTTGTGACCGCAACCGGGCCGGACGACATTATTGAGTTGAAGCACGACGCGCTGAGCAGACGCGGCTTTGCATTAGGCGCAGTCCGCGCGGCCGAGTGGCTCAACGGAAAAGAAGGCGTCTGGGATTTCCGGGATATCTTCGATCAGCTTTGAGCAGATCTCTCCCCATAGGTGTTCAGTGTGGACACTTCGCGGGGCTCTCACATATCCCGTGCACCGTGACCGAGCCAAACAACCGTTCAACCTCCCCCGATGCTATTTGCAATTCACATATATTGTAACTACAATTAAATCGTGCTAGTTTGGGATGATGCAAAGCGGAAGTGAAACCTTGAGAAGCACGGGCTTGACTTCAAAGACGCTCAACTGGTCTACGATAATCCCGACAAATGCACTTACGACACCAGCCGCCAGGGTGAGCAGCGCTGGATGGATCTTGCCGTGGCTGTGATTCAAGGGAGGCTGCTGACGCTGATCTACACCGAGCGTGGTGACAACGTCCGTGTGATCTCATTCCGGCCCGCATCCCGAGAGGAGCGCGAACAGTATGAACAAGACACAAAGTGAAACGGACTGGGAGCGTGTCCTGGCTTATAAAGAAGGCGATCCGATTCCGTGGGAGCCAGGGGACGGACCTTACGACCCGAATGACGCCGAAGCGGCGCGCGCCTGGCTTGCGCAGGCCGACCTGGTTCGCCATGGAAGGACGGTTCGCAGAGGCAAGCGCGGCCCGCAAAAGGCGCCTACGAAAAAGCTGGTGTCGTTGCGTCTGTCGCCGGAGGTAATCGACCACTTCAAGGCAACGGGGCGAGGCTGGCAAACGCGCATCGACGGCGCCTTGCTGGAGTCGATCAGGAAGCGGGCTTAGCCAGCTGCGCGAAATGCCAGCGCTGATGCCTCAGGTAGTCTTCGATGAGAAAGCGCAGCGTAACCGGCTCGCCTGCGCCAACCGTGCAGCTTGCCTCAAGCCGCTCTTCCGGGATTTGGTCCACCGCAGCCGCTAGAATCTCGTGCTCCACCTGCCACCAACTCAGCAGCGTCTCCCACGGCTGATTGGCGTAGCCGTGCGCGGCTACCCACTCGTCCTGCGCGTAGGCCGGCCCTGCGTACTGGCCGTCGATGGAGGCGCGCACAAAGCGCTGGCGGTTGTTGGCCGCGGAATCGAGCAGATGCCCGACGATCTGCCTGCGGGTCCAGCCGCCGTCGCGCCAGGGCGTGTCCGCCAACCCAGGCGGCAGCGCGAGGAGCGTGGCATGAAGGGAGTTTAATTCGTCCCGGAATTGGTGGGCGAGCTGTGTGGGCATGCTGTTCTCTCGCTCTCGATCATTATTTTGGTCGCGAACTCTAACCTGCACCCCACCCTCGCCGCGTTCTTTTGTTCGCGGCTTGGATGGGGAGCGTGACGTTCCCATTTTACGGAGTTGTCAAATCGGGTAAGTCAACTCACTGCCCAGGCTTGATGGAGTTTCCGCTGTCCGGTAAAACGTCGAGCACCTCTGAAGCGCTCTCCGCGGGCTTCACACCAACCCACACCTTCGCAATCTTGCCCTTGGGATTGATGAGGAAGGTATTGCGGTTGGCCATGCTGACGCCGTTATGAGCACCCAGCGATCCGTAGGCCTCCACTACTTTGTGGTCGGTATCGGAGAGCAGTTTGAAGGTCAGGCTATCTTTGGTGCAAAACTGCTGATGGCTGGCGGTAGTGTCAACGCTGACCCCCAGAATCACCGCTCTCTTTGCCTGGAACTGGGAAAGACTGTCCTGAAATTTGTGGGCCTCGATGGTGCAGCCTGTGGTCATGTCCCGTGGATAGAAATAGAGCACCACCCACTTGCCGTGAAGGCTCTTGAGCGAGACGAGGGAGCCATCCTGGGAAGGGAGGGTGAAGTCGGGTGCAACCTGCCCGACGGCGGGCATCACCGGCTCTGCAGGCGCAGCGGCCTGCGCGCTGGCGTGGATTGGGACGAGGGCAACCGCGAGCACGACAACCGCGGCGAGAGCGAAGAGAACTGGCTTTCCTGGCATTTTCACTGGGGACCTCCGAGAAACAGTGGACAGTGTTCAGTGAACAGTGATCAGTTGCCTCTATGCAGACCTGTCCCAACACTGAAAACGATCAACTGACGGAGCAACGGGGAACCACTGCTCGCAATCAGTATAGAACTAAACCACTGGCCACTATTCACTGGCCACTGTTCACAGGCATTGCCACAATGGCAATTCCTTCCTGATTGGCACGGCTGAGCAGGGCTTCGCGATCGAAGAGGAGGGTGCGGCCGGCCTCGACGGACAAGCAGGTGGCGCCGGCGCGGACCATCGTCGCGATGGTGCGCATGCCGATGACGGGGACGTCGAAGCGCATGTCCTGGTTTGGCTTGGCCACTTTGACGACGGTGAGTCGCCGGGCGAGCGTCGGGGTCCCCGGCGACGGGTCCTTGTCGCCGGGGTGATCGAGGGTCGAGGCCTCGTCGTCGAGTGAGCGCATCAGTGCTCCGGCGCGAGCAATGGTGGCGTCCGTGCCTTCCATGGCCTCGACGGCCACACAGGCCTGAGCGGCCACCACCACCGTCTGGCCGATATCGAAGCCGGCGACGGCGCGGGCCACGCCAAGGCCGTACTCGATGTCCTTGCGCTCCTCGTCCGACGGAGCGCGCACGGTGAGCACGCCTTCCTGGGCAAGGAGCGGCTCCAGAAATTGAGTGGAACTGATCAGTTCTATGCCTTCGTCGCCCAGGACTTTGGCCACCGCGCCCAGCAGCATATCGGTATTACGCGTGCGAAGGTTTAGCAGCAGTTTGGCCAGGCGCCAGTCGGGGCGGATGCTGGAGAAAATCTGCTTGTGTTTCACCTGGCCGGCCATCACGGCCCTTGAAACACCTTCCTTTTGAAAGGTGTCAATGAGGCGCGACAACTCGCCGAGAGAGAGCCAGTGAACGGTGATGTGATCGTCCTCGGCCGCGCGCCGGTCGATCTCCGGATCGGTTTCTTCGCGGATCGCCGCCACCACGACGGAAAATCCCTGCGCCCGCGCCGCGTCGAGCAACAAAAACGGAAAGCGCCCATTGCCGGCGATCAGGCCGAGTTTCATGAGGCCTGCCCAATCACGACGCCATGCTCGACCGCGTCCTGTCTCACCGTAGTATCCACTCGCCGGAGCGTTTGATCTCGCGGTACATTGCGTCCGGCGCGAGGTCGATCTCACCAGGCCACGTAACCGCGCCGTCTTCAACGCTCACCTGTCGAAAAACCTCCGGAGCCTTCAGCGCCTCGAAGACGCCGCTCAGGTGGCTGGACTCAAAGCGCACCCTGCCCTCCGTGCCATCTTTAAACAAAACAGAAAGAACCAATGGCGAGAGGGGTTTCACTGAGATTACTTCCCAATTCATGGCATTACTCCAAAGGCGCGATATTGAGGGGCAGTTGTTTGGCCCGGCAAAGTTCCCAGTCGGCGAGCAACTCGTCTCTGTGCAACTCGGCCCAGTCCAATACCAGGCTCAAAGCTCTTCGCGGAAGATGACCTTCCATGACCTCAAGCCGCCCAATGCCAATCACCGCCTGATGTTCATTATATTTCGCATGAAAATGCGGGGGCGGGTGATCGTCGAAATACATGCGGATCAAAATGCCGAAGAACTGGCTAATAGTTGGCATTCTCGCCCCCTCGCATTTCCCGTCCGATTTATTTAAGCATACAGTTCTTGTGGTTCCAGCTCCCTACTTGATAACCCCGCGCTCGCTGCGCTCGATAAACCCGACCAGCAGCGCCACGTCCTCGCCCTCCAGCTCCCGCATCTTCTCAAGAGCCTGGGTCGTGTTCAGCTTCGACACCAGCAGCAGCCGGAAAGCCTTTTGCAGCGCCCTGATCCGCTCCGGGTTGAACCCTCTCCGCTCCAAACCGACGCTGTTCACCCCGAAGGCCTTGTTCTCTCGCCGCCCTGAGGTCTTGGAAAACGGCAGCACATCCTGGGTCACAATCGTCCCGCCGCCGATGAATGCATAGCGGCCTACGGTGCAGTGTTGATGCACAGGACTGAAGGCCCCGACCGTAGCGTAGTCCTCGATGATGACGTGGCCGGCAAGCGTGGCCGCATTGGCCAGAATGCAGTGACTGCCCACCAGGCTGTCGTGGCCGATATGCACGCAGGTCATGAGCAGATTACCGGAGCCGATGCGGGTTATGCCGCCGCCACCTACCGTGCCGCGGCTTATGGTTACGCTCTCGCGGATGGTGTTGCCGTCGCCGATGACCGTTTCAGTTGATTCGCCGCCGTACTTCAAATCCTGCGGCGCCACGCCGACGGCAGCAAACGGATGAAAGATGTTGCGAGCGCCAATACGGGTGTGGCCATCGAGAACCACGTGGGAGATTAGGGCACAATCCTCGCCCAGCTCGACTTCCGGACCAATGGTGCAGAAGGGACCAACGGCGCAGGACTCTGGTACGATGGCGCCGCGGGCGATGACCGCGCTGGGATGAATGCTCACTCCGTCGTCACCGCTTCCGTAGCTGGCTGGGTCTCGTTCGGGGCCGGTGCGGCCTCGCGCACGCGCGGCACAATCGCGCAGCTCAGCGTGGCCTCGCAGGCCAGCTTGCCGTCCACTGTCGCCCTGGCTTCCATGCGTCCCATGCGGCTCCTGAAGGCCAGCACGTTCACCTCGATGCGCAGTTGATCGCCCGGCGTCACCTGGCTGCGGAACTTGGCCTTCTCGATGCCCGTGAAGACCGCCAGTTTCTTCTCCCTGTCGGGGAGTTCACTGAGCATGATGATCGCGCCGGCCTGGGCCATGGCCTCAATCACAAGCACGGCCGGCATGATGGGATAACCCGGAAAGTGGCCCTGAAAAAAAGGCTCGTTGATCGTAACGTTCTTGAGGGCTACCAGGCGCTTGCCGCTCTCGAACTCGACGACTCTGTCAATCAACAGAAACGGATACCGGTGAGGAAGTAAGCCCAGGATCTCCTGGATGTCAAACGTCATTCTCAAGCTCCAAGAATCGAAGGGCTCTGCCCATTCGCACTGGAGAGGATTATAAAGCAGGGTACAGATGACAGGTTACAGTGAACAGTGCACAGATGACGCCCGGCCATCAGCGAAGCTGTGGAGTGCGAGCGCCTGGGCCTTTCTGTTGCCGAGGCGAATTGGCCGGCTGTTCAATGTCCACTGTTCACTGTAACTCTATTTCTTGATGCGTTGATTAGCCGCGTCCACACTCCAGAGATCGGGCGGTAACTGCTGGTTATAAGTTACGTGGACCACAAAATACTGGCGGATAACCTCGTCGTTCTTGTAACGTGTGATGGTAAACGGTGTGGGAATGCCGTCAAACGTGTGGTAATCGTCGTACTCCTCGGCATCCGTGTTCTTGTCTTTGAATACCGGATCGCGCCACTCGAATGTGCGCCGCAGCGGCAGGTGTGTCTCAGAATCCATCTGGATGGTGACGGCTTCGTTCTCGGCCGAAATGAGGGTTACCTGTTCGGCCATGTGCCGCTCGACCAGGCGCTTGCCCTCGTCCACCAGAATGGTCTTTGGATCGTTGAGCCAGTTCTTGATTACGGTCTCGATAGAGTGGTCGCGGCGGCGCAGCCAGTCGTCCACCTGTTCCTGCGGCAGCGCCTTCTTGCCCTTGTACGTTACCTCCCAGCCCTCGCGCCCCAGGTAAAACTGGACTACGTCGCGGTGCTTGGTGTACTCGATGCGGTCCTGATCCGGCCAGGCGTGGTACTCCCAATAGTCGGTGGTGCCCTCCTCAGTTCTGCCATGATCGAAACCGGCAACGTGCCCTTGCCGCATCTGGTTCTTCACGTTGAGCCAGGCCGAGCCTCCCATGGCCTGCACCATGGCGTCCAGAGCCGCACGCGCCTTCTGGGTATTCTTGGCGCCGGCATCGTCCGAGGTCTGTGTCTGGGTTATGAGCGGGTTGGCAAGCATCAGCACCGCCAGCGCCGCAGGCAGAATTCCGCGCATGAATCTTCTCCTCTGACCATTGGACGTGATCCGGAGCCTGACGCCGCTACTTGAAGGTAGCCGGAGCAGTCTCTCAGGGTGACGCTAACGCAGGGAGCCTGTCTGCGGCAAGCCGGCAGGAAGAGATCAGTTGCTTCTAGCTGCAATCAGGTTGCCTGGTTGCCTGGTATTCAAGGCCGTCTTCGACTTTATGATTCTGGCCTTTACAAACACGTTAAACACTCCGGGCGTGTCTTGGGCCGTGACTGTTCCGCAGCGATTGGGCATGCTCACTCCGTCGCGCCGGATCTGTTCCACGCTTACGGTGGCCGAACGGGAATCGGCGCAGAGATGGCTTTTTGCCACCTCGATCTGAAGGATTGGAAGGTTCTCCATGGCGCTCGACATCCGAGCCCTGCCCTGATCGTCAGTGAACGCCTCTTCATGCCACATTTGCAGATGCAGGTCGCGCCTGGTGTAGCCGCCAACCAGACTCAAACGGGTGTGGGCAAGCGGCTTCCCATCCCTGCCGTCGACTATGTGGATGACGATAGGCTGGTTGTGAACATTGGGAAAGATCTCGCTCTGGCCGCTTGCCGAAGCGGCCAAAGCGGCTATTCCCGCACCGTAGGCGAATGCGCGAAATCCTTTCACAGAATGCACCCTGTCCCAGGCAATTACGCGGCTGGCAATCTGCAAAGATTTCCAGTCGATTTCATCCCGGGGCTAAGGCCAAGTCTAGGAGGGGTACGGGGGCAGCGTTACGCAAATCCGCGAGAAAGAAGCCAACCGGTGCCGGAGCCGGAATGTAGCCCGGCCCGAGTTCTGGAATGGGAACTGGGTGCCGATCAGATTGCGCGGAGAAGACGAGCAGGGAGAAAGACGATCGCTCCCACCAGTTCCAGCACGCCACCCACGGCGATTCCTACTATGCGGAACGGCAGAAGCAGCAGCCACACAACCGGGTACAGAAGCAGGGCGACCAGCGCGAGCGGCCAGCACAGCACCAGAAGGATGCACCAAAGAAGAAATTTCATCATAGGTTCAGCGCCTCAATCGCGCACAAACTCGCTTATTGGGCGAGTCATTCCATGATACGAGAGCGGGCGACAATCCGTTCCCGTTTGAAAATCCACATCGGAGAGCGTGTATCTCACCCCTTCTTAGCCTTCTCCCGCTCGGCCAGCAGCTTTTTCCGTTCGCGTATAGCCTTGGCGCGCTCCTTTTCCGGTAGCGCCAGCACCGCTTTGGTGCGCTTGGGCAGCTTCTCGAAGATCAGATCGCGGGCGAGCCGCAACTCCTCTTCCACTTGCCGCGGACGAAGCACATCCCAGCGTTCCATGGTGACCCAGTGGGCTTTGGCCAGGTAGGGAGATGCGCAAATTCCCTCATTCTCGAGCAGTTCATGAAACCGCTCCGGCCCGCAGTGGAACCACAGGACGCCGGTCCCAGTGCCGTCGAGGTCGGTCATGGCGAACATTTTGCCGCCAATGTCTCGATCTCCGGCCCAGTAGACCAGATGGTGGCCCCAGTTCACGGTCTCCACAACGTGCGGGAGCGCCAGGCAGATTCCGCGGATTCGCTCGTTATCCATGGAGTGAGTGTATGACGAAGACGCTACCGCCGGAAGACGGATTCTGATTCGGCCCGCATTTTTATCGCTATGTGCCTGAGGACGAAAAGATGTGTGGCGTTTGTTAATCCCCTACGGCTTCGACGACCCATAATTGGGAATCCTGGGGGTTAATTTGCGAACTACAAACTCCTGAAATAGATTCTGGGCTGCGCTCGCGGCCGTGCCAATTGCGGCGTTCTCGAAGCTGAGCGTCACCCCGCTTCGATTGCTCGCCGGGTAATAGAGGTTCGAGATGCCGCCCGCCGCCAGTCCGCCGGCGATGGCGGAATAATTCGTCTGCCAATGCCCGTTGTCGCCCTTGCAGACAACCGAGTTTGCAATGGCATAGAAGACTCGCGAGCGGATAGTGCCGGTTCCTTTGTAGAAATAACGCGGGTCCTGTTTCAGAAGGCTGGGCAGAATGGCGCCGCCGATCATGTTACCCACAAAGTTGTCAGCAAAACTGGCCCCATACCGCTTGCCATAGCCCTCGGCGCCTTGCCCATATCCGCTGAAGGAGTTGGAGGCTTGCTCGATTCCCGCGAACACTCCGGCGGCAAGGAAGGAGATCGGGTCAATCGACGACTTCCATGCCAGATTGAATTTCTGACCGGACGTAAGCGGCGGCGCGTTGGGATCGTAAGTGACATAAAAGTTCGGAATCACGCCCAGTACGCGCTGCTGTTCTTCCTGATGTAGCTCTTCCACCGCAATCTCATCCGTGGATGCTGTAACCCGCACTTCGCTGGTAGCAGATGTGGCTAACAGAACGATCGGCTTTGCGTTGTAGTCTTCGCCAGGATGAAGTACTCCGGATAGAACCTGGGGCGCAAATCCGCTGGATGAGATGGTGAGTTTGAAAGCTCCGGCAGGGACGCCGGCAAAGCTGAATGCGCCATCGCTGTCGGATTTTACCGATCTAAGAATGGGAATGCCGGAGCCGGATTGGACCAGTTCGACGGTGGCGTCCTCGTAGACATCTCCGTCGGGGTCAACCACGACTCCGTGGATGCTGCCCGGCGCTGGCTGAGCGGGGGTCTGAACCTCAGAATTCGTGGGATTCGGCTGCGTCCGCGGTGCGGCATTTTGAGCCGCATTCTGGTTCGGATTCTGATTCGCATCCTGATCCGCGCCAGACAAAACCTTATCTGCTGGCGCGATCGTCGAAATCCGCTGAGACCACCCCTGAATTTCAACGCAAAACAGCGCCAGGGAAAGAAGAATTCGGAGGGCCGTCCGCAGACGAGAATCCGCAGTTCGGCGGCTCAGGCCCCTCCGTCCACACGCCAACTTTGCTGGATGTCCGATCAGACCCACCCTCATTTCTGAAGCCTGAAGATAGCAATATCCGGGGAAAGACGGCGCGAGATAGCCGCATTTGGGTTAGACGGAAATTGCGGCTCGGAGATGTCTGGCCGGATGCAAGAGGGCCAGAAGCACTACAGTCTTGATTCACTCTCTAGCGGAATGCCGAAGCAGCATCGAGACGCCTGGTAAAGGTGCGGCAATTTGCCGTACAATCAAAAGAGCAGCTATGAGAGGAAACACCATGCCCCAACTTCAGACAGCACGGCCCGCCAGACTCGAAGCCCGAATCTCTCCGGATTTGAAGCGTCGCTTGGAATACGCGGCCTCGCTGCGGGGATCCACGCTTACGGAGTTTGTGGTTCAAAGCGCACAGGAAGCGGCTACGCGCACCATTCGCGAGAACGAGGTGTTGGTACTCAGTGAGCGTGCGAGCATAGCTTTCGCGGAGTTGCTGCTGAATCCTCCCGGGCCCAACCGGGAGCTTCTGGCAGCCGCCAAGCGATACAAGAAACAGCTGGGTAAAGAGATCGTGAGTGAATAATGCCCGCGTGGGGTAGTATCTCACCGATCAGGATTGAACTGCTCGACAGAAATCGCCATGACCGCGCGAGCTTCGACTGCGGAATTCCCGCACTCAACAGTTATCTCCAGCGGCAAGCGGCTCAGGATGTGGAGAAGCGCGCTGCCGTGGTCTACGTGGCTGTGGTCGAGCCTCCCGTGATCGTCGGCTATTACACGCTCTCTCAGTACAGCATTGAAATAGCGAGACTTTCTGAGAGCACGGCAAAGAAGCTCGCGCGCTACCCTGTGGTTTCCGCTACACTGCTCGGCCGCCTGGCTATCTCCAGAGCCTTGAAAGGCCAAAGGCTTGGCGAGAAGTTGCTCCTTGATGCTCTTCGACGGTCCCTGGCACAAAGCGCGCATATCGCTTCGGCTGGTGTGGTTGTGGATGCAAAGGATGAACAAGCCGCAGCTTTCTATCGGAGGTACGGCTTTACCCCAATCCTCGACGCGGATCGTCGCCTCTTCCTGCATATGAGGGATATTCAACAGATAGGGTAGCTGCGTAAGTACAGGAACCACCACAGGAAGCGCATTTCAGTCAAAATCGCCCACAATAGGTTGAGCTTACTGTGCTTAGGCAGCTACCCCACTTTCAGCAGATGTTCTGCACTGCGCTCAAGCTCGATCATCGGAGTTCCCCTTGATCCCCGCTTTGATCATATTCATTTGAGTCAAGGGGCGTGCTCACCACTTTCCCTCGAACGCC
>Ga0302278_10003918_pt1 | contig 15721 bp, 13 predicted proteins | sample III_Bog_N3_2_FD_194543 | JGI IMG/M metagenome (GOLD analysis project Ga0302278, IMG submission 194543) | Peat permafrost microbial communities from Stordalen Mire near Abisko, Sweden - III_Bog_N3_2 | ecosystem: Environmental > Terrestrial > Soil > Wetlands > Peat | place: Sweden: Abisko...
ATAATCGGGAGCGCTTCGTCGAAGAGTTGAAGGCCCTGCTCCGCATTCCCTCCGTCTCCACCGATCCCGCGCACGCAGCCGACACCCGTCGCGCCGCCGAGTTCGTTGCCGCCGAACTTCGCCGCATCGGCATGGAAAACGTCCGCCTGATCGAAACCACCACTGCCTCTCATCCCAATGGCCACCCGCTCGTCTACGCCGACCATCTCCACGCCGTGCCCAGCGATGGAATGGGCAAGCCCGCGCCCACCGTTCTCCTCTACGCCCACTATGACGTCCAGCCGCCCGACCCGCTCGACGAATGGCTCTCCCCGCCCTTCGAGCCCACCGAGCGCGATGGCAACCTCTACGCCCGCGGCGCCGTCGACGACAAGGGCCAGCTCTGGATGCACGTCAAAGCCCTCGAATCCCTTCTCACCGCAAGCGCTGGCAAACTCCCCGTGAACATCCGCGTCATCCTCGAAGGCGAAGAAGAAGTAGGAGGGGAGGGAATCGCCGCGTTCGTCCGCGAACATCCCGCCCAACTCGCCGCCGACGTCGCCCTCGTCTCCGACTCAGAAATGTTCGCGCCGGATCTGCCCACCCTCTGCGTCGGGCTGCGCGGCATGATCTACACCGAAATCGAAGCTCGCGGCGCCCGCACCGACCTCCACTCCGGCATGTACGGCGGCGCGGCGCCCAACCCCTTCTTCGCTCTCTGCGAAATTATCGCGAAGTTGAAAGACCCATTCGGGAAAATTCTGATCCCCGGCTTCTACGACAAGGTCGCCACCCCCACCCCCGCGGAACTTGCCGCCTGGAAATCCCTACCCTTCGACGAGGAGCACTACCGCAACACCGAAGTCGGCTCCACTGCACTTACCGGGGAGCCTGGCTTTTCTGTCTTGGAGCGTACCTGGTCCCGCCCTACCCTCGAAGTCCACGGCATGCCCGGAGGCTTCATCGGAGCTGGCGCCAAAACCGTCATTCCCGCCCGTGCCACCGCCAAGGTATCCATGCGTCTCGTCCCCGACCAGACCCCCACCGAGGCCTTCGCCCAGTACAAGTCCTATGTCGAATCGCTCTGCCCCGCAGGCATCACGCTCGAAGTCCGCCTCATCCACATGGGCGACCCCATCGTCGTCTCCACCGACAATCCCTACGTCCGCGCCGCCACCACCGCCATGCACGACGTCTTCCGCAAAGACACAGTCTTCATCCGCAGCGGCGGCTCCATCCCCATCGTCGGCGACTTTATCCGCAATCTCGGGACGCCTACCATCCTGATGGGCTTCGGACTACCCGACGACAACCTCCATGCTCCCAACGAAAAATTCCACCTCGCCAACTTCCACCGCGGCATCGAATCGATCATCCGCTTCCTCGCCAACCTCGCCGCTTAGCCCAGCGCTCCCAAGAGAGCTGGTCATCCTGACCGAGCGCAGCGAGTCGAAGGACCCCGAGGGTCTCCCGCCCTCACTGCGCTCGACTACTTCTGCGTCGGTCACTTTCGCGCTTGTTGCGTTATTGTGAGTGACATGGCTCCGCTCCCCATCACCGGCTATATCCTCGCCGGCGGCCGCAGCTCCCGCATGGGAACGGACAAGGCCCTACTGCAACTCGCCGGCAAACCCCTCATCGCCCACGCTGTAACCAAGCTCCGCCACATCTGCGCGGACGTCCATATCCTCGGCAGTAATCCCGAACTCGCTGCCTACGCTCCCCTCGTTCCCGACCTTCACCCCAACTGCGGTCCCGTCGGCGGTATCGAGGCCGCGCTCGCCCATTCCACTAGCGACTGGAACCTCGTTCTCGCGGTCGACCTCCCCTTTCTCCCAGCCGCTATCCTCCAGCGCTGGGCCGTCCGCATTACCGCGCCCACCGCAACCAACCGCGTCGCCATGTTCACCGTCGACGATCGCCCCCAGCCCGCCGTCTGCCTGCTCCACAAACAAATAGCCCCATCGATCATGGCCGCCATAGCCCTCGGCGAGTTCAAGCTGCTCGCGGTCCTCGAAGCCGCAGCCGAGGTCCTCGCCCTGCAACAAGACCACCCGCTGGACGAGCTGCTCTCCCTCACCGACGCTGGTACCGCACATCTCGATTCTGAGATGTGGGTTGACGCCACCCACGCCCAACATTCCGCCCATCCTCTCTGGTTCACCAACCTCAATACTTCGCAGGACTTTGCAGTCGCCGAAGCCAACACCGCCGCTCTCGACACCGGAAGCTGAGATTTCCTAAGAATTTCTCCCCGCATCGTGCATCATAGAGACACACCCATGCCAGAACCGGATCGCAAGCCGGAGAACCGCGACCAGCCCGCTGCGGACAATTCGCCACAGGACCCTGCGCCGTCCCAGACGCTGCCAGCAGACGCCGACCTCACCGCCGAGGTCGCTCCCGAGAACAAGGAATCCGTCCAGGAGTTCATGGCCGAGGCTGCCCAGCAGAATGAGGTGGCCAACGAGGCTGTCGCCGAGGTCCGCCAGCAGCCCGGCCCCTACATCGCCTTCGAGCACGTCTCCAAGTCCTTCGGCGACCTGATCGTCCTCGATGACGTCAGCTTTTCCATTCTTCCCGGCGAAACCCTCTGCATCCTCGGACGCTCCGGCGTCGGAAAATCCGTCTCTCTCCAGATACTGATGGGCTTCCTCCGCCCCGATTCAGGCAGAGTCAAGGTCGCTGGCGAGGACATCTGCGGCTTTAGCGAGAAACAATTGCAGGCCGTTCGCCGCAAAGTCACCATGGTTTTCCAAAATGGCGCACTCTTCGACTCCATCACCGTTGGCGAAAACGTCGCCTTCCCCCTGCGCGAGCGCCATGACCTCGTAGAAGACCAGATTCAGCAGATCGTCCGCGGCATGCTCGAAATGGTCGGCGTCGCCGGCATGGAGAACGTCCTGCCCTCCGATCTCTCTACCGGCATGAAGCGTTCCGTCGCCATCGCCCGCGCTCTCGCCTCCCAGCCCGAGGCCGTCCTCTACGACGAGCCCACCACCATGGTCGACCCCCTTATGGGACACCTTCTGGGCAGTCTCATCGAGCGGCTGAAAACCCAATTGCACCTAACCAGCATCGTAGTAACACACGACATGCGTTTCGCCCGTAAGCTGGCCGATCGAGTCGTCTTCCTTCACCAGGGGAAGGCCCGCTTCTTCGGCACCATGGAAGAGTTGGATCGAAGTGAAGACCCTATATTGCAGGAATTCTTAGCCTTGGACGCTCTCGTTCTCCCCGTGTAGCTTCAATCCGTTGCTCTATGCGTCGATAAGTCCTTCATCCCACACTAAAGGATTGCCATGTATCTTTGTTTTCAGTATCCTCGAACAAAGACCAGAACGCTGGCAGGTTTCACTCCGTTGCTTCGCTCAGGTGTACCCATCTGTGGGTGTGCCCTTCCGAGAAGTACTTGATCTGTCGCATTGAGTCGAGCAGTCCCCCGTAGCGAGAGTAATTCCGTATTCGTGGGTTCCCAGTATCGAGATCCACTGGACACAATTTCTCAAACCTCACAGGAACTGTGAAGCTGCTCAAAATGACGCCGGGATCGTCCGGCACACAATGTTTCGGCGTGCAGGATGCCCGTCGATGGAGTGAGAGAGCCGTTCGCGATGGCGACACCGGATTATCTCGAGCAAGTTGTGGTATCTGGGCGAAGTCGGCCCATGATTGCCGAAGCCCCGTCCGCGCGCTTTGGGGTATTTCATCGCCCTTCGGTTACCAGCCTTTTCTGGGCCACCCTCGATCTCCTCACCATCGCGCTAGCCACAGCCATGGCGCTCCACTTTCGCGTCGGTATCCCCAGCGATCTGCACACCGCCCACACCTACCTGCACCAGCAGCGGATCATGTTCCTCTATATCGCCTGGTTCGGACTCCTTCTGGTCGTTCTCGCGCGATCCTACGGACTTTACGGCCCCATCCTCAACCGAAATGGCCTCAATGAGCAGCGCCTGACCATGCAAGCCTCGCTCACCGCGGGACTCCTGCTTTGCGGTACGCTTTACCTTCGCCGCGCCGAAATGGTCTCCCGCGAAGTCATCGTCCTCCTGGTCATCTTCACTACGGCTCTCCTCTGCATTCGTCGTGCCGTCTGGCGCGAGGTCGTCTACAACCGCTATCGCGAAGGCCTGGAGACCCGCAATGTCCTCATCGTCGGCGCCGGCCGTGTCGCCCACGCCCTGCGCAATCATCTCGAATCGCTCAGCCACCTCGGCTTCCGCTTCAAAGGCTTCGTCGCCCTCACCGAACACGAAGCCGAATCGGGCGACGTCGACATCATCGGTGACGTGCGCAACTGCCTGCCCCTCGCCCGCTCCCTCTTCGTCGACGAAATATTCTTCTCCGTCCCCGCCGAGAAAAAGCTAGTCATCAGCGTGGTCGAGGAAGCACGCGCCGTCGGCATCGATGTCCGCGTCGTTCCCGACCTCTACGACGGCCTCGCCTGGAACGCCCCGATCGAGTACATCGGCCAGTTTCCCACCATCCCGCTGCACCGCCGCGATCTCCCCATCGGCGCATTCCTGCTCAAGCGCACCATGGACGTCACCGGCGCCACCCTCGCCATGCTCCTCGGCTGGCCCATCGCGCTAATTCTATGCGCTGCCATTAGGTTCGATTCACCCGGCCCCATCTTCTATCGCGCTCAGCGCACTGGTCGCAAGGGCCGCACCTTCACCTGCTACAAGTTCCGTACTATGTGCGTCGAGGCGGACAAACTTAAAGAAAAACTACAAGATCAGAACGAGCGCGACGGCATCCTCTTCAAAATCACGAACGACCCGCGAATCACCGGTGTTGGTCGCCTCATTCGCAAGTATTCGCTCGACGAACTGCCCCAGTTCTACAACGTTCTTCGCGGAGACATGAGCCTCGTCGGCCCCCGCCCGCCCCTCGCCAGCGAAGTCGAGCAGTACGACCTCGCCCACCTCCGCCGTCTCGACGTCCTCCCCGGCCTGACCGGCCTCTGGCAGGTCGAAGCCCGCCAAGACCCCTCCTTCGACAGCTACATCTCCCTGGACACCGCCTATGTCGAGAACTGGTCCCTCTGGCTCGACATGAAGATCCTCGCCCGCACCGTCGGTGTAGTCCTCTCCGGCACCGGCAGCTAGGCGTTCACAACCTGACAGACCGTGTCCTGCCAGACGGGCTCCCTGCGCGGGCGGGGCGCTCACGCGCCTCTTTAAGCATTCGCGTGGTGCTCCCGATGGTCGCAAACTGCATTCTGTGCCGACCAACGGAAGGACCACGCAAAGCTCGGCATAAGTCACGAAGTGACCGCCGCCCGCGCAGGGCGCCCGTCCGGCAGGACACGCGCGGTAAACTTAAAACCGTGAAGATCGCTTTAGCCCAGATCAATCCGACCGTCGGAGACTTCGCCGGCAACTCCGCACGCATTCTCAACTTCACCGCCCGCGCCGCCGCCCAGGCCGCTGACCTCGTCGTCTTCCCCGAACTCGCGATCTGTGGATATCCCCCCGCGGACCTCCTCGAAAAGACCTCGTTCCTCGCGCGTGCCCGGCATACCCTCGACGAGATCGCCGCCTCCACAACCACCGGCCCGGCCATCCTCTGCGGCACGGCCCTCGCCATCGACGGCGACTCCTCTGCAGGCAAGCACGCCCGCAACGTCGCCGCGCTCCTCTCCAACGGCCGCGTCACCTTCCTCCAGCAAAAAATGCTTCTTCCCTTCTACGACGTCTTCGACGAGCAGCGCTACTTCGAGCCCGCCACCCACCAGACCCTCACCCTCCTCGACGGCCAACCTCTCGCCATCACCATCTGCGAGGACGCCTGGAACGACAAATCCTTCTGGCCCCGCCGCCTCTACCCCATCGACCCCGTAGACGAACTCATGCGCCAGTGGGCCACCCTCCCCGACCCCATCGCCGTCCTCCCCCGCATCATCCTCAACATCTCTGCCTCGCCCTTCTGGGCCGGCAAGCGCGACCTCCGCCGCAACATGCTCGCCGCCATTGCTCGCCGCCACCGCGCTTTCGTCGTCATGGTCAACCAGGTCGGCGGCGACGACTCCCTCGTCTTCGACGGCTCCTCCGTCGTCCTCGCCCCCTCGGGTGAAGTCGCAGCCCAGGCCGCCTCCTTCACCGAAGACCTCATTTTCTTCGACACCGACACAAATCCGGCTGCCCCATCTCAGACCGTCTCAACATCTGAGGTCGGAAGAAGAACTGAAGTGGGAAGCGAATCCGACGACATCCCCGCCACCTGGTCCGCCCTCGTCCTCGGCACCCGCGATTACGTCCTCAAATGCGGCTTCTCCAAAGCCCTCGTCGGCCTCTCTGGCGGCATCGATTCCGCCCTCGTCGCCGCCATCGCAGTCGAAGCCCTCGGCCCGGAAAACGTGCTCGGCATCGGCATGCCCAGCGAATTCTCCTCCATCGGCTCCATCGACGACGCCCGCGCCCTCGCCGCCAATCTAGCCATCCAGTTCGAACTGGTCCCCATCCACAACGTCTTCACTCACTACCAATCCACCCTCGAACCCCTCTTCGCGGGCACTCCCTTCGGCCTCGCCGAAGAAAACCTCCAGTCCCGCATTCGCGGCGGACTCCTCATGGCGCTCTCCAACAAGTTCGGCGCGCTCGTCCTTACCACCGGCAACAAGTCCGAAATGTCCACCGGCTACTGCACCCTCTATGGCGACATGGTCGGCGCGCTCGCCGTCATCGGAGACGTCTTCAAAACCCGCGTCTACGCTCTCGCCCGCCACGCCAACCGCGACCGCGAAGTCATCCCTTCCAACACCATCACCAAGCCACCCTCCGCCGAGCTGCGTCCCGACCAGCGCGACACCGACTCGCTGCCGCCCTACGACATCCTCGACCCAATTCTCGAAGCCTACGTCGAGCGCTACCAGTCTGCCGACCAAATCCTCGCCGAACTCACCGCAACAAACAGCGTGCCCCATTCATCGACGGCCGTATCGCCGATGAGTGGGAAAGCGACGCCGCCCATAGACCTCGCCCTCATCCGCCGCGTCCTCTCCCTCGTCGAGCGAAGTGAATACAAGCGCCAGCAAGCCGCCCCCGTCCTCAAAGTCACACAGAAATCCTTCGGCACCGGTCGTCGTTTCCCCATAGCCGTCAAAGTCGAACTCTAACAGCCGGTTCTGCTATTGGGCCCGCAGGCCGCCCCGCGCCCCATTTCCCGCCCAACCAATCGACGCGTCATTCTGACTCGCAGAGTCAGAATCTCTGTCGTTCGTCTTTGCAGCCACCGCACTCCATTTGGCCCCCACTTCGTCTATTGATAAGATTGGTCAAACAGTCATCGGTCTATAACCCGCAGAACCAAAAAATCTGTACCTGCACCACACCCAGAAGGAACTCCTTGAAGATTCGATTCGCACTCCCGGCCGCCGCACTTCTCCTCTCCCTCACTGCCTCCGCCGCCTTCGCCCAGGCTGTCGCCGTACCTCCCGCTCCCGCGCCGCAGGCCCCCGCGCCCGTACCGGTCGATCCGCTCCCCACCGCCAACCCCAGGTTCTTTACCGCGCCCACCCCCACCATCGACACCGTAAACGCCTTCCTCAATCAGGTGTGGGGTTTTGACGCCAATCGCATCTGGCGCGTCGAGGGCATCCAGCCCACCCCCGCTCCCGGCGTAGTCAAGGTCACGGTCTTTGTCACCAGCAAGGAGCCCAAAGCCCAGGTTCAGGCCGCCACCTTCTTCGTCACACCCGACGGCCAGCACGCCATCGGCGAGGGGGCAGGCGTCGTCCCCTTTGGCGCGACCCCCTTCGCTGCCACCCGCGATCTACTCCGTGCCCGCGCCGACGGGGCTTCCCGCGGCGCCGCCAGCAAAGACCTGGAACTCGTCGAGTTCGCTGATCTCCAGTGCCCGCACTGCAAGGAAGCTCAATCCGTTATGGACGACATCGCCAGAGACTTCCCCAAGGCCCACATCGTCTTTCAGCTCTTTCCTCTGGTCGACATCCACCCCTCCGCCTTCAAGGCTGCGGCCTTCGGTGTCTGCGTCCAGAAGCAGTCCAATGACGCCTTCTTCAAGTACGCCGCCGGCGTCTTCGAAACCCAGGACGGCCTTGCGCCGACCACCGAGGATACCCTCCTTAAAGCTGCCGTCAAGCGCGCCGGCCTGGACAGCGATGCCATCTCCGCCTGCGCCGCCACCCAGGCCACCAAGGACATCGTCAACGCCGACATCAAGCTGGCCGCCGACGCTGGCGTCGATCAGACGCCTCTGCTCTCCGTCAACGGCCGCATGCTCCCCGTCGCCGGTGCCTCCTACGAGGCCATCAAGCAGCTCATTCAATTCCAGGCCACGCTCGATGGCGTCGATTCCGGCGCAACCGCCGAAACCCTCGCCCCCAAACCCGACCAGCCCAAGCTCGCCGACCTCCCCAAGGAGTAACGCCTTCGCCCACCCGCATCCCTCAGATCGCCAGATCGCCCACCGGTCAGAGGGGTGCCTGTTTAGATCCTGACGCCGGCCATTTCCTGGGACACACAACACCCCGCCCGCCCCACAGCATGTGACTTCGCGCTGCTCATGGTCAATGCAGACCAGACAGGCCTGTGTGCGTTCCCATACAGTCTTATCGGGTGTCAACCATGGCCGATTCAATCACACCAATCTCTCCACAACCACGCTCCCCCAAGCCGCTTAGTACGAATGATTGGCCCAGAGTTGGAAGCCCGTGGCGGACAGCCGTACCCAACGGCAATCGCACCCAACCAGAGGACTCAGATTCCTCGTTCCTCGCAGAGCGCGGCTACTACAGACGCCCGCACTCAATCTAACAAACTCTCTCCAAACGGCGTATTCGAATAACCCAGACGCCCCCTTGCGGCTGCGCTGGAACTATTGATCAAGAGGAGGATTCTCGATGGCGGTACCGACCTGCATTAAGTGCGGGGCCAAAGAGTTCACCCACCAGGATAAGGAGTTTGGTGGACTAATGACTCGCATAGTCTTTTGCTCCAACTGCGGTGCGGTGATTGGCGTAGTGATCGCCATCTAGTCTGGACTTTCCTGCAGCGGAGCCAGCCTTCTCCCGCATAAGAGTCATCGACAACACCCCTCGCTCGGACTAACCTTCCTCCAGCATGAGACTCCTCCGGAGACGGATCAATACCTTCTTCGCCCTCCAGGCCATCCTCCTATTTATGGCCGGCCTCCGCGCCCTGATCGATACCAGGTACGTCGAACGCGGTGTGTCTCCATTCCACCACTGGCTCTTCCTTAGCGGCTATCTCCTGCTCTCCCTGGTCTTCACTAAGGCGTGGCGAGTCACCCGCAAGCCCAACCCGCATCAGGAGTCATGGGCAGTCGCCGCCGCTGTCATCTCCATCTTCGCCGGCCTCTATCTCCTCTGGGACGCCCACGTCACCCACGCCTTCGCCGTTCCCGGCCTCATCGTCCTCCTGATGGGTCTGGGAACTATCTTCCTCCTGGTCCAGGCCCGCACCCCCTCGCACTCGGAAGCCCCATCCTGATTGCCGAACGCGCGAAACGCAGCAGCCAAAGAGAGCCGCAGTCCCAAAATATCCCAACTCAGGAGCGCTGAAGGCCAGCGTGACGCCGTCACGCCGTGAAATCACAGTCCTTCGGAGTAGCTGAAGGCGCGACACAAATCCCCGCCCGATAGTCCTTCGCTTTAGAGCCCTTCCTCCGTAGCCCAAGAAACACTGTCAACCCCCAAAACCACCCAAAATTGGCGTAACCCACGCCCCACCAATCACATCCACCCAGAAATTAGATAGCAGATGAGTTATGGTCAACCTGTTATCCTTAAAGTAGGTAGAGATAGGCAGTCCAGCCCGGCAACCTGCGGCCCTCAAACCCCCGCACATCGTCATTCTGTGCCACGCGCAGAAGCTCGGTAGTTGTCTTTCCTGGGCCTCCTCTGCTGGACCCGTAAGATACGTCGCCCGAAAGGAGCTAACGTATATACGCGCGTATATACGTCGTTATAACCCCATTTGAATCAACACACATTTGGAGATACGTCGTCGTAACCCCAATAGAATCATCAAAAGGTGGGTATACACCCAGGAGGTGTCACCACCGCAATCACGCGATGTATATAAACCGAAGGAGGAACAGAACAGCCAGCAAATACAGCATCCAGTGTTGCCGTCGTCCGCGTCCGGTCGCCAGCTCCAGCACCGCATAGCTGATCAGTCCAAACGAGAGGCCCGTCGCAATCGAGTAGGTCAGCGGAATCGTAATCAGCGTCAGGAACGCCGGAATCGCCACCCGTGGCTCAAGCCAATCGATCCGCGCCGCCCCGCCCAACATCAGCGCACCCACCAGAATCAGCGCCGGAGCCGTAGCAAAGTCGGGAATTGCGCCCACCACCGGAGCCACGAAGATCGCCAGGAAGAACAGCAGCCCGGTCACGATCGCCGTCACGCCCGTCCGTCCGCCCGCCGCCACGCCCGCCGACGACTCGATGTAGCTGGTTACCGTCGAAGTTCCCGCCAGCGACCCGATCACGGTCGAAGTCGCGTCGGCAAAGAAAATCTTGTCCAGCCGCGGAATCGTATGATCATCAGCGATCAGCCCGGCCCGCTCAGTCACCGCCACCAGCGTCCCGATGTTGTCGAATAAATCGACAAACAGAAACACGAAGATGATCTCCAGCGCATTCATCTTTAGCGCCCCGCGAATGTCGAGTTGAAACGCCGTATCGCGGATTGCCATCGGATTGAAAGTCGACGGCATGTATTTCACCTGGTGCAGCAGAATCCCCGCCGCCAGCGTGGTCAACACGCCGATCAGCATCGATGCCTTTACCTTGTAAGCCTGCAGCACCGCGATCAGAACGATGCCGAAGATCGCAAGCTGCGTGTCGTGCGCATGCAGGTTGCCAAGCGTCACGGTAGTTGCCGCGCTTGGCACAATAATGCCCGCGTTGCGCAGTCCGATAAACGCGATGAACAGACCAATGCCGCCGGCAACCGCCGCGTGCAGTTGATGTGGCACCGCCGCCAGCAGCTTTTGCCGAATGCCGCCGAACGTGAGGATCAGGAAGATGACACCCGAAAGAAACACCGCGCCCAGCGCCGTCTGCCAAGGAACGCCCATGCCTTTCACAACGGTGTAGGTGAAGTACGCATTCAGCCCCATGCCCGGCGCCAGCGCCAGTGGATAGTTGGCCAGCGCGCCCATCAGTATCGAGCCGATCGCCGCGCACAAGCACGTCGATGTCGTCACCGCTGCCAGCGGCATTCCCGTTTGCGACAGGATCGCCGGATTCACGAAGATGATGTACGCCATCGTGACGAACGTCGTAAGGCCAGCGAGGATCTCGGTCCGCCACGTTGTCTCGTGGGCCGCAAAGCCAAAATGTCGTTCCAGGCGGTCAAGCATAGTTGGTGCAGGCTCGCAGTAAAGTGAAGTGAATGGATTCTGTACAGCATAGCGCGAGAGGATGCGAATGACCGCAGACGAAGTGAAGAAAATCCTGGGCCTCACACCACACCCGCGCGAAGGCGGCTTCTACATCCGCACCTACGAGTCCGGCGAACTGCTGCCGCCCACCGCCTTCGCCGACGGCCGCTATCCCAGTCCGCGCCACACCGCCACCGCAATTTACTATCTGCTCGAGCCCGGAACCTTTAGCGAGATGCACAGCCTTCGCTCCGACGAGCTCTTCCACTTCTATGCCGGCGACCCGGTCGAAATGCTCCAGCTCCACGCTGACGGCAGCGGCTCCATCGTCCGCATTGGCAATCGCCTAGACCTTGGCGAGCGCCCGCAGCATACGGTTCCGCGGGAAACGATTCAGGGCTCGCACCTCGTCCCCGGCGGCGCGTGGGCGCTACTCGGCTGTACCGTCAGCCCCGGTTTCGAGTTTTCGGACTACGAAAACCTTCGGTGCGACGAGTTATGCGCCCGCTGGCCCGCATTCACTGAACTCATCCGGCAACTTACACGCCCCACCATCTGAGCGCGGCACGTTACCAGCGTGTTCCGAACTGCGCAGCTGCCTCATGTTTTCTCCTGCCTGCCCGATAGGTCAATCAAAGCTCACATCGATCGAGAGTCGGTTCGGAGCCTATTCGAAGCAACAGGAGAAAGATCCATGATGAAGAAACTCAAGCAAGCGGTGGTCGCCTTCATGAAAGACGAGTCAGGCCAGGACCTTATCGAATACGCTCTGGTCGCGGGTTTGATCGGCCTCGGAGCGGTGGTTGCCATGACCAGCTTTTCCGGCAAGATCGGCAACGCATTCAACTCAGTAGGCAACAGCCTCACCAACGCAGTCGCATAAAGCACGGCGTCACCACGGAAAATCGGGAAAGCCACCAGGCTGCGAGCGGTGATCCAGCGCGTACCGTGTGCTGCTTCATCGCTCGCAAGCCTCCGCCCAACGTCTCTACCACGGCAAATCGAGCTCACCGAATGGTTGTCATGGAAACGATGCAGCAGCAATTGATATCGACTTCGAGTGCACTCCTTTGCGCGGGCATCTGCTCCATCCATGATGTTCGCGAGCGCAGGATCCCGAACCTCGTCGTCGTTCCGGCGATTGTCGCCGGTCTTACGCTGCACACTGTCTTCGGCGGGTGGCACGGGCTGGCAGACTCAGCGCTTGCCGGGCTCATAGCCGGCGCCATTTTCCTCATATTCTTCCTCGTCGGAGGTATGGGCGGCGGCGACGTCAAGCTCATGGTTGCGGTCGGATGCATCGCGGGGCTCACGCCGCTGCGCCTGGTCATCGTTGCAACCGCAATCGCTGGCGGAGTGTTCGCAATCGCCGTCAGCCTGTACCACGGTCGCCTACGTGAGACGCTCGGCAACGTCGGAGCTGTTCTTCAGCATCATGGTCAGCGCGGCTTTGAGCCGCACCCGGATCTGAATCTGACTAACCCGCGCACGTTGCGTCTGCCCTTCGCGCTGCCCATTGCCGCCGGTTGCCTGTTCACACTTTGCAGCCTGGCATCGGAGGCGTACCTGTGAACCCAAGGCGCATTCTCTTCGCTCTTCTTCTGGCGCTTTTCGCGTCCGGCCTGTGTACATGGATCGTCTCCCGGAAGCTGGCCGCACCGCCGCCGTCGCAGACCGCACCAACAGTCACGTACGCGGTGCCTTCGCGCGCAATTGAAGCTGGCGAAGTCCTCAATCCCGGCAACACTGAACTGGCGGCCTGGCCCGGCGCCGCACCTGTCGACGGGGCATTCTCACGAATTGCCGACGTAAACGGTCGCGCGGTCCTCTACCCACTCGCAAAGGGGCAGCCGATCCTGGATCGCGACCTCTCGGCTACGGGTTCCGGCACCGGCCTCGCTACTCGAATTCCGGATGGCATGCGCGCTGTCGCGTTACGCTCCGACGAGGTTGTTGGCGTCGCCGGTTTTCTCCTGCCCGGCTCGCACGTCGATGTCCTCGTCACCTACCGACCGGACGGCTCGCCGGAGCCACTTACGGCCACGGTCCTCGAAGACGCGGTCGTGCTCGCCACTGGCCACCAAATTCAACCCGACCCCGAGGGAAAGACATCGGACGTCACCGTCGTCACGCTCCTGCTCACTCCGCAGGAATCGCAGCGGGCGGTTCTGGCCGGCACTCAGGGCGCAATCCACTTTGTGCTGCGCAATGTTGGCGATGCAGGCCGCACAGGAGATACCGCGACCTTGCTCTCGCAATTGTCCGGCAGCCCACGGCCCACGCAGCGCGCCGCCATCCGGCTAGCCGCCCCACCGTCGCAGGCACTCGCCAGGCGTCACGAGATCGAAACCATTCTCGCCGGCGACTTCAACAGTTCCGCTGACGCACGACCGGCAGCGCCGCTGGATCGAGGCGCAAGACGATGATGCGCCGCGATCCGCAACGAGCTCCCTCATGCGTGGCAGATTCGCGCCTGAGCATCACTAGTCGAGCCATCGCTCTGGCTTGGCTTCTGCTCCTCTCGATTGGCGCGTCTCAGCCAGCCGCTTCGCAGACAGAACCTGTCACAAACAAGGTGCTCGCGAAGACTCAGGAACCAGCGTCCTTGCCGATTGCCATGCAATCCGCTTCGCCTGCGGACGTGCTGCATGTGACTGTGGGCCGCTCCGTGGTCCTCACTTCGGCAGTTCCGCTGCGCCGTGTCTACGTTGGCAACCCCGCCGTGTTACAGACCTACACTTCGGACACCACCGAAGTCGTCCTCACCGCGAAGACTCCCGGCGTCAGCAGCATGGTGCTCTGGGACGAAGCTGGCGGCCATCGCCTCTATACGGTCTCCGCCGATCTCGACCCTGACGCACTTCGCACCTCGCTCGAGGAAGCCTTCCCCGGCTCCTCCATCCACGCCGAGACCGGCGAGGGCCGGATATTTCTGACCGGGTCGGTGGCCACCGATGCCGCATCCGACGCCGTTTTCAAAATGGCTTCGCTCTATGCGAAGGATGTCGTCAACTCGCTTCGTGTCGTTCCCGCGCACGGCAAACAGGTGCAACTCAAGCTCCGCATTGTGGAGGTAGACCGCACCCGCCTCGAGCAGCTCGGCATCAACATCTTCGCCGGCGGCCGCACCTCGGTGGCAACCACGACCGGACAGTTTGCAACCACGTCAGTCGGCTCCGACTCTTCTCTCAGCGTCAGCAATCCGCTTAACATCTTTCTCTTCAGCTCCAAACTCAACGTCGGGCTCACCGTCCAGGACCTGGAACAGAAGCAGGTTCTTCAGGTGCTAGCCGAGCCCACGCTGACCACTCTCAGCGGGCTGCCCGCACGTTTTCTCTCCGGTGGCGAATTCCCATTTCCCATGATTGAAGGCGTCGGCGGCGCTACCTCGGTCAGCATCCAGTTCCGGCCCTACGGCGTGAAGGTCGACTTCACGCCGACGGTCAACGCAGACGGCTCCATCCGCCTCAAGCTCGCGCCCGAGGTCAGCACGCTGGACTACAGCAACGCTGTAACTATCTCCGGCTTCACCATTCCCGCCCTCTCCACGCGCCGCACCGAGACCGAGGTAGAGATTCAGGATGGCCAAAGCTTTGTGGTGTCCGGCCTCCTCGACCACCGAACTACGGAGATAATGAGCAAGGTTCCGGGCATCGGAAATCTTCCAGTCCTCGGCCAGCTATTCCGGTCGAAGAACTTCAATCACTCCGTCGTCGAGCTCATAATCATTGTCACCGCTGTGGTGGTAGATCCTCTAGGACCCAACCAAGAGCCGGGTGCGAACGAGCCGAAGTTCGTCGTGCCTAACCTGGACGTGGACGCCTTCGATGCGTCCGCCCACAGGAAATCTCAATCGGGGACGCCCCTGATGCCGCAGCCCCAATCCAATGCAAAGCCGGAACTCCCATGACGAGCGAAATGAACTCCGCGGACCGTACGGGTCAAGCCATTTTCAGCGTTTGCGCGGACGAGTCCGTGGTGAATGCTGGCATGACTGCCTCGCTCAAGGTCACGGGGGCGCACTTCACGGGCGAGTTTCACGACTACATCACGTCCGACAAGCGCCCACAGTTCTCTCCTTCGTTGAAGAACGCCGCATCCTGCGTTGCCCTCATCGACTTCGATCGCGACACGGAGTTGGCGCTTGAGACGACGGAGCGGCTGCACCAGATATTCCTCAAGAAGATCAGCATTGTCGGCATTGGCGCCCAACTGGATGCAGGACTTTTGCTGCGCGCTGTTCGCAATGGGTGCACCGAATTCCTTACCAAGCCCGTCGATCCGGTCGAGCTTGCCACCGCGCTCGAGCGTTTCCGCGCCGTCATGGCGGTCGATGCCCACGCACAGAGCGGCATAGGCCGTG
>Ga0302278_10003919_pt1 | contig 15721 bp, 15 predicted proteins | sample III_Bog_N3_2_FD_194543 | JGI IMG/M metagenome (GOLD analysis project Ga0302278, IMG submission 194543) | Peat permafrost microbial communities from Stordalen Mire near Abisko, Sweden - III_Bog_N3_2 | ecosystem: Environmental > Terrestrial > Soil > Wetlands > Peat | place: Sweden: Abisko...
GCCGTAGCCATCGCCCGCGAACTTAACCTGCCCGTCCGCTTCGCCGGCGTAGGCGAGCAAATGTTCGACCTCCTGGAGTTCTCCCCCACTGATTTTGTAGACTCGTTACTCGAATAGAATGAATGCTTTGGAACAAGACCGATACTGGATGAACCGCGCCCTCGAACTGGCCCGCCGCGGCATCGCGGTCACCTCTCCCAACCCCGCCGTCGGCTGCGTCATCCTCGACCGCGCCGGCCAGGTCGCCGGCGAAGGCTGGCACGAATACGACCTCATCGATCACGCCGAAGTCGTAGCCCTCAAAGTCGCCCAACAGCATGCAGGGGAACGACTTAAAGGGGGCACCGCCTACGTCACACTCGAGCCCTGCAACCACATCGGCCGCACTCCCCCGTGCACCGACGCGCTAATCGCCTCCGGCCTGCGCCGCGTAGTCGCCGCTACAATCGACCCAAACCCCGCCGTTGCCGGTCATGGCATGGACAAGCTAAGCGCTGCAGGCATTCATGTTACGCTGGGTCCCTGTCAGCCAGAAGCCCGCCGCCTCAACGAGGGCTTCGCGCGCTGGAGCCAGCACAAGCGCCCTCTCGTTCTCATGAAAGTCGCCATGACCCTCGACGGCCGCATCGCGCCGCCCGTCGGCCAGCACCACCTCAAAGAGCCCTTCTGGATCACCTGCGACGAAGCCCGCGCCGCCGTCCAACCCCTTCGCTGGCAAGCAGATGCCGCCCTCACCGGCGTCGACACCGTCCTCGCCGACGACCCCATGCTCACCGACCGTAGCGGCCTCCGCCGTCGCCGCCCGCTCCTCCGCGTCGTCCTCGACTCCGCCCTGCGCATGCCCCTCGACTGCAAAATGGTCGCCAGCGCGCAAAATGATCTTGTAATCTTCACTGTTTCCAAAGACCAGGCCCGCATCCAGCAACTCCAGCAACGCGGCGTCCGCGTAGAAGTTCTTCAGGCAGAGTCACTTCCACCCGGAGAAAAGCCCTCCGCTCAATCCCTTCAGTCCGCCCGCGTCCCCCTCGCCAAAGTCCTCGACAAGCTAGGCGAAGAGGGCATTCTCACCCTCCTTACCGAAACCGGCACACGCCTCAACACGGCTTTTCTCGCCGCCAACCTCGTTGACCGCGTCCATCTCTTCGTTTCCCCGCAAATCATGGGCTCCGACGCCGTCCCCGCCTTCCGCGGCATGGCCCACCCCATCAGCATGGGCGAAGTAGAAGTCGAGCGCTACGCCAACGACTTAGGCCTCTGCTCGCTCCTAAAAGACCCCTGGCCGAAGGACAGAAATTAGTGGGCAGCAGATAGGATCTCCCCAGCGCAAAACGTGCGATCTCAAACTACTAACCACTACTCACTAACCACTAATCACTTAAAATAGTTCCATGTTCACCGGCATCATCGAACAAACCGGCACGCTGGTCAGCCTGAAGGAAACAGGCGGCGTCCGCCGCATAACCATAGAAGCTCCCGGAATCGCCGCCAAACTCCGCGAAGGCGATTCCCTAGCCGTCTCCGGTGTCTGCCTCACCGCTCTCGACGTCGACCCTACCTACTTTCACGCCGACCTAGCCCAGGAAACCCTCGACCGCACCTCGCTGGGCTCCCTCGCCCCCGGCGCCAAAGTTAACCTTGAGTTGCCCACCGTAGCGGGAAGCCCCCTCGGCGGCCACATCGTCCAGGGCCACATCGACGATCGCGGCACACTCACCGCTCTCGATCCAGTTATTCCCGAGTCCAGCCCCCAATTCGACAAAAATACCACCGACTGGACCCTGAAAATCCAAGTCCCACCGAACGTCCGCCCCTGGATGGTCCACAAAGGCTCCGTCGCCATCGAAGGCATAAGTCTCACCATCGCAGCATTCGACGGCGAAACCATCACCATCGCCATTTTGCCGCTCACCTATTGGCGCACCAATCTGCACACCCTCCGCCCCGGATCCCCGGTCAACGTCGAGGCCGACGTGCTGGTTAAGCTCGCTCACGCGCAAATGCAGGTAGAAAAGAAACCGGCCTTCGAAGTGACTGAGGCCTGGCTGGTATCCAGTGGGTTCTGACCCGCCTTATTCAAACCAGTAGTCGAGAAAGAACCCGATCTCCGTTCGAAAACCACCCTCACCGCGCAGTCCAACAAACTCCTCGGTTCCCGATCCTGGAACCACAAACCAGCTCCCGCTCACTTCGCCGTTTTCCAAAGTTCCTGAGTTTTGCAGAATGAGGGTCCCTGCACGCCCATCCAACTCCCCAACGAAGCGTTCCACCCCAACGAAACTGGCGCTCCCATCCGCACGCGACACAAACAGAAACCGCACCGTGCCCACGCCTGCAAGATCGCCAATGAACTCTTCCGTCGCCTGTATCTCCAAAATCTTCGGCCCACCTGCCTCGTCATAAGGAGACTGCTCGATTTTGGTGATATTGATTCTGCCCGTGGCGCGCTTTGTATCTGGAACCATTCGGAACGCTCATCTCCTGCTTGATAACCGCCTTCACTCACAGGTTCAGGGCTTGGCCGGAAGCTTCGGCGGGTCGGTCACATACTCATCCCCCGTCCGCGCCAAAATCTGTCCCCGTCGATCCGTCAGCAACTTCAGCCGTCCGGTCACATCAATAAATTCCTTCTTCTGCTCCGCCGTCAGACCCGCCGCCGTCCCACCTGCGTCCGCCACCGCGCCCAGCTTCGTTAGTTCATCCAGCCGCGCCTGCAGCTTCGGAATCTCGCGGTCAATCAGCACCGGCCGAATCACAGCCGTCTTCGCCTTCCCGCTCGCAATCTCATTCCGGTTATTCTCTTCCCAAACCGGCAGTATCCCCACGCGCCCCAACTCCACCCGAACCCCCGCCGGCCCGTAATCCTTGCGCACCGCGGAAAACAGCCCAATCATCTCGTCCCGCGGGTCGCCATCCTTGTCCGGCATCAACCCATCCACATACGTCCGCGACTGGTTCGACAGAAAATTCCCCAGCGAATAAAAAATCACAGTGTTGCGCCCATCCTGCGTCTTGTAAGTTTCCACCGGCTGCAGCACATGCGGATGATGCCCCACCACCACGCTCGCCCCAGCCTCCAGCATCTTGTGCGCAATCTCTACGTCTTCCGGCCTCGGCGCAGGCGCGTATTCAATCCCCCAGTGAATCGAAACCACCAGCAAATCGCACTTCGCCCGCGCCGCCTTCACTGCATCCAGCACCTGCGCCTCATCCGCGCCCGTCGCTCCACCGCTCTCGCCCGGGTAAGGAAAGAAGTTCACATGCGGCTGGTCGTCCTTCTCCGGATTGCGATTCCCATTCAGCCACCGCGTCATTCCCAGCCAGCCCACCTTGATGCCGTTGGCTTCTGTAATCACGGGTTGAAAGGTATCAGCCGCCGTGTCGCCGCTTCCGGCAAACGGCATCCCCTCCTCGCGCAAATGCTCGCGCGTCTCCGTAAATCCCGCCCACCCCTGGTCCATCACGTGGTTGTTCGCGAACGAAACAATCTTGATCCCATTCGCCTTCAGCCCATCAATCAACGCCACTGGCGCGTCGAACATAAACGGCTTCGACCCCTTCGAGTGCGCGGGCGCAACCGGCGTCTCCATGTTCACAAACCCGAAGTCCGCCTTCTCAAACACGTCGCTCACATCGCTGAACAGCGCGCCCCAGCCTTGAGTGTTTGTAGCATCGCCAGCTGCAACAGCCGCGCCGGCAGCCGCACGCACCGGCTCATGTGGAATTACATCCCCCGCAACAGCAAAACTCACCTGCGCCAGCTCATGTGGATAAGGAACCACCGGCACTGCCGCACGATTCGCATGGATTCCAGCGTGCAGAACTGCCCCAGCCGCGACAGCAACCAGAAGCACCGCGCTTCCACCCACTACGAACCGCCGTCCACGAATCGACCAAGCCATCGCCCGCACCCATCCTGATTCATCCAAACTCAATCGCACAACCGACCGCCATCAGGATACAGGGACGAACCCGCTATCGCACCGGTACGCTCCCGTTGATCACGCCGTAGCTAGGCGCGGAAGCGACACTCCATTCGCTCATCGGAGATTGCCTCCTGCAGTCCCCGCATGTGGTGGTGGGATACAGCGTCGCACAGTTCGGGCAAGCGGCACCCGTTGCAAAAGTGTCGAAGGTCTGTTCACACTTTCCACACTTCCATAGCGCTCCCAGCGGCGGCGCAACCTTGCAGCTAGGACACGCAAATCCCGAGCGCCGCGGCATCTTCTCTCGCTTCAGCAGGGCCCGCGCCTGTTGCAATCCGCTCCAGCAGCTCATCAGCAGATAAAAACACAGGAAAATATTCCAACGCGACCGCATAACCACAACTGAGAACACGAAGAACGCCACAATGCCGATAATGCCGATCACCACAGATACCATCAAACTCTTCGCGCGCCCCAACGGAAACCACAACAGCGAGCGCAAAATCTTACCGCCATCCAGCGGATAGATGGGCAGCATGTTGAAAATCAGCAGACCCACGTCGATGAACAGAATCATGCGTAGCAGCATGTAAGCGTCGGGCATGCTGTCTCGCCATCCCATCGACCTGGCCCCGAGCACCGCTCCATAGAAGAACGGAAACAACGCCACGTTCACCAGCGGGCCCGCCGCAATGCTCCAGAGCATGGCTCCCGCTCGTTGCGGTGGGTCAACGTATGCCACGCCACCCAACGGCCACAGCATGATCCGGTTTGCCAAGCCGCCCACCTGCCTGCAGGCCATCGCATGGCCGAATTCGTGCGTAAGCACGATCAGGAACAGTGCCAGGTACTCCGCAATGCTCCATGAAACAGAAGAGTACGCCCATCGTGGGCGCCGATTTCATACAGCGCCACCAGAAACCACGACCAGTGCAGAAACACGTCCACACCGGCCAAGCGAAAAAGACGGATCGAACCTTTATTGATGCTGAACATGGGGGTAGCTTACTTCATCTCCTGCGTCGCCGTGCAATCAATCGGCTCGAATTCATATGGAAATGTGTTGGCCCTCACAACTACATGCATGATTGCCACCAGCTTCGCATGCGCTCCGCTTCTACTTCATCTCCATCCCCGGCATAGCCGAGTGATCCATGTTGTCGTGCCCGGCATCGTCATCCCCCGTTGACCACACCTTCGCCGCGTCCGTCTCGTACGGATACACATGCACCATCCATCCAAACACATGCGGCAAAAACGTTCCTCCCGCCGCATCGCACGCTTCCTTTGTATGGATCGAGCCCATCAACCCGAACTTCGCATCGTGCCCAAAATACTCAGCGCCATGCCCGGCAGGCGCCTTGCAGAAATTCACATGTTGATGCCAGTGCGCAATGCTTAACGGAATCCTTTCATTCAGCTCGTCTTCATTCGCCGTCACCCGGTCCGTATACATCGCACCCACCAGCTTGTATCCTCCGTCAGCCGTCTTCGTGTACAGAAGCGAAGTCGGCTTCAGCGGATCGAAGTGCGTGAACGCCTCGCGTCCGTTCTCGTTCTTCGTAAAGTGATACTGCGGTTGCGGAATGTTCGGCAGAAAAATGTGGAACCCGTCGTCCAGCGCCTTGTGGTAATCCGTGTAAGGCGCCATCGCCTCTTTCGCCGCCACCACAATCGCATCCGCCTTCGCCTTATCGCCCGGCTGCAAAGGCCGCAAAGTCGTCATGTACATGTGCCCCGCCATGTGCGCCATCCCGCCTGACATACTGGACGCGGACGCAGCCTGTCCACCGCCTTTTGGGTCCTCCTGCGCTACAGCCAACGTAGCAAGGAATGCAAGCGTAACCGCGAACGCCCCCTGACGAACGACCGCACGGTAAAAGTATCTAACTGAAGCTGGGATCATGCCATTGACCTCACATTGGATTTGACGATTCTTTCCGCCGTCGGCGCATCGCACCCGAAGTTCCGGCTCCATGCGGATACGCTCACTTCTCGACTCCGGTTCCGCTGTTTTCAAATCACAGCCGTCGCACAATCAAAATCGTCTGATCGTCGAATTGCGCCCCAAAACTGCGGGCCGACGCAAGCATCTTCTCGGCTAGCACGGGCAGCGCGTCCTCAGAATTTGCTGCGATCACATCCTTCAGCCGCTCCACACCGAACTCCTCGCTCCGCTTGTTCGCCACTTCCAGAATTCCGTCCGTCGCCACCACCAGCAGATCCCCCGGCGCAGTTTCCAGCGTGTAGCCGTCAAAGCTTGAAACCGGCAACAGCCCTAATGGAAACTGTGCCTCTTCTTTCCCGCTCATCGTCTGCGCGCTCGCATGCCACTGCAGAAACGGAGGGCTCGCCGCGAGTGCAAAATAAACGCTCCCGTCCGCTCCCAGCCGGAATCCTGTGAATGTCGCATACATCTGCGGCTCCTTCACCGCCGGCAGCACAGTATTGATCCTGTCCAGCAGCACCGGCAACGTCCTGCTTGGCTCGCGTTCTCCCGCATCCAGTAACGCCGTCCGCATCGCCGTCTTCAGCATCCCCATCAGGATCCCTGCCTGCAATCCGTGCCCCGAAATGTCAGCGAGGTAGGCCACTGCGTCACCATTGGAGAGAAACAGCGCATCCACAAGGTCGCCGCCAACCTGTTCGCTGGGGTACGAGATCCCGTATACCTCAAAGCACGCGGCTCGCAAGCTCACCGGCGGCACAAGCGTCTTTTGAATTCCATGCGCCAGCGCCAGCTCGTTGGCCAGGCGAAATGTTTCCTTTCCCTCACTCCGCATGTAGGCAACAAAGAAGATATACGAGGTAATCACCAGGGTCATTATGCAGGTGGCTGAAAAATTAATCCCACTATCCCTGGGCACCCCGGCCAGATTGAAACTATTGATCATCCAGTTGGCAAAAACATTGCAAAGGTACGAAATGAAGAACTGCAGCGCAATCAGGCCGAAGAGGTATATTCTCGGCAGGCGAGCCAGCACAACAATCCACAAAACTGAGTTCAGTCCACTGAAGGCCGCGATCGCCACCACTACCACATAGGGGATTGCCCCCTTTGCCTGCACCAGGTCGACATAAAAGCCGATCACCGAGAAAAGCAGGAACACCGCCACCAGCAGCACCCACAGCCGCTTCAAGGGCACAGCGCGAAAGTGCGCCCAGCGCGTCGAGGGTTTCAGATACCACGGCGTGATCGTATTGCCCATTGAAAGGAAACCTCACTCAAAGTGGAATTGCTTCCAGTTACGTGCCAATATACCTTCCGCTTCCGCAATGGCGCTCAGAATTTCAGCGCGCGGTCTAATTCACAGGTGGAATCGGACTCCCCTCAATGGGTAACTTCATAACTTTTCCTTCATTCACGTCGGAAACATAAAGACTGCCGGCTCTGTCCACGGCAACGTAACCCGCGCCCATCCCGCTCGCCACAACGCTTTGGACATAGCTCCCATCCTTCAATGTCTCCTTATACACTTCACCCGTTCCAAAATCGGAGACATACACATTTCCGTTCCCATCCACCGCAACTCCCTGCGGCGCGGTAAACGGCCCGTCAATCGAGCTCTCAATGTAACTCTCGCCCGATAGCGTTTCCTTGTAGATCTTCCTATCCACCTGACCTGCGACATACACGTTTCCGCTTCCATCCACTGCCACACCCAGCGCGCCGTGAAGCTCGTCCCGAATCAGCGTCCGCGTATAACTTCCGTCCGGCAAGAACGTATGTTTGTACAGCTTTCCAAAATTGGAGTCGGACACATAAACGTTCCCTGCCGCGTCAACCGCCAGCCCTCCAGGAGCGCCCATAAACCCGCCCACCGCGGATTCCTGAAACCTGCCGCTCGGCTGCAAGGTTTCCTTCGCAACACCTGACAGCCCATCGAAAAAAACATTTCCACCCCCGTCCACTGCCACCACACGCACCGGGGTAAATGATCCCGCAACCAGGGTCCGGTAATAGTCTCCGCTCGGCAACGGTGTTTCCTTGTACACCTTGCTCGCGTTGTAATCGGCGACGTACACGTTCCCGGCCGCATCCACCGCGATTCCATCAGGACTCTTGAATCCGGTGATCGATCTCTGCATTTCCTGCGCTATACCCGCTTGGCTCCCCACGCCCGTTCCGGAAAGATACTCCGTGGCCATCACCCGTCCCTTCGTGTCCGCCACCACTACCGCGCCATACCGTGGCCCGGCATATCCTGGACTAAATGAAACTCGCACCGTGCAGAAACCGCCGGCGGAATAAAGCCTCGTTGTCCTGCAGCTTCCCTTGCCGGTGTCGGCAAAGTCCAGACTCTCTACCCCCTCGGTCCGGACCACAATTCTGCCCAGCCGCGTCGCATACGGAATCGTGATCGTCACCCTCTCCGTTGATCGTTTGCCCAGCTCCACGGTCCCGAAGTCCACAGCGGCGGCCCATGCCGTGCTCCCACACCCAATCAAACATCCAGAAAGCCAACCGGCCAGAACTCGCAGCGTTCTCATTGCGGTCCATGTCTCCTTCTCTCAGGACTATAGCCGCCTGAGCGCTCCCTGCCCGAATCGCGTCTATCCATTACGAATACAGGTACCCGAAGCTGGTACCCTTAAACCTGAGAAAATTGCCCCGGAAAGGCCGGCCCCAAACCTCTGTTTGGCCCCCCGGCGAGCGAAAGCATGGCTGAATTCGTTATCAAGTTGGCAGATGAGCGTGGACGCGTGCAGGAGCAGGTGCAAACCGCCGCCACGGCTGAGGAACTGCGCGCCCGCTTCGCTCATGCCGGCTACCACGTATTCAGCGTCCGCGCCCGTTCCGGTTTTGCCGGCCTCAAGCGCGGCAAGGTCAAGCTCGAGCCCTTCCTCATCTTCAACCAGCAATTCCTCACCCTCATCAAAGCCGGTCTGCCCATCCTTGGCTCCCTGATCATGCTGGCCAAGAATCAGAAAAATGCCCACTTCGCCGCCCAGCTTGAAGACGTTGCAACCCGCGTCAAAACCGGCGAATCGCTCTCCGCCGCCTTCGAAGCCCAAACCGGCTTCCCGGTCATGTACACCACCACACTGCTCGCCGGCGAGCGTTCCGGCAATCTGCAGGAGGTCCTCGAGCGCTACGTCAGCTTCCAGCGCATCTCGCTCACCTTCCGCAAAAAACTCATCACGTCGCTCATCTATCCGGGCGTGCTCCTGGTGCTTGTCTTCGCCCTCATGTTCTTCATGTTCGCCGTCGTCATTCCCCAGTTCGGCAAGCTCTATGAGCAACTCGGCTCCAAGCTTCCCTGGATCACGACCGACCTGCTCAACTTCGGCGAGTGGCTCAACCGCAACTTGATCTGGATCGGCGTTACCATCCTCGTCATCGGCGGCGCTTTCTACCGCTTCGCCTCCACCGAGCGGGGCAAAGACATCATCGACCGCGTCCGCATCGGCCTGCCCGTCTTCGGAAAAATATGGCTCAAGTACCAGGTCGCCCTTTTCGCCCGCACGCTTTCCACCCTGCTCACCGGCGGCCTGTCACTCGTCCCCTCGCTTGAAACAGCGGCCCGCTCTATCTCCTCGCGCCGCGTCTCCCAGGCCGTCTTCTCCTCCATCAGCACCGTGCGCGAAGGCAAAAGCCTTGCCGAATCGCTCGAAAACACCGGCGTCTTTCCTGACCTCGCCGCGGAAATGATCACCGTCGGCGAACAAACCGGCGCGCTTCCCGCCATGCTCAACTCGGTCAGTGAATTCTTCGAAGAAGACGTCGCCGCCGCGCTTTCCGCCGCCCTCGCTTTGATTGAGCCGCTCATCCTCATCATCATGGGCGTCGTCGTCGTCATCATTCTCATCTCTCTCTACCTGCCAATCTTCTCGCTCGGTTCGGCAGGCGCGTCAACGGGGTAATTATTCATGGCAGATGTGCTCGCAATTCCGCTCCCCCCAGTACAGGACGAACGGTCTCAGGCCGAAGCCCTCGCGCATCGTTATCGCGCCGAATTCGTTGACCTCAAAAACTTCAAAATCCAGCACGACCTGCTCCGCACCGTCCCCGTCGAGCTCATGTTCCGCTACAACTTCGTGCCCATTGAGCAGCACGACGACGCGCTCGTCATCGCCGTCAGCGATCCCTCGCGCCTCATGGTCCTCGACGAAATTGCAGGCCTCCTCGCGCACCGCATCATTGCCAGAGTGGCAACACTCTCGCAAATCACTGACCTGCTCAAGAAGACCGAGCAGTCGCAGCGCGTACTCGACGAAGCCAGTGAAGGCCTCACCTTCGACGTCCTCACCGGCGACGAAAACTCCGACGAAAACATCTCCATTGAGAAGCTCACCAGCGAAGAAGACATCAGCCCCATCATTCGCCTGGTCGACACCACAATCTTCACCGCTCTCGAGCGTCGCGCTTCCGACATCCACATCGAAACAAATGACGATTCCGTAGTCGTCAAGTACCGCATCGACGGCGTACTTCAGGCCGCCATGGCGCCCATCGCGCGCGAGCATCACTCCACCATCCTCTCCCGCATCAAGATCATGAGCGAGCTCGATATCGCCGAGCGCCGCGTCCCCCAGGATGGCCGTTTCCGTGTCCGCTACAAAGGCCGCCTCATCGATTTCCGCGTCAGCATCATGCCCACAGTCCATGGCGAAAACGCCGTCCTCCGTGTGCTCGACAAAGAATCGATGAGCGAGAAGTTCCGCAACCTCACGCTCGACGTTGTCGGCTTTGCTGAAGAAGATCTCCGCCGCTTCCGCCGCTACATTCGCGAGCCCTACGGCATGGTGCTTGTCACCGGCCCTACCGGTTCGGGCAAGACCACGACGCTCTATGCCGCGCTCAACGAGATCAAGAGCGACGAAGACAAGATCATCACCATTGAGGATCCAGTCGAATACCAGATTCGCGGCATCACGCAGATTCCCGTCAATGAGAAAAAAGGTCTCACCTTCGCCCGCGGCCTGCGTTCCATCCTGCGTCACGATCCCGACAAGATCCTCGTCGGCGAAATTCGTGACCAGGAAACCGCGCAGATCGCCATCAACTCCGCCCTCACCGGCCACCTTGTCTTTACCACCGTCCACGCCAACAACGTCGTCGACGTGCTCGGCCGCTTCCTCAACATGGGAGTCGAAGCCTACAACTTCGTCTCCGCCCTCAACTGCATCCTCGCCCAGCGCCTCGTCCGCACCATCTGCGACCACTGCGCCCACACCGTCCAATACGACGACAACGTACTGCTCGCCTGCGGCATGGATCCCGCCGATTGGCGCGGCTTCCAATTCCGCGAAGGCGCAGGATGCATCGAGTGCGCCGGAACCGGCTACCGCGGCCGAACCGCCATCCACGAATTGCTCGATCTCACCGACCCCATCCGCGAAATCATTCTGGAAAAGAAACCAACCTCCGAAATTCGCAAACTCGCCCGCGCGGAAGGCATGAGCTTCCTCCGCGAGTCGGCACTCGATCGCGTCCGCCGCGGCTTCACCACGCTAAAAGAAATCAACAAAGTCACCTTCATCGAGGCAACACGCTGATGAAATCCATCCTCAGCAAGGCCAAAATCGCAGCCAACTCCGGAGGCCGTCCTCCCGTCGCCGTCGAACTCGCCCCGGAAGGCGTCCTCGCCGCCGCGCTGCCCGCTCCCGGCCAACCTCCCGTCTACGCCTTTGAGCCCCTGCCCGCCGGCTCGCTCCTTCCCGGCATCGGCGAACCCAACCTCCGCGCTCCTGAAGCCATCGCCGCCGCCATCCGCACCACTCTCGGCCAAGTCTCCCCGCGCACCCGTTCCGTCACCGTCATCCTCCCAGACACCGTCGTCCGCGTCTTCGTTCTCGACTTCGATTCCCTGCCCCCCAAGGCCGCCGAAGCCCTCCCCATCCTCCGCTTTCGCCTGCGCAAAATGGTTCCCTTCGAGGTAGAACACGCCGGCATCAGCTACCAGGTGCTCTCTGAATCCAAGACCGAATGTAAGGTGCTCGCTGCCGTCATTCCCGGCGCCATTCTGGCCGAGTACGAGGCCGCCGTCCGCGCCGCCGGATACGAGCCAGGAGCCGTCATCTCCGCCAGCCTCGCCGCCCTCGAAGCGAGCGATTCCACGCAGGCGCTCGACGCCGTCATGGGAGCGAACCTGAGCGCCGTCGCCCTCACCACGTTCATCATCAACGGCCGCAGCCTGCTTCTCTATCGCACCGTCGACCTCCCCACCGACCCCGCCCAGCGCGTCGAAGAGGTGCAGCGCGGCATCGCCGTCGCCGCTGCCTATTTTGAAGACAAGCTCCTCGTCCGCCCCACCCGTCTGCACTACGCAGGCATCGGCGAAGCGGACAACTTCGCCCGTGTCATCGCCGATCCCGATCTCGAAGTCATCGACCTCGCTCCCCGCGCCGAAACCGGTGCCGTAACCGCCCTCGGCAATCTCAGCATTGCCCCGCTCGCCGGCGCACTCGCGGGAGCTCATTAAATGGAATCGCCGATTGAGAATCGCCAAGTGAGAACCGCCAAGTGAGAATTACCCTCAATCTCGCCACCCGCCCCTTTGCCGACCTCGGTCCGGCCATCAAGCGCCTGCGCATTGCCATGGCCGTGCTTGTCGTCGTCGCCATAGGTCTCGGCCTCGGCCTCCGCGCCTTCCACCACAAAGCCGAACTAGCCCGAGCCCGCGACCACTCGCTCGACGGCCAGATCGCCAGCATCACCCACGAGCGCCAGGGCTATCAGGAACTGATGCGCCAGCCCCCCAATGCCCAGTTGCTCGCCCAGTCCGCGGTGCTCAACAAGCTCTTTAACGAAAAGGCCTTCAGTTGGACCCTCGCTATGGAAGACCTCGAAACCGTTCTTCCCGGCGGCGTGCAGGTCTCCACGCTTGAGCCCGTCCCTGCGAAAGATGGACACGTCACCCTCCATCTCCGCGTCATCGGCCCCCGCGACCGCACAATCGACCTCGTCCGCAATCTCGAGCACTCCCACCGCTTCCTCTTCCCCCGCATCACTGGCGAAAATGCCGTAGAAACCAACGCCCGTCCCGGGGAAGCTCCGGAGCCCGTAAGCGTCTCCAACCGCGTCAACTTCGATATCCTCGCCGAATACAATCCCGCCCTTCCCGGAGAACGCAAGCTCGTCAAAAGGTCCGCCGTTTTGAAGGCGAAATCCGAAGAAGCACCACCAATGCCATCCGCACCCCAGCCCGGTGTAGTCATGCGCAATCACCCGCCCATCCGTCCGGACTATGCACCGCCCCCTGTGCAGCGGAGGGTCATTCCCCCCAGCCATTTCGGGCCGAATTTCCCGGCCAACCAGCCTCCGCAACAGCAGCCGCTCATTCCGCAACCAGGAGGCTCCAAATGACGGCCCGCCCCACATCTCCCTGGCGCGAGCGGCTGGCCAGTCCGCTCACCTGGCACTATGCAGGCTTTACCGTGCTCCTCGTGCTGGTCATCGGACTCGCCATTCGCTTTGGCCTCGACTGGGCCGCCACCAACGGACGCTCGACTGACGCCCTTGCCGGCAAGCAAATCGAACTCAAGGCCATGGACCTGCAAACGGCGCCGCTCCGTGGCCTCGACAAGCGCGTCGAGATATCCCGCGAAGCCATCAAGACCTTCTACGCCAAGCGCATCCCAGCCAGCTACTCGTCGTTTGCCACTCGCATCGGCGAGCTCGAAGTCAATTCCGGCGTCCGCCTCTCGCGCCTCCAGTACACGCAAGGCCCTGCCGGCACCGATTTGACTGAGATCTCACTCGACGCCGGCATCACCGGCACCTACCCGCAAATCATGCGCTTCATCAACAGCGTCGAGCGCGATCAGAACTTCTTCGTCATCCGAACCATGGCGCTCACCGGCCAGCAGGGCGGCAGCGTCAGCCTGCGCCTCAAAGTCTCCACCTGGCTCCGTCCCGCCGACGCAGAAGCCAGCGGTCTGCCGCCAACACCCAGCTCCGATGAAAAGACAGACGAGCCAGCGCAACCGTCCCGTCTGTCCCCCGCTCGCCAGTCAAAGGAGGGTGAATAGCCATGGCCCTCAAGCTCGGTACAGAAAACAAAAAACAGGTCTACTTCGCCTCGGCCCTCTTTGCTGTGGTCCTTGGGCTCGGCGGATACGAGTTGTACGGCACCTTCTCCACGCCTGCGCCTCGCCCCATCCCCGTCCAGCCCGCGCCCGGCACTCGTCCCGCGGCCGGAACCGCCCAGACCAGCGTTTCGTTGGCCTCAGGCGGCGAAGCCCAGAAGCTGACCAACGACGGCCTCGACCCCACCCTCCACCTCGATCGCCTCGCCCAGAGTGAAGAAGTTGAATATGAAGGAACCGGCCGCAACATCTTCTCCGCCGATTCCACCCCGCTGCATATTGAAACTCCCCTCCAGTCCGCCCGCATCCAACCCGCTATCTTCACGCCTCCGCCGCCACCGGGTCCGCCCAAAGCGCCGCCCATCGATCTCAAATACTTCGGCTTCACCCAGGCCAGCGACAAATCCCTCAAGGCCTTCTTCGTTCACGGAGACGATGTCTTCATGGCCAAAACCGGCGAAATCGTCAATCACCGATACAAAGTGGGAACCATAGGCCCCACCACCGTTCAGGTAACTGACCTCAGCTACAACAACCTCCAAACCCTCACCATGCAGCCGAATTAGCATGATAGGAGGGAGCAGGGGGTTTTAACCCCCTGAAAAAGGCCGAGTGCCCCATTCATCGAGCGTCGTTTGCTCGATGAGTGGGAGACCACAAAAGCAAACCGTCCGCCATCGAGTACGCTTTCAGGCGATTGAAATCATGACCAGACGCACCCCAACCCGTCCCCGCATCAAGCCCTCCGAAGAGGGCTACATGCTCATCGCCGTCATGTTCATGCTCGCCATCCTCCTCATCGCCATGTCCGTCGCCGTACCAAAAATCTCCAAACAGATACAGCGCGATCGCGAAGTCGAAACCATGCGCCGCGGCAAGCAGTACGTCCGCGGTATCAAGATGTACTACAAGAAATTCGGCGCTTACCCCACCAGCGTCGACGCCCTCGTCCAGACCAATCAGATTCGCTTCCTGCGCAAAAAATATATCGATCCCACCACCGGCAAAGACGAGTGGAAGCTCATCCACTTTGGGCAGAACAAGACCCAGCCAATGGGCTTCTTCGGCCAACCCCTCATGGGCGGCATGACTGGCGGCCTGACCCCGGGCGGCGGCCCCACCGGAATCCCCGGGGCTCCCGGAGGCTCCGGGTTTGGTTCCTCCCCGGGCGGCGCTAATTCCGTCTTCAACTCCAACTCCACTCCAACGGGTAACTCGACCAACCCATCCAACCCCAACGCCCCCTCGGGCACAACTCCCGGGAGCACAGACCCTAATGCTCCCACGGGCACTGACCCCAACGCCCCCGGCGGAACCGGCCCCGGTACGGGCACCGGCCTAACCGGCCAGACCTTCGGCGGCGGCGGTATCATCGGCGTCACGCCGGGGAGCCCCAAGCAATCCATCCTGGTTTACAAAAAGAAAACCCACTACAACGAGTGGGAGTTCTTCTACGATCCCCGTGTCGAAACCATGATGCAGGGCGGCAACATCGGCGCAGGCCTCAACTCATCCAACCCCACCGGAACGACCAACCCCGCCGGCACAACCGGCGGCACCGGGGGAACCACGGGCGGGACTGGCGGAACAACGGGTGGCGCCACGGGCGGCACCGGCAGCACGCCTTCACCCCAGTAATAGTTCGCCCCAAACGCAACAAGGCCCATCCCTCTAAGGAGATGGGCCTTTTTGTCCGAAAGAACCACGTCAACCGCGTGCAGCGCTACAAGCCGAAACTCTTAGACGCTGAATGAAGAACCGCATCC
>Ga0302278_10003920_pt1 | contig 15718 bp, 20 predicted proteins | sample III_Bog_N3_2_FD_194543 | JGI IMG/M metagenome (GOLD analysis project Ga0302278, IMG submission 194543) | Peat permafrost microbial communities from Stordalen Mire near Abisko, Sweden - III_Bog_N3_2 | ecosystem: Environmental > Terrestrial > Soil > Wetlands > Peat | place: Sweden: Abisko...
CGTTGTGATTACTTGCAAATGCGGATTCGAAGGCACCCCTAACAATCTGCTCCGGGAGAACGCTCTCGGGATGCAAGTCGCCAAAAGCCACGCGTTCCCGAGTGATCTGGTCAGTGGTGTTCGAGAGATAGGACCCAGAGTCTTCTTCCCAAAAATCGTTTGCGCGGTCATCCATGATCTTGCCGCCAGGGACGCTGTTCTTGATATACTCGCGGGCAGCGGATGTCCCAAGGGCGTTGTCAACATCGTCTGCGGCGACTGCAATAGCGCCGTCCGAGTGGCGCCCGCGAGGCAACCTCGGGTGCTGATCGAGCGTAGATATGTAGTCCTTGATATGGGAGATCCTCCAGACACCTTGGATTTCGGCGGGCACACCATGGCTTGATCCCACGAGGATCGGATTGGGGATGCAGACAAGGGCAGGCAGCCGCTCGATTGCCTGTGCCAGGGCCTCGACGTTCCCTCCGAGAACCGCCTGCTCAATTGCTTTACGAACAGGTGACGCGATATGTTTTGAAATTATTGGGGAATTCATGAGAAGAGCGCTCGGTTTAAGATGGTAGAGTGCTGGCGAGGGATTTCCCCAGATGGTGAAAAGGGAGGAATGGCGTATTGTCGTCCGTAAGGGGGCGTCGGCTCCTAATGTGTCATGCACCACGTCCCAAAGATCCCGACGACCTTTGCGTAGATAAGGGCGCCCTTGGCAATTGCGCGGATGTCGCGGCGTATCTCGCGATAATAAGGCCCGTCGATCCACGCTGAAGTGCCTGTGTTTCCGCGCGTCAGTGCGTAGTAGACGTGGTCCATGTCCATAAGTGTCTCGTGGCAATCGTATCTACCACTGCCATCGTCCTTGCGCCGGACGTATTTTAGGAGTTCCGCGCCCGCGCGGCTAAAGGAGGCCAGTGTCCCGCGCGCGCCCGCCAAGGAGGGTTCATCTGCGGGGACGGACACGAGAAGTTTGTCCAGCGTCTTATGCGCAGCGAGAAGCGCGGCCGCGTCGGTGAAACGCTTCTCGTTGATTACGGCGGTCCGCTTGTCGGCCGGGACGAAGTGAACCCCGTGCGTTTCCAGGAGGGCACGGAGCTTGTCTGCGTGCCATTTCCAGTAGGTCGAGGGGCGGGGCTTATCGGGGTTGGTGACGTAGCCAAGGCCGGCGTCCTCGTGCAAGGCGAACTGGTAGGCAATGTGGTCGCGAATTGCCTCCTCAGAGGGAATGCCGCCCTTGCGCGAGCGAATGCCAAGATCATCGAGGACTTTCAAAAACGCGGGGGAGGTCATCCCGTAGGCACGGGCCTGGGAAGTAATCGACTTGTATCGAGCGGCGTCGGCGGGAGGCGGTGGAACGACGGGCGGATGTGGTTCTGGGAGGTACATGATAGGAATTATGGGGGGATTCACATGGGGAATCGCGCAGGAGTGCCATCCAACCGGTTGGCGACTAGTCGCTTAGTGTTACTTGTCACAACCCGTTAACTTCATGGAGCTTCCGGCCTTACCGCGCCCAGCGGGCCTTGCTGTTAACCCCGACAAGCCCCCCGGGAGAGAAAAAGGTGTCCCCGAGGTGTCGGGGGTGGGCTCCGCGGTTCCATGGGTTGACGTTGTTAGTTAGGGGGACATGCAAACACGTCCCGCCAGCCAACCGGAGGTCAGGCATCCCCTGCCCTACTCATCAAAACAGCCAAGCTCGAAGCAGGCTCCAAACACCTGGCCCTCGCGCCGAGTGCCGCAGATCCGGCGCTCCAAGGGCCTGGCGTTCGCGGCGAAGTACCGCGCGAGGAGGCTCTAAGGCGCTTCGGCAATTGCTAGCTTCCTCGCATCCCTCCCGCCCCTGCACCAGTCTTCCGTTCAGGGCGAAGCAGTAACCGACTCGCGCACCCTCACCTGGCTCTTGCCTGACGCGTGAAGCGCCCAGACACGGTGGTGCCCATTCGAGACCTGGGTGCCATGGAGCACAATCGGCACACGCTGGCGTTTGGCGACGCTCCGCTTGAAAGCCGCCCAGTAGGCCGGGGCGAAAGCCTCATGCTCCCGCTCGATCTCGCCGAAAACAAGCCTCCATAGCTCGGGATTCGAAACGCCCTCATGTGTCCCACCAGGGATCATGTCCGTGGGGCTGAAGTCGCGAAGGACTTCGGCAAGAGGTATCGAGCGCACAGGCGAACACATGCGGCAAGATGGAGAATGGTCGCTAAGGCGTGTCCGATTTTACTGCGAAAAATGTGACATCTCGTGGTGACCATCACTATTTTCCGAGTGAAACTGGCCTCCATCTTCGGGCATGAAAACACCCACGAAAGCGTCATCCATCCCACTGTCCGCGGAAAATGTGACATCTTGTGGGTACGCGCGGTCGCTCAGGCGGGACCAGTCTGAGGGGCTCCCGCAAGGGCAATGAGCCCCGTCGCCGGCTCACCGACCCGGTAGGCGGAGCAAATCCAACCCTGGCGAGTGCGAGTGATCTCCTCGTCGCGGCTGTAGTCGCACAGCTTGATGGGCTGCCCGTCCGCGTGTCCCGGTTTGAACCCCCAGAGGACGTAAGGCCCGCCGGAGACATCGGAACCCGCGTTATGAGCCGTGAGGTTGTCGCGCAGCCAGCGGTCGCCCACAACACGAGCCGTGTGCTCGACGGATTCCCAGAGTTTCGGGCGGCTCTCGGACTTGAAGCACCCTGCCTCAAAGAGGAAGCCAGTCAGGACGACGCGCAATCGCCAGTGAGGAATAGGAGTGGTGCAGCGCACAGCCTCGAACTCAACCCCGCCGATGGTTCGTTTATCCATAGCGCAAGATGGCGGCTGCCGGATGGCCGGTCGCATGCTCGGACTTGCTGAAGGCTCCTCAGGAGCGCCCTCCCCATACTTTTAAGGAGACACCTCCCATCCATGCCAACCCCAGCCTTCACCAAACGCACGACCCCTGAACTGCGCACACCCGCTCCATGGACCTTCGAGGCCCAGGGGGACGCCTGCTGCTATGCTATCACAAGCCCGAACGGGCGTTGGCTCGCCACCATCCGATTCAACGGAGAGCACACGGAGGAGCAGGACTTGGCGAACCTCGCCCTTTTCGACGTTGCGAGCCGGACGCACGAAAGGACGGTCACGACGCTTGAGGAAAGCACCCGGATGCTCGACATGTGCCGCGAACTGCTTGCCGACACAAAACACGTGGCGAAAGCCGAGTTCATAGAGCAACAGCTCGTGCTGAACCGAGGTCTTCTTGAAGAGATAAAGGCTGGGAGCATAAGCCGACCGGCGCTTCGAACGCTGCCCTCTCCCACCGCGCAGAAACCCGAACTGATGAGGTAGGGCTTAAGCCGGCAACACGCTTCCGGCCATAAACGGCTCGATCCAAATCGTCTCGTAACGAGGGGTGTCGCGGGGGCCGTAAGGCTGTTGGCGATAGTGGCCGCGCACCCAATGCAATCGCTTCGCCGTGCCATGTTCGCCATCGCCAGCGTCCGATCCGTCCACACGGGTAGCGTAATTGCCGCCGATGACATTGGGGCTCCACAGTTCAGACCTGACGCGGCCGTGCTTGCACTTTGCCGATCGCAATTGGGACCCCATAACGACCAACTCAGGACGGGCATTAAGGGCCAAGATGAGTTTAAGCGCAACTTCGCGAGTTAGCCCGCAGACATCGGTTGGTACCCCAGGCAAGTTAAGTGCATCGGTTTTGTCGATCACCGCATCGGTGGTCGCTTCCAGAACGGGCTGCGTATCTGTGATCGTAATTGCGTTCGCCGTGCTCAGGCCATCCTCGGTGCCTGCCGTCAAGGAGAGAACCTCCTCTTCGTACCTCACGCCCGGAAGCAGAGGGGAAGCTGGTTGAACAACGCCAGGTGTGTGGTGAGCGTACGCGACGTAGGAAAACTCCTGTCCGTCAGAAAGCTTAACCGAACCACGCGGAAGAATAAAAAGCATGCTTTCGAGCGGCCACCGCAGCGCGCTCCAGCGGAAATTCGCGGGGATAGTCGTGGCGAGGGCGGCTTTCAATAGCGCTGGGGCAACGAAATAGGTTGGAACCTGCATGCATGCGAGCTGATGCATGACATCGTATTCATGGGGGTTCGATAGAGGGGCTCCGTCGCGCACTGCCCGATGGGCGTCGAGCAGACAGCCTAGCACGGCGGCCGACGCGCCGATTTGCGAATGGAAGCGCCCATCACCGCAATAGCGTTTTGGGCACGCCAACGATGTCAGTTCGGGGACCAGGGGTGCGGCGAGGGTCCAGACTTCAGTAAGTTTCACGGGATAAGTTGGGGTTAAGAATACTAACGCCGGATCTTTCGTAAACCAACAAGGTCTCCTTCGATGTCGGTCATGAACGCTCTGTCGCGAGTGAGCTGCCGAAGTCGCTGCATGCTCGCCGACCGCTCCATTGCCACGCGGAACCAGTTGTGGAATTTGCGGTAGAGGGATCGGATATGCGCGGCTTCCGGATGGCTGGCCTGGAAATCGGGGTGCGCGCAGAGGATGCGGTAAAGGAAAGGTATCTCGTGAGCAGATGCCGCACTCAACTCCTGCTCTCCTATCAAGAACGCAGAGGAGGCATCCGCTAGTGCGAAGGCATGCACCTCGGTCGGGTTGGTGTAATAGGAATCGTCGTAATCATGTCCTTCCTTGTGCGGAAAGCGGTGAGCCTCGCGCCATGACCAGTCTTGGTGGACATGAGCCATCTCGTGGAAAGTAGTGTTGGTTATCCAGTGGACCCACCTCTCCCCGCGCGCGCCGGCACGGGCGAGGCACATTTTTTCGATAAATGAAGCCGACAGGCCGATGGCATCCCGCCCAGCAGCTGCGAATGCGTTGAACGACTTCTCCGGATGAGTCGTCACCGTTAAAAGAAAGCGACCTCCGCAGTCGAGGCTGACGCACCCAGGAACGTCGAAGGGGCCACCAAAAAGGGCCAGCGCACGGTTGTAGATCCCGCAAACCTGTATGCGGTATTCCTCGTTATCGAAGAGCGGCTTGAGATTGTAACCGGCACTGCGAGCGCGCAGTGAAAGCATTTCTCTGTGAGAAATGCACGCTGCCAGGGCCAGAACCTCAGTAAGGCTTGCCGACACGGTTAGGAGCGTTCCAAAACTGACCCGCCTTGGGTTAGGTCGCGGAGTCCGAGATCCGCCGCTGGCCAACGGATTTGCGACAATCAAGCGAGCGAGGTCTATTGTGGTCGATTCTGCCGCTGGGGCTACGAGCATGTTCATTGGGCGTTGCCTCTACGGGTACGAGGAAATCAGCAACGCGTTAGGCCGCCGATGCTTTCTTCCAGTCCCGTCGCGCGAAGGCGTGGAAGATCACGGCGTCCTTCCGGACCCTGATGAAGATTCTATCTTGGCCTCGCTTCAGCTTGTGAAACGAGTACGACCCTACGCGCTCCTTGTTCCAGGTCAGATGGTGCTCGATAGGCGTTTCGAGGGCGAAATGGACGACTGCTCTGGCTAGACTGTGAGCAGGCTCCGTTACGTCTGCATGGTGCCCTATGATGGTAGCGACAACCCCCTCGACCTCTGAGAAATCGCATTCGCGCAGGACGGTACGCGGGTGTCGGCTTTCGGGATTCATGACGTATTCAAGGCGGATTGTTCGCTTGGCAGAGACAAAGGGGGCCGCGGAGGTGACGATTGGCCCGACTACTTCACGCGATGGTTTAGGCACAACGGGCTCTCGCTCGATTCGCTGCGGCTTCGCATCCGGGATTGATTCCACAGGCAAGGCAACGGGCCGGAAAGGGATGATGACCCGGGGCGGTGTTGCCGCGATGAGTTCCGTGTCACTCTTGCACAGCACGGGTTCGAAGCGATTGGGGAACTTGGCGTAAAGGTAGATCGCCTCGGTCAGTACCTTCTCCTTGCAACGGAGAAACGACGCAGTGAGATCATTGTGCTCGTCAGTCAAAATCTGGGCTACACAACAGTCGCCTACCGAGCAGAGAATTTGCTCGATGGTGGATGACGGGTCGCGCAATAGCCCAACGAGTGAAGTAACGGCCCTGGCTGTACGGGTGGCCTTGAAGAAACTGGCCAGCTTGCGAACAGCCTTGGCTGCGGGCTCGTCAGCCTTGGAGACCTGAACCCTCTTAAACGTCCACGGCGATTCGACAAGGGCGAGAAGCAATTCGCGAAATCTTGGGGTGTCCTCGAACTCGCCCATGAGGTCAGAAACCCACATTCTGATCGTGATCGGGTTTAGGACCAACTCGTCCGGCAACTCCGTATTTCCGTCGTAGCGTATTTCGTAGACCGCCTGGTCCTCAATCACGTCGAGGTACGCGTCGATCCCCGGAATCAATGGGCGGCCTCCATGGGCCGGCAAGGATCGCAGGTTTTCCAGAACCGGCGAAAGCTCGTTGCGGAAATCTTCGACAAAGCGGTCGATTCGCATGACTGACGGGATCGTCTTTATCTCAGCTTCCAAGGTCCGCGTAGTATCGAAGCATTTCATGGCGGCGATAAAGTCGGACTCTGCTGATGATGTGACCGCTGCCGCCAGTTCCCCTTTCCATGAAAGGAACCTCGCCCTTGAGACATCTATGTCGCGATTAAAGGGTATTGTGACCGTGAGCATGACCAAGGTCTCGTCCGAAAGGGCCATGAGAACAGGAATGGCGTCGGCTTTCACCGGCCCAAAAATCATGCTTAAAGGGTCGGAGGGCTTGTAATCGGTCCACCTTGCAAGAACCTCTTCGCGAATAAGGCGCGCGGCCGTTGCGATCTGTTCCAACCCCCCTAAGGGGAGCCTGTTCATGGCGTAGGCGACAAAATCCAGGTCGTCCGTATAACCTTCGAAACCCGCCGCCACGTATTCGAGAGTCGAAGCCTTTCGGATAAAAGAATCGTCGGACTCATTTCCCCAAAGACGGCAGGCGATCCGGGCGCATAGCAGTTCGGATGCGTTCGCAAGCGCTGGATAAAAAGATTCACGGAACCTCCGTCCCGCCATGAGTCGCTCGGCAAGGTCCTCCTTGAGGTTGGCAGCCTTCAAAACCCGCTCGCTGAGCACGCGTTGAAGCCGCGCGACGGCGTCGAACGCTTCTTGCGTCGGACAGGGCACAAGGCAACGACTCTCGTCGGAGAAAGCTGGAGGGTCAAAATAGTCGTCCTCCGAGTCATACGGCCCAACCGAATCTTCCGAATCGTCGTCCGCATCTGAGGTAACGCCGTCCATGAACGACGGAGCCCTGAAGTCGGCCCAGGATAGGAGTGGGTGTCCAGAGCCGGTCAAAGGGGTCGAAGATGGCATACTTAAAAGTATGGGGGATCCTGGGAAACCCCAGGGGAGAGGTTAACGGGGGCTGGGATCGTCGGCCTCTCTCCATCTCCACTGACGGCGCGTGGATTGATGCAGGTTCTTCCGGTGGAGGGCGATAAGCCGCTGAATAAGCGCTTCCGCATGGGCAACGCCCTGGGCTCTGGCTACTTCGACAACGTCGAAAGCCGTAAACGGCCCGCCCTTCATCCTGATGAGGCACGCCTCGATCTGGCCCAGCGTGACCTGTTCCGTGAAAACCCTCATGGCATTTAGAAGGCCCGCCAAACGAAACGTAAGGCTGAACCAAGCTCTGGGTGCGCCCACATCCAAGGCTCACCGTTCGGACCTGTGATGACGAACCGTTCGCCTCGGGTGGCAGAGCCACCAAAGAAGGCCCTGGCCTTGGTCTTGCAGTGGTCGCCACTGTTCCCTGGGCAAAGCGCTGTGTACCGTGTCCCAACGATCACCCAAAGCGTCCAAATCAGAGGACGGTCATGGATTGCCAAAACCGTCGAGCGCAGCTCGGAAGCCGCTTGAGAGACGCGTTCAGGGAAGTTCATTTGAAGCGGGGGGCGTTTGGGTAGTGCATGCCATGTCCCCATGCATGGATTTCAGCGCGAAGGCGCCGGAGAACTGCATTGCGGGTTCGACCCGAAAGGCCGACGAAAGACTCGGCTGCAATGTATTTTTTCACGAGCGCCAGGAGGTCCCGCGCCCCATCGCGATCCTCGGCTTGCGACCTCTTGACAGCGGTCAATCGCAGATAGGAGCCGTGCGGGCTCGGGGTGCGCGCAAAGTGGAGTTGAGCCATGGCCGGTGTTAGGTGTGTGTCACCTTGTTGACGTGGCGTAATGAAGCGGAACCCCCACTTCGCCAAGAATCGTTCGAATGAGACTATCAGCCTCGGCCCGCGGAGTCTTCGACGCCTCAGCGACCACTCGCATGGCGGCGGTGTAGGCAGCGCAGGCCGCGTCGTTTCGGTGCTCGGCAACCTCATTGGCCCGGGGGCCAGACTTGAAGCGCTCGGAGGCCACAAAGGACTGCGAGGCTTTCCGGGCAAGCGGACGAAGGAGGGCGCTCAACTCTGGGTGACTCATACGGACAAGATGGAGCGGACGGTGAAACCCCTTCCCTTCGGAGTGAGGGCGTATTCGCAGATTTACAGAAAATTAGAACATGCAGCGAGTGTCGCTCACGTGCGCTCAAATGAGCCCAGATGCGCTTAAATTCGCCCACGTGCGATTAGTGCCGGACTGTTGCAAGGCGCGCTGTCTCTGGAAGAATAATGCGTGTTGAAAAACGCGGGAAAAGTGCGAATGGGTTCTGCATGGAAACAAAACGTGCTCGGTTTGCAGGTCTGAAAATGGTGTTCGGGCTCCACTTCGTGGAAGCCTTGTTTGCGATCAAGGTAACGGTGTTTATCGGGTTAGCGCTGATGTGCCTTTGCCTGTGGAACGATTTCCCGAAATGGGCATCCTTCAACCTCTCCTACGGTGTGGCCGTTGTTATCGGCATGGGCTTCGTCGCCTATCGAGCTTGGGCCGGGTCGCCCACCAGGTGGACGGTCAACGACGAACGGCCAGGAAAGGAATTCTCGATCAACGGCGATGCCTCTCCATGGGTGAGCGGTCTAGCGGTAATCGTGACCCTCTTCTTTGTGCCGTACTTCTCCTTAGCCCGCTCCGGAAGCGCTGGGGTGACTACGACAGATGAGCGTTTCGAGTTGTCGAGTAGCGATGCGTTGGCGGAACCACAACCGACAACAGAGGCTCCTCTGCCGCGCTCTCTCCACGCAACAAAACAGCGCGTTCACCTCCAAGATGAAGACGAAATGGACACGCCCGTCCCTTCATCGCGAAAGCCTTGAGGGACTCCTAGTCCTGCGTGCGGCCATTAAGCCGCATCATTGACGGTCAAGTAGGCTTCCTCGATCCACTCGCGAACGGCGCGCAGGTCCGCAACCGCATGATACATTCCGTGGTAGTTTGGGGTGGCGTGGCGTGAGAAGTATTCGAGGGTCGTGGCCGCGGTTGCTTTAATGCAACGGTGCTGGCCGTGTGCAACCTCGATAACATAGTTCCTGGCCGCGTGGGCTACTGCTCTAACCATGTAGGGCGGTAGCCGACCACCTGCGCGCCAAGACGCGCGACGGCATAAACGCTGCGCACGTGATAGGTCTCGGAACTGCGCCGCCTAAAAACCTTAATGCTGTAGGGACCGCAAGTGCGCGAGCCGACAATCCGGCCAGAGCAACCGCGCAACCCGAGCGCACTCGGCATGCGCCGAACGCGCACGGTGTTATTTATTTCTTGGCAAGCCAGAGCTGCGTCGAGAAAGGGCCAGCTGGAGGTCGCGCTTGCTGGTGCCAAGAGTGGGGATTGTGGCATGGGACAAGATGGGGTTTGGCAGGTTGCAAAGGCAGAGACTCTACGCCGCAAACGCCTTCTTCCAATCCTTGCGAGCGAATGCGTGAAAGATAACCGTATCACCGCGAACGCGGATGAAGATGCGGTCAGCCCCCCTCTTGAGTTTGTGGAACGAATAGAACCCGACGCGCTCCTTGTTCCATGTGCGATAGTGCTCAACAGGCGTTTCGAATGCGAAGTGGACGATGGCTCTCGCGATGCTGTTAGCGGGCTCAGTGATGTCAGCGCGTTCTGATAGGATGGATGCCACAGTCTTTTCGGCACAGGATAGGTCACAATCGACGATATAGGAGCGAGGAGACCGGCTCTCTGGATTCACCACATAATCAAGCCGAATGGTCCGCCTTGCAGGTTCCTGGAGGACTTTAGGCGGCTCGATACGCGAAGGCTGCTTTACCGCGGGAGCAGCGGACGCCTGCTTCGCGACCGACGGCGAAGTTCCCGTTTGGATTACTTGGGGCGCGACCGAAACCTCTCGCTCGGGCAGTACGATCCGGGACGCAATACGGGCCTCGCGCTCAAATACGCTTGGTTGGACCACTGGAAGCAACCTTTCCCGAAATAATGTGCTCACATCCATCAATTCCGAGAGAAGCTTCTCTTCGCAACTGGAGAACGCGTCCGTGAGGTCATTCGGCTCATCGGTGAGGATCTGAGCAATACAGCAATCGCCTAATGCGCAAAAGAGTTGAGCCTCTGTCGATTTAGGGTCTCGAAGAAGCTGAAGAAGCGTGGGGAGTGCTTTAGATGGCGTGGTCACCTTGAAAAAGGTGCCTAGCTTGCGCACGCAACGCCACGCAGACATATCCGCCTTCGGAATCACGAGCTTCTTAAAGGCCCACGGTGACTCGGCGAGGGAAAGCATGAGCGCTCTGTGCCGTGGCGAGTCTTCGTAATCCCATAGTAGGTCGGCTAGCCACAACCGGACGGTGATCGGATTCAGCAGGAGATCGTCCGGTATGTCGGAATTCTCGCGAAACGGAGCGTTGTAGATCGCGAAATCCTCTAAAGCGTCGAGGAATGGATGAAGACACGTCGTTGTCTGGTCATCGTGTGCGTCAATAAGGGTCCTAAGGCGTGTGAGATTGGGGATGAGTTCGCCATGGAATTTTGCCACTTGCTCCTCGATTCGCACGATTTCAGGCAGTGTCTTGAGTTTAGCCTCAAGTAGGCGGCTGTCCTTGAAGAGGTCCAACGCTTCCTGGAGGTCTTGTTCGGGCGTGGCTTTAGACGCAGCAGCCACTTCCCGCTTCCAGGCAAGGAGCACTGCGTCGTCAGTGAAGCTCGTATTGCACAGCGCGGGGTTTACCGGAAGCATTACGAGCACTTCGTCAGGCAATCCCATTAGAATCGGGATTAGGTCACGCCGGCCGATGTTGGCAGGGTGATCGGGAGCCATAGGAGCCTTGAAATCCCTCCAGCTTGGCAACGCCTTTGTCCGGATGAAAGCAGCTGTAGATTTGATTTGATCGCGAACCTCGTCTGTGCAGCGGCCCATAGCAATTGCGTGACGGTCAAGGTCTCCTGTGTAGAGGACCAATGACGATGAAAGAAACGCGAGGGACGATGCTTTCGGAAGAAAAACCTCGTCAGGATCGCTGCCCCACAGCCGACACGCAATACGCGCACAAAGCAGTTCGGCGGCTCTATAAAATGCAGGCTGCACCAGTTTCGTTAAGGACTCCACAGCCCTGTTGCGCTCTTCAAAATCAGCATCGTTGGCGTCGGTCACCTGCTGTGGTTTGCTCATGGTCGCACAAACCGCAGTCAATGCGTCAAGAACCTCCCTGTTCGGGCACGGGAAATGGATTTTCAGGTTCCTTGCGAAAAAAGGCCGCTCAAGTTCCACCTCCTCCTCGTCCATGGCCGGGCCAATTCTGGCAACTCCTCGTGTAGCCTCTAGCGCCCCGGCGATGAATGGCCGGAATGCCGAAAAAGTCGCCCTTGAGGAAAACGTCATACCTTTAAGTATGGGTTGTGGGTCAGGGGGAATCGCCCCTGGCCCCGCGTTAGCGCCGGCCGCGGTTCTTCAGGGCCATGCGGCGGCACGCGTTGGAAGTGCCGAACAGGCTGGGAGGATTTCCGAGCCCGTGAATGCGGGGGCTGTACGAACCAGAGAGGAACGGATTCATGGGGCAAGATGGGTGCCTCAGCTAGAGCGACCTCAAACTGGGACGGCCTGAGCAAACGCGGCGCTAATCTCCGCCTTCTGCTTGGCGTGCAAGCCCGGGAGTCGGCCCATGAGTTCGGCGACGCGCCACCCGGAAAGGCAGTTGCACGCCTCGCGGATGAAGTTTCGCCAGATCGAGACGGCCTCGCGCTGCTGCTCCTTGACGACGTACCCGAGATTGTTCTGCCAGTCACCCGCCTTGTCGAGGATCGGGCGCTTCATCTCCGCCTCGGAGACGGCGACGGAAACCGCGGCGGTGAGCTGGTGCCGGTGGATCGCCGCGCGGCCACGCTCCAGCAGCTCGCGCACCTTGAAGTTATGCGACTCTTGGGCGCGGTCGTCCGAGCCGGGAAGCGGTAGCGGGTCGAAGGCGTAGATGCTCACGTTAACCACGGCCCGAATGCTCTGGCGCCTGCGCTCCACGCGCGGAGTAGAGGCGAGAAAACCTCGGGCGTAGAGGTAATTGGCACCCTCAAACGCACGGTAAGCCTGCTTCTTGAGCCCCAGCGCCGCATGGCCATCACCCTGCCGAAGGGATGCGTACGCCGCGCGGAGACACTCGGCGCCCTGGGAAAAGAACGTGTCGCCCAAATCCACCATGTGGCGGGCGGTAGCCGTGGCTGTGTCAGAATTCATGGTCATAAATCAAGATGGGAAACCGTCCTCGCGAACGACCGCGTCACCAGCCTCATCCACGTCGATCTGGATGCTTCCTCCGAAGACCGAGACTTTGCGGGCTTTGGACCGGCCAAGGGCAGCCCGAGCAATGCGGAGCCCCACCATCTTCCACTCCTTCACACTAACCTCCCGGGAGGATGAAGTAGTGACTCGGACCTGGAAGTTGAGCGTGTCGGGCATAATGGAGTGGTGTTTACGGGTTAAGATGGCGCCGGTCAGACGCGCAGCGGCGAAAGCGTCGCCGGCTCACCGTTCGACGGGTCAAAGAAGAATGTCTGCTGACCTTTTAGCGAAGCTGCCGGAGTCAGCATCACCTGTTTGGGGAACTTGCCCCATTCAGCCAGCACCTCTGGGAGGTCGCATTTGCCCGTCGGCCGTAGGCGGGAATCCCATCCGATCTGCTCTGCGACGGCCATGAAGATTCCATAGTCGAGGTCGTTGGCCTTAAAGGGACGGTCGGGCTTCTGGAGCACAAGGATGCTCGTCTTGGCACTCGTTCCTGCGTGAAGGAAGGTCTCCCGGGGAAGTGAGATCACCGCTCGGAGCCAATACTGGGTCAAAAGCGCCTGGCGCTGCTTCTGGCAGCTGCTATTGGCGAGAATCCCGTCCGGAACCACCATCGCCAGCCAGCCCCCGGGCAGGAGTGCCTGCATGCCCAATTCGATAAAAAACCACGTGGCATCGCGCTGGCCAGTCGCGAACGTGAAGCCCTCATGGTAGGCCCCCCGGGGGAGGTCCACAAACGGCGGATTGCCGATGCAGTAGTCGAAAGTCTCCCTGAGGGACCCCAACTGGGTGAGCGCGTCGCCGGGGAGGATGGACGCAGAGGGGCAGAGCAACTGGGCTACCTCTGCCGTCTGGAGGTTTAGCTCCAGCCCGGTGACTCGGCAGGCTGGCGGCAAAGCCCCGATAAACGCCCCACCCCCGCAGCTGGGCTCCAGGACATCTCCTCCCTTGACCCTGAGGAAGGCGACGATGAAGTCCACGACGACCTTGGGCGTGAAGTATTGGCCTCCATCGAAGCGGGACGGTACGAGACCCCCGGAGCCGGTAAAAGAGGCCCGCAACGTGCCCAGCTCCTCGACTGTGAGGGGTCTGGATCGCGACAGCTGGACCAGCTTCTCGGCCGTCTCGTTGTTTTCAGAGCGCTGGTACTCTCGTTTTCCCATGTGCCAAGATGGGAGCGGAGCCCTGGAAGGACGTTCCCCAAGGTTGCGGGCGTTCGAGGGTCCGTGTCCCTATGTGTCCCAAAGGTTTCCCTCTGAGCGTGTCCCGGACTGTCCCTCAAATGTCCCGCCATTGACCAAAAGCGCGGAAAACACCGCCGGGATGCTCTTGGGGTGGGGTCAGGGTGCCTTTTCGGGGTGTTCCGTCGCCCAAACAGGCCCGCGCGCGACGGTTTATGCCCTTCGCGCCCCGGTTTCTGGCAATCGCGCTGTTTTACAAACAGCTGGCGTCTTCAGGACTTTGTGCCCGGAAAAGCGCCGGATAACATGCCAGGGGGGCCAACTTGCGCCAGCTGGCGGGCACTTAGAACAAGAGCCTGCTAAATCGAAGCGGGCTCGGCAATGACCTGACCGCCAACCTTCCCTCCTTGGAGGAGCCAGAGGGCCATAGCCGGCCGCTCGATTTTCGTCTGCATGGCCCGATTCAACTCGTGTGCCGTTGCCGACTCGTCCGTCGTCTGGTTCTTCGGCCAGACCTCGTCCAAGGCCACGTAAGCCTGGAACGACGCCACGTCATGAAGATTGCCGCGCGCCTTCGCATCGGCCCATGTCTGGACGGTAAACGCAACATCGCCCAGGGCGGCGCGGGCGAGGAGGAATGCTTCTGGGGTGGTCATGGAGTGGGCATGTTGAACCGCAACGCAAGATGGCTAGGCGACCCGCTAGACCCTCCGCCAATGCTCGGACTCTTGGACGTAGATGTACAATGCCTCAATGCGCCTTGTCATCGAGAAGGCCGCCCACTCTTTTGGAACCTCGCCAGTCTCCTTGCCGGAGTAGTACATGCCGGCAAAACCACCGTCGGTCTCTCCGAGGTGAGTCTGCAACGCGGCGAGGGCCTGGCTGAAGTCGTCGGACAGGACTGAGCGAAGAATTACCGCTCCAACCGGGTCTGGCCTCTTGCGCACCACGGCAGCATCACCCTCGGTCGGTGTCTCGTAGGCGAACATTGACGGACGGATACGAACGCCATCTGCGACTTTGACCCACGGCCCGCTCTCATTGACCGGGCAATCGCCCGAAAAGATGAACGTGGCCCCGGCGGGGAGGGAAGAGAACGTGCGGATCTTCGGCATGAGTTAAGATGGGTTGGGGTTTGCGCCCGGAGGAAGCGGGTGAAGCTTGTCCACGGCCCGCATCGCAGCCAATGCCGACTTGAATCGCCTTGGGGCCGAAAGCCGGAAGGTGCGACCCCCTGGGCCGGTTCGCGTGCAGCCGACCTCGTGGGAAAGGCAACGCTCGCTCGGGTCAGGCTCCCAAGCCGTCCACATTCTCGCCCGTGGATTTGCAGGGTTTGGGTGTGGAGAGTTGGCGTCCCACTTGACCGCAGCTCCGTCAGACCGGCGCCATTGCAAGTCAACCACAACACAGGTCCATCCCGCCGGGCCGACTGGCGCTGTTGGGGGCACGGAGTAACGGCTCAGTCGCCGTTCGGGTCAGCGATGCCAAATTTCAGGCACCCTGCGTCAAATTTCTGGGTGCGGCCAAAAGCCCAGACGGCGAACTCCGGGCTGCGGTTCGGCCGCCGCTTTGTGAACGAGTCGATCACCTTCTTTGCCCCTGCAAAATCGTAGAGCGGTTCATCACTACAGGGGTAGGACAGCAGCTTGGTGGAGCCGGCTGCCTTCCCGGGGCACGGAACGACCACCTTGAATGTGTGCCCGTCGCTCGCTTCCTTGTGGTTGAACCCCGTGTTCGGGCAGATTGCCCGGAGGTTGCACTGCGCACACACGGCGGGCTCGCAGGTGAGTCCAACCGCCGGCTCGCGGGTCCAGCGATAGATCAGCGCGCACAGAACGGGACGCGGGTCGGCCTGGGCCTGGACCCAAGCGGCGAAATCGGGCTCGTTGACAAACTTGTGCGCAAGGCGGGTTGCGAAGCTATCGGTCAACGCGCGATACTCCTCTTCAGTCGTGAACACGACGCGACAACGCCCGAGAGCGGACTCGACGAACCACTCGG
>Ga0302278_10003924_pt1 | contig 15705 bp, 14 predicted proteins | sample III_Bog_N3_2_FD_194543 | JGI IMG/M metagenome (GOLD analysis project Ga0302278, IMG submission 194543) | Peat permafrost microbial communities from Stordalen Mire near Abisko, Sweden - III_Bog_N3_2 | ecosystem: Environmental > Terrestrial > Soil > Wetlands > Peat | place: Sweden: Abisko...
CAGCGTTTGAGGGCAACCTTGATTGTGTGGGCTGCGACCGCAGCCCCGCGCGCCGATGCGCGCGAAGCCAAGGACGCGGACGCGTCCGCCCGGCGTTTGAGGGCAATCTTGATGAGATAACATCAGGGCTCAATGATATCAGTCCTGAACAATGGTTATGTTGGCTTTGGCCTTTGGCTCGTGGATAAGAGGGTAATGCTATTGACAGAAAACTCTCTATCCGGTAGCGACAATAGACTCGGGAGAAAAGGCACCCATATTCGTGCATGGGGCCGATTTTTGGGGATGTGTTTTTGATAACATATTGATAATGAACAATAACTCTGGAATGTGCGGGGCGCCTTGTGGTGCAGTTGAGTCTGTTATTATGTATCGAATGGCTATATTATAGTGTCTTGGGTCAATTTTGAGATCGGGTCAATCATGACTAGCACTTTGACCTTGAAGGATTGTTACGCTGGTTTATGACAGACAGAATTTTTCTGTTCTTCCTGGTTTGACTTGGACTTGAGTTGGTTTGGAGTTGTGAAAATGGAAAAGAAACATACATTTGAAGTGATGGTTGAGGTTAGCGGTAAATCCGAGATTGAAGGAATTTACCAGGATGATAAAATGGCGATTGCCCGTGCCGAGTATTTATTGGGTCTTGCGAAATATACGGCTGTAAAAGTTTCTCGAATTGAGCGTAGCGGGCGCAGCAGCATCATTTTTGAAAAAGCATACTCTGGGAGTGGAAAAGTTACAGTCGTCGGCGATATTGACGAAGCCTGTCTATGTCGTACCGTCGGAGAGGTCTACAGCCATGATAGCCGCATGACTCTTTTAAAGGTCATGCGCCCCTATTGTGATGAACAGGTCATGATTCCTGCGGAAATTCTTCATAAATATATGCCATTGCGTTATATTGAACGGGATGAATTGTTATTTGGTCAGATTACTCGCCGTATTGCTAATGCCCAGGCCCGCCAACTTCGGGTTAGTGTCGAATCGCGTCTTCAGGAATTGATTAAATTGTATCAACAAGTTCGAGATTTTGCAAAAGATTCTGATACATTAATCCCAATTGCAGATGAATTGGCTTATAATGGATTAACAAAATTCTTAAAGCATGTTGATGATAACTATGGCGAGCTGGATCGCGCACGGATCATAACCTATGCCTTTTCAAGACGTCTAATTGACGCCAGAGATTGGAACCAAAAAATTATATTTATTTGTGAATTATTCAAAGAGGACCAATCAGACGCTGCCGATCGTTGTTTGGATGAATTTCTTTCTGAAATTGTTGATGGCAACGTCGTGATTAAAGCCGCCATCGGCTATGCTAGAGATTTGTCGACGGCGCTGATGTCCTTGTGCGCGGCCTTGGAGGGGGCTGTTACCGATCGTTTTGCGCATACTCCGGCCTTGATGGCCTTGAGCGAGGTGCTCGGGTCTCGTCCGATGCCTAAACTCCGGGCATCGTTGCTGAACCGCATTGCCTTAGCCCTGGATGGCAAAGGACTTTTAACCAAATCGGGCCGTGATGCCGATACGGACGCGTTTCGGAAACTTATCCCTTTGTTGCAGGAGTATGGAGGATTTATCGGTGGCGGCCCGATGGCTGTGGCCCTAACCCGGAGAGCGAAGGTGACCTTGGGGCGAGGAGAAGACTTGCCCATGGAAACCACCATTGAAACCATAGTCGGGACGTTCTCGCATAATGCTGGAAAAATAGGCTACCTATTAGACCTGCTACCGATGGAAATAGGAAAGCGTAATGCGACTTTCATTATGGGCTCTGTTGCCGCTCTCTTATCGTCTCTCCACAGTATCCGCGATCTGGCACCAGCCAATGATCTTTCTTTCTCCAGTGATGTGGTTAAAGAAGGCTTTCGGAAGCGGTTATATTTAGCAGGTATTCCTCGAAAATTGACGGACGCGTTGTTAGCAAAACTGGATGCTATAACCCGTCAGGATGTCCTTCAGTCTCCGCTGCTGGTTTCTGCCGTTAGCACCAGTCGGGCGATCGAGTCCCTTCAGACGTCTGATCGTTCGATCGGCGTTGTGGCTTCGCCAGAAAAACGAAATGGAGGGATATCTTCGATTTTGACCTTAAGTTACCAGGAAAGCCGATATGTTGTCGATTTTTCTCGCAATACGTATGAAATTGGCCGTCATCCTAATTCTTTTGTTGTCATCAAAAATGATAAAGTTTCCCGTCTTCATGCAACCATTATTGCTCGAGATGGTAAATATATTCTGTCCGATCAAAGCCGGAATGGTACGATGGTGAGAATCGGCGGACGGCCATCGATGTTGCTGGAGCGGGCTTCGGTTGTTCTCGAAGAGGCCGGGGTTATCGCGTTGGGGGGGGATCTCGAAGAGGCTGGCGGTGATGATAGCGCGATCATCCGTTTCCATATCGCCTGATCTTCGGCCTCTGGTTTTTGCTTCCGAAATCAGCACAGTCGGAATTCGGCGCGAGGGCTCTTGAATCGGTCTTCGCTATTGCCTAGGTATTTAGCACTCACGGGTGTAGAGTGCCAAACAGTTCGCCGCATCCGTGGCTGTTCAACAGATTTATGGAGTTCATGATGAAGTTCCGCCCGCTGCATGACCGCGTTGTGGTCAAGCGCCTGGAGTCCGACGCCAAGACCAAAGGGGGCATCATCATCCCCGATACTGCCAAAGAAAAGCCCCAAGAGGGCGAAGTGATTGCGGTGGGGCCTGGCGCCCGTGATGATAGCGGAAAAGTTGTTGCGCTTGATGTTAAGGCCGGTGATCGCATTCTGTTTGGAAAGTGGTCTGGGACTGAAGTCAAGATCGATGGTGAAGATCTGTTGGTCATGAAGGAATCCGATATCATGGGCGTTATCGAGGCGTAAAGCCTTGATAATATCCTGAATTCGAGAGCCAATAGTTTATCCCATTCCAAGAATAAGGTACGACATCATGGCTGCCAAGGAAGTTAGGTTCGGAGTTGATGCGCGCACTCGGATGTTGCGCGGTGTTGACGTGTTGGCTGATGCGGTCAAAGTGACGTTGGGGCCGAAGGGGCGCAACGTGGTCCTGGACAAGTCGTTTGGCGCGCCTCGGATCACTAAGGATGGTGTGACGGTCGCCAAAGACATCGAGCTGGCCGATAAGTTCGAGAATATGGGCGCGCAGATGGTGCGCGAAGTCGCCAGCAAGGCCAGTGATCTGGCCGGCGATGGCACCACCACCGCGACCGTGCTGGCCCAGGCAATCGTGCGCGAAGGCGTCAAGGCGGTGGCCGCTGGCCTCAACCCGATGGACCTGAAGCGCGGCATCGATCTGGCGGTCGAGGCGGTGTTGGCGGACATCAAGAGCCGCTCGCGCAAAGTGTCCACCAATGCCGAAATTGCTCAGGTCGGCACCATTTCCGCCAACGGCGAAGCCGACATCGGCAACAAGATTGCCCAGGCGATGGAGCGGGTTGGAAACGAGGGTGTCATCACCGTCGAAGAATCCAAGAGCATGGAGACCGAGCTGGATGTGGTCGAAGGCATGCAGTTCGATCGCGGCTATCTGTCGCCATACTTCGTGACCAACGCCGACAAGATGACGGCGGAGTTGGATAGCCCGTTCATTCTGTTCCATGAGAAGAAGCTGTCCAACCTGCAAGCCTTGTTGCCGGTGCTGGAAGCCGTAGTGCAGTCCAGCCGGCCCTTGCTGATCGTCTCGGAAGACGTGGAAGGCGAGGCTCTGGCCGCTTTGGTGGTCAACAAGCTGCGTGGCGGTCTGAAGGTCGCAGCCGTTAAGGCACCGGGCTTTGGGGATCGCCGTAAGGCGATGCTCGAAGACATGGCGGTTCTGACCAACGGCCAAGTTATTTCCGAAGACATCGGGATTAAGCTCGAGAATGTCACCCTCGACATGCTCGGCACGGCCAAGAAGGTCCAGATCACCAAGGAAAACACCACGATTATCGATGGGGCCGGCGCCAAGGCCGACATCCAGGCGCGTTGTGGTCAGATTCGCGGGCAGATCGAAGAAGCAACGTCAGACTATGACCGCGAGAAGCTCCAAGAGCGTTTGGCCAAGCTCGCGGGCGGCGTCGCGGTGATCCGTGTCGGCGGCGCGACCGAAGTGGAAGTCAAAGAGCGCAAGGATCGCGTGACCGACGCGACTCATGCCACCCGAGCGGCGGTTGAAGAAGGCATTGTTCCAGGCGGCGGCGTGGCTCTGCTGTACGGCAGCAAGGCCCTCGATAGCTTAAAGCCGGCCAATGACGAGCAGCGGGTCGGGATCGACATCGTGCGTCGCGCGATCCAGGCTCCGGTGCGTCAAATTGCGGTCAATGCCGGTTATGACGGCTCGATTGTGGTTGGCAAGCTGATCGATCAGACCGACCTCAGCTTTGGGTTCGATGCCCAAAGCGGCGAGTACAAGGACATGATCAAGGCCGGGATTATCGATCCGACCAAGGTCGTGCGGACGGCGCTTCAGGGGGCGGCATCGGTGGCCGGCCTGCTGATCACCACCGAAGCCATGGTTGCCACCAAGCCCGAAAAGGGCGGTTCGGGGATGCCCTCGGGCGGCGGCATGGGCGGAATGGGTGGTATGGGCGGCATGGGTGACATGGACTTCTAAAACAGTCCTGACGCTCCAAGGCTAGGCCCCACCAATGGGAAACCGTTGGTGGGGCCATTTTTTTGACACGGCGCCGGTCCTCCGGGCCGCGACGGCGGCCCTGCGTCTTCGTGGACGCGAAGCCAAGGGCGCCGACGCGCCCGCCCAGCGTCTGAGGGCGCCGCAGACGTGTCAACGTCCAAGGCCATTGGTCTGAGGGCGAGCTTTAACGTGCCAACAGGTGGGCACATAGGTGCGCGAGGCGGTTCATCAACGTGCCGGTGGTTTGGTATGGCCGTTCCGTTCAGCGATGGCTGCGTCGGCCTGGGTTCCGTTTGCCCTTGTTGGCATACATGGCGGCGTCGGCGCGGCGGAGCACCAGTTCGGGGCGGTCGTCGGCGCTGTAGGGGCAACTGCCGACGCTGAGAGCTAAAGGCAGGGTGTGGCCGTGCCATACGATGGTTTCGGTGTTGAGGCGTTGGGCCAGGGCGTTTGCCCGCTCGAGGCCCTGATCCTGGTCGATCCTGGTCAGAAGAATGGTGAATTCGTCGCCGCCCAGCCGTGCCACCACATCTTGGCCCCGCACCAGAGTGCCCAGTAAAGCCGCGACCCGGCGCAACACGGCGTCTCCGGCATCATGGCCGAAGCTGTCATTGATGGCCTTAAAGCCATCCATATCCATCATTACCAGAACACCGCCGGCCGTTGGATCCCGTTGGGCGTGGGCCAATTCGCGGTTGAAATGACTGAAAAAGCCGCGCCGATTGAGCAAGCCGGTGAGTTCGTCGGTCATGGTCAGTGTTTCGAGATAGGCGATGCGCTCGGCCTGGGTGGCGATGACCTGTTGGGCTTCGGCGGCCCAAGCGAGTGCCTGACTCAGGCGGCGGTTCGGGCTGGTGCTGTCCATATCAAACAGAAACGGGGGCAGAGAGGCCGCGCGGGGGGCGTCGAAGGCCGAAGACACAGGCTCCAGCCGCTCGGTCAAGCCAAAGGCGGCAGTGGAAGCGTTGTCATACGGGCTCATGGACGATCTCCGCTTGGCTGAAGGGCCGGCACCGGACGAACAGCAAGGGCTATGCCAAGCCTTCCAAATCACCCAACGTCTTTCGTTCGCTCGTCTATCGCGACGCAAACCGGCAGATTTCGCAGGGCGGTCTTAGGCAATTTTTGCCTCCAAGGCAGAAATTGCCGACTTTTGGTCGCGTCCGCTTCACGGATGCCGTAGCATGGCGGACCTTGAATCCACCGTCTCGGACGTTCTGCGCGATGACCGATGTTACGTTTCTGACTATCCTTGTCGCAGGATGTTGGTTGATCGGGTGGGGGCCGTGCAGGCTGCTGTTACCGTCGCGCCATGTAGCCGGACGGGCTCTGGCGGCGCCGGTTCTGGGCTTTGCTCTGTTTGGCATCATGGCGGCGGTGCTGTATCGCCTGGATGTTCCCACCGGATGGTTAAGTTGGGCGTTCGGTGGTTTGGCTCTTGGCGGTCTGCTGCGGGTGATCTGGCAACGTCCCAAGGAGCCGGGGAGGGTGGGGGCGGTTTGGATTGCGGCGAGCGTGGCGGTGGGGGGGCTGCTGCTACTGCCGAAATGGACCGGGGGGCCTCAATTTTTTGTGTTCCAGGGGAATATCTGGGACCAGTTTAACTACTTGGCCAGAACCGTCAGTTATCGTGATTTTACCTATCACCAGTTGATGACGCTCGACCAAACGGGGCTCTTACTGAATAATTTTGTCGGGTTTGCGCGTGGCGAATTGCTGGCAAGGCCGGCCATTAGTATTGTTCATGCGGCGTTGCTACCATTCTCGAGCGAGCCGCCAACACTGAATGCCTATGTTTTCATGGTATTTCTACAGCTCTTGAGCTTCTTTGCTCTGGCTTTTGTGGTGGTGGCGGTGTTCGGGTCGAGAGCGAGGCTGGCGGTGGCGCTGGCGGCGGCGCTGACCTTGGGATTCTTCTTACAGTATGTGTTTGATATCAACGCCTGGAGCCAGCTCGCAGGGATGCCGCAAATTCTGTTGGCGGTGACATTTGCTCTTTTGCTGCTGGATGCGGGGGCGGAGCGGTCTCGGCGGGATGACCTTCGGTTGGCTGGCGCCATGGCGTTGACCCTGGCGGCGGCTCTCTACTATTACCCGGAAATCGTGCCGATCTATCTGGTGCCCCTGGCGGGTGTGGTTGGGCTGGCCTTGATGTCGACACCGACACAGGCGGCGGCCCGTGGTCGGGCGCTGCTGGTGGGGGGGGCGCTGCTGGTGGCGGTGGCGGTGACGGTGCCGTGCTGGGACAGCACCACCGCCTTCCTGATCCGTCAGTTCACCACGTCCATGTCACAGGCGGTGGATTGGTTTCTGTATTTTCAACGCTATTTGGCGCCTGCTGATCTCACCACCTTTTTTACAGTGGGTTATAAGACTGGCCACTATCCGCCGGATGTCTTATGGCAAGCGATTCTATTTGTGCCAATTGATCTCGTGACCGGATTGGTTGGGCTTTACATGCTACAGCCACCGATCGATTTGCCCTTGGTGGAGCGCGTGCTGTGGCGGCTGGCGGTGTTGGCTGCCCTTGGGGCGCTGTTGATTCCGGCGCTTTCGGTGGTCTGGAAGGCCGCTTGGCGGGGCGATGATCGGACGGCGGGGATGCTGCGCTTGACACTGTTGGCGCTGCTGGTGCCTTTGCCGTTCGTCCTGTTGGGCAAGCTTTGGAGCGCAGGTAAGGCCATCGCCATGATCGGCCCGTTCTTGTTTCTGTTGGTGGTGGCGCCGCTGTTGCGAACCGCAGAGATGCGCGCTTGGCGCGGGCCGGCCTTGGTATTTTTGGCAATTCAGCTCGGTTTTGGTTTGGTTCGGCCTTTGGCCGCCACCCATCCCGACGGCATCCATTATCCGCTGCCCTATCCCAGCATCCAGCGGGCCGATCTTAAGACCGGCCTGTCATGGGACTTGAAACGCTGGAATGCGACGCTTCGAGGATGTCATCGGATTATCGTGGATACCGAGAACCCCTTCTTAGAACGCTATGTTCAGTTGTATTTAACCGACATGAAAATCGTGTGGTGGTCAGCGCGACCTCTGAACGGGTATTTTGACCGTGGCTTGGTGCTGGGGCTTCAACCGGCTCGCGGGGAACCGGATTGCCGGGTGACCGACCAGAATCCGACAGAGCAGACTCCTGGGGTGATGGTTATCACTCTTGGAAGGTCGCCCGGAGGTCAGGGAGGGTGACGCAAAAGCCCGCTTCCCAAAGGCCCCCGGCTCCTTTGGTGGGGCCAGGGCAAAGCCAAGGGGGGGACGCTCTTCTAGTGCCTCATCAGGCGTAGCCATGGGATGAAGCCCAGTCCCACCAGGGCCGGGCTTCGGCGGCTGTCCAGGTCGGGCCGTGGCCACTGTAGAGCCGGGTGGAAGGGGCCAGCGTTTCAAGCAGGCGCCCGATGGAGGCCGTCAGCGTTGGGCCGTGACCGCCAGGCAAATCGGTACGGCCGATCCCTTGATTGAACAAAGTATCGCCGGTAAAGGCGAAGCCGTCGAAGAGATAGCAGACCCCACCCGAGGTATGGCCTGGGGTGAACACCACCCGCACATCAAAACCGTCATATTTCAAGGTCGGCTCGCCGCTAAAATACTCGAGTCGACGCGGAGGAGATAGGCGTTGCCGCATTAAGGCGCCCGCCCAACTGGCCAAACCGGCGATAATCGGCTGTTCCTCTTGATGAGCGCGGCAGGGCACAGCGAACACCGCCTGAAGGTCGAAAACGCCGCCCAAATGATCGGGATGGCCATGGGTCAATAGAATCTCGGTGGCCGTGCCATGATTCTCGGAAACTGCCGCCGCGATTCGGTTTGCCTCCCCACCGGGATCGATCACCACTTGCTGCCCGGTTGGACGATGCCGAACGACATAGCAGTTTTCATACCAAGGCGGGGTGTTGACCACAGTGGTAATCGAGAAGTCGCCGATGGTATCACAATCGTTTTTCGATAACATTATGCCTCTCCTTGATCATCTGAAAAATATTACCAGTTCTTATACCGACGGCCCTAGACAATGATCCGTGCCGTTGGTATCGGCGGCGACTGCCGCCGCGCGCCTCATGGCGCGAAGCCAAGGGCGCGGATGCGCCCGCCCGGCGTTTGAGGGCGCTGTGGACGTGTCAACGTCCAAGGCCATTGGTGTTAGTCATTGGCCACGGAATATCGGACGTCTTTTTTCGGAAAAAGCGGCCAGCCCTTCACGATAGTCTTCACTCTCTCCGATACTGCGGCGCAACTCCTGGAGTCTCTCCAGATCAGCCGAAGCCCAACCGCCGCTCTGGTCTAAAAGGCCCAACTGCTCTTTGGTCGCAGCGATGGTCAGCGGCGCATTGGCCGCGATGATGCGGGCCAGATCAAGCGTGAAATCGGTGATGGAATCCGCCGGGACCACATGATTGACCAATCCCAACGCCCAGGCCCGTTGAACTGGGATCGGTTGCGCGGTGTAGATCAGCTCCTTCAGCAAAGCACGAGGCATCGCGCCGGCCAGAGTTTGCAGGCCAAACAGGCCGTAAGGGACGCCAAGCCGAGCGGGCGTGATGGCGAAGGTGACGTTAGGGGTCGCGACGATCAAGTCGCAGGCAAACACCACTTCGCAGGCGCCCCCCCAGACTCCGCCCTCAAGGAGGGCGATGACCGGAGCAGGGAAATTTTGGAGCCTTTGCACCAGAGCCCGCAAAGGTTCGCTCCACCCCAGCGGATCCCGCCGCGACGAGGGGAGTTCGTCGATGTCATGACCGGAAGACCAGACCGTAACCTCCGGCCGCGCCCGCACCACCACCACTCGAGTCGAGTCCGTCCGCACGAGGTCGAGCGCACTCAAAAGCTCGCTGATGAGCGCGTCGCTCAACGCATTTCGCTTTTCGGGGTGATCCAGGGTCAGAACCGCAATGGCCCCGTCCTTCGCCATCGAAACTCGTGCCATGGCGGATCGCCTCTTTGAAGACGGGGTGCGGTTGATCCCTAGGTCGCAGTCCGCTCTTTTTCAGGGATAGGCACATCGATCCGTCGTGATTTCAATAAAGGATCTCGCCCCAGCGACTGCCGTAAAGCGATATTCCGTATTATCGACCACAACAGATTGGTGGAGAGGCAGCACGCCGGAGACCACCGTTTCCTTGCCGCCTTGGGGCGTGATATGCAAGGTCAGCGGGGCGGTGGGGTCGAACCAGCCTTCAGAATCGCCGGACCCATCATGGGCCGATTGACCATCCCCGGTCACGGTGATGGTGCTCCCGGCAAAGCCGACCGAACGGTTGGGAGAACGGTAAATGGGCGTCGAAGGCTGCAATCTTTTGGTCTCAGGCTGCTGACAATTTCTCTTGTTTTGAGCGGATGTGATCACGAAGGCTAGCCGATCCGGGGCCACGCCGGCGGCGAGGCGCTCGGCGGCGGCCTGCGTCAACTGGGCAAGATCGCCTTTCGGGACATCGTGTTCCAATTGTTTCTCAAGATCGCCAGCCCGTGCCTCAGCCGTTTTGGCGGCTTCCCGCAGTTGACCGACGTAAAGCTCAAGCTCGCCCTTTTGTCGGGCCAATTGGGTTACTTCATCGCGCAACCCCGCGTCGCGCCCTTTCAACTGTTCGATACCCATTTGGTAAGCAAACAGGCCGACACCCAGGACAAATAGGACGAATAGAAAGAATTTGACGAAACCCGTCCATACCCGTCGCCGGTACCGACGTTCGGAATCGTAAAGGCCAAGCGTCATCGTCAATGATCCGATTCGGGTTCCAGGCACGGAGTCGAACTGTCACGGCTGGTGTCGCCGCTGACACGAAGACCCCTTTGCGGCGGTTGCCTTGCCGCCGAGGTCGCTCTGACGGGGCGTCCACCGCAGGCTCATGGCTAGACAGAAAGCGGGATTATTGCAAGATGTGATACCGACGAGTCCTGACAATGATACCATCGGGCCTTGGTGGTGATACCATCGAGCCTTGATATACCATCGAGCCTTGATGGTGACTCATCAAGGCTGCCCTCGGACGCCGGGCGGGCGCATCCGCGCCCTTGGCTTCGCGCGCATGGGCGCGCGGGGCCGCCGTCGCGGCCCGAGGACCGGCGATGTGTCAGTATCAGGGCTCGCCGGTATGACTCGTATGACTCATCAAGGCTGCCCTCAGACGCCGGGCGGGCGCCTCCGCGCCCCCTAGAGTCCACACACTGGGGCTTCGCGTCCACGAGGACGCGGGGCCAAGGGCGCGGATGGGCTCGCCCGGTTCACACTGGGGGCTTCGCGCGCGTGGGGGGCGCCGTTATGTCCAGAGAACTGGCATTATATCATCGTCATAAAGGCCATAGCAGAAAGGAGTGCGTCAGTGAACAGAAGTTATGTCCCGGCATTGTTGCTTGATCGTGATGGTGTGATCAATTACGACCATGGTTATGTCGGGACTCCAGAGCGTTTTCAATTTTGTGATGGACTTTTTGATCTCGTCAATCGTGCAATTGATTGCGGCTATCGGATCGTCGTTATCACCAATCAGTCTGGAATTGCGCGAGGCTACTATTCCGAAGCCGAGTTTTACCGGCTTTCGGCGTGGATGGCGCAAGTCTTTGCCGATCGTGGGGCCGCGCTTTCGGGGGTTTTTCATTGCCCGTATCTGCCCGGAGCCCAGATGCCTGGCTATGATCGCGACAGTTTTTGGCGAAAGCCGAATCCGGGGATGATTCTGGAGGCGGCTCGGAGTCTCGATCTGGATCTGACCCGCTCCATCTTCCTCGGCGATCAAGCCAGCGACATGACCGCCGCTGCGGCGGCTGGGGTTGCGAAGCGGGTGCTGATTCGCCCCGAGGCGTCCTTCTGTGCCGTGACCGAGGCCGACCTGCTTATCCGTAGGCTCTCGGAGCTGACGGATTGCCTACGCCCCGCCAGCAGCCAGGACACCCGCGCGCCCATGCGCGCGAAGCCAAGGGTGCCTCGCGTCTGAGGGTTAGCCTTGATGGTGACTCATCAAGGCTGCCCTCAAGACGCCGGGCGGGCGCCTCCGCGCCCCCTAGAGTCCACACACTGGGGCTTCGCGTCCACGAGGACGCGGGGCCGCCGTCGCGGCCCGAGGACCGGCAGTGTGTCATCGTTATAGCTCGCCGGTATCAGAGGTCCGCCTGAACCCCTGAGCGGGTCAATTGATCGGCTAAGATGGCTTTCAAACGCACCAACCCGGCTTCTGTAAAGGCTTCCGCCCGAGCCACCAGAACATCTTGGGTGTTGGACGCGCGCAACAGCCACCAACCATCGGGAGTGTTGACCCGCACCCCGTCAATGTCGTTGACCGTCACCCCATCCTGAAGCAGCCGTGTCTTCACCTCATTGACCACCGCAAATTTCCGCTCTTCACTCACCTGGAAGCGGATTTCCGGAGTGTTGATTACGGCGGGCAGACGGTCACGTAACGTCGCCAAAGGAACCCCGGCCTGGGAGACCAACGCCAGCAGGCGCACCGCACAATATAAAGCGTCGTCGAAACCGTACCACTTATCCGCGAAGAAAATATGGCCGCTCATTTCGCCGGCCAAGGGCGAGCCAGTTTCGGCCATCTTGGCCTTCAGCAAGGAATGGCCGGTTTTCCACATCAAGGGCTGACCGCCCAACCGGGCCACTTCGTCAAACAAGGTCTGACTCGCCTTCACGTCGGCGATGATGGTGGCGCCGGGATGACTCTTAAGCACCACTTCGGCATAAAGCGCCAGAAGCTGATCACCCCAAACAATGCGGCCCAAATGGTCGATCGCGCCGATCCGGTCCCCGTCGCCGTCAAAGCCAATCCCCAGGTCGCAGCCCTGCTCGGCCACCACCCGCTGAAGGTCAACCAAATTCTCGGCAACCGTCGGATCAGGGTGATGGTTAGGGAAAGTGCCATCGATGGCATCAAACAACAGGACATGCTCGCCCGGCAACCGAGCGGTCAGTCGGCGCAAAATCTCCCCGGTGGCGCCATTCCCGGCATCCCACGCGACTTTCAGGGGGCGCTGGCCGTCATAATCCCGAAGCAACCGCTCGACATAAGCTTCGCGAACATCAATCTCAACTGCGGCCCCCGAACCGTCCACGTAGTCGGCGGCAGCCGTGGCGGCTCCCAAATCCTGAATCGACTGCCCATAGAACGGCCCCTTCCCCAACATCATTTTGATGCCGTTGTAGTTGGGGGGATTATGCGAGCCCGTGATCATCAGTCCAGCATCGGCCTGCCGTTCCCGAGTGGCATAATACAGCATGGGAGTCGGCCCCAAGCCGATCCGCTCGACGGTCAGACCGCACGCCACCAGCCCCCCAACCAGGGCGGCTTCCAGGTCCGGCGAGCTAACCCGACCATCATAGCCGACGCACACGCGCCGCCCCCCCTGGCGCACCACCAGCGTCCCAAAGGCGCGGCCCAGCGCCCGGAGATCCGCCGGATTCAGGGTGTCTCCAACCACACCACGAATGTCATATTCGCGCAGAATGGTCGGGTGGAAACGGTGCGCTTCGGTCATTCCTGATCCTCTATTGATCGACTTCAACCGCCGCTGGACGCCGTCCCGGACGCCCAATCGACGAATACTCGAATCCAGCCGCCGCCATATCGTTGGGGCTGTAAACATTGCGCAGGTCAACAATCACGTTGCCTCGCATCAAACGGCGCACACGACTTAGATCGAGTGCCCGGAACTCGTTCCACTCGGTCAACAGCGCCATGGCATCGGCGCCGGTCAAAGCGTCAGAAGCATCCTGGCACCAATGAATCCCCGATAGCAACCGCTTGGCCTCGCTCATGCCTTCGGGATCATAGGCCCGCACCGTGGCGCCGGCAGCTTGCAGAGCCGGCAGAATATCCAACGAAGGGCTGTCGCGCATGTCGTCGGTGTTGGGTTTGAACGTCACCCCCAATACGGCGATGGTCCGCCCCGCCACCGAGCCGCCACAAGCGGCGATGATCCGCTCGGCCATCTGCTTCTTGCGGCGATCATTGATCTCGACCACGGTCTCGACGATCCGCACTGGGGAGCCCGCATCCTGCGCGGTTCGAACCAGTGCCAAGGTGTCCTTGGGAAAGCAAGATCCTCCGTAACCGGGCCCCGGATGCAGAAACTTCTTGCCAATCCGCCCGTCCAAACCGATGCCGCGCGCCACATCATGCACATCGGCGCCGACTCGCTCGCACAGATCGGCCATCTCGTTGATGAAGGTGATCTTGGTGGCCAAAAAAGCATTGGCCGCATATTTGGTCAGCTCGGCGGTTTCCAGCGTGGTCATCACGATCGGCGTTTCGATCAGATACAAAGGCCGGTATAGGCGACGAAGAATCTCTCGTGCACGCTCAGACTCGGTCCCAATCACCACCCGATCGGGACGCATAAAATCGCCGATAGCCGAGCCCTCACGCAGAAACTCGGGATTTGAGGCCACGTCAAAGTCAGCATCCGGTCGAGCTTTTCGAATAATCCGCTCGACCTCCCGCCCGGTTCCGACCGGCACTGTCGATTTGGTGACAACCACGGTGTAGCCGTCAAGACCGCGCGCCAGTTCTTCGGCGGCACCGAAGACATAGCTCAGATCGGCGTAACCATCGCCGCGCCGGGACGGCGTGCCGACCGCGATGAACACTGCATCGGCCCCAGCCACCGCAGACTGTAAATCAAGAGAGAAGGATAACCGCCCAGCCTGGACGTTCTTTTGAACCAGATCGTCCAATCCCGGTTCGAAAATCGGGATTTCTCCCTGACTCAGCCGGGCAATTTTATCCGCGTCTTTGTCAACGCAAATCGTTGTGCCGCCCAATTCCGAGAAACAAGCGCCGGACACCAGCCCCACATACCCTGTCCCGATCATGGCAATGCGCATTTCGCCCTCTCTCCTTGCTGCCGTCCTCGGACGACCCCGGCCAACTCCTCAGGACGTGTATTTTTTCAGAACCTGTCGAACATTCTCTGCCATCTCCGGTCGCGTTAGAGCGTGAGCGATGGTGGCTTCTAAAAATCCCACCTTGCCACCACAATCAAATCGCGTCCCCTCGAACCGCAACCCATGAAAAGGCTGGACCCCAACCAAATTGGCCATGGCATCGGTCAACTGGATTTCATTTCCCGCGCCGCGTTCGTGGCGGGACAAATGATCCATGACCTCTGGCTGTAAGATATAACGGCCAATAATCGAGAGGGTCGAAGGCGCATCGGCAGGAGCCGGTTTTTCCACCAATCCTTCGACAGTCACTAGCCGGCCATCATCTGCACCAATCCTTAAAATACCGTAGCGATTGGTATGCTCACGCGGAACATTTTCCACCGCAACAATATTCCCACCGACCTCTTGATAGGCTTCAACCATCTGCTTAAGGCAGGGCTTATTGGCCAGCACATAGTCGTCAGGTAGAATAATAGCGAAGGGGTCTCGCCCAACCACCGCGCGCGCACACCAAACCGCATGCCCTAACCCCAAGGGCTGCTGTTGACGAGTATAAAACAATTTTCCGGGGGGAATTTCAGTTTGGCGTACCGCTTCCCGCCCCTCGACATTGTTTTTAATCTCTAAAAACCGATTGAGTTCGCTATCTGCATCGAAATGATCCTCGATAGCGCGCTTGCCCCCGCCAGTCACGAAGACAAACTCTTCAATACCCGCGTCTCGGGCTTCCTCAACCGCATGCTGGAGTAGCGGCTTATCAACCAAAGGCAGCATTTCTTTGGGAATTGCCTTGGTTGCGGGCAAGAAACGCGTCCCGAGTCCGGCTACCGGGAACACGGCCTTGAGTACGGGTTTTTTCATGGAGATCTCGTCAGGAAAAAACGTTCGGCGGCCTTCGATGACGTTTGCATCACCCCTGTGCGCAGCGGCCCAGACCTTGGGGCTTATTGCCATAGCTTCCGGTGTACGCGCAACCCCCCTCCCGGTATGCAGGGCCTTATGGATCATATCGGCGCGCCGGAGAACAACGACACGTCGCCGCTCTTCGGGCCAATCGCAGCCTCGTGCGCCTATGTGCCCGCCCGGTGTCTGATACCGGCGAGCTATAACGATGACACACTGCCGGTATCGGGCCGCGACGGCGGCCCCGCGTCCTCGTGGACGCGAAGCCAAGGGCGCGGAGGCGCCCGCCCGGCGTCTGAGGGCAGCCTTGA
>Ga0302278_10003926_pt1 | contig 15703 bp, 7 predicted proteins | sample III_Bog_N3_2_FD_194543 | JGI IMG/M metagenome (GOLD analysis project Ga0302278, IMG submission 194543) | Peat permafrost microbial communities from Stordalen Mire near Abisko, Sweden - III_Bog_N3_2 | ecosystem: Environmental > Terrestrial > Soil > Wetlands > Peat | place: Sweden: Abisko...
CAGGACAGGGGTGCCGCTGGTGGGGAAGGGATTGTAGGTTGAGTTTTGCGCGACTTCGTTGCCGGGGACGTCGAAGCTGGTGGTGTTGGAGACGTTGTAGACGTCGAAGGTGTACTTCAGCTTCCAGCGCTCGGTGATGGCGAGGTCCTTGACCAGGGAGACGTCGGCGCGCTTCTGGAAGTCCTGGCGGAAGATGTTGCGCTGGCCGGTGGTGAAGCCGGTCTCGTAGGGATCGGAGGCGGGGATGGCGCCGCCAAACGCGCCCTGGGGGCCGGCCTTGAGAGTGGGGAGGGTGAAGCAGGCGGGGTTGAGGGCGGCCTTGCCGTCGACGGGATAGAAGGCACCGGAGGAGCCGGTCTTGGCGGACTTGGCGGTGCAGCCGGGCGCGAGGGGGACGATGGGGTTGGTGATGCCATCGAAGGTGGAGTAGTAGATGCTGGCGACGGAGCCGGAGAAGTCGATGATGCTGTAGGGCTGACCGCTTTGCAGGACGGCGTCGCCGATGATGGACCAGTTGTCGAGGATCATGCCGGCCAGGGAGTGCTCTTTGGCGGCGCCGGGCACCTGGTAGACGTAGTTGAAGTTGATGACGTGGGTGCGGTCGAAGTCGGCGGCGCCGTAGCCGCTGCGCAGGTTGAGGGCGTTGCTGCCGTTGTAGAAGAGGCCGAGTCCGCTCTGCTCGTCGAGGGCATGGGACCAGGTGTAGGAGGCGCCGACCTGGATGCCGTGGCTCATGCGCTTTTCAATGTGGGCCTGGAGGGCGTTGTAGGCGTCGATGCCGGCGGCTTTGTAGCCGATGGACTCAGCCGCGTAGCCGATGTAGGGGACACGCAGGTCGTCGTTGCCGCCTTCGTCGTTGCCGAGGTAGAAGGCGGGCTGGCCGAAGCAGTTGGGCGCATTGGCGGGCAGGCTTGCGCCGACGACGGTGTAGCCGTAGCTGTATGCCTGCGGGCAGGGGCCGCTGGCCAGGGCGACGTGCGAGGGCGAAGCGATGTTGGCCTGGTTGAAGGGGACGGGAATGACCTGGTGACGACCGAGGTTGCCGACGTAGCCCAAGTCGACGGCGAGGTCGGCGCGGGGCTGCCACTGGAAGTCGAGGGTGTAGTTGATGGTGTAGGGGAGCTTGTTGGCGCGGTCGTAGACGCCGAGCGAGATGGGCTGGCCGTTGTTGGTGATGCCGGCGGCGCCGGCGGGGGCGGCGTTGTAGTTGTAGATGCTGTAGGCGTTGGGCAGGTAGTTGTTGAGGTCGGTGGCCTTGGGGCTGGAGGGGGCGGGGATGGCGACGCTGCCGTAGGGGTTGCTGAGATTGCCGGCTACATCGTCGGTGGGCTCGGTGACGGGGGTGGACTGGTAGGAGCCGTCGTTGTAACCGGCCTGGATGCCGCCGCCACCGCACTCGGCCAGGTAGCCGTTGTAGAGCGACTGTCCGGAACCGGAGGGGCAGGTCTGGGTGTTGACGAAGGGCAACTGCTGGTTGACGCCGAAGGGGCCGCCGGTGACGGTGCCGATGGCATAGCCGGGGGAGAAGTAGCTGAACAGCTCGCCGCGGTCGTAGTAGATGCCGGCGCCGGTGCGGATGACGACGGTGTTGTGGTTGATGCCGGGCTGCCATGCGGCGCCGATGCGGGGGCCAATGCCCCACTGGCGGCCGGTGAGGGTGGTGTTGCTGACGCCCTTGGTGCCGTTGGCGTTGTTGCCGGCGATGATGAGGCCGGAGTTGACGATGGTGTCGGTGCCGGGGCAGTAGCTGTAGGCGTTGGGGTCGGAGGTGGAGGTGGCGCAGCCCTGGGGATCGGTGCCGCCGTCGAAGTTGAAGATGCGGCCGTATTTCTCAGTGAATCCGGCGTCCCAGTCGTAGCGCACGCCGGCGGTGAGCGAGAGGGCGGGGGTGACCTGCCACTTGTCCTGGAGGTAGGTGCCGAGCTGGTTGGCGCGGTAGTAGCGGCTGGCGTCGCCGCGCAGGAAGGAACTGACGTAGAAGGCGGTGTCAGAGCTGCCGGGGCTGACGAAGCCCTGGGAGTAGGCGCTGAAGTCGTCGGTGGCGATGGTGCCGGTGCCGGTGCGCTTGTCGATGGTGTTGAGCTGGGTGTAGGTGTAGGTGGCGCCGAAGCTGAGGGTGTGCTTGCCGAGCGTCCAGATGGCGGCGCCGGAGGGGGCGATGCGGTTCTGGAACATGCCGGTATTGGCGGCCTGGCCTTCGGCGTCGGGGCCGATGTCGAGGATGCCGTTGTCCTCGCTGCTGGGGATGCCGGCGGCATAGCCGGCCCCGCCGAGGACATTGACGATGGAGATGCCGGGGAAGTAGCCGGAGCCGAAGACGTTGGTGGAGAAGTTGCCGAGGCTGCCGGCGGGGACGGAACCGGGGCCGAAGGGCTGCTCGTTGTCAGCGTAATCTTTCTCGCGCAGGACGCCGAGAGTCTCGGTGGTGCTGAGGTTGGACTTGACGATGAAGGTGTTGGTGATGGAGGCGACCTGGGCGCCGGAGTCGAGATGCTCGGTGAAGCCGGGGACGCTTGAGTAGGAGTAGGGCGCGAGGGTGGGATCGTGCTGGTAGAAGTACTTGAAGGCGATGGTCTCTTTGGCACTGGCGTTGATGTCGACGTCGGCGACGGCGACATCGGCCTTGAAGCGGCCGACGCCGGGCAGGAAGGCGTTGTAGCCCTGGCCGGGTCCGAGGGTCGTGGAGGTGGTGTCGTCGGGGATGAGATAGCAGTCTTGCGCGCCGGTGGTGGAGTTGGTCTGGCAGGGCTCGCCGGGCAGGGCGGGTGCGTTGAAGACCTGGAGGGCGGCGAGGCTCATCTGCGAGCCGGCGAAGGGAGTGGGCGAGCTGAAGGGGGCGCGTCCGCCGGGAGCGCCGGACTGGGCGCCGCCGACGTTGTTTTCGCCGCCGAACTGGGCGTTGTCAATGGCGGCGAAGCAGTCGGCGTTGCGGGTGGGGCAGGCGCCGAGGCCAACGGGGACGTTGACGAAGTCGTCGCCGATCTCCTGGTCGGAGACGGAGAGGTGCTGGTAGCCGAAGAAGCCGTAGATCTTGTCCTTGAGGATGGGGCCGCCGATGGTGCCGCCGAGGACGGTGCGGTGCAGGTCAGGGTTCTTGAGGGCGGCGGGCACGTCCTGATCCTGCTTGAAGAAGAAGGGCGCGGCGTTGAGCAGGTTTGTGCCGTGGTGGGCGTAGACGTTGCCGTGGAAGGCGTTGGTGCCGGAGGCGGTGCTGAGATCAATGTGCGCGCCGGAGGTGGAGCCCTGTGTGGCATCGTACATGGATGCGTTGACGCGGACTTCGGCGATGGTTTCAGGGGCCGGGGTGGGCAGGGCGTTGCCGATGGAGAGGTAGACCGAGGCCACGGACTGAATGACGCCGGCGCCGCCGCCGCCCGGCGAGCCGGTGGAGTTGATGACGCGGTTGGAGGGGACCTGGCTGGTGGACTTGCCGTTGAACAGGTTGCTGGCATCGACGCCATTGAGCAGGAAGGAGTTCGACGTGTCGCGCTGGCCGTTGGCCCAGATGGGCGCGTTGCCGAGGCCGGAGTTGGCGCCGGTTCCGCCGCCGAGCTCGGCGTTGACGCCGGCGGACTGGGTGGCCAGGCCGGTGAAGCTGCCGGTGGCGAGGGGCACGGCTTCAATCTGCGCCGACTCCATGACGTAGCCGTTGGTGGTGTCGACGGCGTTCATGAGCGGCGAAGCTTCGACCTCGACGGTTTCGCTTGTCTGGCCGACTTTGAGGGCCACGTTGACGGTGGCGGTGCGGTCGGCCTGAACGGTGATGTGCTGGGTCTTCTGGACGTCAAACCCGCTCGCCGTGTAGGTGAGCGTATATGCGCCGATGGGCAGGTTCACCAGTTGGTACGTGCCGGCACCATTGGTCTTGGTGGTGCGGGTGAGCGAGGTGGACTCGGCCACTGCGGTCACGGTTACGTTGGGAATGACGCCGCCTTGCGAATCGGCCACCTCGCCGGTGATGCCGCCGAGAGTCTGCTGGGCCAGGAGTGCACTGGCGCCGAGCGCGAGGACTGCCACTACTGCCAGCAGCCGGGGAAGCGGGGAAGAAGCGATTCGCATGAAGTACCTCACGTGGTGTGGCCTCGAAAAAGTAGAGATTTCCCCAGCGGTCTCGCGTGCGGAGATCGGGAATCCGGGGTGTATGAGAGTTCGGTTGCTCTTGGGTAATCCCCAAAAAAAGAGGGGTAAGAATAGGTGGAGCTGCGAGTGGGCCTCGCTTATTGGACTGATGCAGCCTGCTGTGCGGATTGCGAATAGGATACCTGCTGGAGCGCGGGCGACGAGGAAAAATCGGCTGGATTCTTATAGCGTCTTTATGCCTTTCTCCGATTGTTGTGCTTCAGGAATGCGAAGGTTGTGCAAAAGGCAGCTGGCACACTGGTCGCGGCCGGGCAATGTAAAATAGAGGGCAATCGGATGAACCAAACTTCTCCAGCGGCTGACCCCGCGCCCCGCCACAAGACTCAGGAAGCTGAACTGCGGGCGGGCGGTGCGGGAGCGGCGGCGGAGCCGATCATCCAGGTAGCGGGGCTGAGCAAGTCATATCGCACGGCGCGCGGCGAGCTGATGCTGTTTCGCGATCTCAGCCTGGAGGTTGAGGCGGGCGAGATGGTTGCCGTGGTGGGGCAATCGGGCGCAGGAAAAAGCACACTTTTGCACATTCTGGGCGCTCTTGATGCTCCGTCCGCGGGGACTGTATACTGCGCCTCAACCAACGTGGCCCAACTGACGCCACGGCAGGCTGCGGCCTTCCGGAATCGGGAAATTGGGTATGTTTGGCAGTTTCATTACCTGCTGCCGGAGTTCACGGCGCTGGAAAACGTGGCCATGCCGCTGCTTGCACGCGGCCAGAGCAGACGAGAGGCGTTAGCCGTGGCGGCAAACTGGCTCAACGAAGTGGGACTCGGGGATCGAGCGGATCATCGGCCTGGGGAGCTCTCCGGCGGCGAGCAGCAGCGTGTGGCGCTGGCGCGGGCGCTGGTGAATCAACCGCGGCTGCTGCTGGCCGACGAGCCGACCGGCGACCTGGACGAGGCCACGGCGGGGCGCGTCTTCGACCTGATCACGCGGCTGCATGCGAGCCATGGGCTGACGTCGATTCTGGTGACGCACAATCTGGAACTGGCTGGGCGCTCGACGCGGGCGCTGCGGCTGGAAGGCGGGCGGCTTGGGCCCATGTTGGCACCGCCGGGGGGATTTCCGGCGAGTGGTTTGTAATGGATTTGCAACGCAGGCGCGGAGTTTTGAGTCTAAATCTGTAGGCAGCTTGGGGGCAGAAGCGGTTTCCCATACTGATGAAGGCGGGATGGAAGCCCGATTGCAGGAAGAATGCAAGCGGGTGAGCGGGCAAGGGAAGCGTCCGCTGCCATCCAAAAGAGCTGTTCGGGGCAGGGTCAACATTTTCCTGGGGCCTTCGGCGGCGAAGTTAGAGGAAGGCACGCGCTGGCAGGGCTGAGGCCGGAGAGCAAGAACCGGACAGCCACTGTGGCGGATGGCCTGTACCAAGCCCGGAAGCCCGGGGGGAGAACACCATGTTCGAACGCTATACGGAGAAGGCACGGCGCGTGATCTTCTTCGCGCGATACGAGGCCAGCCAGTTCGGCTCGCCCTATATCGAGACCGAGCACCTGTTGCTGGGTCTGCTGCGCGAGGACAAAGCTTTGACCAACCGCTTTTTGCGCTCGCACGCTTCGGTGGAGTCGATCCGCAAGCAGATCGAGGCGCACACCACGATTCGCGAGAAGGTTTCTACATCTGTCGATCTGCCGCTTTCAAACGAGTGCAAACGGGTGCTGGCCTACGCGGCGGAAGAGGCCGAGCGGCTGGGGCACAAGCACATTGGGACGGAGCATTTGCTGCTGGGCCTGCTGCGTGAAGAGAAGTGCTTCGCGGCGGAGATCCTGCAGGAGCGCGGGCTGAAACTGACGCAGATTCGCGAAGAGCTGGCGCGGGTGACGCAGGAGAAAGCTCCTGCGCAGCAGCGGCAGCGCGAGTCCAGTTTGCTGGCCGAGTTCAGCCGCGACCTGACGCAGGCAGCGATGGATGGGCAGCTTGATCCGCTGGTCGGTCGCGACGGCGAACTGGAGCGCGTGATTCAGATTTTGTGCCGGCGCACGAAGAACAATCCGGTGCTGATTGGCGAGCCGGGCGTGGGCAAGACGGCAATCGTGGAGGGCCTGGCGCAGCGGATTGCCGACGGCGAAGTGCCGAGCTTTCTGGCCGACAAGCGCGTGCTCGGCCTCGACCTCTCGCTGATTGTTGCAGGAACAAAATATCGCGGGCAGTTTGAAGAGCGGCTGAAGACGATCATGAAAGAGCTGATGGAGAATCAGAACTCGATCGTGTTCATCGACGAGCTGCACACGCTGGTGGGCGCTGGTTCTGCCGAAGGCTCACTGGACGCGGCCAACATTCTGAAGCCGGCGCTCTCGCGCGGTGAGATTCAGTGCATCGGCGCCACGACGCCGGCCGAGTATCGCAAGTCGATCGAGAAGGATCGGTCGCTGGAGCGGCGCTTCCAGGCGGTCAAGGTTCCGCCGCCCAACGAAGCGGACGCGATCAAGATCATTCACGGCATTAAAGACCGCTATGAGAAGTTTCACGCGGTCAGCTACACGGACGAGGCGATCGAATTTGCGGTCTCGCACTCCAACCGGTACATCCCGGACCGCTTTCTGCCGGACAAGGCGATCGACCTGATCGACGAGGCGGGGGCGCGGGTGAAGCTGCGCCAGACTTCGCTACCGGAAGAGATCACCGAGGTGCAGAAGCGGATCAAGTTCATTGTGCACAGGATGGACTCGGCGATTGCGAATCATGAGTTTGAGAAGGCCCGTTTTTACTCCGACGAAGAACGCAAGGAGCGCGAGAATCTGCGCGCGCTGCGGGACAAGTATCATCTGGATGATTCCGCTTCCGGCATTGTTGGGCGCGAGGATATTGAGGATGTGGTCTCGCGCTGGACGGGCGTGCCGGTGACCAGCATCAAGGAAGAAGAGACGCAGAAGCTGCTGCGGGTGGAAGGCGAGCTGCACAAGCGGGTGATCTCGCAGGACAAGGCGATCAGTGCGCTGGCGCGGGCGATTCGCCGTTCGCGTGCCGGCTTGAAGTCGCCGCACCGGCCGATCGGCTCGTTCCTTTTCCTGGGGCCGACGGGCGTGGGCAAGACAGAGATGGCGCGCACCTTGGCGCAGTTCCTGTTCGGGTCAGATAAGGCTTTAATCCGCTTCGACATGTCGGAGTTCATGGAGAAGCACAGCGTTTCCAAACTCATCGGTTCGCCTCCGGGATACGTGGGCTACGAGGAAGGCGGCCAGCTGACGGAGCGGGTGAAGCGCTCGCCTTACTCCGTGGTTCTGCTCGACGAGATCGAGAAGGCGCATCCGGACGTGTTCAACATCCTGCTGCAGGTGTTTGAGGACGGACAGTTGACGGATGGGTTGGGCAACACGGTGGACTTCAAGAACGTGATCCTGATCATGACGTCGAACATCGGCGCGCGGCACCTGATGAAGAAGCAGGGGCTGGGCTTCCAGAGCGACCGGGAAGACATTGTCTTCGACAAGATTGAAGAGCTGGTCAAGCAGGAGGTGAAGAAGACCTTCAACCCCGAGTTCCTCAACCGCCTCGACGAGGTGATTCTGTTCCAGTCGCTCAGCGATGCGGACCTGATCCAGATTGTGGAGCTGCTGGTGCAGAGCCTGAACGCGAACCTGGCGCAGAAGTCGATTACGATTTCCGTGACCGACGAGGCCAAGAAGTGGATTCTCGACAAGACGCTGAGCGACCGCAGCTACGGGGCTCGTCCGCTGCGCCGCGCATTGCAGCGCTACGTCGAGGACCCGCTTTCCGAAGCGCTGATCGCGGGCAACATCAGCGACCGGCCGGCGTTCCTGGAGGTCTACCTCGACGCCAACCAGCTCTTCTACCGGCCCATCGCCGCAAGCGACGAGGCGACGGAAGAGAAGGCTGCGGGGATTCTGCTGTTCAGCAACTGAGCGCAACTCAACGGAAATGCTAGAGCGGTTCTCCAATTCACGTGGAGTCACCAACGTCGTGCAAGGCGGCTTTTTCTTGAGGAAAGAGCCGCTTGAGGTCAGTGGCTTCGCTCTACACCAATTGGAGAACCGCTATAAGCCCCCGGCTACGGCCGGGGGCTTTTTGTTGTGCGATCCGGGCTTATGCTGCCAATCCATGCGGTTGCCGCAGCGACCGGAACGCGCGGGGGCGAAAAGATGGGTGCCCGCTGAAGAGCAGCTACGCGGCTATTGCATCTCCGTTTGCAACCCGCCATCGGGCACCAGGACGACCTCGCAAGTTGAGCCCATCGAGCAGCTCACGACGGCGCTGCGCAGCAGGTGGGCCTTCGAGCCCGGAGGCAGTAACTCAGAGAACCTCATCGCGTCTACAGTATTCTTGACACCGGCGATTTGCTTTTCGCCGGACATCTGCTGCGACTCGATCACGCCATTTGTCGTGATCTCCAGGCGGAAGGTTCCCCAACCGCCGACTCCCTCGGGACGGGCAATCTTGTAGGTGCGCAGATCCTGGAGCGCTTGCGGGCTCGCCGGGTCGGACTTTACGCCCGCTGCCTTGAGCTGCCCAATGGCCTCGGTGATGCGTTGCCGGACGTCGGGCGCATCATTGCGGGTGAGTGCGGCTTGCGCCAAGGCGTAGGTGCTGGCTGCCTGCGCTTTTTGTCCGGTCTCGGCGTAAATCTGGGCCAGATGGGTGCCAACCTCGGCACCCAAGGAGGCGCGCCAGGCGGAGGAGATCATCGCCTTCGCCTCGTCGAGCCGGCCTTCGCGATAGAGGATCCAACCGAGCGTATCCCAGGAAGCGACGAGCATGGTCGCCTGGGCGAATGCTTTGCTGTTTGCCTCCGCGGCGGAGATGGATGCGCTGGTTTCCTCAAGCTTTTGAATGCCCTTGCGCGAGGCCTGTTCGGCAAGCGGGAGATCGATGCCGGTTTCGCCCAGTGTGTAAGCGCCATCATTCAGCACTTCCGGGTCATCGGCGCCGTCGAGCACGCTTCGTGCCGCCGCCGCCGCCTCTTGCTTGCGACCGAGGCGGCGCAACGCTTCGCTCTGCTGCAGCCGGATGATCGTGTTGTCGGGATTCTGCTCTGCCGCAGTATTGAGCGTCTTGAGTGCGGCCGCGTAGTCCTCTGCGCTGGTTTCGAGAAAAGCGAGGTACAGCGAGAGCGGCACATTATCGGCATGGCGGGTGAGATATCGCTGAACGGTCTGGCGGGCGGATACCGAATCTCCATCTGCAAGCTGGAGCCGTGCCAGGGGGACCACGACCTGAGAATCGTCCGGATGGAGCGACAACTCTTTAACGAAGTCGGCTCTTGCTTCATCGTTGTTCCGCTCGCGCTGCGCAATAAACGCATAGGCGCCCCACAAGCCCTCCTGCTGCGGGTCTTTGGCTTTTATTTTGTCGAGCATCTCGCGGGCGCCCTGCACATCGCCGGCGCGCAGGCGATCGGTGGCCGTGTTCATCAGGTCCGCCGTGGAGCTGGTTGAAGGCGTCTCTGGCGGGGATGTGTCGGCGCTGTCCACGGGCGGAATGTCCACCACGGTCGATGGAGTGTCCCGATGCTTGAGGGACGGAGCAGCGTCGCCGGCCGGCTTGGGGGCGGTCAGAACAAGCTGCTTCACCGGGGGAATCAACTGGATCCAAGGCTCGCCGTCGAGATGGATCTGCTCGGTGAAGGTTTTGTATTGCTTCCACGCATCTTTGGGAAGTTTCTCCTTGAGTACAACGATGGTGCGGTCGACCAGAATCTCTTTGCCGTCGAAGCGGTAGGTTTTATCGAGCGTGGCGAAGTCAGTCCTGACGTGCACAGGATCGGGAAGGTCGGTATGGTACCCATCCGGCAACCGGATGTGGCTGGTGGCCTTCAAGGTGCGCGGGGCGCCCAGCTGAATGTCTTCTTCCGGGGCCTTGCTGTCACTGGCAAGCGCAACGAATTCGAGAGCCGGCATGAGCGGGACGATGCGGTTGTTGTCCCAATCTCCGTACGAGCGGCGGGTGTAGGTGTAAGTCATCGCAATGGGCACCGAGATATCGTCGGCGTGATCAAACCGGGTTTCGCTCGTAGTTCCCCCGAAGCCTGTGCTGGAGGAGATGTATTGTGAAACCTTGTCCCACTCTGCGGGCGCAAGGTTGCGGGCCATGGCGCGGACGATGACCTCATCGTCGTCATGGTAGATGGATGTAATTTTCCCGGTCAGCTTGCCTTCGGCATCGAGCGCCGCGACCGCTTCAAAGTCCGCCGAAAGCTGGTAGGGAGCGCTGGCAGGAGTGGTCTCGAGGGTGCCTGCCGAGTCGGTGGGGACGACCAGCGCCTTTTGGTCGCGGATGATTGCGGACAGATACCGGAAGGGCGCGCCCGGAGGTGTGCTGTCGAGCCAGATTTTCCCCGCCGGGAGGTTGACGGTGGTGATGACGTGATTGAAGACCGCGGGCGAGGGCACATCCGGCACTGGCGCGATCCCGGCGCCGATCAACGCCGGCGCCGTCGAGAATCCCTTTGAACGCAGCAAAGCCTCCAGAAGCGTGTCCTTGTCCTTGCAGTCGCCATACTGGTTGGTCAGCACGTCTGCCGCAGTGTGCGGCTGATAGCGTCCAATGCCAAAATCGATTCCCACATAGCGGGTGTGCGTGGAGACAAAGCCGTACAGGGCCTGCACCTGCTCCACAGGCGTCTTGGCGTCTTTGGTGAGGGTCTCGGCCTTTGCGCGGATGGCGTCCGTCGGTTCGGAGCGCTCCAGCGCCATGTGGCGATACCAGTCGCCTACCTCTGCCCAGTTGTGAAACGTTGTCCAAGCCACGGAGGGGATCTTGCGGCTCTTGGCGTCTTCATCCGGATCCTTAGGCGGCGCCGGCTTGGTGGCATCGTCCGCTGCAGCCTTCGGTTCCGGAATCAGCTGCGCGACGCTCCAGGTATAGGTGCGTACGCCGTGGTCCTCGGAGACCACGGGTTTGTGGTTGGGACTCCAGACCTGGACGTATTTGTCGGCCGGCACTTTCAGGGTGAGTCCTTCTTCGAGGACAACGACTGTGCCGGGCGCAACAAAGTGATCTGCTCCCCAGAACTGGCCCGGCGTCTCTGCCTTGTTGATGATCGTGTCGACCTCGTACTCGAGCGTGTCGCCCTGAGAGAGCGACCGGATGGGCAGGTGCATCTCTTTCAGGTCACTGTAGAGGGGCGCCTCGCGGCTGACCTCGGCCGCCATGTCGATGGCGTCGGAGACGGGAGTCTCGACGATGGTGCCATCCGGCTTGATGACACGGGCGAACTTGATGACCGGCGTCTCTGAAGCCGAAGCATAGGAGAATGCGAGCACACCAAACTGCTGGACGGCGCCATTGGACTGAATGCGTACCCGGACGTGTTGATCGCGCTCGCCGGTCGCGTCCGCATGCATGGAGTACGTGGTGTCGGAACGCTCCAGCACGACGCCCTCATTGCTGAAAGGGTCAGATGAGCCTTTGGTTTGCGTCTGCGCGCAGCATGCCAAGGAGATGACGACCAGAGGCGAGGCCAAAATCGGATGGAGACGAATCATAGGATTGCCTTAGTTGTAAGTTGAGTCGCGAGTCAGGAAAATTGTCATGGCTGGGATTGGGTTTGTCACCATAAAAGTGAGGATGGCTTGCGCGGTTGAACCGCGGACACTTCGCCGCACTTTGTTCGCGGCGGCAAACTGCTGTTGCGCAGGAGGACGGTGCTGTTCAAGCGCGACTGTACGGAGGCATGGCGCTCGAATGGTGTCTGTGAGGGTCCTGTCATTCAAGAAAAACCGCAGATCCTTCACGTTGTTCAGGATGACAATGGCTCTATCGGTTGCGAACGTTAGACTCGCGGGGCTAGTCGAAGACTACGGTTTTATTGCCGTAGCAGAGGATGCGGCGGTCTAGATGCCAGCGGACCGCGCGGGAGAGGACGACGCGCTCGAGGTCGCGGCCGCGGGCGACTAAGTCTTCGACCTGGTCGCGGTGGGAGATGCGGGCTACGTCCTGCTCGATGATGGGGCCGTCGTCGAGCAGGTCGGTGACGTAGTGGCTGGTGGCGCCGATGAGCTTGACGCCGCGGGCGTGCGCGGCGTGGTAGGGGCGTGCGCCGGTGAAGGCGGGCAGAAAGGAGTGGTGCACGTTGATGATGGACGCGGGATAGCGGGCGACGAAGGCGGGGGAGAGGATCTGCATGTAGCGGGCGAGGACGACGAGGTCGACTTGATGGGCGGCGAGCAGGTCGAGCTGATGGGCTTCAGCCGCGGCGCGCGTGGAGGCGGTGACGGGAAGGTGCTCAAAAGGGATGTTGTAGAAGCCGGCGAGCTTTTCTGCGTCGCGATGATTGGAAACGATGAGCGGGATGTGGCAGTGCAGCTCGCCGGTGCGGTGGCGCTCGAGCAGGTCGGCGATGCAGTGCAGGTACTGCGAGCAGAAGAGCGCGACGCGGGTGGGGCGGCCGGCGGTGAGCTGCCAGCGCATATTGAGCTCGGCGGCGAGGGGCGCGAAGGTTGCTTTGAAGCCGTCGAGATCGAAGGGGTCGGGTCCGTCGAGAGCCCACTCGACGCGCATGAAGAAGAGGCCGAGCTCGTGGTCCTGATGCTGGTCGGCGTGGAGGATGTTTGCGCCGCGCTCGTAGAGCAGGCTGGCGACGCGGGCTACGAGGCCCTTGCGATCAGGGCAGTCGATGAGAAGGACGGCGGAGGCGGACATGCTCTCCTCAGCTTACTGCACCACCTGCGGAGGGGTCCGCCGCGGCGGACTCGCTCTTCGCTCGCAAGGGGTTTGTGCTTTCCCACCCATTCCGCCAGGAACGCGGAATGGATTGGGCACCCGAATTCGCAACGGATCGTGGGTGCTAGTTGCCCGGCTTGGCGGCGTCGGCGGGAGCAGGTGCGGCAGGCGGCGGAGTGGGCTGGTTCTTCGAAAGTCCGCGAATGTAAGTGACCAACCCCCAGACTTCATCGTTTTTGGCGCGGCCGGCATCTTCGGCGGGCATCTTGTCCTTGCCTTTGCGGATGATGTCGAAGAGCTGCTGATCGGAGAGGGCGGCGAGGGATTTGGGATCGGTCCAGTCGGCGAGCGTGACGCTCATGCTGGTGGCGAGATCGGTTTTTCCGTTGCCGTTGTCGCCGTGACAGATGGCGCAGTCCTGCCCGTAGAGTTTCTTGGCCTTTTCCAGGTTGGCGGCGGTCGGTTTGACGGGGTTGGAAGCGTCCTGGGGCACGGCGCCGGCGGCGAGGGTGGTCGGGGGCGTGGGGGCGATCACGAACAGGACCGCGGCGGAGAGGAGCAACAAGGGTTTCAGCATGGCAGCCTCCTCAGCCTCGGGTGTCTTTCACAGGCATCCGGGGAGCTGAATGATTTTCACGCCGAATTATAAGCCTATGAGGCGAGCATGCGGCTGTGAGGCAGCTCACAGCGTCAGAAGAGGCCGAGGTCGCCGTCGGGGAGGGGGGCGTGCTTGAGGAGGCCGAGCTCGCCGGCGAGGCGCTCGAGTTTGGCGCGGACGGCGGCGGAGGGCGGGACGAGGGGCAGGCGGACGTGGTCGGTGGTGCGGCCCATGAGATTGAGCACGGTCTTGACGGGGGTGGGGTTTGAGTCCCAGAAGTTGGCGTCGATGAGGCGGGCGTAGCGGCGCTCGAGCTCGCGGGCGTCAAGCCAGCGGTTGGCGAGGGCGGCGCGGACCATGTGGCCCATCTGCGCGGGAATCTCATTGGCGGCGACGCTGATGAGGCCGTGGGCGCCGACGCCGATGGAGGCCAGGGCCATGTTGTCGTCGCCGGAGAAGATTTTGAAGCCGCGGGGCAGGATGTGGACAAGCTCGGCGATCTGGGGCAGCTTGCCGCTGGACTCCTTGATGGCGTGGATGTTTTCAGCCGACTCGGCGAGGCGGAGGACGGTGGCGGGATCGAGATTGATGCCGGTGCGGCCGGGGATGTTGTAGAGGGTGACGGGGAGGGGATCGACGGCGCGGGCGAGGGCGAGGAAGTGCTGGAACTGGCCTTCCTGCGAAGGCTTGTTGTAGTAGGGATTGGCGGAGAGCACGGCGTCGATGCCGCGAATCTGGCGCAGGCGGGCAGCCTGGCGCACGAGCGTGCGGGTTGCGTTGTGGGTGCATCCGGCCCACACCGGCACACGCCCGGCCGCGGCCTCGGCCACAATGCAGACGGCCATGAGCCACTCTTCTTCGTCCAGCGTGGCGGCCTCGCCGGTGGAGCCGCAGGCGACGAGAAAGTCGATGCCGGAATCGATCTGCCAGTTGACGAGCGCACGCAGCGCTGCCTCATCTATTGCGCCGTTGGCCGTGAAGGGCGTAACGATCGCTGTCCCGCAACCCGTGGTTTCCATGACAGCTGCGATTATACCGGGGAGCGGCTGAGACAGGTCAGCGCATGAACCCGGCCTGACTCGGGTATCTTTGCTCTCGACGGAAATATTTCTTTCGATTGTGTCGAAACTGCGGTTTCTCATTCGACTAGCCAGCAGAACAGGCAAAGGAGGCCTGGAAACCATGCAATATCTTCTTCTGATCTACAACGCGGAAAGCCAGTGGGAAGCCATGACCGAGGCGGAACACGGCAAGATGAAGCAGGAGTTCGGCGCCTTTACGCAGGGAATCATTGCCAGCGGGAACTTCAAGGGCGGGAACCAGCTGCATCCAACTTCAAAGGCCACAACGGTGCGCGTGGAAAATGGCAAGACGCTGGTGACCGACGGTCCGTTTGCCGAGACCAAGGAACAGTTGGGCGGCTACTACCTGATTGAAGCCGCCGATCTGGATGAGGCGACGGCGATTGCCGCGCGGATTCCTTCTGTGCGCGCGGGCTCAGTCGAGGTGCGGCCGATTGTGCCGATGCATCAGCCGTGACCTCTTGAATTGTCTGCGCGAAACTCCGCACCAAAGGCTGGCCCGATTCGCCCGAGTCGGGCTACGCTGGTTTTGAGGCGGGACGGGTGGCGAACGAGCGACAGGCGTTGGAGCAAATTTATCGCGAGGAGTGGGGCCGAATTGTGGCCACGCTGATTCGCCTGCTGGGCAGCTTCGAGGTGGCCGAGGAGGCGGCGCAGGAGGCCTTCGCCGTGGCACTGGAACAGTGGCCGCGGCAGGGTGTTCCAGCGAATGCGCGTGCGTGGCTGATCTCGACCGCGCGGCACAAGGCGATTGACGCGCTGCGCCGCAGAACGCGCTGGGAAGACGGCAGCGATCCCGAGGCCGCGCTGGCGGCACTGGCGCAGGAGCCGGCTTCCGGGATCGAGGAGGATGCTTTGGCGGTGGAGGACGATCGGTTGCGGTTGATCTTCACCTGCTGCCATCCGGCGTTGAACCGCGAGGCGCAGGTGGCTCTTACTCTGCGCACACTGTGTGGGTTGACCACGGAACAGATTGCGAAGGCATTCCTTCTTCCAATGTCAACCATGGCGCAACGTCTGGTGCGCGCCAAACAAAAGATTCGCGATGCCGGCATTCCCTTTCGCACCCCTCCGCGCGCTGAGCTGGCGGCGCGGCTGCAGGCGGTTCTGCTGGTGGTGTACCTGGTCTTCAATGAGGGATACAGCGCTGTGGGCGAGGGGCGCGCGCTGAGCGAGGACGGGATTCGGCTGGGGCGGCTGTTGACCGAACTGCTGCCCGGCGAGCCGGAAGTGCGCGGGCTGCTGGCGCTGATGCTGCTGCACGATTCGC
>Ga0302278_10003932_pt1 | contig 15688 bp, 11 predicted proteins | sample III_Bog_N3_2_FD_194543 | JGI IMG/M metagenome (GOLD analysis project Ga0302278, IMG submission 194543) | Peat permafrost microbial communities from Stordalen Mire near Abisko, Sweden - III_Bog_N3_2 | ecosystem: Environmental > Terrestrial > Soil > Wetlands > Peat | place: Sweden: Abisko...
CAAGGGCAAACGCACGGTCAATTTCCGCCTGCGCGACTGGAACATCTCGCGCCAGCGCTATTGGGGCGCGCCCATTCCCTTCATCTACTGCGAAAAGTGCGGCGTGGTGCCGGTCCCGGAGGCCGAGCTGCCCGTGGTGCTGCCGACCGAAGTCAAAAATCGTCCGGACGGCCGCTCGCCCCTGCCCGACTATGCCCCCTTCGTGAACGTCGCCTGCCCCCAATGCGGCGGCGCGGCCCGGCGCGAGACCGACACCATGGACACCTTCATGGAGTCGTCCTGGTACTTCCTGCGCTACACCGCCCCGCGCGAGGACGACCGGCCCTTCGATCCGGAGGCGCTCGCCTACTTCAGCCCGGTGGACCAGTACATCGGCGGCATCGAACACGCCATCCTGCACCTTCTCTACTCGCGCTTCTTCGTCAAGGCCCTGCGCGACCTGGGCTATTGCAAGCACGCCGAGCCCTTCGCCAACCTGCTCACCCAGGGCATGGTCATCAAGGACGGCGCCAAGATGAGCAAGTCCAAGGGCAACGTGGTCGATCCGGACCAGATGATCGCGCGCTACGGCGCGGACACGGTGCGCCTGTTCATCCTGTTCGCCGCGCCGCCGGAAAAGGACCTGGAATGGAGCGATTCGGGCATCGACGGCTCGTCGCGTTTTTTGAGCCGCCTGTGGCGGCTTACGACCGAGGAGCTCGCGGGCAAACTCTCCCCGGTCAAACCCTGCCACCCCTTTACCGGCGACGAACTGGCCGCCTTCTCGCCAAGTCAAAAAGAACTGCGCCGCCGCGAACACGCCACCGTGGACAAGGCCGCCCGCGATATCGAAAACCGCTTCCAGTTCAACACCGCCATCGCCTCGGTCATGGAACTGGTCAATTACGTCTTCGCCAACCTGAACACCCTCGCCCAAGGCCCGCACGGGCAAAAAGCGCTGTCCTCGGCCGTCAGCTCGATGCTGGCCGTGCTCTCGCCCATGGCCCCGCACATCTGCGAGGAACTCTGGCAGAGACTGGGACACAAAAACAGATTGGCCGCGCAACCCTGGCCGGATATTGACCCCGCCGCCCTGGCCACCGACGAAGTGACCGTGGTCGTCCAGGTCAACGGCAAACTGCGCGGCAAACTGACCGTCGCCGCCGGAACCCCGGACGAGGAACTGCGCGAAGCCGCCCTGGCCGATCCCTCGGTGGCCAAACACCTCGAAGGCAAAGCCGTCAAAAAAATCATCGTCGTCAAAGACAAACTCGTCAGCATCGCCGTCGCCTAGGGACACCTTGGAACGTCGCTGGGGCTCCGCCCCGGACCCCGCCGGGGGGGGGTGACCACCCCCGGCCCCCCGCGGTAAGGGTATTGACCGATACCCTTACCGCGGGGGGGCGCTTGCCCCCCGGCGCAGGAGTCCAGAGGAGGCGGAGCCTCCTTTGGCCCCCGGAGGGCGAGGTGCGGGGGGCAGCGGCCCTGGCCCGCCGGGAGGACTTGCCTTTACCCGCGAACAGGGTAAATAGTGGAGCAAATCCGACGAGCGGGGGCCGCATGCGCATCAGCCAGAGCGACTTGGGAACGGCCTTGGGGGTCACGATCGAGGAGAACCGCATCGACGCCTCCAACGCCGAGGAGCTCAAGTCGGCCGTGGAGGAGCTCGTGGATGCGGGTCACGCGACCCTGGTCATCGACATGTCGCAGGTCGAATTCATCGACTCGCGGGGACTCGGCACCTGCATCGCCCTGATGAAATTGCTTGAAAAGCGGGGCGCGCTCGGTCTGTGCGGGTTGCAGCCCAACGTCAGGGGCGTTTTCAGGCTGACCCGGCTGGACAGGGTGTTCCGTATCTTTCCGGACTTGGCTGCGGCCGCGGCCGCTCCGATCACGCCCACCCCACCCAGGGCGTAAGCGGCTTTCCCTCGAATTTATCCTTTCGCCGGCGCCGCGCCGGAAGCAAAATCATCGATCTGTTCCGGGCTGAGTTGCTTGGCCGCGTATTCCAGGCAGGCGCCGCTGTCGAAGAACAGTCGCAGGACATCGGCGTCGATGTGCTTGTCTTTTTCCATGAATCCCAAAATTTTGACCGCCTGCGACAGGGGCATGGGCTTTTTGTAGGGCCGGTCCTTGGCGGTGAGCGCCTCGAAGATGTCGGCCACGGCCAGGATGCGCGCCTGGAGAGGCACGTCCTTGGCGGTCAGGTGATTGGGGTAGCCGGTGCCGTCGAGTTTTTCGTGATGGCTGCCGGCGAATTGGGGGACCCGGGCGAGCCGCTTGGGAAACGGCAGGCGGCTGAGCATTTCCTGGGTCATGCGGGCGTGGTTTTCGATGACGGCGCGGTCCTCGGCGTTGAGCGTGCCTTTGGCGATGCTGAGGTTGTACGCCTCGTTTTCGGTCAGGTAGGATATCTCCTCGCCGTCCACGGTGCAGGTCTTGGCCGCGAGTTCCTTTAAGCGGGCCAGTTTCGCCTCGTCCATGAACGCGGTGTTGCAGGCCAGAATAAAGTCGCGGTCCTCTCGAAGCTCTTTGATCCGGGCCTCGTAGCGCTGTCTGGCCGCCGCGAGTCCGACCTCCAGTTCTTCGCACCGAGCGCCTTCGCAGGCGCTGACTTCGCGCAGTTGCTCGCGGGCGTAGCGGGCGTCGGCGGCCTGCATGAACAGGCGAAACCGGGTTTTCACCAGCTCGGAGCGGTCGAAGATGGCCTCCAGCTTGGTGGACTTGTCCACCACGTGTTCCGGGGTGACGATCTTGCCCACGTCGTGCATCCAGGCCGCCAGGGAGAGTTCTTCGAGCTCGGCGGCCGAGAGGCGCACGTCCTTGAACGGGCCGGTCTGGTCCTGATTGATCTTTTCGGCGATGAGCATGGTCAGTTCCACCACCCGGCTGATGTGGCCGGCGGTGTAGGGCGACTTGGCGTCGATGGCGGCGGCGATGCTTTGGATGAAGGAGTCGAGCAGGGCGCGCAAGTCGCGGACAAGCTGGGCGTTGGTCAGGGCCACGGCCGCCTGGCTGGCCAGCGAGGCAACCAGGTCTTCGCGTTCCCGGTCAAAGGCGCGCACCTCGCCGCTGCCGGCGTCCTTGGCGTTGAGCAGTTGCAGGACGCCGATGATTTCGTTTTCGTGGTTGCGCATGGGGATGACCAGCATGGACCTCGAGCGGTAGCCGGTGGCCGCGTCGTATTTCCTCGGGCCGGTGAAGTCGAAGCCGTCCGCCTCATAGACATCGGGAATATTGACGATTTCTCCCGACAAAGCGACATGGGAGGACACGTTGGCGTGGTTTTCGCCGCCGTCGTCGCCGGCAAGAGGGACCGGCGGCAGCTTGATGGCCGTCCCGGTGGTGCCGCCCATGCGCGTGTTCATGGTCTCGTTTTGCAGGATGACGAACAGGAGATGGCTGCGCTCGGGACTGACGATGTAGAGCGTCCCGGCATCGGCGTGGGCGAGCCGGCGCGCCTCGTCCACGATCATTTCCAGCAGGCGGTCCATGTCGGTCTGGCCGGACAGGGCCAGGCCGATGCGGGCCAGCTGCTTGAGCTGAGCCATGTTTTCGGCGGCCTGGCGTTTGGCCGCGCCGGCCACCACCGCGACCAGCCTGTCCAGGCAGCCTTCCTTGGCCAAACAGGCCAGGTCCGCCTCGACACCGTGGGACTCTTCGCCGTCCTTGCCGGGCGTTCCGCCCGAAGCCTTTGCGTCCATGGGCCCTCCGCCGTATTTTTCACCACGGCTCCACATTAACATATTCGCCCCGAGATTGAAAAGTCCGGCCGTTTCACGGGGTTGTCTGGAAAGTGAAATCAAAATGCCACGGCTGTCGGCTTAAAATAACCATTGAAGATTGCGGGCATTCGGGTTGCGGCGTCGACAGCGTCACTTTGAGCCCGGGGCGTTGATGCGCCAAAAGGTTCAATCGGGGGGCATAATTTTACACCCCGGCAGGCGATACATATGAGTGCCGGGAAATCCTCACCGCGTCTCCGGCTTGACGCTTTTAATGAACCCGGGGCCGATTTTTTCATGAGGCCCCGGCTTATACCACGAGTCACAACGGCAGGATTGAACGTCGCGGAACGCCCTCGGTCTTGATGTACCTCCGAGTCGCCATCTCGAACCCCTCACCTCGGCCACGCGCAAAGGACACATCATGAGAGCCAGGTACACCATTGCTTTCAAAATCATTTCCATCGTCATTTTCGCGGTCGTGGCCATCGGCGTCAGCGTCACCGCGACCGCCTACATCTGCGCCAGACAGGGCTTCGATAAGGAGAACAGGAACGCCCTGGCGGTCTACCGGCGGGTGATCGACGACAACCTGGAAAAAGTGAAAACGCAATACAAGGTCCTGGCGGCGGCGCAAGCGCTGCGGCCGAGCGTCGCCGCCGGCGTCGCGAACAACGACCATGAGGCGCTCGCGCGTATCGGCGCGGGATTGATCGGAACCGGCCAGGCGCAGTTCGTGGTCTTCACCGACGCTGAAGGCAAAGTCGTCGCCCGGGGGCACGACGCCGCGTACGGCGACAGCATCGCCGAACAGGAGTGCGTGCGCCGCGCCCTGGCCGGCACAAGTTGGGCCGCCGTCGAGGCCGGGAAAATCGTCAAGATTTCACTTCGGGCCTCGGCTCCGGTCCTGCGCGACGGCAAAATCGTCGGCGCGGTGATCACCGGCACGAACATCTCCGGGAGCAATGTCTTTGTCGACGAGATCAAGAAAGCCATGGGCGTGGAAGCCACCATCTTTTACGGCGACATCCGCGAATCCACGACCATCATCAGGGACGGCGCGCGCGTGGTGGGAACGCCGCTGGACAACAGGGAGCTGGTCGCAAGCGTGTTGGAGCGCGGCTTGGACGCGACCGTGCCGATCACGCTCTTCGGCAAGTCCTACCTGGCCCTGTATTGGCCCCTGGCGGGCGCGGAAGGCAAACCGATCGGCATGGTCTTCATCGGCAAGGACCAAAGCGTCGCCAGCGGCGCGCTCCGGGACATGTTCGTTTACGTCCTGGCCGCCTGCCTGGCCGTCATGGGCCTGGTCGGCCTGGCCGGATACGCCGCCTCCAAACGGATCACCCGGCCGATCGACAAGCTGCTGCGCTATTCGAAGCAGATAGCAACCGGCGACTACAGCCGGTCGATAAAGCCGACCTCGCACGACGAAATCGGCGACTTGACCGTGTCGATCAACTCCATGGTGGACACCTTGAAAAACAAGCTGGGATTTTCCGACGGCGTGATCAAGGGCATGTCGTCGCCGACCGCGATCGTGAACCCGCGCAGCGAGATCACGTTCGTCAACAAACAAATGCTGGATCTCATCCACCTGTCGGAAACCCCGGAGCATTATGTGGGCCAGGACCTGGCGGAATTTTTCTATGGCCAAAAGGGCAAGGACACCATCACCGCGCGCTGCATGCGGGAAAGTCGCCGGTATGACGGCATCGATGCCGATCTGCTGATCCGCAACGGCAACACGCTTTCACTGAAGATTTTCTCCGCGCCGATTTACGATCTGGACGGCGCGCTGCTCGGGGCGATCGTCACCCTGGCCGATATGACCACGGTCAAGGAAAAGCAGCAAAGCTGCGAATTGCAAAGCGTCAAGATCATGAAGGCGGCGGATGTGGCGGACGCGGTCTCAAACCAGGTTTCCGTGGCCGCGGGCCAGCTCGCGGCGCAAATCGAGCAGTCGGCCAAGGGCTCGCGGCACCAGGCCCAGCGCATAGCGGACACGGCCGCGGCCTTGGAAGAGATGGGGGCCACGGTCGTCGAGGTCGCCAGAAACGCCTCCCAGGCAGCGGAGACCTCCGGCGTCACCAAGCAAAAAGCCGAAAGCGGCGCGGCCGTCGTCGACGGCGTGGTCAAGTCGATCGGCGAGGTGCGCGCCCAGGCCCACAGCCTGCGCGTGGGGATGGGCCAACTCGGCGGCCAGGCCGAGGACATCGGGAAAATCATGAGCGTTATTTCCGACATCGCCGACCAGACCAACCTCCTGGCGCTCAACGCCGCCATCGAGGCGGCCAGGGCGGGCGAAGCCGGACGCGGCTTCGCCGTGGTCGCCGACGAGGTGCGCAAACTGGCCGAAAAAACCATGACCGCCACCCAGGAGGTCAGCCGCGCCATCTCCGAGATCCAGGACGGCACCAAGCGGAACATCGAAAACGTGGATTTGGCCGTCAGGCTGATCGAGCAGTCGACGTCCATGGCCGGAGAGTCCGGCGAGGCCTTGAGCGAGATCGTCAAGCTGGCGGATGCGGCCTCGGACCAGGTGCGTTCCATCGCCACCGCCTCGGAACAGCAATCCTCGGCCATCGAGGAAATCAACCGCTCCGTCGCGGAGATCAACGCCATCGCCTCGGAGACCTCCGAAGGCATGGACCTGGCCACCCAGGCGGTCGCCGCCATGGCCGGACAGTCCCAGGAGCTCAGAAGCCTGATCATGGATATGCGCGAGGACGACACGCCAAACCCGGGACAGCAACCGCGCCTCCCGGCCTGACGCGCTGAACGCGGCGGCGACCCGGCCGGCGCGGCCCTTACGGCGCGCCGGCGAATCCTTTTTTGCGCAGGACGACGAGATTGGTGGGTTTCCAGCCGCGCCTCCCGTAAAAGGCGAAGGCCGCCTCGTTGTCCTTATCGGCCACGAGCTGCAATCGGCTCGCGCCCCGCATCCCGGCCCAACGCTCCAAGGCGGCCATGAGCTTCGCGCCCAATCCCCGGCCCCGGTGGGAGGCCGCCACCACCATGTCCTCGACCAACACCGAGGGACCGCCCTCGGCCGTGCTCACGACCATCTGGCCGGTGACCATGCCCGCGACCAGGCCGCCGACTTCGGCCACGAACACGCAGCGGTTTTCGCCGTCGCCGAGCATCATGTCCAGGCCACGGCGCTGCAACGCGGCGTCAAAGGAAAAATCCTCCTCGATCGCAAAGAGCTCCCCGAGCAGCCCGACCAAGGCCTCGATATCGCCGGGCCGCGCGAAGCGGATCAGCGGGTGGGACTCCGCCAGAGGGGGCGCCGCCGCCTCTGGACTCCCCTGCCCGGGGGGATGATCCCGCCCAAGGCCGGGACGATGCTCCCCCCCGGCCCCCCTCGACGGGGTTTCGTCCGGATCAACGTCTATTGTGGCCATGACACGCCGAACCCTTAAAGTTTTTCGGGGAAAGGGGGGCTCGGGGGGAAAACCTCTTTTGTTCATGCGCGCAGAGTAGAAAAGTCTTCTTTTCGTACTCTCCGCCACGAAGCGTCTTTCCGCTGCAAAAGGGGTTTTTCCCCCGATTCCTCCCCTGCGTCTGCCTACAGGACGTAGTCCTCGGCCACGGAGCCGTCTTCCAGGGCGTCGAGGATGGCGTCGACGGCGGCTTCGCTGTCGATTTTACCGTACCAGGTGTTTTGCGGGTACACGACCATGACCGGCCCGTTGTCGCATTGTTTCAGGCAGCCGGTGGTGGTGAGCAGGGCGTCCAGGCCCCGGTCGAGGATTTCGCCTTCGAGATATTGGGACAGTTCGATGCTTTTTTTGTGGCACACGCCTTTGGGTTCGCCCTTGGAGCGGAAGCTGGCGCAGACGATGATGTGGTGGGTCGGCTTTTCCATGTCGGTTTCCTTGTTTTCGGATTGCCCCGGCGCGGTCCGGGGGATTGCCTCCCCCGGACAAAAGGCCCTCGGCCCCGCCGTCGCGGGCGGTGTTAGTATACGAGTTCGAACTTGGTTTCGGTCGCGTCGCGGTCGGCGCGGTCGAGGATGACGCCCAGGAACTTTTCGATCAGGCGCATCGCTCCGGTGTAGCCCACGGTCGGGAAGTAGGAGTGGCCCATGCGGTCCAGGATCGGAAAGCCGTGGCGGACGAGCGGGATATCCTCGTCCCGGGCGATGTACTTGAGGTACGTGTTGCCGATGAGCAGATCCACGGGTTCGTTTTTGATCCACTGGTGCAGGTGGAACAGGTCGCCGCCGGCCTTGACGTTGACCGGGTAGGGGCTGTCCGCGGTGAGTTCCTTGATGCGGGTTTCGAACCGCGACCCCGGGGTGCCGGTGACGACGTGCACCGGGCACATGCCGAGCGTGGTCAAAAATTCCACCAGGCTGATGAGCTGGTCCGGGTCTCCGGCCAGGGCGACTTTCTTGCCGTGGAAGTACTGTTCGTAGTCGGCGATGATGTCCACGAGCTGGCCGCGCTGGAGATTGACCGAGTCGGGCACGGAAACCCCGGCGATGGTGCGCAGGGCGTCCACGAAGCGGTCGGTGGCGTCCAGGCCGATGGGCAGATCCAGGATCTTGCAGGGCACCTTGAAGGTCGAGTCCAGGTAGCGCGCGGCCTCGGCCGAGGCCCATTCCCCGAGCGCGATCGTGCCTTTGGCGTCGCCGGTGGCGATGAGCTCGTCGGTGGTCGTGCCGCCCTTGGGGAACATCTGGAATTCGCCGGTCATGGGCCCGTTGACCACTCCGGAGGTATCCGGGAACAGGATGGTCGGCACGCCGATCTCGGTGCACAGGCGCTTGATCTCGGTCATGTCCGAGGGTTCGACGTAGCCCGGGATGATGTTGATCTTGCCGTTTTTCTTGCCGGTCGAGGCGGCGAAGCCCTTGAGCATGCCGACCACCATGGTGGAGAAGCCGGTCACGTGCGAGCCGACGTAGCTCGGGGTGTTGGCCAGGATGACGTACTTTCCGGGCGGAATCTTGCCTTCGCCCCTGGCTTTCTCCCTGATCTGGGTCAGGTCGTCGCCGATGGTCTCGGACAGGCAGGTGGTGTGCACGGCGATGACGTCGGGCTCATAGACGGTGAACATGGTTTCGATGGCGGAAATCAGGTTGGCCTGGCCGCCGAAGACCGAGGAGCCCTCGGTGAAGGAGCTCGTGCCCGCGCTGATGGGTTCCTTGTAATGCCTGGTCAGGGCGCTTCTGTGGTAGGCGCAGCAGCCCTGCGAGCCATGGCTGTGCGGCAGGCAGCCGTGGACGCCGAGGGCGGCGTACATGGCGCCGATGGGCTGGCAGGTCTTGGCCGGGTTGATGGTCAAGGCGCTGCGTTCCTTTATTTCCTTTGGTGTGTGCCGTAGTAACATGACGTAGTCCTCTTGGTTATTCCCAGGCGTAGGTGGCCGCGAGTTCGGGCTTCTTCTGCCAGGGGGCCTTGACCTTGCTCCAGATTTTGGTCTGGACCATGCGGCTGATGTCCCGGTAGAAGTTGATCGCGCCCTTGAAACCGGCATAAGGCCCGCCGTAGTCGTAGCTGTGCAGCTGCTTGAGCGGGATGCCCATTTTCTGGATGGAGTACTTTTCCTTGATGCCGGCGCAGAAAACGTCGGGCTTGTAGAGCTCCACCAGCCGGTCGGCCTCGTATTGGTTGAGGTCGTCGATGATCAGCGTCTTGTTGCTCATCTCCGGCATCATGCCCTCGTAGTCCTTGAACTTGAAGCCGGTTTCGGCGAAGCGCTTCTCGTCTTCGGCGGTGTAGCGCTTGCGGTAGCGTTCCGGATCGGGCTCGACCACCAGTTCCTCGATGTTGCGGCTGTCGGCGTCCACCTTGATGCCGGGCAGGACCTTGCGGCCCTCATAGTCGTCGCGGTGGGCGAATTCGTAGCCGGCGGAGATGGTCTTCATGTCCATCTCGGCGAACAGGTCCTGATAGTGGTGGGCGCGCGAGCCGCCGACGAAGAGCATGGCGGTCTTGCCCCGGGTGATCGGCAGGACTTCTTCGAGCACCTGCTCCACGGCGGGCATTTCCTCGGCGATGACCTCCTCGACGCGCTCCATGAGCGCCTTGTCGCCGAAGTACTGGGCGATCTTGCGCAGGGACTTGGCCGAGGATTTCGCGCCGATGAAGTTCACCTTGATCCAGGGGATGCCGTATTTGACCTCCATCATTTCCGCCACGTAGTTGATCGAACGGTGGCACATGATGCAGTTGAGGTCGGCGGTATGGGCCGAGGCGAACTGGTCGTAGGTGGAGTTGCCGGAGAAGGTGGCGTTGATGGTGATGCCGCACTTCTCCATGAAGCGGTCGATCTCGAAGGCGTCGCCGCCGATGTTGTATTCTCCGAGCATGTTGATGACGTACTTGCCCTTCTTGCCCTCGTCCTTCTGGCCGACCACGTGCTTGAAGACCTGGTTGTTGGCGATGTGGTGGCCGGCGGACTGGGACACGCCCTTGTAGCCTTCGCAGCTGAAGCCGAAGATGTTGATGCCCAGTTCCTCTTTCATGTCCCGGGCCACGGCGTGGACGTCGTCGCCGATCAGTCCCACCGGGCAGGTGGAGAAGATGGCGATGGCCTTGGGATGAAAGATTTCATAGGCCTCTTTGACGGCGGCGCGCAGCTTTTTCTCGCCGCCGAAGACGATGTCGCTCTCCTGCATGTCCGTGGAGAAGCAATAGGTCATGAAGTTTTCCCCGCCTTCCGGGGTGGCGGTCTGGTTGCGGCGGGTCAGCCAGGAGTAGAAGCCGCAACCGATCGGGCCATGGGTGATGTTGACGATGTCGCGGGTCGGCCCCAGGATGACGCCCTTGCAGCCGGCGTACGTGCAGCCGCGCATGGTGATGATGCCCGGGATGGTGCGCACGTTGGAGGAAACCTCCGGGACCATGCCTTCCTCGGCGACCTCGTTGATGACGATCTGCTTGGCGCGCTTGCGGGCGACCTTGGGCGGATACTTGGCCAGCATATCCTGCCGGGCCTTTTCCGGGTCGACCTGCAAGGTGAGTTCCTCTTTATTTGACACGCTGATACCCTCGTATGTTCTATGCTTTGACGAGACGGTCTAGGCCTCGTCGATGGAGGCCTCGCCGGTTTCGCCGGTGCGCACGCGCACCGAGTCGGAAACGGGCAGGATGAAAATTTTCCCGTCCCCGGGATTGCCGGTTTTGTTGACCTCGATGATGGTGGAAACCACCTTGGACACCAGCTTATCGGACACGATCACGGACACAAGACGTTTGGGAAACAGGCGCCCCTTTTCCCCGAGCAGGGCGGCGGCTTCTTCCCGTCCCTCGGCCGCGCCCTTGAGCACGTCCGAGTTGACCAGGCCCTTGCCCCGGCCCTGGCACTCGGCGGCCACGAAGGCGGAAACGCCCGAGTCCGCCAAGGCTTTCTTGGTCTGATTCATCTTGTCCATGCGGATGACGGCCATGACTTCTTTCATGATGTCCTCCCGGACCTAAGCTTCCTTGACGCCGGAGCTGATGGTGTACATTTCCTCGACCGGGCTGATGAAGATCTTGCCGTCGCCGAAGGCGCCCTTGTCGCCGCTGCGCGCGGCCTTCATGACCGTCTCGATGACGAAGTCCTTGTCCTTGGAGTCCACGACCGTGACCAGCATGACCTTGGGCAATTCGTCATAGGTGATCTCGCCGATCTTGATGCCGCGCTGCTTGCCGCGCCCGGCCACGGTGAGCTTGGTGGCCGCCGGGAAGCCCGCGTCCATGAGCGCCGACAGGACGGCGGAGGTTTTTTCCGGGCGTACGATGGATCTGACCATGATAAGCATGTGCGTATCTCCCTTTAGTTCAAGATGCCGAAATCGATCAGCAGGCTTTCAAGGTCGTTGATGGCTATGGGCGTGGGCACCACCAGCATTTTGTTGTCCTGGATCTTTTGCGCCAGGGTCATGTACTGCGCCGCCTGGGCGTGGTCGGGGGCATACTCGATGACGGTCTTGCGGTTGATCTCGGCGCGCTGGACCATATTGTCGCGGGGCAAAAAGTGGATCATCTGCGTGCCCAGGCGTTTGGCGAATTCCTGGATCATGGCGTCTTCGTTGTCCACCATGCGCGAGTTGCAGATCAGCCCGCCGAGGCGCACCTTGCCGGAAGCGGCGAACTTGATGATGCCCTTGCAGATGTTGTTGGCCGCGTACATGGCCATCATCTCGCCGGAGCAGACGATGTAGATCTCCTCGGCCTTGCCTTCGCGGATGGGCATGGCGAAGCCGCCGCAGACCACGTCGCCGAGCACGTCGTAGAAGACGTAGTCGAGCGCTTTTTCTTCTTTGTAGGCGCCGAGCTGCTCGAGCAGGTTGATGGCCGTGATGATGCCCCGGCCGGCGCAGCCGACGCCGGGCTCGGGCCCGCCGGACTCGGTGCACTGGATGCCCGCGTAGCCGGTGAGCAGGATGTCGTCGAGATCCACGTCCTCGCCCTCTTCGCGCAGGGTGTCGAGCACGGTGGATTGGTTTAAGCCGCCAAGCAGCAGCCGGGTGGAGTCGGCCTTGGGATCGCAGCCCACGACCATGACTTTCTTGCCCATGGCCGCAAGGCCCGCGACCGTATTTTGGGTCGTGGTGGATTTGCCGATACCGCCCTTTCCGTAGATGGCGATTTTTCTCATGTCAGGTTCCTCCCTGGAGTGACTCGATGGCACTCCTAAGGCAAAGGCCGTGCCAAGGCCGGAGAGACGCCGGACGATAAACAGAAAGTCATACAATTACCGACTGTTGACTGGTAGCTTGGCGCGGGATGGGGGGGCAAGCGGGGAGTCTTTTCGCGATTGACGGACCAGACAAAATTGTAAGGTCCCGTGTCAGATGTTACATTTTTGTGTGACCGTTTTCCTTATTTGTAAAAACAGCCATTCAATTTTGCTCAATGATCCCGGGGGCGCTCCGGAGAGAGTCCATAATCCGAGGCATAATATCCTGAAAATCCCGCCAATCGGGCAGGCATTCAAACGCCTGTCCGGGCAGGGCCAGGCGGGCGTGGTGCAAATACAGCCGCTCCCCGGGGACGCCCCGGCCGTAGAGCGCGTCCCCGGCGACCGGATGCCCGGACGCGGCCAGATGCGCCCGGATCTGATGGCGCGCGCCCTTGAAAATCACCGCCGCCGCGAGAGTGCGCCCGCCGCCAGCGGCAAAGGGCAAGGGGAAAACGTGGGTATAGCGCAGCGGCGCGCCTTCCCGGGCGAGGACCTTGGTTTTGGCCCGCCCGGCCGTGTCCAGGTCGGCCGTGGCCGCGAAGTCGCCGGACATCTCCCCCTCGGCCAGCACGAGATAGGTCTTGGCCACTCTCCCCGCCTCCTCGGCCTGGCGGAACCTCGCGGCCGCGGCCGCGCCCAGCGCCGCCAAAACCAGCCCCGAGGTCTCCCGGTCCAGCCGGGTCAGCAGGGTCAGTTCCCGGTCGGGCAGGAGAAAGGAGGCGGCTTCGGCCAGGCTTGGGGCGTATTTTCCGGCCAAGGGCTCGCTGTCCAGGCCCGGCGGCTTGAAAAAAACGGCGTAGTCGGGGCCGGTTTCGATTATTCTCGGCCCGGGCCAGGGACAGGCCGACCCGGCGGACGAGGCCCCCAATTCGCTCGCCAGCCAAAGCGTCTGCCCAAGCCTCGGCTTGTAGGCCGCCTCGCGCGGCCGGCCGTTCACCAGCACCAGTCCCTGGCTGATCAGCCTGCGCCTGGCCCGAAGCGAAATCCCGGGCACCAGCGCGGCGCAAACGGCGTCCAAACGCTTGCCCGCCTCGGCCTCGCCGACCGTCACCGCCGGGGCTTGCGCCGCCCGCGTATCGTTATGCCCGTTCGTGGTCACGCGACCTCCATAATTGGCCGAGGCGGCCGGTTTGGCCCGGTTGGACCGGTCGGACCGGTCGGACCGGTCGGACCGGTCGGGCCGGTCGGGCCGGTCGGGCCGGTTGGGTCTTGCCTAAACCCGGCGATCAGGGCATACCCTGGACAAACCCCGGGAGCCGCCATGATCCGTTCGCGAAAGATCGCCATCGTCATCGCCGTCCTTGTCTTCGTCCTCGCGGGCGTGCCGCTGGCCCTGCGCCTGCTGGTTTCGCCCAATCAATTCAAACCCTTGCTGGTCAGGGCGGCGCATGAGGCGCTCGGCCTGGACCTGGCCGTCGAGGGCGACCTGACGCTCTCGTTTTTCCCGCGCCTGGCCGTCACCGCCGGCAAAACCGCGCTGAAAAATCCCCCGGGCTTTCCCGGCGACCTGGTCTCATTCCAAAGCCTACGCCTGGAGGTGGACCTGGGCAAGCTTCTTGAAAAACGCCTGGACGTCAACACCCTGGTCCTGGTCTCCCCGGTCATCTCCCTGGTCAGGACCGAAGACGGCAAAGCCAACTGGGAAGCCCTGAGCACGCTCCCGGCCGCCGCGCCCGGCCAAACCGGCCAAACCGGCCAAACCGGCCCAGCCGCCGCCGGCCAAACCGGTCCCTCGGGTTTGGAGTCCCTGACCGTCCAGGCCCTGTCGCTGACCGGGGCCACCCTGACCTACGACGACCGGCAAAGCGGCCAAAGCATTCAGATCACCAACGCCGCCCTGACCACCGGACTGGTGCGCTTCGGCGAACCGGTTCACCTGGAGGCGGGCCTGGATTTCGCCCTCGGCGCGCCCGAGGCCCACGGCCGGGTGAACTTTGCCGCCAACCTGAACCTTGCGCCCCAAGGCCCGCGTCTCAGCCTCGGCGACATCGCCGTCAAAGCCAAGATCTTCCACGAACTCCTGCCCGCCGACGGCCTGGAGCTGACCATGACCGGCCGGGCCGAGTACGACGCGGCCGCCTCCCGCGCCACCTGGGACATCGCCCTGGCCGAACCCGGAGGCGCGATCGTCGCCAGCAACGCCGCCGCCACCCTGACCCCGGCCGGTCCCACGGCCGAGGCCGATTTCACCCTGACCGAGATCAATCCCAGGGCGCTCGCCGCCAAGTTCGCCCGTCCCCTGCCCGCCACCCGCGACGCCAGCGTGCTCACCCGCCTGGAAGGGCAGCTGCACGTCAGCCGCGCCCCGGACAAGACCGAACTGCGCTCGACCCGCCTGCTGCTGGACAAAACGACCGCCACCCTGGACCTGGCCCTGACCGGCAAGGCCCCCTTCGAGCTGACCGGGCGCATCGGAGCCGACAGCCTCGACCTCGACGCCTACGCCCCCCCGGGCCCGGAAGCGCCCAAACCGGCGGGCGCCGCCAGGCCGGTTCAACAAAGTCCGGCCGCGTCCCTGGCCGCCCTGGCCGACTCGACCGGCCTGGCCAGGACGCGCCTGGACGCCGCCTTCGGCCGGCTCACGGCCTCGGGCCTGAACCTGGCGAACGTCGCCCTGACGGCCGAGGCCAAAGACGGCGCCGTGCGCATTCTCCCCGCAACCGCGCTTTTTTACGGCGGCAATGTCCACGCCGAAGCGCGAGCCGAGATCAAAAACGCCGCCGCGAACGTTTCCCTGCACTGCGACGGGGCGCAAATCAGCCTGGAGCCGCTCAGCCGCGACGCGACCGGCCAGGCCAAGCTCTCGGGCACGGCCGGGTTTTCCGCCGATCTCACGGCCACGGGCGAGGGTCCCAAAGAACTGCTCGCCTCGCTGGCCGGTTCGGCCAAATTCAATCTGCGCCGGGGCGCGGTGTTCGGAGTGAGCATCACCCCGGAATCCCTGCAATCGATCGACGCCCTGCTCGGCGCCACCCGCCGGGACCATCCCCAGGCCCAAACACGTTACGACTCCGTTTCCGCCTCGTTTCGCCTCGAACGCGGCCAGGCCCGCACCTCGGACATCGCCGTGTCCGCGCCGCCGCTCTCGGCCACGGGCGCGGGAACGATCGACCTGCCGCAACAACGGCTGGATTTGAAAATTTCCGCCCATCCCCTGAGCCTGGTCGCGGTTCCGATCAAGATCACCGGCCCCATGGACAACCCGGACGTGTCCCTGGACGCCGCCGCCGCCCTGGAAGGCGTGATCGCGGCCCCGGTCGACGCCGCCGGAGCCGTCATCAAAGTCCCGGGCAAGGCGGCCA
>Ga0302278_10003933_pt1 | contig 15684 bp, 17 predicted proteins | sample III_Bog_N3_2_FD_194543 | JGI IMG/M metagenome (GOLD analysis project Ga0302278, IMG submission 194543) | Peat permafrost microbial communities from Stordalen Mire near Abisko, Sweden - III_Bog_N3_2 | ecosystem: Environmental > Terrestrial > Soil > Wetlands > Peat | place: Sweden: Abisko...
GAAGACCCTCGACGATGACGGCACTATCCGCAGTGGTTGGGCCATCCCGGCCTCGGCATTCGCCAGTTATGCGCCTCAACGCGCATATAAGGCGGACCGCATCGACCGTTCAAGGAGCGCTTCGGATCTTCCGGAGTTGCTCTCCATCTTCGGTGTCTACAAACTGCCCTTCGGCAAAGGCGGCATCGGTGCCAGCAACCGGCCAGTGCGCTGGGCGGCGGGCGGCTGGGAACTCTCCGGAATTTCCCAGTACTCCTCCGGCCTTCCTCTGGCCATTGTCGGCACCGCGGCTTCGGTTGCCCAGAACTTCGGACAGGGCCAGGTCATGCTGGACAAGAACCCCAACTTCACCGGCTCTCCACGCATCAACGGCAAGTGGGGTTCGCAGTCGACGGCGTCGAATCTCGGCACCCTGCAATATATCCAGGGTTACATCAGCTCCACCACTGCGGGAGTGGGAACCAACAACAACACCGGAGCAGCCGGCACGATTGCTTGCGCAAGCAGCTCCGGACCCTTCTGCAACACGCAGACCGGCACCATCGGAGACGCGGACCGTGTTGCGCCCTTTGGTCTTCGCGCGCAACCCAACTTCCGCCTGACGATGTCCCTCAACCGCACCTTCGACATCACCAACCGCGCCAAGTTCGTCTTCCGCGTGGATTGCAATAACGTAACCAACCACGTCACCTTTGGCAACAACTTCCAGAACAATCAAATCGGCGTCAATGCAAACAATACATCCAGTTCCGTTTTCGGCACAGTAATCGGTGCCAGCAACGATTCGCGCTCCTTCCAGTTCCAGGGGCGTCTGAAGTTCTAACATACTGGTCGTTTCAACCTCCTTGGAGCCGGATGCGAAGATTCCAGGCATCCGGCTTCACCTTTTTTCGTCATCGATCGAGGGGCAGAAAGTCAAACTAATTGCCGCTTGCTCATTTCTATGGAGTGCTTATCGCTGTATTGTTTTCGACATTTCGCCATTTGATGGATGGCGAAGAATTGCGGAGCTGCATACCTAACCACCACGAAAGAGAAGGACCCTGGGAATGGACAAAGTTGCGGGAGTTATAGATGTATCACTGACCGATGACACTCACGAAGTTGTAATCAGCTATCCCGCTTCGAAGCCTAATACTAATGGGGTTCATGAGATTGTGATCATGCCGCGGTACGCGCGTCATTTAGCCCATGTGCTCATTGAGTATGCCGCTGCTGCTGAGGCCAAGACAAAAAAGGCAAGTAGTAAATTATAACTTCAGTACGGGAGAAAGCAGGTCACCGCTTCGCTGAATTTTCACCGGCTCTTTCCTCTTTATAGAGCAAGGGTTTCCACTTTGCTTTTCCAGAGAGGGCCAGTGTACTCCCATTCGCCCCCGCCGGGCCCGTATTTTGCATGCGTTTCCATCCCAAAGACCTGGGTGTGCCAGGCAAAGCCGTGTGCGGTTGGTATTGAGCCCCTCAGCCGCGTCCTGCGCGAAGGCGGCTTCCACTTCCAGCGCATTCAGCAACTATTCCGAAATAGTCCCACTTTTGCTATACTCGTAGAGTTCACCTCAGTGCGGAGGTGGCGAAATTGGCAGACGCACCAGCTTGAGGTGCTGGCGCCCACAAGGCGTAGGGGTTCAAGTCCCCTCTTCCGCACCAATTTACACTTAAGTAATTGAAAACAAAGAAGAAACAAACCCCGCAGAAGTTTGTGGGGTTTGTTTTTGCCTAGAGCGGGTTTGACCGGGAAAACGGGGAACGCCTTGATTTAACTGCTGTAAACAAAGAGTTTATAAATAATTTTCCAACATTCAAGCTGAAAGTTAGGTGTCGCTGACGCTGCGATTTTGTGCAAAAACATTACAACGCTTTTCTATTTTTTCAGCAATTTTCCAGCCCTGAAAACACTGTGACTATGGGCAGCAGTCTTCTCGAGTTTCCCGGTCGGCCAGGCCAACTCGTCATCCGGCAGCGGCGACCCGGAGGCCGGTAGCATGTTGGCTCCTCACGGGCGACCACAAAATATATTTTTCAGTTTGTCGCTAAAAACTGCTCAGAACGACACTATATCTATGAAGAATTCAATTGGCGTCCAGAATCGTCAGACCGGTTGCTGTCGGAGGACGCCGTTCTTGGCTCCCATATAGGGCAGCATCAGACAAGGGACCGACCAACTGGTCACCCGCCAGCGGCGGGCCGGAGGTCGCTGATGTTCGACCCGGACGCTCACATGCCCCTAACCAATCGGGGATGGTCTACCTCGGTGCGTGTGTACGGCTCCGTATCCAAATTGACCTTGCCGAGATCAAGATAGACAGCGGCCGAAGTTCCGGTTCTCCCGGCCAATTGCATATCTAATTTCTAACGACGCCATCTTGGGGATTGCTGTTGGGATCAATTAATATGCTCTATTGACAAGATGAAGAAGATCGCAGACATCGACAGAGCCAAGGAACTAATCCGCATGTGCCGTGCAGGAAGGCTGTACGACATTGACAGATGGATCGCGGAGGGATATTCGATAATCTGCTTGGCAGAGTCCTTAACGGTGTTCAAACGGAGTTCACCCGGCACTACTCAACCACCGCCATCAAAGCTTCGATCGAGCCATGACGTTACTTGCGCTTCCGCTTCCGGGTGCCAGCCAGCAACTCAGAACGCCCAACGATCGATCTTGGGTTTTCTAGCTTCGGCGGGTCGGAGACGCCCTTGAAGGCTTGGCTCGACTTCCACGGGCTCAGGCTGTACATCCGGGAATCCCGCAGTGAGTTCACGCCCTCACTCCATGCAGCCAACATCCGCTTGCCCGTGTCTCTGAAACCAGCCAAGCTTTCCATCTTCTCGCGAACTGCAAGTGCGGAATCAGCGACAGCATCGCTGATGCGTTCGACCATCACCTTCTGCTCCTTTTCCGCGAGGCCTAAGTTGGCGGTGATGAACCGGGCGAGTGTCTTCCCCGGTAGCCACGTCTTCTTTCCCATCAGGCCGATGCCGGGTGGGTTGTGCTGGTATCCGGCATATACCGAGGTCGTGAAGAAATCGTATGCGGGAGCAAGACATGCATCGTCCCGAGATGTGTAGAGCAGCCCAATGTTCTTGGCGTGGCAATCGGCGTTCCGCAGAGCGTAGGTCAGCAGCAGCATAGCGGTCAGCTTCTGGAAGGTCTCATATTGGTTGCCCCCCTGCACATGAGCACGAACCGCCTTCGCGATTCTCTCCCACGTGGTCTCATACTTCTGAGCAGGACGCAGCCCCAGTAGTGAGCAGAAGTCCTCCAGAGCACGAAAGGGCTTGCCGCTCTCATCCACATCGAAGCGATGCACCACGAGAACATTGCCATCCTCGGAGAGTTCTGTCTTGGCCGTGGGAAGCACCTTCGCCACGACCTGCATACACAGGTGCTCGTTGGCCGTCGCGAATGGGAGCCGCGAAGACGAACCCTTGACGATGTGCCGGTGGGTCAGAAGGGTCGCCTTGGGGTGTTGCCCCAGCCCTGCCATCTTCTGCTTCTCCACATCGAGAAACTTTGGCAGGACGCCCGAGACGCCGCTCCTCGCGTGTTCTCGGACAAGCTGCGAGAATGCCTCTTCGGAGTTGTCGCCCTTCAGGAGTTCAGCGACCTCGACCGGCTTGGCCGGTTCATCCAGCACCGCGCCTGGTGGAGCGACCTTCAGCCGTCCCACCATGTTGCGCCCTATGACCGAGAGCAGCGCGACCGGGCTGGCTCCGATGTGCGGACCGAACTCTTCCTGCAAAACCTGCAGCAGGTAGCCCTCGGGCAGGTTCATGCGGAAGATGGGATGAAGTTCGTCGTCCCACGGGTAGGACTCGGTGCGGACGGGCATCGTCAGTGAGACAAGGTTCTCTGGCGCTACATCCGGCGTGTAGGCCATGACGCAGCGGAAGTCGCCGACCTGCTCCAGCACACCTACGTGCTTGTCGAGGACGTGGACATTCAGCTTCATGCTCCACCCCGCTCACGGCGCAATTCATCGAGGGTGCCAGCCTCCCCAACTTCGGTGAAGCTTATCTCCAGTCCAAGAGCAGCGAGGACAGCCAGCAGTTTGCGTGAACCAAACTCTGATAGCTGCCCTCGCTCAAAGCGCACGAGAGTCTCCCGTGTGAGCCCGGTGCGGCTGGCGACTTCGCTCTGGCTTAACTTGAGAGTCTTGCGCCTAGCCGCGACCACTTCGCCGAGTTCCGCCAACGTCTGCATGAGTGATATATACATCACTCTCAGCGATATTGCAAGTGTTTAGTGATAGATATCTCACTTATGTGGCTAATTCTCTGCCTCGCTGTCGAGCACGCCGCTGGATGGCGTCACACCTTGGCTGACTGAATATCATCGCTGTTTCCTTCCAGTTGCCAGTTCGATGAAATGCTTCCAACGCAACCTGAAGACCGGGGATGCTGGCCTCTCCAAAACGCACAAACTCTTCAAGACGGAATCTCTGCTCTTCGCGTTCCCGGCTCTGGCATCCAGCTTGCCGAAGGTACTCTGAATGTGAATGGCAGAACTCGTCCGAGATCCCTATTTCTGCGCCCACCTCCAACGGAAGATTTCTAGGATTCGATAGCGGTCGCTTCCGCCATTTTACGTAAAGGGTATTGAACTTGTTGCTGAGGCACTGGTTAATGAAGCTGCGGAACCTCGCCTCGTTTGCTCCATGCATCCGCTCAGGAACAAATGTCTGAATGACATCTTGCTTACCGTCTCTACGGAATTTCGAGCGCTTGGGCAAAGCCGCCAGATGCAAGAGAAGTTCCTGTGTCCAGTCTTCTGCCTCAGTTGCCGAAACACAATCTCTAACCCGCCTTCTCATCCAGTTCTCCACATAGGTCGGAAATCGCTGGTAGAACTCGCTGAAATTGTTCGGGACTATGAACCCATCGTGACCCACGAAGTGGCCGTCTCGAATGCTGTACGCATCGTCATGAGGAGCAATTTGCCCCGAGGCAGATTTTTCCAAAAATACTTGGTTTTTCTTAGTATTGACCATTTGCGGAACCTCCAAGTTCCGGCCAAATCGTAAGCAAGGAGGCTGGTCAATGACGACTAAAGCAAGGGCAGGGATGGAAGAGTTGGCTATGCGGGTTCAGGCCGCACTAAGCTTAGCCACGAAGAAAGAAGCTGAGGTTCTAGTAAACACGTTCGTCTCGTGTTTGGAGGACACGCTCATTGAGCATCTAGCAGACGATGGGTACTACTTCAAGCTGAACGGATTTGGGAAATTCACCGTCCTCCATAGGCCATCGAGGAGCAGGAAGATCGGCTTCAGCGGCGAGACCCGCGAGATACCACCGAAGCGCAAGGTATGGTTCATCCCCCTGGGGAAGCTCCGGCAGCTTGAAACCGTCATATTCAATGGCAGTGTTGACGTAACCCAAATACGAACCCCGCCTTTTGCCGGTTAACTGAGGAACAGGTGCAAACGGCCAATGCACTTTTAGCCTTTCGACGGCCGGGAAGTTCCGCAAGGCTTCTCGGTCGTTGCGGATGTCTACCCCTCATTGTGGACACAGCGGTCGTCTTGAGTTCGTATGGAGTCGAGACCACGCTCTATATCAACGCAAGCACGAAGAAGTCAAGGTCATTCCGGCGGCGCTGAGTACCCCAGCATCCTCCGCACCGTCTTCCGCGCCAGCCCGAACTCCAGAGCCACCATCCGCTGGCTCTTGCCATCAACCTGCACTGCTCTACGCACCCGCGCATACAACTCCACCGTGTACATACCTCCGGTGTCACACGGCCAACACCGCTCCTCAAGGACGACGAATCTCCTTCGTTACCCCTGACAAGCTCTTGCTGGCCGTGAAACCAGAATCTGGCGGTAATCTACTATTAATCCGCCATATCACGCCGCTATCGCGGCGTAATGTGGTCTATTTTTACTCCGGCGTTCACTCTATCAGCCTTCCACCACTAACGAGTCATTTTCCGGCCCCGGCGGCAGTCCTCGCATACTGGCTGACATACCTCATCCGCGTGACAAGCGCCGCCGGGCTACCAGCGTCAGAGGCCAGTTCGCAGGCCGAAGCTTGGTCCGTGGCAAGGGGTCATCGAAGCCATTTTGGAAGATGACAAGCAGTGGCCGAAGAAGCAGCGGCATACGGCCAGGCGGATCTTCGAGCGGCTAAAAGTAGAGCACGGGTTGCCACACGCCGAATTGGAGGCAAGATTCTCATTCCAACGAGTGCCGTTCGGCGGTTTGCCAGAGAGGATCACACAGAATCAGTACGCGCCGCTGGCGTCCACACGCCTTCCAACGTGCCCCTCGCCCGCTTTGCGCCGCAGAGCGAAACGAATGATGACGTAGCGCCGATGAGAGCGAGCGGCAATCGGTGATTCATTCGTAAGGTTGCAGGAAACCTTGCCACCAGCCGACAATTCGTTCGGCGCGTGCAAAGGCAGGCATGGCCTCGACGCCAATACTGCCCGTATGCGCAATTCTGGAAAATCTTAGGTTTCATTTCCACCCATGCATTCGCTGCGCAACGTCGGTAAATAGCTTGTGAACATGACGGCTGCAGTGTTCGTCTAGCGATGGAAAGCAATTTGATCCAACTGCTTCGCGCTAAAACAGGGAATAAATGAATGAAGCTGCTGCTGAGTTTGACAGCACCATGAGCACCGCAAATAACAGCATTATAGTAACTATAGGCAACATCCACCATTTCTTGTTATCTTGCAGGAGCTCGAAGAATCCACGTAGAAGTGTACTGCGGGACCGCTTGAATTCTCGCTCAAATTCTCTTCTTGGATCTTCATTCATAAACGGTATCACCTTTCAAAACTCTTTCAGATAACTCCGAGGCGATGTGGGTTGTTCCCTGAGAACCCAATAGGTCGCAGCTGGGCGACCGAATCGCCGCCTGAGGACATCCCGCCCGATCACTCGAAAAACAAGTGCAACCGGAGTGAAAACAAGGAGATAAACTAGCATGATGGTGACATACGACACGCACCATCGAATCGGTGCAGTTACTGCGGTCAGACTGATATATATGGGTCGTAGCCAGCCCGGACGTAACTGACCGAGTGAAGCAGCAAGGATAGCAAGAATGAGCAGCAGAATGATACGCGGCGAACAGATAACGGAGAGTGTGGCATCCGCACGGTTCGCGCGGATGATCGACATGCCCGCGGCTAGCAAAGCAAACGCCGACAAATAGAACCCAAACCGCTGAAGCTGTTTGTCGGCCGGTCGCCAATCAATATCAAATAGCGCCATTGCAGTTAGTCCAATTCAAACTCTCGCCGATAGTTGTCTACGTCCCCAGGATTCACCGGCGGTTGATCAGTCTTCGTAAGTACGTGGTTCTCAAGCACAAGAACATCCATGTCCGTTGCCATAAAACAGCGATAGGCATCGTCTGGAGTGCACACGATGGGTTCTCCACGCACATTGAAACTCGTATTTACGATCACAGGACAACCGGTCCTTTTCCTGAACTGACAGAGCAGCCGATAGTATCGGCCCTGTCTCTCATCGACCGTCTGAACCCGCGCTGAATAATCGACGTGGGTAACAGCTGGAATCTGTGACCGGACCGAATTCAGGAGGCGATGAATACCGTGAAGAGACGCGTTCTCGGTTCGTTCTGACAGCTGCCTGCTCGGTAGAACGCCGGCGACAAAGAGCATGTAAGGGTCTTCGTAACCTGGAGGCACGTCAAACCACTCATGAGCCTCTTCTTTCAGGACGGACGGGGCGAACGGGCGAAAGGACTCTCGGAACTTGATTTTTAGGTTCATGACGGATTGCATTCGGGGAGAGCGCGCGTCCCCAAGAATCGAACGGGCACCTAGCGCCCTTGGGCCAAACTCCATTCGACCGCTAAACCAACCCACGACTTTTCCCGACTCGATTTCAGATGCAACTCGGTCGAGCAACTCCGCTTCTGATTCAAAGTACTCGCTGGGGGCCTTCAGTCGCGAGAGCGTTGCCGCGATCTCATCATTGCCAAAGGCAGGTCCAAGCAACGATGCCTTCTGTGAATTACGGCTCGGTTGCCGCGAGTTACGGAGGAGTTGGTACCATACGAAGAGTGCTGCACCGAGTGCACCTCCTGCATCGCCCGCGGCGGGCTGCACCCAGACGTCATCGAAGACACGGTCGGCGCGAAGGCGCGCGTTGGCAACGCAATTCAATGCGACGCCGCCTGCCATTACGAGGTGACGCATGCCTGTCTCTCTCGCTACATGACGAGCGGTTCGTAATAGAATCTCTTCGGTCACCACTTGAATTGACGCTGCAATGTCCATTTCGCGTTGGGTTAATTCACATTCGGGGCGCCTGGGTGGGCCTTCCAGCAAGTTATCCATACGTCGGCTCGTCATCCTCAAGCCTTGGCAATACTCAAAGTAGTCGAGGTTTAATTGGAAGGAGCCGTCGTCCTTCAGGTCGATGAGCCGGTCCAGAATTCGAGCTGCGAATCGAGGGCTACCATATGGCGCTAGACCCATCAGCTTATACTCGCCGGAGTTGACCTTAAAGCCCGTAAAATACGTGAACGCAGAGTACAGCAAACCTAGGGAATGTGGGAAACGTGCTTCTGCCAACAACGTAAGCTGGTTGTCCCGACCGAATCCGTAAGTCCCCGTAGCCCACTCGCCTACCCCATCTAATGTAAGCACCGCGGCTTCCCTGTAAGGCGAGGGGAAAAAGGCACTTGCGGCGTGTGACTCATGATGCTCTGGGAACACGTAACGGTGTTTATAGCCTGAGAGAGCCGCATTCAGCGTCCGTGTCAGGTACAGCTTGTTCTTCAGCCAGAGCGGAAGCGCTTGGTTGAATGATCGCAAGCCGTCCGGCGCATAGCTCAAGTAGGTTTCCATCAGACGATCGAATTTACGCAAAGGTTTCTCATAAAATGCAACGTAGTCAAGATCCGAAGACGTGAGTCCCGCAGTCGTCAAGCAGAATTGGACCGCTTGCTCTGGAAAGTCCGGGTCATGCTTTTTCCGGGTGAATCGTTCTTCCTGAGCCGCAGCAACGACCACACCGTCTTGAACAAGGCACGCTGCGCTGTCGTGATAAAATGCGGAGATTCCTAAAATGTTCATAAAGGCTCTCTTCGCTCCAAGACAGTGTTGGGGTAACTAGCTGCGTCCTCTCCATTTGGCTGCGCCGGAAGTGCTGGACTCCATGGGCGTAAATGAGGATCGATCCTGTCACCTATGTTAAATGCAAGTCTCGTGCCAATGTGCAATAGCCCGCTTTCCGAATGGTTTATGCCGATTTCGTCGTCGCTGCGATCGGATTCCGTAACAGGCCGGTAACGGAAAGGGAACGATGACGCACAAATTCGAACTTATTGAGGTCAAAGTGCTTAGCTTTATTGCCTTGAAGCATTTGGCACGATTCGTGCTTTGACAATGGACGAGATGCCAAAGATTCCACAGATCGCATTCGATTCTTTGTCGAAACGATTTGGCCATGTGGTAGCCAACGACAGCATCAGCTGTGAGGTTGCCACCGGCGGAATCCACGCATTTCTCGGTGAGAACGGAGCGGGTAAGTCTACTCTGATGAAGCTCGTGAGTGGCCTATACCAGCCTGACAGCGGTTCTATCTTGTTTGATGGCGTTCCGATTCGGCTTCAGTCGCCGTCAGACGCGCGACGACACGGCATCGGAATGGTCCATCAGCACTTGTCTCTGGTGTCCTCAATGACTGTCCTCGACAACATCCTATTGGGTGACAACCGTGTGCCGTTCCTATTGAATCGGCGGCTTTTGGCGGCAAAGGTTGCGGAGAAGGCCCAGCAGTTGGGCTTCGAGTTCGATCTCAATGTTCGGGTTTCTCGTTTATCCGTCTCAGATAGGCAAAAAGTCGAGATCTTCAAGTTGCTCTGGCGTGATGCCTCGGTACTGATCCTGGATGAACCTACTTCACAGCTTGCACCGTTTGAGGCTGATGAAATTCTGACTGTGATACGGAATCTCGCTCGCGCCGGAAGAGCCGTCCTATGGGTCAGTCATAACATCGGCGAAGTGATGCGTTATGCGTCGCGAATCACTATTTTAAACAGGGGAAAGTGCATTACAACATGTTCATCAGAAGCGACTCGGGCAGATGAAGTTGCCCGTTTAATGATTGGTAATCTGAAGATCTCAAACCGACCACGATCGAGGCGGAATCAGTTTCTACCGCTGATCTCAGTCCGAAACGTAAACGTTGCTGATTCGCACAGCTGCAGATCTATCAGCGACTTGAGTTTCGACATTTTTCCGGGCGAGATTCTTGGCGTAGCTGGTGTTGCCCACAGTGGACAAGCAGAAGTTGCAACACTCATGACAGGTCATCTCCGGCCGACCAGCGGATCTTTGCTGATCGATCACGTTGTTCAACCTTGGGACTCTTTGAGCCGGCGCAGCTCTTGCGCTGCCTATATCCCAGCCGACGTGAAGCGCGACGCCTCAGTGCAAACGCTGTCTATCGCGAAGAATCTATTCTTGAGAAAGATTTTCACAGAGAACGCGGTTGTTGGTCCTTTCCTGCGCAGTTCGTTCATGGAACGAGAGACGAACGAACGTCTCGCAATGTTTGACGTTCAGCCACGGAATGCTAAGCTTGACTGTGGTGCTCTTTCGGGTGGAAATCTTCAACGGCTAGTTCTGGCCCGGGAGCTTGGGCACGACTCGTCCCTGTTTGTAGCGGTGAATCCGACTGCGGGATTGGATGTCGCAACGGCAAGGATGGCAAGAGAGAAACTGCGCTCCCACGGAGATTGCGGCAAGGCGATCCTCCTGATCTCAAATGATCTCGAAGAACTGCTGACTGTTGCAGATCGCTTGTTAGTGCTGTTCGATGGGAAGTTAATCGGGATCGAATCAACCGATACACTCAGTGCGGAGTCAATCGGCTTGTTGATGGGTGGTGTGAAACCAGACATAGTTCGCGCCGTTTGCAATCCAGCTAACACCAATACCAACCACACCGACCAAGCTCGTGCTGCGCTGTGGGAATTACTTCAGAGCAACAGCCGCCCGCAAAGAGGACTTGCCGCGCAGCTTGGCTGGCGCATTTTTGTCGTGGAGGATGTTCCGCGAATTCGGGAGTACCTAGCGACTGAGACCTATGCCGAGGTCCGGCTCTGGCTTCGCATTGCACTTGCGAAGCTTGTTGGTGGACCCGAAATTGACGCTCTCGCCCGGGCGTTCGCCGGCAATCCATCTGGCTTCGCCGAAGCACAGCGGAAGATCTCAAGCGTGCCGGACTACAATACCTTGAAGGAACTTCTGCTGGAGCAATTAAACCGACAGAACGCTTCCTGGGAAAGAACCCTGGCAACACTCACGCTAGAACACCTGGGCAACGGAGCGAACCTCGAACCCCATTTTGATGCACTACCGCCCATTACTGCCTTGTCGCTTGAATGAGTAAACGGAAAGGAGCCCACGTCGAATGAAGGTGCAGATAACATCTGGACGTTCACGCGGCATCTTTGCCGCGGCGCTGGGCTCTTTGGGAGCCGTCATTTTGGCTATGGCGGTCCGTCGTATTGATCTGCTGTCCACTGCCATCAACCGTGACGCTCTGGCTCGCCTCGCCTACCTGCATCTTGAAATCGATTTGCGCCTTGTCTCCGACCTGAAAGACGATGTTTTCGCGGGTGAGCGTCTTGAATCCACTCGCCTGGACCGTGGCGTCATACTTACCTGGATCGATTCCTACAATGTGGTAAATACCATCGCCATTCGTGGTGGTCTGCCGGCGAATGCCGGTGCTCTGATTACGAAACTCCACGGAAGCCTTCGCAATGACGGCGCCGGTAGGATCTTGGACAGTACCGCCAACTTCGGCGGTTTGCGCGTACATGGCAAGGGGATAGAGACAGAAAAACAGCAGGAAAAGGCTGATGCGCTTCATGGTGTCCTTTGCGGTTCGGTGGAATTTGACTCCCCGGTGTCTCTATGTCGGTTGGGCGCCTCCTTTTTCCGGAAAAAATTTATCAATTCACAATCCGATTGAGATTATTGAGATCTGCAGTCAAATGCGACAGTCCCTGTTCGATTTGGGGGAGGGCTATGTCGGGCGTGGTGGGAGTTTGGCTGGTTGTCAGCATGGAACGCAGCAGATGATCTCCGTTGCGGGCAGTTTCCAGGGCTTCAAGCATATCGGATTGCCAGTTGATTGCAGCCGGTTGGGCCATCGATTCACTTGCCGAGACATGGAAAGCCGTGTTGAGCGGTACTAGTTGTGACAGCCGCAGCATGATCTCGCACAATGGCAATGAGTTGCGCGCGCTCCTCTGGTGGCAGAGATTGCTCTTTCTCTGGTGGGAACTGCCCTTGCAAATTCCGCAATGCATAGAGATGTGAGAGGATGGCCGTGCTGGTGGCAAGCGCCTCGTCTGTAAATTTTTGCTCCTTCTCGACACTTCCGAATAGCTTGAGAAGGCGTTGGTCGTCGCCGCCAGATTCCGCAGGGATATACAACGGACCACTGGCCGCCGTTATGAGCGGTGCGATGGCTGGCTTTGAGATCGCACCGCTCCTTAGGGGAGCCGCGAGTTCTACCTCCACGCCTGCCTCGGGTTCGAGCGCTGCGCGAAGCTCATTCTGCCTGTCTGGAGGCAGTTGCCATAGACCAACCTGCACGGAATGGCTGGAACGGGTGACCGTCACTGGCTCGCCAAGGTCAGCGTTCAGGCGGTGCAGAGTCGCAAACACGTCCAACTCAGCATGATCCAGATCTATCAACGGCAGATGAATGAGGCTGGCTGTGGCTCCAGAAATCGGATGCATAACAGGCTGCACCAATATTTGCGGCATTGCTTCGGGTTCGAGGTACGCCAGCAGTTCCGGCGGAACAGCGCTCACCGGCACAACCGAAAAATCATCTTCCGTCACTTCAAAGGAAGCATCCGGGAATTCGAGCGTCATCTGCTTCACTTGCCAGGTTTCTGGCTGAATCAGAAGATTGACGTGCTCTACCGTCCCTGTGGTGCCGTCACCGGTCCCAGTGAAGCTTAAATCAACATCCGAACCTTGCTGGGAAACGATGGGGCTCCCTCCAGCAACCCTGCCCCACGAGTCGGCCGATGCGGCGGAGAGAGGCAAACCGATAGGAATGTCGTGGGCCTTGTACTGCGCTTCCAGCTCGGCGGCAACAGAATCGCGGTTTGGGGCATTCCAATATGCTGCTGTCGTAGACTTCCAGGTATCGACCTGCATCGATTCTGAGTGACTCTCGCCACGCATGGTTTTGCGGATATGGACCCGTTCTCGAATTACCTGGTCCTTGGTGATGGCGGTTCGGTTTGTATCCGCGTTTTGTACCCGGCGCATAACTTCTTTTGCGGAAACCGGCTTCGATCGGAAAGCAGAATAGGCTAGGATCACCAAAACGACGATAATGGCGGCCGACACCAAGGCTCGCGCCGGGCTGAGACGCGAATTCATGTGTGCGAGGGTTCGCGCCCAAAGCGGGACTTGGGGAGGGGGAGCTTTACGAGCCAGAAGCGTATTGAAAGACGGCCAGGGGCATGGCGGAGGCGGAAGAGCCGTGGAAAAGCTCTCGTTATGTGCATCGAGAATCATGGCGATGTCAGCTTTGAGGCGCTCGACTTCGCTGCGGCAGGTCCAGCAGGAATGCAGATGTTCCTTGGCATAGTGCGTCTCGGACCGGGATAGTTCTCCGTCGAGATAGGCGAGCATTTGTCGGGAAGTTAAATGGTTATTCATTGGCAGCACTCCGGAGGCGCTCGACTGCGAGGGAAAGCCACTCGGCAGTCGTAGACACGCTCACACCAAGCACTTTGGCGATTTCGCGGTAACGTAACCCCTGCATTCTCAAATGGATGCCTAGCCTTTGCTCTTTTGGTAAACGGGCCATTGCTATGGCGATTCGCTGCAAGCGTTCTTTATGCACGGCGACAACGTCTGGTGTCGGTTCCTTGGACAGCAGGCTATCGGCTATCGTCGGAAATGAATCAAGTTCGACCCACATGGGACGACCCTCGCGCCGCCAGTAGTCCACGGCGAGATTCGACGCTACCCCATATAGCCACGCCTGTTCCGATACGATTTCGGCGCCTTTCGTCATCGCAAGGAACAACTTGATAAAAACATCCTGCGCCAAGTCCTGGGCATTGGCCGGTTCAAGCCCCTGCCCCATCAAAAAGCGGTAAATTCTCTCCCGGTGGGCCTCGTAGAGCGTAGCAACGCGTTCGGCCGGCGTCAGGCTCGCGTGCATTACGGCCTCCTGGTCGGCTTGGGCGGAAGAAACGCAGATTTCTGCATCGGCCATAGCTTAGCTAGTCTTATGTCGGTTGAGGCCCCCAATTTTCCGGAAAAATTTTCAGAATAGACTCCTCCGGACGGCTTTTCCCTTCCTTATCTTGCTCTTGCACTATTTTTCACGCAATTCCTAGGAAATCTCAACCCCTGATTCGGCTTAAGAGGATACGACCGGAATTAGCATCGGGAAAGGCAGAGCATTTCTCGTGGTGCAATAAGGCGGAGCGTTGACGATAGTTGCAGCGCCGATCACCCTTGCCTGCGATGATCGGTTGCTGGCACCGCGCGCTTTTAGCTACCAATAGTGCCCCGACAGCCGTTTACTTGTGGCAGCAATGAAAAGCAGCTGTAAGTCATTAAAAACACGACCTAAGGCCATCGACCTGTTCAGCGGGGCGGGTGGGCTGACCTGCGGTCTCAGGCAGGCCGGATTCCAGGTTATCGGAGCTGTTGAGATCGATGACTTGGCGGTAGAAGCCTACACAATGAACCATCCGGCCGTGACGCTATTCCACAAGAACATAGAACATGTCCCTTCCAATCCCTTGTCGTCACCTGCCCCCTCTGTGGAGAGCGGCGCCGATACCTGCCCTCTGAGGTCCTGCTGGGGCGGCCGAATCACCTGGTGGCAGAGCAGGTGCGGGCAGGAGGGCGCTGAGAAGGAGTGCTCGGCTCTGAAAATGTCCATAGCGACTTTTGAGCGTAACTTCCGGCTCGATGATACGTCGGGCTATTCTCGTTAACCCAGGATCATCCCCGGGCAGATCGGCGAATACTGGCCGACATCGGGACTGATCCGTTTTCAATGAGTGACTCGGCGGAGATAACCGGCCAATAATTTGATTCCTGCCCTACGGCCTGTAGATAAGAAGGTATATTTTCTTTCAGTTGAGTTTTCTTCAGGAGGCGGGGTTCCGCTTCCGGCGATGATCTTGGCTGGTCGGAGGCGGAGGCGGAACCCCTGTGATGTACGATCCTCTTTATCCCAGTCCCCGTCCCACTGTGCAAGCTTGCCACCGAATGGGCAGAAGACTGCGACAAGATTATTTTACGCCGATGTCCGGTTTGTGAACGGAATTCGATCATCGGTCACGGTCGTCGCCGCAAGCAGGCGCACGACGCGCACCACGACTGGATCTGGATTCATCGCGGCCGTTGCATCGATTGCGGGAAGACCTTCACTTTCCTTCCGCCGTTCTCTCTTCCATACACGCATTACAGCTTGTTTGCGCGCTTCCAGGCGTTGTTGTTGCGTTTCGTGGAGCACTGCTCGTGGGAAGTGGCATTACCCAAGCTTCAAGATCCTGATCGGTTGCCTGATCCGTCCACCGTCCGTCGCTGGTGGAGTGACTTGGACTGTTCTCAACTGGTGCCCTCCTTTTTCAGCCAGACCGTTGCCCGCGTGGCTCACTGGCTAACGTTTCGTCATCAGGACGATGACGAAA
>Ga0302278_10003935_pt1 | contig 15673 bp, 12 predicted proteins | sample III_Bog_N3_2_FD_194543 | JGI IMG/M metagenome (GOLD analysis project Ga0302278, IMG submission 194543) | Peat permafrost microbial communities from Stordalen Mire near Abisko, Sweden - III_Bog_N3_2 | ecosystem: Environmental > Terrestrial > Soil > Wetlands > Peat | place: Sweden: Abisko...
TGGGACTCTCCAATCTCGAAGGCGCTCTTGCTGTTTACGACAAGGTGGACTACATCAAAGTGATACCGGAAGCGTCGCTGGCGCGCCTGGGGGGCGATGAAAAGTCCGTTCATCCCCGCGGTTATCAGCAACTGGAAGCGGTTGCCTATCAGCGCGGTGAAGACGGCAAGCTTCATACGTCCGACGATATCGAACTCGGACCCGTGGATGTCAACTGGTCGATCGAAGAGTTCTACGCGGTATTCGGAGACGACGACAAGGAATTTGTCGGCAGCCTGAACAATAACGGCATGTTTACCCCGAATATCGACGGTCCGAATCCGCAGCGCAAGTTCGGGCGCAATAACTATGGCGACGTCTGGGTGGTTGCAACCGCGAAGAGCGAAAAAGACAAGGAAGGCAAACCGCTGGTGGGGAAGTCCTATCTGGTGGTTACCGTGCCGACTTATATTAAATGGGATCAGCCCGAGGTATCGAGCGTAAAATGACAGCGACCCTAACCCCAACGTGTACCCTTGGCGAATTCCATCGTTTTCAGGGCGGCGGCAAGCAGTTCCTTTATCTGGTTACTTCCGGGGCCATCTTCGAGATGGATGAGATGGTGGGACCGGTTGTCGAATTACTTTCGCAAGGCTCTCTCGGCGCGGAAGAACTGGCCGGAAAGCTGGTTGCCGGCGGAATGCCTTGGAGCGAAGCAGCCGAGGTAATCGACGAACTGATGCGGGCGCGCGTGATCGTGGCCGACGACGCGGTGCGCGAGCCGCTCGAAGCTCCCCCGGCCGATTTCCCGCTGCAAAGCCTCGTCATGAACCTGACGAACCAGTGCAATCTGTCCTGTTCCTATTGCTATGAGTTCGGCGAGGACAAGGTTGCCACTCCCGAAGGTAAACCTAAGTTCATGGACATCGACACCGCGAAGGCCTCGGTCGATTTCCTGCTGGAGCAATCTTCGGGCAGACGCTCCGTGCACATCACCTTCTTCGGCGGCGAAACGCTGATGAACTTCCCGCTGCTGAAGCAGGTGGTGGCCTATGCGACCGAGCGCGCCCACTCACAGGGGCGCAATGTAGACTTCAGCCTGACTACCAACGCCACGCTGCTTACTCCCGCGATTATCGAGTTTCTGTCCGAGAACAAGATCGGCGTCACCGTCAGCATGGACGGCCCGCCGGATCTGCAGAACAAGATGCGCGTGTTTGCTAACGGCCGGGGCAGTTATGACATCATCGCGCCCCGCGTGAAAGCGCTGATTGCCGGTCACCGCACGCGCGCCATCACGGCGCGGGTAACTCTGACCAACGGCGTAACCGACGTAGTGCGCATTTATCGCCACTTGAAAGACGATCTCGGGTTCCATGAGGTGGGCTTTGCGCCCGTCACAACGTCCCCGGACCGCCTCTATTCCATCAACGAACGTGGCATGGATGGCGTACTCGAGGACTTCCACAAACTGGCGGACGAATATCTGGAATTTGCGCTGCGCGGTGAAATGCACGGCTTCTCGAATGTCAGCGATACGATTGCCGAACTGTATCAGGGAGTCAATAAGTCCCATCCCTGCGGCGCGGCGCTTGGCCTGGTAGGAGTGGGGCCGTCCGGAGACATCGCTCCGTGCCACCGCTTTGTCGATTCGGATACGCATGCGCTGGGCAACATTGCAACCGGCATCGATAAGGAAAAGCAGGCGGCTTTCCTGGACCGGGGCCACATTAACGGTAAGTACGACTGTCATACGTGTTGGGCACGGCCGCTGTGCGCGGGCGGTTGCCATCACGAAGCTTTTGTCAGGTATGGAGACACGGGTCACGCCAATCTGCACTATTGCGACTGGATACGAGACTGGACCGACACGTGTCTTAAGATCTTTGGAACGATCAGCGCACAGAACCCCGGGTTCTTGGAACAATTCGCGGAAAGGAAAGCACTGGATTGAAACATCTGAAAGGTATCAACAAAAAAGCGCGCCGCATCGACGCAATGGTTTCGGCGGCTGCGGCTGCGCCCGACGACGACGTAGTGGCGCTGCAGAATCCGGCGGCGGCACAGAGGCCGCACGTCCCGATGGGATGCGCGCTCGCATTCTCGCCGGGTTGGGAAGTGGATTCGGCGGGAGGCACGGCCGGGCTTTGCCAACCGGTCGAGCGCGACATCTACGATTGTTATGTAACCTGCTTCTGGCCGGCGCAGGTGCCCGATCACCTGAATAACTATCCGGACTGGGCGAGCAAGTGCGCATCGGCTACTAAGGATTGGCGCAATCTGGATCTGGTCTTCCCATAGACCGCGAATTTATCTAACCAAGGACGACTATGAAACAACTTACCGCGTTGTTGGCGCTTTCGTGTGTCCCGGCGGCGGCGGGCACGCTATTCTGCGGTGCCTATCCGAACTGGGTATTAGTGATCGATGAGGCGCAGGGCAAGGTTGTCGATAAGATTCATCTCGATACCGGCCTGCCCACCAGTGTCCGCCTGTCTCACGACAAGAAGACGATTTACGTCACGACGAATGATCGCAGCGGTGTGGAGGTGATCGATGTTGCCACCCGCAAGGTGGTCAATCACTTCGTGCTGAACGATGCGACGCATAAGTTCCGCCTGCAGGGGGGCGCGCCCGATCCGCAGGGCAAATTGCTTTACACGAACACCACGCAGATCACCAAGCTGGCGGATCGCTACGAGATCGGCAAGGCTAAGTACACGATCATCGACCTCGCGCAGCAGAAGATCGTGAAGACGGTGGATCAGCCAGGCGCGGACGGGTCGGCAGCGGGCGACGTCGCAGTGGCTGGTGGTGGAGGCGGCGGCGGTGGCCGTGGCGGCGGTGGTTTTGAAGTCTCGCCGGACGGCAAGTATCTCTATCAGTTCGGCTCAACTGTGACGGTGCTGAAGGCAGAGGATTTCAGCGTTGTGGAGCGCATCGCGCTGGAACAACCCGATGCGCCGGCGGTCGAAAACCTGGGACTGGGAGGCCTGCAGGAAGCACTCAGCGATCCCACCCAGCGTGTGTCGCTGTTTAATTCTTCCGATCCCATCGTGCACAACCGCGTCTTCGGTCTGGCGCGCTTCGATCTCAATACGCGCAAGTTCGAATTTACTCCGATCGGCCCTTCGCCGGTAGCTATGACCAACCTTCGCGTAACTCCCGACAAGAAGGAGGCGTTTACTGTCGTAAGTAACGGTACGCAGGGTAACAAGCGGTGCGAGTTCTGGGCGCTCGATCTTACGAACAGCAAGCTGGCGCGTACCAGTGAAGTTCCCTGCCGGACACGATTCAGCTTCGGGCTTTCCACAAACGGAAAGAAGTTGTATATCTACGGGGCGGGCTTCGAAATCGAAGTGTACGACGCGGTTACCTTCAAGAAGGAAGCGGTCTGGGATCTGGGCAACGATATGACGGGCGGCGGATTAGTCGCCATACCGTGAAGCTCGGCGCAGTAGTTGTTCTTGCCTCGGTAATGGCGCTGGCACAGCCGGCGCCTCCGGCGGCACGTAAGGCGCTCGATCTGTTGATCGGGGGAAGGTATCCCGAGTTCATTTCCCTGCTGTCGCCGCTTGCGAAAGAGAAGCTCACTCCGGATTTTCTCCGCGACCACGTGGGAGTTGAACTGAAGGGCTTCGGCAAAGCGAACGGCGTCGGGAATCCGTTAACCGGCAAGGATGGAGCCAATACACTCGTTAGCTTTCCGGTGCAGTTTGAGCACACGACGGTCAATGTTCAGTTCACCCTCAACGGCTCCGGTCAGGTGGCGGGTTTGTATTTTCGCCCGGTCAGCGCGCCGCTGCCCGCATTGTGGAAGCGGCCCGCTTATAGCAAGCCCGATACCTTTCGTGAGCGTGAAGTTACTGTAGGCAGCGATCCGTGGAAGCTGGGTGGGACGTTAGTCGTGCCAGTCGCGAAAGGCAAGGTGCCCGGAATTGTGCTCGTTCATGGACCGGGAGCGCTCGACCGCGATGAAGCGATCTATGCGAACCGGATCTTTCGCGATCTCGCGGAAGGTCTGGCGTCCCGTGGCATCGCCGTGCTGCGCTACGACAAGCGAACCAGGATCTACGGCGACAGGATGGGCGACATGGACTTTACGATTCAGGATGAAACCGTCGACGACGCACTCAAGGCGGTCGGCCTGCTGAGGCAGCAGCCGGAAGTCGATCCCGCCCGCGTCTACGTCCTGGGCCATAGTTTGGGCGGCTACATCTCGCCGCGTATAGCGGCCAGGGACGGCAAGCTCGCAGGCTTGATCTTCTTGGCCGCCAATGCGCGGCCTATCGAAGATGTGGCTCTGGAACAAAATGAATACCTGGTGCATCTGGGAACCGATCCACCGCCCGAAGTACTGAAGCGTCTGGACGACCTGCGCACAGAGGTCGCAAAGGTCAAGCAACTCAAGCCGGGAAAATCGAATCCCATGGTGGTGATGGGCCTGCCTGCGGCCTATCTGCTCGATCTTAGAACCTACGATCCCGCGGCTGAGGCGAAGCGGTTCGCGGGTCCTATGCTGTTCCTGCAGGGTCAGCGCGATTTTCAGGTGACCATGAAGGACTTCGGCATCTGGAAGAGTGCGCTCTCTTCGCGGGGAAATGCGACCTTTCACAGTTATCCCGTGCTCAATCACCTTCTCATGGCGGGCGACGAACAAAGCAATCCCGCCGAATATCGAAAGCCCGGCAATGTCGATGGTGTCGTGGTTGACGACATCGCGGCCTTCCTCGGGGCATCGAAGAACTGAATATGCTGACTCGCAGAGATCTTCTTGCCGCCGCGGCGGGTTCCCTCGCATCCGCGCGCGCCGGCACGCCTGCCGACATTACGCTGCGCATCGCCGAAGCCAACATCGAACTGAGCCCGAAGCGCTCCATCCGGACACTTACGTATAACGGACAAGCGCCCGGGCCGCTGCTCCGCATGACTGAGGGAAAGTCGGTCACGGTCGAAGCCGTCAACGAAACGAAACAGCCGGAGATGATTCACTGGCACGGTTTCCACATCCCGCCCGACGTCGATGGCGCGCACGAGGAAGGCACGCCCATGGTGCAGGGCCTCGACCGGCGCAGCTATACGTTTGTGCCGCAGCCGGCGGGCACGCGCTGGTATCACACGCACGCGATGGCGGGGCACAATCTCAAGATAGGATTGTATTCGGGGCAGTTCGGAATGGTTGTCGTAGAGCCGCGCGAGAACCCCGCACGCTACGACCTCGAAGTTCCGATTGTGTTTCACGAGTGGGAGCCTTTCTTCGCGTCCGGTACCGATATGGACGTGAATTACCGGCTGTGCTCAATCAACGGAAAGATGCTGGGTGCGGGTGAGCCGGTGCGCGTCAGGAGTGCGCAGCGCGTTCTGTTCCGGGTGCTCAACGCGAGCGCGACCACCAGTCATCGGCTGGCGCTGGCGGGCCACAGATTCCTGGTGATCGCTCTCGATGGAAACAACGTGGCTAAGCCTCAATCGGTTCCCGTGTTGGCGCTTGCGCCAGGCGAGCGCGTGGATGCAATCGTTGAGATGAACAATCCGGGTGTATGGATCTTCGGTGAAGAGGACAAGGCTCAGCGCGATTCCGGCGGAGGCATCGCAGTCGAGTACGCGGGGGCGCGCGGCCCGGCCAGATGGGTTGCTCCGCCGGCGTTCGAATGGGATTTCACAACCTTCGGAGACAAGACGGAACGACCGAAGCCGGATGCCACGATTCCGCTTGTCATCGAACCCGGCGTCAACGGAAATCTCTGGGCGATTAACGGAAAATCGTGGCCAAATACGGACGAAATCCTGCTGCGCCCCAATGCCCGCAACCGTTTGATCTTCGACAACCGCGGCTCCATGGATCACCCGGTGCATCTGCATCGTCACACCATGGAACTGGCATCGGGCATCATGAAGGACGTTGTTACCGTTCCGGCGCACAAGACCGTTGAAGTGGATGTGGTGGCAACGAGTCCCGGCCCGTCGCTGTTCCACTGCCATCAGCAGTTTCACATGGATTTCGGCTTTATGGCCCTGATGAAGTATCGCGGCTAAGGGGTGAAATAACGCCGCCTGCAATAAACCCCGATATATTCGCGACCGCGAAGCTGATGCCCTGAAGGTTGCGCTCGCGTGGAATCCCCGGCGCGGATCGCGGATAGCCGGCGGCGAAGTAGGTTGCGTCCCGAACATAGTAAGTGTTGCGATCGCAGTCAGGGTCAAGATTGACGCCGATGACGCCGGGCAGGCATCCGGGATAGCAGTCATAAGCTGAGACAACTACGCAGCCTTTCGCGCCAGCGCGTTCCGCCACGGGCCCGAACAACGCCGCGTGCGCCGGATTCTTCGTGCCGAGGCTCAGGTTGATGACATCCACTCCCATGTCCACGGCCCATTCCATCGCAGCCACAAGGCTTTTCGAACTCGTGCGCAAGGCATCGTGGAAGATCTTCACCGCGTAGTACTCGGCGCCGGGCGCTTTCTCCTGAATGGCGGCCATTACGGCGGTGCCATGGCCCAGTCGGTCCAGATAAGACCCCCTGTCGATTGTGCCGTCCGCCGCAATCGAAACTCCGCCCGCTACGCTGACAATGTGCGGATGCCCCGGGTTCACGCCGCTGTCGATTACTGCGACGCGCAAACCGCAGCCTCCAGCGTAATTACAACATCGGCCGCTTCGGCGAGCGCGGGCCGGTGAGTAATCACGATCAGCGTTGCGCCCGGCATGGCGGCGCGAAGATTCTCGGCGATGAGTCGCTCCATGCGCGCATCGAGCGCGGAGGTTGGCTCATCGAGAATCAGCACGCTGGGCTTGCGCAGAAAGGCGCGCGCCAGGGCGATGCGCTGCCTCTCGCCCGACGACAAGGCCAGCCCGCGCTCACCGGTTTTCGTATCGTAGCATTCGGGTAGTCGCGCGATTAATTCGTCAAGTCCCGCCGCGCGGCCGGCGGCTTCAATCTCCCTGCGCGACGCCGCGGGATAAGCGTAAGCCAGGTTCTCCGCAATGCTGGCGTTGAAAAGATAAGGCGACTGGTCTACAAGCATCACCTGCGCGCGCAGATCCGCCAGTCGCAGTTCGCGGATGTCGCGGCCATCGATCAGAATGCGGCCTTTGTCGGGATCGAGGTAGCGCACCAGCAGATCCGCGAGCGTCGATTTGCCTACGCCGCTCGGCCCCAGGATTGCGCAGAAGCTACCCGCCACGATCTCAGCGGAAAAATCTTCCAGCACGGGATTGCGGTCGTGGCGGATGGAAACGCGCTCCACGACAATAGACTTCCGCACAGCCGTCAGCGGCGCAGCGCCTGCGGCTTCCTTGACTTCCGGCTCTGTGTCGAACAGTTCGAACAACCGACCGAGCGATACACGGGCGGTGGCGAGGCTGGCCGTGAGACTCATCAGGTTCTGCACCGGCGAGAGCAGTCGCGTATGGTAAGCCATGAACGCGACCAACGTTCCCAATGTCATTGCGCCGCTGATGATTAGCGAACCACCGTAGAGGAAGACCGCGCCGGTCGCTATCGCGAGAATCGTCCCGGGCAGCGCGCCGGTCATAAACGACGCGACCTGCACCTCAAGCATGGTCTCGACAAAGGCGTCGTTATGTTGCCGAAAGCGCTCGGTTTCATGTTCACTCGCGTTGAGTGAAACCACCACGCGCATGCCAAGAATCGATTCCACGAAGAAGCTTCCCAGATCGGCGCTGCGCTCGCGCAGGCGTCTCGTCAGAGTGGTCAGCCGCCGCTGGTAGCGCAGGAAAGAATACACGCACGCGGGCACAAGGATCACGCCTACAATAAACAGCCGCCAGTTGAGCCAGAGCATCAGAACTATCGCGCCCACCAGAAAGCCGACGTTGCTGAGAACCGAGAGCAATGCATCGGCCGAGACGCGCTGCACTTCGCCCGCGTCGTTGTTGAGGCGCGACATGATATCGCCCAGCCGGTTCTTCGCGTAGAAGCGCGGCGAGAGCGATTGCAGATGCCGGAACAGCGCTACGCGCAGATCGAACAGCATAGCCGCCGAGATTTTCGCGTAGCGATAGCTGGCCAGGATGTTGACCAGAAAACCGAGGAGCGTCGCGGCGAACATCAGGCCCGCAATCCAGATGAGCGCATGCATGTCGCGGCGCATCAGCGCATCATCGATCAACAGGCGTGAGATGTAAGGCTGAACAAGCGTCAGCGCGGTAGCGATCAGGCTGACTGCGATAACGAAAGCCAAGCCTCCGGCGTAGGGTCTTATGAAGACCCAGATACGGCGATAAGTCCGCCAGTCGGCATTGACAGGAGTTTCCGCCATGTCAGGTGTAGATACAGGTATAGCATTATGCGGGCTCTAACCGGAACCCGTTCAGACGATATTTGAAAGGCTGATTTGAGCCGAGTCTCTCGTCGCACCAGGCAAGGCCATCGAGCAGGGACTCAGCTTCATTTTTCCACCAATCGCCATTCCCGCCCGATCTGTAGAATCCATGACAAATTTCGAGGTGTTTTCGGAAGCCGGCTGTCAGCCGTCCTTCGTAATGTGCGAGCAGTGACGGGGTGTCGCCTCCGTTATGCAGCGCCGTGATCACGGCTGCGCCCAGAATCGCTTCACGCACCGCATTGGCCGTGCCATCGCCGCAGATGGGGTCGAACGTGAGCGCAGCGGTGCCGCAGGCAAGCCAACCGGCACTGCAGAGCGGCGAGACGATCCTTGGCGCGCAGGGGAAGGTTCCGGTCGCAGCGGCGCAATGCGCGATCCGCTCAACGACCAGGTGGCTTCGCGATATCAGTTCGGCAGCGGGTGCTCCTACCGAAAGCATCCAGCCTGTGCCCGGCGCAGTGGTGATGAGGAACAGCCATCCGGCTTCGAGCGATTCCATCCAGCAGGCCGCCGGCTCCGCGTCGTGCTTCAGTTCGACCGGCGTGGCCGTTGCGAAGCGGTTGCCAAACCGATGCTCAACAACTTCACCGGGAAGCGGGCGTGAAGCGATGATGGTCCAGTCGGGGGTCCAGTCGGGAGGCGCGTTCGAATCGTCATCGATTATCTGCGTCCCGAGGGCTTCCAGCAGATCCTGCTCGGAAACCACCACGGCAGCATGATCCAGCACGACCACTTTGGGATCAGGACCCCAGGCGACGATCCTCTTCACCACGCGTGGCGCGGCGTGAAACAGATCGGCCTTACCGAATACATCGCGCATCAATGCTACGGCGGCGTCGCTCAGCATCACGGCGGGTAATCGAGGCCTCGAACCGGGTTTCAGCAGTACGTCGAAACCGGCGCGCCGCAGCAGCAGACCACAACACCAGGCTGCCACGCCATCGCCCTGAATCAGTACGCGCGAGATTGGTTGGGACAAGTTAATCCGTATTTCTCAAGCACCGAGCGGAATCCACCGTGCGAAGCCGCGTCGCGGGTGAGATCAGGAGCAAAGTGAGATTGACCGCGTGTTGTGGCTCCGCGCCAGGCGGAAGCCCGGCGGCAAGGCCGAAGCCTTGCCCCACGAGGGCTTCGAACTGGATGGCTGTGAGACACGCGAGTTAATTGTTAGGTGTAACACAGGTTGCCGAATCGACCTGCGTTACCCCGTCGCGGTGCAGACCGAGCGAGCGGACCGCCGGCTCTTCGGCTTCTTCGAAACGCAGTTCCCCTTCGGGAGATTTCGCCAGCCGGTCCGCGCTCCACCGGGCACAGATTGCGAATGCCGCAAGCACTCCGACCAGCGCCGCGTATGCCGGCGCGTTGCCGAACGAGTCCCTCTCCAATTGCGCAGCGTTCACCAGCGCGACGAATATCAACACGCACGATATCAGGAAGGTTATGTTGAAGTTCGATTTGCCAGGCAGATAGGAACACGTAAACGGCAGCTTTTGCGTACCGTGCAGACAGAGTTCGGCAACCGCTACCGCCAGCAATCCCAGTACTGCAAGATGCTTCACCGCCGTCTGCCACGGCCAGATCGAAAGCAGCATTACCGCCGCTCCCAGACACACAGGTACAACGGACAGCGCGTAGATGGCGCGCCGCCGGGCGCTCATACATCGTGGTCCGGCCGGTATGGGCACGATACGGAAAATCCAGTTTGCGCGCATATCGATGGGCAGAGAGAACGCAACGCGGATTCCCGCCACGCTCAGGATTGCGATCAGGATCGTCGCGCCGAGCACCGACAGCGGCACTGTGTTTCCGAGGGCATTTGCCGCCTCGTCCATTCGCCGAAAGAAAATCGCGAGTGCGAATCCGATGCCCAGATAAAAGGCCAGCAACAATCGATGCTGCCGGCTGCGCAGGATGGTTCGGATTGCGAATTGTCCGATGGCTGTGGCAAAGCCGCTTCCAAAACCCGGCAGCCAGCTTCTGCCGCCCGCTGCGGGCGCGATGTCAGGCTCTTCCACGATCCGCCGCATCGTGCGCAGGTACGCGAGCGTGTAGACAAGCGCGGTCGCGCCGAATGCAATGGCGAGCGCGATCCACGCGCGCACGGCCAGTTCCGGCAAAGCGGGCGATCCGTTCCACTGCTGGAATAATCCCAGAAACCAATACGACGGGGACCACTCAAGATACGCGGAGCTCTCGTGAAGCAGCAGCGCCGACGGCGTGACCACCTTCGGCTCCAGGAAGTATCCGGCGACCAGCAGTGCAAACGCGCCCAGCTGCATCCATGAAGACACGCGCAGGAAGTAGCGCCGGGGCAGCAGCAGCGCAGCAACGCCCTGCGCGACCAGCACGCAACAATAGATGAATGCGCCCGAAGCCATCATGGTGATCCACCACGCGGCGAACAGGCGGAGGAAATCCCATGCGCTCCCACCGCTGCCAGGCACCAGCGCAACATTCAGCGAAACCGCTCGTTCGCCTTCCAGCCGGGCGCGGATATGCTCTGCGAGCATGCTGGCGAACTGGAACAGGTCCGGCCCGACGTTAGTGAGAACGATGACGGCGTAATCTCCCGCGGGGCTGAAAAACGCATCGCTGGTATATCCGGACGTGCCCCCGTTGTGTTCGTAGATTCCTTTGTTCGTGTAATAGATCCATGCGAGGGCGATGCCTGCTTCCGGCGTAATGGGTGCCCGAAGTTTGTGTTCGGATTGCATTGCGGCACGTAGCCCGGTGTCCGAAACGGTTTCCGGATGCAGGTTCGCACTCAGATATCGGAGCATGTCGGCCGCTGTGGATCGAATCGCGCCCGCGCCCGCAAGTGCGCCCAGATCCACGCCGCCAACGGGGACACGCGGGCTCGCATAGCCCTGAATCAGCCTGCCGCGCTGTTCCGGCGAAAGGTCCACCACGGTGTCGTGCATGCCCAGCGGGCCCGTGATGTTACCTATCAGGTCGGCATAGCTCGCCCCCGAGCGGTTGATGAGCGCCTGGCCCAAGACACCGTATCCCAGATTGCTGTAGAGAAACCGCGCGTTCTCTGGCTTGGCCACGCCGTGGCTCTTGAGAAATGCATAGAGCTGTTCCGCGCCATATTCGCGAAACGCGAAGGGATTGAGCCTGTTCGTGGGATGCAGATTGTACGGAAATGGCGCGAGGCCCGAGCGATGGGTTGCCAGATCGAGCAGCGTGATTTCAGGGCCATCGGGTTGAGGAACGGTGTCGGGTGGCAGCAACGCGCGCACGGGTTCGTCCAGTCGCACTTTTCCCTGGATCGCAAGCTGCGCGAGGGCCAGCGCCGTGAACGTCTTGGTGATGGAGCCGATTTCGAAAATCGAATCCGTCTTTGCCGTTCCGTACGCGAAGATCCGCCGTTCGCCCTGCTTCCACACGCCGACGGTTACGCCGCCTCCGGTATCCGGCCCGAGCGCGCCGGCCTTCAACGCCGGTGCGAGGTCGCGTGTGAGCGCCTGTTCGAGATCTGCTGCGCCAACCGGCGGCATGGCAGCGCTGTAGCCGATGGAAGGCGCGATCGCCTCCTCATGCCGATTGTTGAGCGCGAGGGGCCAGACGAATCCGGCGAAGATGTGCAAGGCGCCTATCGTCACGCCGAGCGCGGTTGTGACCGCCGCTAGCTTGGCCAAGAAGACCGTTCGCGAACGGATGGGCAACGGCGCCAGAACCATCACGTCGCGCCGGTCGGGAAACGTGGAATCCCACGTGAGTACGGCAAACAGGCCAACCACAAGCATCGTGGTGGCAATTACGAAATGCACGCCGCTCCACTGGAAAACCAGGCTGAGTCCGCCCACCTCTGCGCCGATCACCGAGAGCGGAATACTGACGGCAATGAGCAGCGCCGCAAACTGCCCGAACAGCTTACTGGTGTCGCCCCGCGCGTCGGCGGAGAGAAGTTCGATGTCCACCATGCGGAAGAGAAACTGACGGTAGAGGATTCGGAACTGTGCTGGATTCATGCCTGTATCAGATCCGCAATCTGGCGCGACATCGCGCTGCTATCCTGTTCGACCGCTAGCTGCGAGAAGATCTTTTCGAGCGTGGGCAGCGCCATCAGATTTCGCAGGTTTTCAATCGAATCGTCGGCGACCAGCTTGCCTCGGTGCAGAATCACCACCCGTGACGAAACGCGCTCAACGGTTTCGAGTTCATGTGAACTGAACAGGATCACTTTGCCGCGCGACGCCAGTTCCTGAATCAGACTTCGCAGCACGAGGCCGGTGCCGACGTCGAGTCCGGAGAACGGTTCGTCCAGCAGGATCAGATCGGGATTGTGCAGCAGCGCAGCCGAGATCAATATCTTTTGCCGCATGCCCTTCGAATACGCCGAAACCGGCGCGTGCCGGTCGCCGTGTAGTGAGAACAATCGCAGCAGACCGTCGATCTTGTCGGCCGTCGGTTTATCGGGCAGACTCCGCAACTGCCCGACCATTACGAGGTACTCGAGCCCGCTGAGATGCCCGTAGAGATGCGGCTCTTCCGGTACATAGCCCATGCGCCGCTTCCATGCGATCGGATCGCCCTGAATCGGCACGCCGTCGACGAGGATTTCGCCCGAAGTCATTTCGAGCAGGCCTGTAATCATCTTCATAGTTGTGGATTTGCCCGAGCCATTCGGGCCGAGATATCCGGTTACCTCGCCCGCGCGGGCGCGAAACGACACGCGATCCACCGCGAGGGTTCCGATGAAGCGTTTTGAGACATTGCGGAGTTCCAGCATGGCAGCTACCTATGTAGCATTCTACTGTCACAGTAGTCAAGTAGAATGCTACATAGGTATAATCCGGAAATGGCGACCGAACTGAAACTCTCCCACACCGCCGCGATGATTCTCAAGGCCATCGAAGCTGGCCACGTCTATGGTTTCGGTGTCATGGAAGTGACCGGCCTGCCGAGTGGCACCGTGTATCCGGCGATGCGGCGGCTGGAACGCGATGCCCTGATCCGGTCCCGCTGGGAGAAGCAGTCGATTGCCGATGCGGAACAACGTCCCGCGCGCAAGTACTATACGTTGACGGCATCCGGCCGGGCCACCCTCGAAGCTGCGGAAAAACGCTATCCGCTGCTCGCGAACCTCATTCCCGCCCACGCCGGAGAAGGCGCATGATCCCGGAGGCATTCCATCTCGCGATCCTGCGCATCGCATCAGTACTGGTGCCCGCGACGCGCCGTGCCGACTGGCTGGCCGAATGGAGGAGCGAACTCTGGCAGGTCCGTAGCGAGCCCTGCGGATACAATGCCACCGCCTTCTGCATGGGTGCGTTCCGCGATGCGTATTGGCTTTGCCGCAATGATCCACATCCGGACCGCGCGTTGTTTTTCGCAGAATCGCCGGGCCGGTGTCTCGCGTCTTTGGCGTTACTCGGCGCGCTCTGTGTTGCGATGGCGTTCGTATTGCCTGCCGCGCGGAAGGTGATGACCTGCGCTCTTTATCCGCGCAACGTCGTAATGTTGACTGCCGGCGGGAACAGCGATCCCTACACGCCGAACAGCTTCTTCCATCCCTACCCTTCGGTATCCTGGGGACAGTTCAAATCGTTGAAGTCGCATCAGGGAGAAGAGTTTTCCGCTCTTGCGTTCTACGTCCCGACGCAGATCGCGGTGAAGACGCCGCGCGGAACGCGCACGCTGTTGGTCGCCAGAACCACTGCCGATCTCTTTCGGCTTCTGAATATCCCGGTTAAATCGGAAATACCTGGCTGGAATCTTCCTGGTAACGTGGATGCGTTTCTCATCGCGGATGAGACCGCACTCCGCCATACCAAAGGGTTCGCAGTCGCAAGGCTCCGCTACGATTCACTGCTCAACCGCCGTTTCTCCTTTATCCGGCTGGCGGATCGCTCTTTCGACCTGCTTGCGTCGGTGTTGGGAATCTTCCTGTTTGCCTGCCTGCTGGTTGGCCTGATGGCGCTTGGCTCACAGGGCCGCCGCCCGCGCGGCATCGGGCCGCGGCGAGGACTGTTCCTCGCCGCGAAGGCCCTGCTCACGTTGCCGATCGTAATGTTCGGCTCGCTCGACGTCGTGAGTCTCGCGGGGCCGGTGTCGCCGTTGTTTTTCGACATCGCACTATTCGCCAGCGTGGTGGCCGTCCGCTGGATTCTCGCCGATCAGCGTAAGCGCTGCCCCGTCTGCCTGAGGCTCCTTGCGAACCCCGTGCGCGTGGGCGAGTCGTCGCGCATTCTTCTCGAATGGCATGGGACGGAACTCATGTGCCTGCGCGGGCACGGCCTGCTTTATGTGCCGGAGTGGCCCGAGATCTGGTCCGGGCGCCAGCGATGGCTGGGCCTCGGCCCTTCGTGGGGCGGGCTTTTCCCCTGATTGCCGCCTCGACTGTGGTTGTGGCCATACCCATCCCGGCCATACCGCGCGTCCTCATGCAGCAGCGCAAGCACCGCGAGATGGTTCACTGTCCCAGTCTTGGGAGGGTTGAAGCCCTCGCCTTCAGGCGACGGCTTTCAGCGCGCGCGCCGCGGTCTCCCGCAATGCTCATCCCGAAACTACTTCGCCTTCGATATTTCAACCACCTGCCGATGACTGTGGCCATCGGTACCGGGTGAGCCGGAAACCATCACGCGGTCGCGTCCGGCGCGTTTGGCGTCGAGCAAAGCTGCATCCGCGCTGGCGATCAGAGATTGTGAGTTGTCGCCGCCTTCCGGGTAGCAGGCTATGCCGATCGACAGAGTGATCGGGCCCAGGGTTTGACCGCGATGAGTCACATAAAGCGTCTTGGCCGCTTCCCGGATCGTCTCTCCGCAATGAACAGCGTCGGCCAGTCCCATCAGCGGAAAAATCAGCGTGAATTCCTCGCCGCCGTAGCGGCACGCGAAATCGCCCTTTCGCAAACGACAGTGAAGAACCTGGCTTACCTCGCGCAACACCACGTCGCCCGAATCATGTCCGAAGTCGTCGTTGAACCGCTTGAAATGGTCGATATCGATCATCATGCAAGCGACCGGCTCACTGGCGCGGGAGGCTCGCGCCAAATCGAGTTCGAGTGTCTCTTCCAGATAGCGGCGGTTGAACAGGCCGGTTAGCGAATCTCGAATCGACTGATTCCTCAGCGTTTCGCGTAGACGTAAATTAGCCACGGCGAGCGCCATATTCTCTATGCCGGTTTCAAACTGGGCAGCAGCCGACTCGAGAGTCTTCTCAGTCCGATCGTCTTTCTTCCTCTCCAGGCAGAGCAGGCCGATGACATCTCCTTGAGCGATCATGGGGATGCATCCATAGCAACCCGGCGAAGCGGCGCCGACATGGGAACAACGCACGTCGGAGGAGTCAGACGAACTCCAGTGCGGCTGACCCCGCCGGATCGCCCAGCAGTCAACTG